>Ga0209607_1004291_pt1 | contig 10620 bp, 9 predicted proteins | sample AD_UKC117_MetaG_FD_184413 | JGI IMG/M metagenome (GOLD analysis project Ga0209607, IMG submission 184413) | Active sludge microbial communities of municipal wastewater-treating anaerobic digesters from Hong Kong - AD_UKC117_MetaG (SPAdes)... | ecosystem: Engineered > Bioreactor > Anaerobic >... | reverse complement strand
GGCCGCCTTGACCGTTCTGGCCGGACTGCGGGGCCTGCTGCCCCCAGCCGCCGCCCTGGTTGCCGGACTGCGGAGCCTGTTGGCCCCACCCGCCCTGGCCACCCTGGCCGCCGCCGGGCTGGCCGCCGCCGGACTGGCCGCCGCCGGACTGCTGGCCCCAGCCGCCCTCGTCGCCGCCACCACCGAAGTTGCCGCCGCCGCGCTGGGTCTTGGTGACCTGCGTGGTGGCATAGCGCAGGGATGGGCCGACCTCGTCGACGTCCATCTCGATGACGGTGCGCTTCTGGCCGGTCTCCTTGTCATCCCACGAGCGCGACTTCAGCCGCCCCGAGACGATGACGCGGGTGCCCCGGTGGAGGGACTCGGCGACATTCTCGGCGACCTCACGCCATACGGAGCACCGCATGAACAGCGTCTCGCCGTCCTTCCACTCGTTGCTGTTGCGATCGAACGTGCGCGGCGTGGAGGCCACGGTGAAGTTCGCAACGGCAGCGCCGGAGGGGGTGAAACGCAACTCGGGGTCACCGGTCAGGTTGCCGATGATGGTGATGGTGGTCTCGTTGGCCATGGCAGGGCTCCTCGAGTCAGTCGTGGATCAGGCGTCGGCGCGCAGCAGCTTGGTGCGCATGACCAGCTCGGAAAGCCCCAGCTGGCGGTCCAACTCCTTGGCCGTCGCCGGCTCGGAGGTGAACAGGGTGACGACGTAACTGCCTTCGTCCTTCTTCTTGATGGGGTACGCCAGGCGGCGCCGGCCCCACACGTCGATGTTGTCGACGGTTCCGCCGTCGGTCTTGACGACACCGAGGAACTTCTCCATGGTGGGCCCGACCTGACGGTCGTCGAGCTCGGGGTCGAGGATGACCATGAGTTCATATTGACGCATGCTGAAAACCCGCCTCCTTTGGTCTGATAGCGGTCACGGTCGGTCCGTGACAGGAGGGTTGTCATGCCGCCCGGCCGCCTCGGGGGGCGGGGGCAACCTGTCAAGGGTATCGGGTGACTCGGCATACACAGAATCGGTTGTCCACAGGTGAGCGTTATCCGCTTGCGAGAGCCTGGGTCGCCCGGGTTGGCTGGCGGTATGCCGTCCGCCCCCGTCGACTACCACCGCACCTCCGCGCGCCCCGCCTTCGCCGCCCTGCCGGCTGCCGTCCGGGAGGCCGTCGCGGCGCTTGCCGGCGCGTCAGTGGCGAGCGCAAGGCCGCCGGTGGGCTCGGGTTTCACTGGGTCGTATGCCGGCGTCCTCGACTTGGCCGACGGGCGCCGGGTGTTCGCCAAGGCCGCCGGGGCGACGATGCCGCACGTGGTGAGTGGGCTGCGGCGCGAGGGTCAGGTGTTGCCGATCCTCGCCTCCCTCTCCTGCGTGCCGCATCTCGTCGCGGCTGGCGATGAGTGACCCGCCGGTAGGTAAGACACCTGGGCGGTTATAACCGCCAAAGCGTCTTACCTAACTTGTCCACAGGACGTGGCCGGGGGCGGAGACAGATCGGACCAGACCGGGTTGACTGCCCGTATGCCGCCACCACCGGTCCCCTCCCCGCCCCCGGAGGGCCTGCCCCGGGGTCCGTGGCGCGCCGCCGTGGCCCACCATTTCGCGGTCCGGCACTGTGGACTGGCCCGGCGTGCCGATCTGCTCGGGGCGGGCTTCACCAAGGCCGAACTCGAGGCCGATCTCGATGCCGGGCGGCTGATCACGGTGGGCCCCAACACGATTGCCGTCCCCACCGCGGCGGTGCCGCACTGGCTGGGATACGGGAAGAAGTATGACGGGCACCACCTCCCCCTCGGCGTGACCGGGATGGCCAAGGACGGCCGGCGGGCGCGGCAGTTGAAGGCCACCGCCCTTATGGCGCCGCCCCGAAAGGCTGGCCCCGCCACCGTGGACACGGCCTTCGCCCCTTTCTGGTGGGCCGTATGGGAATCGGGCACCCGGGCGGCCCTCGACGGCGCGAGCGCCCTGATCGCCGAGGGGATGTCGGGTTTCGTCCTCGACCACATCGAGATCTCCGTGCCGTTGGGGGCGCGCATCCACCCGCACCCAGGGGTCCGCATCACCCAGCGGCGGGTCCTCGGACCGCTGCGGCCGGGGCTGCCGCGGGTCGAGCCGGCGACGGCGACCGTGCGCGCCGCACAACTGGCCGTTAGCGACCGGCAGGCGGCCTTGCTGATCTGCCTCCCGGTCCAGCAGCGGATCGTGCGGGCCGAAGAACTGCTCGCGCGCTGGACCACGGTCCGGCGCTCGCCCCGCCGCAGCTTGCTCGATGCGGTGATCAAGGACGTGTGCGATGGGGCGCACTCACTCGGCGAACTGGACTTCGCCCGCTTCTGCCGCGAGCGGGGGCTCCCGGAGCCGGTGCGCCAACAGCTCCGGCGCGGGCCGAAAGGGCGGATCTATCTCGATGTCGCCTTCGAGTGCGGACTTGTCGTCGAGATCGACGGGGTGCAGCACAGCCTCGGGCTCGCACCGGTCGACGACGCCCTGCGGGCCAACGCCGTAACCCTCCAGAACCGGCGCGTGCTGCGCATCCCTGTGCTCGGGCTACGCCTGGACCCCGGCGCCTTCCTCGATCAGGTGGCCCACGGCATACGACTCATGACCCGCGGGTAGGTAAGACACCTCGGCGGTTATAACCGCCCAACCGTCTTACCTACCGGTTGGTAGTCATCGTGGCGCTCGTGCCGGGCGGGCGGGAAGAGGCCGCCCTGCCAGACGCGCGTGACGAGCCACGTGATGCCGGCGGTACGGATGAGGAGGAACACGACATACCAGGCCCCCGGCAGGGCGCGGTTGGGCGTGGTCTGGGCGCCGACATACAGCCATACGGCCATGAAGTGCAGCGCCTCGGCGCCGGCCCAGATGAGGTGATCGCGCCACCGCATCCCGGCCATCGCGGCGATCGGCAGCAGCCACAACGCGGCCTGCACCGGCACCGTCTTGCCCAGCATCATCCCCATCCCCACGACGACCAGCGCCACCTGCGGCCACGTCGGCGCACGATAGGCGTCGCGGGTGAAGACCCAGCCGAGGACGACCGCCAGCACCCACCCCGCGGCGGCGAGCAGCGCCACCGCCCAGGCGGGCAGGGCGTGACCGGCGATCGACGGGATCAGCCACAGCGAGCCGTAGCCCGCATCGCCCTCCCACCAGTTCAGATAGGGCGCGAGCAGCGCATCCGGCGCGGCGATGATGAAGAAGATGGCGACGAAGAGCGCCGTCGCGGCGGCGAAGAGCACCGCCTCCCATGCGGCCCGCAGCCGGCCCTCGCGGCGGGCGGCGAGGAGGAGGGCGATGGCGACCAGGCCGACATACCCGCGGGTCATCATGCCCAGGCCCAGCAGTATGCCGGTCAGCGCCACCTTGTCGCGGTGCCAGGCGAGCATCGCCCCGGCGACGAGGGCTACGGCGAGCGCGTCGCTGCTCAACACCGCAGCGAGCACGATGACAGGGGAGAGCGCGACCTGCGCCGCGGCCTGCAGATCGTCGGGCACGACGTGGACGGTGCACCAGACGCACGCCGCGAGCAGCAGGGTGATGAGCCCGACCCAGTAGAGGAAGTACGAGCGCGACTGGTCGATCGCGCTGCCGTCCGGGACGAGCCCGCCGAGCAGGCTCATCACTGAGCCGGCAAGCACGGGTTGGTCGAGGGTCGCGTCGCGCAGATACCCGGTCAGGCCCGTGTCCAGCCCGGCGATGGCGTACTGCGCGGGCAGGTCGGAGAAGCACATCCGCCAGAACTGGTCGCTCCCGGTCCACCCGTAGCGGATGCAGCGCTCGCGCTGCAACACCGCCAAGGCCATCGGTATGGCCGTGAGCGGCACCAGCCAGGTGGCGATGGTGCGCCACCAGCCGCGTTCGCGGGCATACCGTCCGGGCGGGCCACCGAGGAACGCGGTCGCGCGCGAGGGCAGGACGTCGGGGCGCACGGCTGCAGCCTACGGTGCGCTGGTGGTGTCCGTCGGCCGTATCGGACCCGAGGAGGAGCTGGTCGGCAGACCCGTCTCCTGCGCCGGCGGGGTCGTCGTCCCGGGATCGGTCGGCGGCGGGGTCGTGCCGGTGTCGGTCGTCGGGGGCGCGGTCGTGCTCGTGTCGGTGGTCGGCGGGGGCGTCGAGGACTCGGTCGTCGTCGTCTCGGTCTGGGTCTGGGTCACGCTCTCGCTGCTCGAACTGCTGCTGCTGGACGAGCTCGACTGCGTGGTCGTGCTCGACTGTGTCGTCGGCGCGGTTGTCACGCTCGTCGGGCTGCCGCCGCTGACGTTGCCGGCCGGCGGCAGCGGCGCGATCGGCTGGCCCTCGAGCGCGAGTCGCATGAAGTCGGTCCAGATATTGACCGGCACGGTGCCGCCGGTGAGCTCACCGACGCCGGGTATGGCGTTCATCTGGTTCTCGGGGACCAGGGAGCCGTCGCCCTTGTAGATGCCGACGGCGGCGGCGAGTTGGCCGGGTGTGAACCCGTCGAACCAGGCGGAGTAGTTGTCGCTGGTCGTGCCGGTCTTGCCCGCGGCGGGACGGCCGAGGGCGGCCGCGGCGGCGCCGGTGCCGCCGGCCTGGGTGACCCGCGCCATCGCCTGGATGGTGTCGCGCATGACCGCCTTGTCGAAGACGGTCTTGACCTGCTTGTCGGCCTTGTAGTTGATCTTGAACTGCCCCGTCGCCCGCACGCCGGAGATGATGTACGGCGTGGCCCGCCTCCCCTCGGCCGCGATCGTCGCGTAGGCGTTGGCCTGGCCGAGGACGCTGACCAGGTCGGTGCCGAAGACGTTGGCGTAGTTGTCGCCCAGTTCCTTCTGGGCGCCCGCGGCCTTGAGGCCGGCGGTCTCGGCGGCGTCACGGGTGCTCTCCGGGCCGACCTCGATGTTGAGTTGCGCGTAGTAGGTGTTGGCCGACAGCCCCGTGGCCGTCGCCATGTCGACGACGCCGTAGCCGTGGTTGCCGAAGTTGACCACCTCACCGGCCGCCGCCGCGGGCGTCGCCCCCGGCTCGGTGCTCTTGAACTGCTCGAAGAACATCGGCGAGCGGGCGTCGAAGCGGGTGGACAGCGGTATGCCGCGCTCCAGCGCCGCGACGAGCGTCCAGACCTTGTAGGTCGAACCGGCCTGCATCGCCGCCTGGGTGGCGGTGTTGAAGTAGCCGAGGTCGCCGGATCCGTATTTGGCACCGCCATACAGCGCGCGGATCGCGCCGTCGCCGGGGGCCACCGCGGCCAACCCGACGTGCAGGTCGTTGACGCCCTGCGGCATCCGGGCGGCGATGGCGGACTTGGCCGCCTCCTGGGCACGCTTGTCGATCGTCGTCGTGATCCGGTAGCCGCCGCGGGCCAGGTCGTCCTCGGTCAGGCCGACCTTGCTCTGCAACTCGGCGCGGACCATCTCGGAGAGGAAGCCTTCCGGGCCGGTGGCGATGCGGTTGGTGCGGATCTTGATCGTCGCGGGGAACTTCGCCTTGTCCCGCTCGGCCTGGGTCAGCCAGCCCTGGTCGACCATGCCGTCGAGGACGTAGCCCCACCGCTCCTTGGCGTTCTGCTTCTGCTCCGCCCCCAGGCGCGGGTCGTAGTAGGACGGGCCGCGGATGACGCTGGCGAGCAGGGCGCCCTCGGAGACGGTGAGCTGGTTGACGCTCTTGCCGAAGTAGGCCTGCGATGCGGTCTGGATGCCGGAGGCGCCGCGGCCGAAGTAGATCGTGTTGAGGTAGTTGGCGAGGATGTCGTCCTTGGAGAGCTCACCGTCGATCTTGACGGAGATCATGATCTCCTTGAACTTCCTGGTCAGGGTGCGGTCCTGGGTCAGGTAGTAGTTCTTGACGTATTGCTGCGTGATCGTCGAGCCACCCTGCTGCGGCCCGCCGCGCAGGCCCACCCAGATGGAGCGGGCGATGCCCTTGGGGGAGATGCCGTTGTTGTCGTAGAAGCTGCGGTCCTCGGCGGCGAGGAAGGCCTCCTGGACCTCCTTGGGGATCCGGTCGATGGGCACGATGGACCGGTTGACCTCGGCGAACCGGTCCATGACGGTCTTGCCGTCGCTGTAGTAGATCGTGGAGGACTGCTGCAGTGCCGCCTCGTTGGGCTTGGGGATCGGCGTCACGATGTAGGCGATGACCAGGCCGATGGCGCCGAGCAGGCCGAGGGTGAACAGGGTCCACAGCGTGCGCCGCAGCCAGCGGCGCTTCTTCTTGGGTTTCGTCGTGGTGGCAGGCGTGGACGTGCGAGGGGTCGGCATTGCGGCTTTCGTGGGGTGAGGCGACGACGGTCACGGCGCCCTCCCGGGGGCGCACCTATCAGTATGACGCCGCAACCTGGGAGTTGGTTGTCCCCCGGTTTCCTCCCCCTCTCGTCGATAGGGAGGGCGTTTGGTCCTATCGAGCGGGCAACTCACCCCCGTCGACAGGGCAACGGCGTCGCCCTCGCGTCGCTGCGCGATCCCGGTCGGCGACGATGCCTGCGCGCTGGTCCACAGCATGCATTCCTGTCCCGGGCGACGGAATTGCCCGATCCTCACGTGTGGTCGGCGACTGAACACGAGCCGGACGGTATGCCGTGCCGATCCCTCCTTGCGGCGCTGACCAGTTCCGCAGCGCTGGACAGTTCTCGCACCGACGCCGTCGCCGTCCCGGTCGAGGCCGGCCCGGTAGCCGGGGTCGCCGATCCGGACCGGGGCGGCACCGGCCGCGCGGGCTGCGTCGCAGTTGGCGTAGTACACACTGCCGCCACCACCGGTGCGGCGAAAGGTGCTGCGGCGGCGACGGTTTTGGTGGCCGTCCGGGTCTTCGTTGTCGTCTTGGTCGCGGTCTTGGTCCTGGTGACGGCTTTCGCGGCCTTGGTCACGGTCTGCGTGGACGGGGCGCGCGTCGTACCCGACGATCGGGTCTCGATCAGCGGCGCCGCCTCGGCCTTGACGGCGAGCACCGGATAGCTCGCGCCCAGCAGCACTGTCCGGCGCCCCTGCCGAGGATGAGTTTGGCCACCGAGTCCGCCGCCGCAGGCCGGCCACGACCAGCTCCGCGCCCACCTCGTCGGCCGCGTCGAGTACCGCGTGGGCCGGCACAGATGTTTCGAGGACCTGCCGCACCTCGCCTCGCATTCCGGCCACGTCCAATGTGGCTTGGATCCTGCACGACTCCGCTTTGCTCGCCGAAGGGCTAATCGATCCCCTCGTCCTGCCCGAAAGAACCGCCCTCCCGTCACTCCCGGACACCGCTTCCGAATTGCCATCACCACGTGGCGCACTCGCCACCACAACGCCTGAGCCGCTGACCTGGACCGTCAGGTGGGCGCGGCATCCCCCGGCCTGCCCCTCGGCCACAGCGGGGTGGGGCTCGTTGACTGGCGTCATGGCCACCACGCGCGGGCCACCTGACCCGGACGATACGCGCCTGCAGGCTGATCGGAGGCAGACTGACAATCCAGTCTTGCTGCAAGCGGGTCCTGGGTGGCAGCGGTCGGAATCATGGTGTATACGTGGTGCATGGCTGAGAAGGACGGCAAATGGGTGCTGCTGTCCTAGCGTTCGTCGGTGCGGCTGCGACGGCCTTCTATGGGTACCACCAGGTGGAGTGGTCGACCAAGAATAAATACATTCAAGTATTCGCGATCTTCTTCCTCTATAGTCTATGCGCCGCTACACTAATTCTCCTTGCCCTTTGGGTTAAAGACCAGTCCTCAGGAACCCACCAAGAGGAACTTCCAAACTCTCCCGATACACAGATCTCCAATTCAACCACAAGCTTCCCCAATAACTTTACCGTGGATTTCGAGCCGCCATCCGGGACGATGAGTGCCATAATTACAGGCGGGCAAACTCTGCTAGCTGACTGGTACTCACTCGAACCGCCTGGATGCGCGGCCTCCAAACTCGACCTGAAAGTGCTATCTACTCCGGCAACGGATTTTGATCTCAAGATCTATGTCTCCGACGCGTCGCCGCATCAGTTGCGAGTCAGGGTGTCACAGGAGGGAATGCGCGACGTTTACGTGACTAGTACGTTGCCACAAAGGATCAGGATCAAACAAGGGAGCGCGGGGCGATCCCTCGCTTTCGAGTCCGTCGGAGCCCTTGGAGCTGGGTGTACTGAGGAAATCGAGTTCGGATTGAAATACTGATAAGGCAGAAAGGATCTCGGATGATGAAGATAAAGGCCCTACCGCTGGCCTTGCTCCTGATGAGTATCTTGGCGGCTTGCGCCGGGAGCACTGATGGAAGGCAAACCTCCACCTCGACCTCGAGCCATAGCGGGACAACAACTCAATCAGCTGCAATTGTCCCTGGTGAAAGCGGATCAACTTCCGAATCATCGACATCGGCCCCACTTCCGCCACCAGATGCCATGCCCAACTACATCGGACGGCAAGTTAAGGAGGCCAGCGGCGAATTACAGTCCTTCAACGTGAGAATAACCGAAACACCTGAAATCTCCAATCAGGCCCCAGGCACAGTGATTAGACAGGATCCGCAGGCGGGCGATCCGTATCCAACAACCGCGCAGCTTTGGGTATCTGTAGCGGCCCCTCCTGTGCCTAACCTAGTTGGCATGGCTTTTGGCGAGGCCAGAACCAAGCTTGAGGCTCAAGGATTCGGCGTGTCCGAAACGCAAGTTCTGGCAGAAGGAAAGCCGGATGGCACAGTCGTTTCACAAAATCCGCCGGAGGGTACAGAGAATGTAGCCCGCGTAGAACTTGGCGTTGCGCGAGAGCCCAAGTTGACATATCTGGCCGAATGGGAACCACTGTCGATAAGCAGCAGTTGCGAAAGGGAAGCCGGCGCAAGAGAAGGGAATGGGGAACTCTATTCCCGCGCCATGACCGTGTCATGCAGCTCATGGGCTCGCAATGTGGCTGAGTTGGAGTACGACCTCTCAAGAGACTACCAGCGCATTGCCTCAACGATCTCTCTCACAAACGACTCCAATTCTTCCGGAACGGCAAAGGTCGAAGTCATTGGGGATGGCAGGATCGTGGCTAGCCAGCAAGTCAAGTTCGGGAAGACGGCGAACTTCCAGGCAGAAATCACCGACGTCCTTCGACTGACTCTCAGGATCGCGTTTAGCGACGACGATGTCACTATCGTTTTCGGTGATCCAACGATCGAAGGATTCCCGGAGAACGCCGTTCCCAGCGAATCCCCGACGTCATGAGTCGCCGTTTCGTCCCGATTCGACGGCTCTCGATGGTGCTTCCTCAAGACCCTAGCAACAGATCAGCGCGTCGCTCCCAACAGAAGCGCAACACCCCAAGCTGATGATCATGTCCTCCAATTCGCCCAGGCGGCGGGCGCCTTTGGGCACCACCGCGGACGCGAAGGTCGAATTCCGATCCCGCGGCTGATCCAACCGGATATCGCCGACCTCGGTCCCGATCGTTTTCCGGCGTCGTGCCATTCCGCGAATTCCCGCTCCCATTGCCGCCCGGGTCACCTTTCTCGTACCCGAGATGATCGGTCAGCTCCGCCTGCATCCCACGTTCCAGGACCGCCTTGATAATTTCCGGCAGAAAGCCGGCATCACCCGCCAACGCGACACCACGCTCATCGGTCGCGGCCATCAGCTTGTCCAGCATGACATCATCGAAGAGTTCACGCCGAAGCTGACGGCGAGCAGCGTCGGGGTTGCGGTAGGCAGCGATCATCCGTAGCAGTATGCCCAGGTGGCCTCGACCTCGACGTGGTCCTCGTTGGCGAACAGTGCGGTGAGGCGTTCTCGTTGCCGGTCGGTGAGCAGGGCGGTGTCAAGCCGTCGAGGCAACTGGTGACTGGCCGAGCAGGAGCCGCTCGAACGACTCCCGCCGGGTGAGGAACCCGAGGGCTTGGCGGGGTCGTTCGTTGAGTTCCTCGGCGATGCTGGTCAGGTAGGGCTGGTGGGCGGGGATGACCTCGCCCTTGGGGATGTACTCACGGATCAGCCCGTTGGTGTTCTCGTTGCTTGGCCGCTGCCACGGCGAGTGCGGGGTCGGCGAAGTACACCTTCAGGTTGGTCGCCAGCGGGCGGTGTCAAGCCGTCGAGGCAACTGGTGAACGGCCGAGCAGGAGCCGCTCGAACGACTCCCGCCGGGTGAGGAACCCGAGGGCTTGGCGGGGTCGTTCGTTGAGTTCCTCGGCGATGCTGGTCAGGTAGGGCTGGTGGGCGGGGATGACCTCGCCCTTAGGGATGTACTCACGGATCAGCCCGTTCGTGTTCTCGTTGCTGGGCCGCTGCCACGGCGAGTGCGGGTCGGCGAAGTACACCTTCAGGTTGGTCGCCAGCGTGAGCGCGGCGTGCCGGGCCATCTCCGAGCCTTGGTCCCAGGTCAGCGACGTGCGCATCATCGCGGGCAGCTCGGTGGTGTGCTCGATCAGGGCGTCGGCGACGCCGGTGGCGTCCTTGCCTTCGGGTAGGGCGATGATGGTGGTGAACCGTGAGGTCCGTTCGACCAGGGTGATCGCCGCGGACGCGCCGTTCTTGCCGATGATCAGGTCTCCTTCCCAGTGCCCGGGTACCCGCCGGTCGGCTGCGTCCGGGTCACGCTCGCCGATCGAGACCATCCCGAGGATCGGCGCACCGCGCCGACCAGCGGCTTTGCGTGGCCGTCGCCGGGTCTGCTTACGGCGCAGGAAGATCCCGTGCCTGGCCAGTTCACCGCGGGGCATCGCATAGAT
>Ga0209607_1004285_pt1 | contig 10631 bp, 8 predicted proteins | sample AD_UKC117_MetaG_FD_184413 | JGI IMG/M metagenome (GOLD analysis project Ga0209607, IMG submission 184413) | Active sludge microbial communities of municipal wastewater-treating anaerobic digesters from Hong Kong - AD_UKC117_MetaG (SPAdes)... | ecosystem: Engineered > Bioreactor > Anaerobic >... | reverse complement strand
CCATATTAAAAAAGCCCGCTCTCATAACGGAACGGGCTTTGATAATGGTCTTAACCTATTAGCTTACTCGGGCGGCAGAGTGGCGTTCAGACCGACAAGATAACGCAGTATAGCCGAAGCGTCTCCCGCCGTAACGCCCTTTATGCCGTCGCAGTCGGCGTTCTTCATGCCCTGCTCTGTGAGCTTGCTAAGGCTTACAAGGTAACGCAGTATCTCCGAGGCGTCTGAGGAGTTTACGCTTCCGTTGCAGTCCGCGTCGCCGTACTTCACATCCGGAATCAACGTATAGACGGCCGTAACAGTCTTGTTCTCCGTGATTGCAGCGCCTTCAAGGTCAACGTCCCAAGCTCCTGTATAGCCGACCTTTGCCGGCACGGCGGGAATCTCGCTCAGGGTTCCGCCATGCTCTACGGTGTACTCGCCTACGGTCACTCCGTCCGCGGTGTAGGTCACAATGTACTTATTGATGGTATAGACCGCCGTTACGGTCTTGTTCTCCGTTATGGCAACGCCGTCGAGGTCAATATCCCAAGCGCCTGTATAGCCGACCTTTGCGGGGACTGCGGGTATTTCGGCTAAAGTTTGACCATCCCCCACGGTGTACGACGCCACGGTTGTTCCGTCCGCGACATAAGTAACATCATGCATACTGCGAACGGAAACGGAGCCATTGTCCATTGTAATGCTCACATTGTCCTCGGGCATCTGCGTCTCGTTAGTATCGGCGGTGACAAAGCCAATGCGGAAACCCTCGCAGGTGATTGCAATCTCGCTGCCCGCCGTTGCGGATTCGGTCAAGGTGAAGTACAGCGACAGCAGGGGCGTTCTCATGCCCATGCCGTTGCCGTTGGCCACGGCAAGGGAAATCTTGCCTTCCTTCGCGTAATCGTTGTTGCGCGTCCACGCGACAGAGCCGACGCTGCCGACGGTGAAGCTGTAATGCTCGAAATCGTCATTGATTTTCGCAAGGGTCAGCATACTCTCGTCAGTATCCAGATACAGCTCAGCAAAGCTTACAAGATAGCCCTCAGGCGCTCCGCTTATGCTGATATCGTACTTCAGATAAGTTCCGACAAGGCTCTTTTCATAGCCCTCCGAGACCTCGTAGTCCTCCCCCGCCTTGACGTCAACATACGCGCTGATCTCATATTCGGCGTTGGTGATGTGATATACATCAACCATGCATTCATCGGCGTTGACTTCGGGAAGATTCAGAACTATGTCGGCGGTGTCGGCGGCAAGTGCAATGCCCGCCGATACGCTCATGAGACAGATTGTTAGCAGTATGGCCAATGTCTTTTTCATGTACTTCTCCTTTCGTCACTCAAGCTTGGTGTTTTTATGCGTCGGAGTCTTCGACCGTGACGCTGACAATTACGGAGTTTGTGGTACTTGTTCCGCCGCCCTCAACCGAGTAGGTCACGACGCAGTAGTAGTACCATGTTCCCGCTTCAATCAGGCAGACTGACAGGCTGTCGGTATAAGCCGAATCAATACCTGTTAGCGGCGAACCGCCGTCGTAGTTCGGACTGCTCGAACGATACCACATATAGCTGCAGTCTATGCCGATTATCTTCTTTGCCCTGACCTTGAGCGTAATATAGTCTCCCGGCAGAGCCGTCTTGTTCTCGGGCTGCATGGTGATGAACGGGGACACAAGCTTGGCCGCGCCCGCTTCCACTACACTTATGCGCACGGGAACTATCTCGGTCGTATCATCCGTGCGCTTCACGCGGACGTTGAAAATGTACGAGCCTGTCTTGGTGGGAACTCCGGTTAAAACGAGCCTGTCGGACTGACCCGGGTTGCTCTTGGCAATCACCAAGTTCATCCCGTCGGGCATTCTGCCTGAGACGAATTCGATTGACTTGACATTGTCCATGTCGTGTATGGCTATGACGGCGTAATAGCTGACGTCGCTCGTCTCGGCCTCGGGCAGGGCGCGTCTGTCCTCCTCCTCAAGACCTTCGGTCTTTTCGGCTCCGAACAAATCCGCGTACGCGTCGCCGTAATAGCTTCCGCAAGCAAAGCCCACGGTGATTTCTGCGCCCGCCAAAGCGACGTCGTTGAAGGCGTAACGCTTTCTTTCGCCGCAGAGCTTGCAAACCGTTGTGACATAGTTGCCGTCGTTGCTGACTACGGCCTGACTGATGAAGTGTTCGCACACAGAGCCGCAATTGCCGCAGCAGTCATAGGTTGGCGATTCAAGCGTCTCGGTCTGGCCGCACAGCGTGCATGCCCTTGTATATCCGTCTTCGGTCTTTTCCCAAGAGCCATAGCAATGCGAAGCCGCCATGGTAACGGTCTTGCTGTCGCCGCAACCCTCGCAGGTACCTGAGAACGACGCGTCATAGCTGCAGCCCGACAAGGAGCCTAACGCCTTCCAACCGCTGTATACGCAGATATGCGGCGTTACCGTAATCTGCATGGGGTATACATAGGTACGGTAATTGTCGCCTGTGAATGAATAATAGAAGAAGTAGCTTCCTTGCTTGGCGGGCAGACCCTCAAGCAGCCAGCCCATTCGGGTGCTGCCGTCAAAGTCGTCAACGTTGTCCCACCAATCCCATAGGTTCATTCCTTCGGGGAAGAAGCCGCCGTCCGGTTCGTCGGAAAGTCCAAGCTCGGAAAAGCTCACGCCTTCAACCTCGGCGAAATAGTCGGCGAACTCGTACTCTATGCCCTCTATGGCGTCCGGAATTATAATGGTTTCGTTTATAACGGAGCCCTTAGGGTACACCGTAATATAGATGGGGAACTTGAGGTCTATGCCGTCCCGCTCTGCCTCTATCACGAAGAAGTAGTCACCCTCCGTTGTCGGCGTGCCTCGCAGGGAGTAGGACTTGTTGTCATCGGATGAGGTCGGCTCCAAGGTCAAGCCGTCGGGCATATAGCCCGTGAACTCGACATGCCGGAGGGTGCCTTCAGTCGTTATCGCAACCTCGTCATACTCTTGGCTCACGACTGCCGGCGGCATAACCTGCAGCAGGTCGGAATAGTCCTCGCCGTCAAGCGGATACAGCTTTCTGCACTCGGAGTAGTTACAGCCGCTGCGCTTGCAGTTCCTGCACTCCCAGATCTCGCCGTAATGCACCTCAACTCCGCCTTCGGGGTAACCCATGTACCAAGCGGTCATGTCATGTCCCAAGGCGGGCAGAGTGAAGATGGAGTACTTGCCGCAGTTCTTGCAGGTGCCGCTCGCCATGCCGTCCTCGGTGCATGTAGGCTCAGACATGACGGTCACATCATCATATTCATGCTGCGCGCACTTGGGGTCTATGCGAACACTGTAGCTGTAACTGTAATGGTCGCTTCCCGCATTGATATTGAGTGTGAAGCTGTAGCTGCCCGCTTCAGTTGGCGTTCCGCGAAGCGAATAGGTCGCCTGTGAAACAAACACCATCGCGCTTATCGAAAGCCCCGGAGGAATGCTCCCCGATGTGCTGTAAGTGGGGCGTGACCCCGAATTGAAGTTAACCTGTTTCAGCGTCGCGGAATACGAATCGCCTACCCTGCCCGATGAAAGGCTTTCCGCCGAAGCCGCGATTGGGAAGAGTGTGAACAGCATGAGCGCCGCGACTATAAGGGTTAATGCTCTTTTTATCTTCATTGCTAAGCCCACCTTTACTCAAGGCCGTCTATGACGACAGGCTCTACCCCGTCAATCTGTGGGATGAGGGGCATATTCAGGTACAGACCGCCCATATTCTCAAACAGAGCGGCGTAACCATAGGAAAGCGCGTAAACATAATTGGCAGGGTAAACATCTCCGACCGACCATGCGTCGCCAACCCTGCGCAGGATTATACGAACATCGAAGAAGTCGGTATCGTCACCGCACTTGCCCTCAAGGGTCAAAAAGCCGTCGTCGCTCGGTAAGAACTCCCAAGCTATATCGTTGCCCGCGATCAGCCCTGAAAGCAGGAGCTTGTCCGGAGCGGCTTTTACCATGCATTCCGCGAAAAGCCCGTCGCCGTTGCCGTTGACCAGAATATAGCTTTCGCCCGTGCCGGCCGCCTGAAGCGCAAACCTCACGAAGCAGTCGTTTGTCATATCCTTGGCGCCGTCAAAGCTGCCGCCGCAGTCCGTAATCGCAAATACGCCGAACCAATCCCCTTGATAGTTGGAGATGATGGCGGCGTCGATGGGCTGTTCCGTAGGTTCGGGAACCTCGGTTGCCTGCACCTCGGCGGTAGGTTCGGCCGTGACGTCGGGTTTCTTTCCGTCGCTTTGATTGCAGGCAAGCGCCGCGCCGCACATAAGCAGCGCAAGCAGCAGACATAATACCTTGTTTCTCATATTCAACCTCCTGTCTTTGCTTATCATATTCAAAAAAAGAGTGGACAATATACGTCCACTCTTCGTATATCTCACAAGCCGAGTATAGCATGACTTGTCAAATAACACAACAGTATTATCAATAAAATATACTAAATTTTACTTATCAGTCGAGTAAACTGAGCTGCTCGGAGAAGCTCATATCGAGCAGTCGTTTATTGAGCTGACAGTTGAACATCATGCTCATCGGGGCACGGTCGTGTATCGTTCTGACCGCCTGAGCGAACAGCGGAGCGGCGGATATTATGCGTATCTTGTCGCTGCTCTTGGCCTCGGGACACTCCACCGTGTCGGTGGTGACAAGCCACTCATAGGGGCTGTCGTCTATCCTCTTGATGGCCTTCTCGCTCATGGCATTGTGGGACAGCGCGCCGAATATGCGGCGGGCGCCATGCTCCTTTAAGCCTCTTGCAACGTCCACGAGCGTACCGCCCGTGATGGAGAAATCATCGACTACAAGGCAGTCCTTGCCGTCAACGTCGCCGATAATGTTTAGGATTTTCGCGTCGTCCTTGTGGTTGTAGCGGGTCTTGTCGCCAATCGCGACGTTTGATCCGAACACGTTCGCAAACGCGTGAGCGCGCTTTGCGGAGCCTGCATCGGGCGATACGACAACCAAATCCTCACTTACCACACCCTGTCTTTTGACATATTCCGCCAAAAGGGGCTGAGCGTAAAGGTGATCGACCGGCTTCTTGAAGAAGCCCTGAACCTGCGCCGAGTGCAAATCCATGAAAATCACCCTGTCAACGCCGATTGCTTCTATGCAGTCCGCGCAAACCCTTGCTCTGATGGAAACCCTCGGCTCATCCTTCTTGTCGCCCTTTGCATAGGAGAAATAAGGAATGATAGCGGTGACCGAGTTAGCGGATGAACGTTTGAACGCGTCAATCCAGAACAGCAGCTCGGTGAACTCGCTGTTGGGCTCTCGGGCTATGGGCTGCACAATGTAAACGTCCTTGTCACGAATGGACTCATTGATCCTGACGAAGATGTTCCCCTCCGGAAAAACTATCGTCTCCGACTCGCCGAGCTGAGTGCCGAGATAGCTGCACATACGCTTTGCGAACGGTACGCCCGTTCTTCCCGCGTAGATCTTGATGATCCCTGCGCCTGTATACATACCAACCTCCATAACGATATTGTTGCCACGGTCATTATAACACCGTGGTCAAGCCGCTTGCAACCCGAAAAGCCAAAACAAAGTTATATATTTATCTCAATTTGTGCTTGCATATGTATGCGAATTCTGTTAAAATGTGTAAAATAGTTGTAAAATGGATTCGCTTATTGGGGCTTTTATGGGGGAGGTAAGTTAATATGGATAAAAATGACCTGCGAACGATTCGGCGCGGCATTAATGACGCGCATCGGCGTTTTATTGTGCGTGACGCCATATACTACGCTTTCTGTATCGCGCTGCCCGCGGCGTTCCTGTTCCTTTTGCCCAACCTGATTCTTGTAGATTTCAGGTACAGCTTTGGACTTTCGCTCGATTTATACATACCCTTTTTCGCTGTAATACCCAAGCTGTTCACCGCCTCAGGTTCGTCCGCTATGTGGTACGCCTATGCGGTCTGACTGTAATGGCAGTCTCAGTGCTGAGTATGCTTATCGCCGCCATCATAGCTTCCGTATGCGTCAAGTCGCAAAAAGTGAACCTAAAGTCGCTGCAAAGACCCGAAGCCAAGTACGCGGACGCGTTATCAATCGTCAGTGACTACAAGAACAGACATGACCTCAACACTAAATGTAAATGACGAACTTAAATGGCCGCAAGCTGCTTGCGGTACTGTTGACAGTGGCAATTGTGGCCACGCTGTTGCCCGTCTTTGTTCGCACCACAGACGCTGTGGGGCTTACGAGCGGCGATTGCTCAGGTCAAGGTACGAGCGTTGCTTACAACTACGGTAAGCAAGGCACCGTTTGCACCGCGCTCAGCGACATGGCAAGCGCCTACTATACCGGCAGCTATACCTACTCCACCCTTTCAGGTCTTTCGGGCAGCGCGACTTCCACCACTTCAAGCGCGCTCTATACCACGCTTTCGAGCCTGATGACCAACACGCACACCAACATCACCAGCTATGAAGCGCTGAAAACCAACTACGCCAAGGCCGACTGTGAGAACGGAAGTACCACCACCCTGCGTCTGTTCTACTGCGGTGATACGGTTTCCTCGACCTGGGACGGCGGCACAACCTTCAACCGTGAGCATATATGGCCTAAGTCCCTTGCGTCCTTTGTTGAGAGCAACGGCGGCGCCGATCTGCACCACCTGCGCCCCTCCGACTCCACCGTCAACAGCACGCGCAGCAACCTTCCCTATGGTGAAGTCACCGACGGCACCGCCGTCTATCGGGGCGGCAGCGGCTCCGGCGGAAGCTTAGCGGGCTACAAGAACAGCAACTATTACGAGCCCTTGGACGGCGTCAAAGGCGACGCTGCCAGAATCCTTCTCTATGTGTATGTGCGTTGGGGAGAAGCAAACCTTACCGACGTTATACAGAGTGTTGACGTTCTCCTAAGCTGGATAGAGCTTGACCCCGTCGATACTTGGGAGATGGGCAGAAACGACGCCACGGAGACCATTCAGGGCAACCGCAACGTCTTTATCGATTACCCCGAGCTTGCTTTCACCCTCTTTGGCGAGAGCGTACCCTCGGGCTATCAGACCCCGACGAGCAACGGCACGACCCCGACATCAACCGCGACCGAAACCGCAACAGCAACCCCGGTCACCACCACGTCACCAAGCTCCGACACCTACACCAAGGTCACCTCAGAGCTTTCCGACTGGTCGGGCGAATACCTCATAGTCTATGAAGCGGGCAGTTATGCATTCGACAGTACGCTTACTACCCTTGACGCTGTAAACGACTACAAAGCGGTCACCATTACCAACGACACTATCACTCTTGCGGATGCTCCGTACTTTACGATAGCTTCGTCCGGCACAAGTTACACCATACTCGCAAGGAACGGGCAATATATCGGCAGGAGTGCAGACAGCAACGGACTTGATACCTCCTCGACCGCGATCAATAATACCATCTCTTATAACAGCACCGATGGTTGTATCAATATCAATGGCGTAGGCGGAGCATACCTAAGGTTCAACTCCGCGTCCAATCAGATGCGCTTCCGCTATTATAAGAGCTCCACATATACGAGCCAACAAGCGATACAGCTTTATAAGCGCGTTGTAACCGCAACGCCGACGCCCGTGACCTCCGAGACGGCAACGCCGACGCCTGTTGTTACCGCAACTCCGACGCCTGTTGTTACCGCAACTCCGACGCCTGTTGTTACCGCAACCCCGACGCCTGTTGTTACCGCAACCCCCATTACGGGCGGCAACACCTATGTTCTGGTAACCGATGGGAGCGCGGTCGTTGCGGGCGAATACATCATTGTCGCTTCAGCGGCTGACAGCGCCATGAACAACACGCTGACAAGCGGCAGGCTCGGAGCCACCGCCGTTACCATCTCCGATGACACCATCGTCACCGAGGATGACAGCATCGTTTGGATCTTTGACGGAACCATTGCCTCGGCCATGACCATACAGAGCAAGGGCAGCGGTACATATCTGCAGATTTCGGGTACCACGACCTCGGGCTTCTCGCTCTCGGATACTTCTGCCTATACCTTTGCGATGACCTATACCGCAAGCAACAACGTTCGCCTTGTTACAAGCGACGGCAACGGCAGGATGATAGGTTATTACAGCAACTTTAGAACCTACGATTCCGGCTCAGCTTCCAACCTGGGTGTGCGTCTGTACAAGCAGACCGGCGAGACCAACCCCACGGCTGAGCCTACATCCACGCCTACCCCTACCCCGACGCCCACCGCAACCCCGACGCCCACCGCAACCCCGACGCCCACCCCGACGCCCACGGCAACCGCAACACCGGAAACCGAGGTCAACACCTATGAGCTTGTCACCGACGCTTCGACCCTTGCCGCCGACGATGTTATAGTGATTGCGGGACTGTACTCGACTAACTCCTCGCTGTACGGCTTGAACTCGACACAGAACTCAAACAACCGTGGCGCAACGGTTATAGTTTCCGATGTTTCCGCATTGCCCGAAACCATAACCATCAGCAGTGATTTGGGCATTCAGGAGTTGACCTTGGGCGGCAATGCCACCGACCATTGGTCGCTGTACACCGGCGCGGGCTATCTCTACGCCGCAAGCAGCAGCAGTAACTACCTAAGAACTCAAACCACCAACACCGCCAACGGGCTTTGGGCGGTCAGCATCACCGATGGAGTTGCAAGCATAATCGCGCAGGGTTCATATACCCGCAACGATATGCGCTTCAACTACAATGGTGGAGCGCCTATGTTCAGCTGCTACGCCTCCACTACGACCACGCTCACGGTCAGCATATACAGGAAGGTTGAGAACAGCGGCGAGCTGTACTCGGTAACCTACAGCTCTAACGACGGCGGCAAGCTCTCGGTTGTCAGCGGCGAAACCTCGGTCTCAAACGGCGCCGGGCTGGCTTCGGGAACGGTACTTACCATAACCGCGACCCCCGATGACGGCTATGCCCTTGAGTCGCTCACCGTCAACGGCGAGGCGTTCACCTCCGGCGGGACCTACACCGTCACCGCTAACACCGTCATCGCGGCTTCGTTCACCGCAGTCGCAACCTACACGATCAACTGGAAAACCCACGAAAATGGCACTCTTACCGTATTATGCGGCGAAACGGAGATTGCAAGCGGTGATTCCGTGCTGATTGGCTCGGAGCTTACCATAACAGCAACCCCCGACAGCGGCTATTATTGCAGCGTTCTTACGGTCAACGAGACCGACTTCACCTCCGGTGAGACCTACACCGTGACTGCCGATGTTGACATAGTTGTCAGCTTCGAGCTTGACGTAACCACGGCGTATGAGCTTGTGACAGATCTTTCGACGCTTGCGGCGAACGACACGGTGATAATCGTCGGCGCGTCCACGGATTCCGAGACGGGTGAGATGAGTCTATTCGCGGCACAACCCTTCGCAGGCGGCAACAACCTGCCCGCAGGCACGATAGGCGGGGGCTATACCGACATGCCCACAACACTTGACGTACCCGTGAGCGCAAACGCGCAGGCGTTCACCCTCGGCAGCGGTGTCACAAACGCGGCTTATTGGAGCTTCTTTGACGGCACGGGCTATCTTGCAGCTACAAGCACGGGCAACAACCGTTTGCAGGTTAACGCCGAATTGAGCGTTGATTCCGAGTGGGAAATTTCGCTCACGGACGGCTTGTTCTCCGTAGTAGCCACGGGCAGCTCGAACCGCAATGTAATGCAGTACAACATAGCAAGTAAGCTGTTCAGCTGCTACACCTCCGCAAGCCAGAGCGCGGTGTACATATACAGACTTCCCGCCGTCACCACGTTCACCGTGACCTATCAGCAGAGGAACGCGGTAACGGGTGAGCTTGCCGAAGTCGTAAGCTACACGGTTAACAGTGGTTCAACCCTGTCCGAGATTGCAGCCCTGCCCACTATCGCAGGCTGCTATGTGTCCGATTGGGATCAAGACCTGACCGGCGTTGCCATCAGTGAGGACGTCACCGTCACCTGTGATTACGCTCTCTGGGGCGACGCGAACCTTGACGGCGTTCTTACCGTCTCGGACGCTACCGTTATGCTGAATCACATAGTCGGCGCCTCCGGCGCGGCGTTGACCGGTATCGCGTTTGCGGTTTCCGACGTCAACGGCGACGGCAGCATCACGGTCGTTGACGTTACCCTGCTCCTGCAGCGGGTTGTCGGCACAATCACCGCCTTCCCCGTTGAGCAAACGGAGTAAGCCCTCCCCCGCCCCTCCATCCTTGGGGAGCTAAAGCAAGCATTTGCGGCTGTGAGACAGTGTTTCACAGCCGCTTTTTGTATCTCTGCCGCTCAAGCCCTGATGTCGTATTGCTTAATGGAAGCAGTAGTCGCGCTCAGAGCTGTTTCGCATTCGCGATAATCCCACGCCGTCATCATAATATGTTCTATCAACCGCCCCCTTTGTCATCACAATACATTCCACGAACACCCCCTCACTGTCATCCTGAGCGAAGTCGAAGGATCTTGAAACAAACTTGTGGTAAAAAGGCGCGCACCCCCAAATCACCCTCACTGTCATCCTGAGGAGCCGCCGCGACGAAGGATCTTGAAACAAACTTGTCATTAGGGGTACGCTCCCCCTCGTAATTCACGCTCACCCTATCACATAGACGCAGCGACCTATTTTACGCTCGCGGGAATTACAATCCTACGGGTCATCGAAG
>Ga0209607_1004276_pt1 | contig 10655 bp, 8 predicted proteins | sample AD_UKC117_MetaG_FD_184413 | JGI IMG/M metagenome (GOLD analysis project Ga0209607, IMG submission 184413) | Active sludge microbial communities of municipal wastewater-treating anaerobic digesters from Hong Kong - AD_UKC117_MetaG (SPAdes)... | ecosystem: Engineered > Bioreactor > Anaerobic >... | reverse complement strand
CCGCCGACGCGGCCAACGGCCAGCGTCAAGGTGCCCGCCGATGGGCTGGAACTAAACGATATGCTGGGCGCAGCCTACGCCTGGACGCAGCACGGCTACCTGCACCCCAGTTGGTTCAACGACCCGGCCGTCACCCCCCACCTGCGCAGCACCTCGGTTGGCGACCTGCTGGCAACTGAAGATGGAACGCTCTATGTGGTGGAATCGTTCGGCTTCCAGCCTTACCGCCCCAAAGCGATCTCCCCCATCCACAAGCTGGCCGAAGCATGCCGGCTGCTCGACGCTGCCCGTGAGAGACCGTCCGACGGAACGTTGGCAACGGCCGTGCCGCAGGCATTGGCGGCCATGGAACACGTCCTGGTCGCCGAAGGCCATCCAACCGGCGACATCCCTATCCTGTGGGACAACGCACAGGTAGGCGACGTGGTGGGCCAACCGGGAATGGGGCAGCAGTTCCGGGTTATCGCCCGGCGGCTGCGCCCGAAGTGGCGGGCCAAAAGACTGCTGGCCCATGTGCCCGGCAGCCAGCTCTGGCTGGATGGCGCGCGCCATTGGGCGGTATTGGTCCCGGTCAGCGAAGCCACAGCGGCTTGACGGCCGTATCGGAAAAAGAAAGAGCCAGACCCCCCTGTGGGAGATCTGGCGCTTGTGAACTCATTGCCCCTCTGCGTGAGGACTAAGTTCAATGCCCCGCTCGTTTGTATCCCGCCGGTGCGGACGTCGACGGTTGATACCTATTATACAACGCCCTGACAGGTAATGTCACAACTTGTCCAGAAATCTCATAGACGGCGGTCGGCCGTGACCCAAGAACTGCTGGGGCAGAAAGCGAAAGCGTCCGGCAGAAATATCGCCATTTGCTCCTCTCCCTACCCTTCTCAAGGAAAAGAACCCATGAACACACAAATGTCTCTCGGTTATCTACAACAGGCGCAGGCGGCAACCACGTCGCGGCGGCGCATCTGCGATTTACCGGCCGAAGAACGGCCGCTTTACCGGCTGCACCAGCACGGCTCAGACGCCCTGGCCACCACGGAACTACTGGCTCTCGTCTTGGGGGTAAGCGCAGCGCCGGGCATTGCCGCCGACCTGTTGGCCCGCTTTGGCACGCTGCACCGGCTGGCGCGGGCTAGCAAAGCGCAGCTGATGCAGATTCAGGGAATTGGCGAAGCACAGGCGGCGCGGCTTGTGGCTATCCTGGAACTGAGCCGCCGCCTGCAAGCGCCGCCGGCCGATGAGAAATTGCGCGTTGTCAGTCCAGCCGAGGCGGCGGCGATTTTGGCGCCGCGCCTGGCCCATCTCGACCAGGAGGAGATGCACGTCGTCCTGCTGGACACGCGCAACCGGGTGTTGGGCATCCAGGCTGTCTATAAGGGTAGCCTGAACACCAGCGTGGTGCGGGTAGGCGAACTCTTCCGGGCGGCCATCGAAGCGCCGGCGGCAGCGATGATTATTGGCGACAATCACCCCTCAGGTGACCCGGCGCCATCGCCTGAAGACGTCAACGTCACACGCCAGCTTGTCAAGGCGGGCAAGCTGTTGGACGTAGAAGTGCTCGACCACGTGGTTATCGGTCAGGGGGGACAATACATCAGCTTAAAAGAGCGCGGGCTGGGCTTTGATTAGTCGAGTAGTCGGGTAGTCGGATAGTCGAGTAGTTGGATAACCGCGCAACAACAGGACAAACGGACTACAAGACCACAAGACTACAAGACCACGAGACTACCAGACTACAAGGAGAAACCATGTTTCACAGACAAGATTTCATTCGGCATAAAGCCGGCGCCATTATCGCCATCCTGGTGGTGGGCCTCATCGCTTTTGAGTTGTTCAACTTCGACACCACCCGCTTCGCCCTCAACGCCCTGATGGCCAACCAACGGTTGTGGGGCGTGGAGTGGGCGTTGGTGCTGGCGCTGGCCTTTGGCAGTATCGACTTTGCCGGACTGGCGCGCATCCTGACGCCGGCGGCGACCTGGGAGGAGGAGCCGCGCGAAGTGTGGCTGCTGACCGGGGCGTGGCTGTTGGGCGCGACGATGAACGCGGTGATGACCTGGTACGCCATGGCGCTGCTCATGGCGTCAGGCCGGGCTGTGGTTGGTGTGGGCGGTTGGGGGCAAACGGCCGTTACCAGCGCCGCCCCCGTGTTCATCGCCGTGATGGTCTGGCTGACCCGTGTGCTGCTCATCGGCAGCATGGCTCTGGCGCTGGAGCGGGTTGCGGCCACTGCCCCGGCGCCGCCAAAACGGTATCGGCCGCAAGGCGTGCCGCTGCGGGAAAACGGCCGTGCGCCGGTCTCGGCCAATGGTCACGAGTGATGAGATAGGGAGTCGCCCATGATGAATCGGGCGCAGGCCAACTGGCCGCAGGAGGTGAAACCATGCACGAGGATACCCCAACCACCCAGCCCGCCGCTGCGGGGAACGCGGAAACGTTCCAATTGGAAATTGCCGGCGTTATCCACAGTTACCCGCGCAGCAAAGAAGGCAAGCGGCAGGCGATTCTGGACGGCCTGGCGGCCATCGAGACCATCGCCGTCGACGGCGTGGCCTACCTGCCAGACGCCGCCACGCTGCAAGTGGTGGCGTCGGTCCTCTACCCTGACGGTATCCGCACAGCCGAAGCATACCAGCGGGTGGCCGAAACGGCGGCCAGGGCGTGCGCCCACATCGGCTTCGGCGACGCCGAGGAGTTGACGCCGCCGGCCGTGCCCTTCGCTGACCGGGGTAGCTACCGGCGGCAACACCCGCCGCTGGATGAGGCGGCAGTGCGGCAGCAGCTGCGGCTGGCCCCGACCAGCAGCCAGCGGCCGCAGCAGGAGATAGGGTGCGTGACAGTGTGGAACCAGAGCGGCTGGGCGCGATACGGCCGTCGTTGGGCGGAATTGAGTGAGGCGCAGCAGGCTGTTATACAGACGCAAGTAGACGAGATAGCCGCGCAAGAGGGTTGGCAAAAAGAAGGGACCGGCGATGACGGCCGGTACATCCGACCGCTCCCGATCGACGAAACTGGCGCACGCCGCCGCCTCGACGACTACCTGCACCGCGAAGATGGTCGGCCTGTGCCCGCATCCGGCGTTCTCTACCAAACGCTGTTGGGGGCATATGGTTGTAGTTTCTACACCCAGGAGCTGCCCCTGACCCTGGCGCCTCTTGTCGCCACCGCGCTGCAGACCCATGGCTACTGTGCTACTGTCGAGGATGGCGAATACCTACCGGCGCCGGCGGCGCTGTTGGTGGAGACGGCGGCCGAGGCGCGGGAAAAACTGGCGACTCTGACGCCGGTGGTAACTGATTTTGGCCCGGCGCTGCTGCTGCAAGACGCGCTGACGGCCGTCCTGGGCGAGGCGCAGCGAGCCAGCGAATGGCAGGCAAAACTGCTGCTGGCCAGCGGTCCCGTTCACCAGGCGCTGCGGCAGATGGGCTATCAGACGGAGTTGACCTGGTGCCAACCGTACCATTTCCGTCCCAAACGGGGCGACAACCTGAGCCATCAGGTCATTCTCCGAGAGGTGCGGGTGCAAAACAACCCTGGCCGCAAGCTGGCGCTGGCCAGAGGGTTTGCCGTTCTCGTCCCGGCCATCGCCATCGACGACCAGGACGACACCCTGGTCTACCTGGAGATGGTAGGGGCCAAAGAGGCGGTGAAGGCCAACTGGGCGGCGCTGGTGGGTGGGGGCAAGGGGCACTGGCTGGGGCGCAAGCGGGTGGAACTGGACGGCATGAAGGCGCACGTGAAGGTACAGGCAACGCTGCCCTGCGGCTGGCAGCACGCGGCGCTTATCCACAAGCAGGCCAGTTTGCGAGAGATGAATCCGGAACGGCCGTTTTACCTGCTCGACGACGGTCGTCAGCCCATCCCGCCGCTGTTTTACGCTATGCTTAACAAATGCCTGGCACTGCCGCTGCTGCTAGAGTGGGCGGAGTATTTGTGGGAAAACGGCCGTGAGGGGAAACTCATCATCCTGCTGGACAGCGGCGAGGGACAGGGCTACGCCGCCTGGCGGGTGCTGCCGTCGCCGGACAACTGGCAGGAGATTGTGCAGGTGGGGCTGGCGGCGGGGGAGATTGGCTTCTGAGGTTGTCGAGAAAACAAGGTTTCTACGATGAGGTTGATCGCAGCAATCCTGTTTGCCAGCAACCCGAGCTGTTCTAACACAGCGCGGCCTATCGACTTTGAAAAAGGCGTGGAGAACAGCAGTTGGGTACTATCGGAAACGGCTGATTCACCACGTGGCGGTTTAGCCCAGGGCGGTGCGGCGCTCGGCCAGCGCTGCGGTTACCAGATCGCCTACATACGGTTTTTCCGCTGTGGCCAGCGAGTGAACTTTGACATGGCGCAACCGCTTGCCACTCCCTTCCAGCAGTCCTTGCGAGTCTGGGAGGGCAGCGCCGTGATAAAAGCCGAGATTTACCCACCGCTTCTGGGGCATAATGTAACAGTATGCCTCGCTCATTTTCTTCGGGCCAAGGCCGTAGGAGGCGGCGTTATCGCCCAGACGCACCACTTCCACTGTCTGTGGATGCAGCCGAATGATGATCTCGCGCAGGCGGTATGCTATCTGCGCCAGCTCTGGGTCTACGGTATGTAGCAGTTCGTCAAAGGAGCCAAACTGAGTCATGTATACCTCCACGATAGCATGAGATGCGCGAACGGCAGTTTTTCTTAACTGGCCGACGGCCGTTCCTCGTATCCGGCAAAGGGACATTGTCTTAAGTTGCCCGCCCAAATAAACAGAAGCATCGGGTCACAGCCAGACGCGCCATTCATGATAACAGCGCCATCAATTGTTGGCAACAGGGCGCGGGATTGGCGCTAACGCGCCGTATGGGGCGAGAGCCTATCCTTTCAACCGATAAGGATGAGCCAAACCAGGTCGCGGAGGTCCTCCTTGTAAGCATCACCAGCGAATCCCCTTCCCTGCTGGGCGCTTTGAGCAACGGCCGTTATCGGTACAGCGTCTGTCCGGGCGGTTCTGAATCCCTGGCGAGTAACCAGGATTCGGCGTCGTCAGAGGGCAAGGCGGCTTGTAAGCCGGACCGCCCCACCCGCTAGAAGATTCGGTCGGCTGACCCGGCAGCAGCCGGCAAGTTTCATGCGCTCCTAACGCGCTCTCTCCCCCTCTCGCTATTGCGGTGTAGAGGGACAAAGTTTTGTCAACCCACAAATCTCCGTTTCCATCCTCTATGTAAAAGGAAAAGAGCCATGACCCGACTCGCCAATATCGAGAAAGCGGGGTACTTCCCCCTGCCTGTATCTGTCACCGCCCTTATCCTCAGCCACATCACCGCCCCTCACGGCGGTCGTCTGCTTGACCCCTGCGCCGGCGAAGGCGTGGCGCTGGTGGCTTTGGCCGAAGCGTTGGGATTGGATCCCTATGGTGTAGAACTACACGAAGAAAGAGCCACCACTGCCCGACTGGCCGTACAAGCCTGTTTGGCTCGTCGCCTGACGGATTCCCGCGCAGCTCAACTGCCTCTGCCCCAGGATATCCGGCTGCTCCACGACAGCTATCTCAGCCTGAAAAGCCCGCGAAATGCCTACAACCTGCTCTACCTCAACCCACCCTACTTACGAGATGATGAGGAACAGGGGATGGCAGAGTCCAACGGTCGTGCCGAATACCAGTTTCTCTGGCGCACCCGGCCGTACCTGCAGCCGGATGGCCTGCTGGTCTACGTCGTGCCGCGCCACATCCTGCTCAGTCGCAAGCTGGCCGGGTATCTGGCCGCCCACTTCCGCGACATCCGGGTCTACCGCTTCCCCGACGGCGAATACGAACGATTCCGGCAGATAGTCCTCTTTGGCGTCCACCGCCGCCAGGCCATCACGCCTGATGCAGCCGAGGTAGATCGCTTGCGGGCCATTGGTCAGGGAGAGGCGTTATTGGCGGCCGCGCAACTGGAGCCACTACCTCACCTGGCGACGCCCGCCTACAGCCTGCCAGCGTTAGCGGTTAAGGCTCAGCAATTCTTCTTCCGCTCGCAGTTTATCGATCCGGCTGAGGCTCTGGCCGAAGCGCAGGGGACGGGGGTGAGAACCAAAGCGGCATGGCGGGAGCATCTGGACCCGGCCGCGGCCGGCGTGCCGTTACGGCCGTTAACGCCTCTCAAAATTGGGCACATGAACAGCATCATCGCTGCCGGCCATCTGAACAACCAGGTGTTGGAAGCCTGCACTGAGCAAGGTCGAAGTGATGGCGATGAACGGCTGCTGATTAAGGGGCGCAGCTACAAGGTGACGCGGGCCGATGAGTACCAGGAAGCGCTGCCCGACGGCCGTATCCGCGTCACCCATCTGGAGACGGAACAGGTGGTGACCGACGTTACCAGCATCGCCGCCGACGGACAGGTGACAGCCTACAGCGGCGCAGCGCTGGAGCAGTTCTTACAGCGTTGGATTGGCGCCCTTACCGGCATTATTGCCCGTGACTACCCGCCGGTGTATCAGTTCGACCTGAACGGCTACGGCCGTCTGCTGGGCAGCCTGAGTAAGGGGCGGCTTATTCCCGGACTGAACGGCCAGACCGGGCTGCTGCCGGCGCAGAAACATGCGGCCGCGGCCATCCTGACCCGCCTGGAAACCTATTCAGAAGCTATCTGCGTCGGAGAAATGGGCACCGGGAAGACGACCCTGGCTGCGGCCGTGGCCGCCGGTCGTCACGCCCGGCGCACCATCGTCCTCTGCCCGCCGCATCTGGTGGACAAATGGCAGCGGGAAGTCAAGGCGGTCTGGCCCGGCGCGCGGGCCACCCATTTGCAGACTATCAGCGACGTTGACCAATTCTTCGCTGATCAACCAGACAACGCGCCGCTGGTGGGCGTTCTGAAGCAGACGACGGCCCGCAGCGCTTCCGGCTGGGAACACGCCTACGACTACGGCGGTCCGGCCAGCCACAACTACGGCAGCGGCGAGTATACTGACATCCAACGGCCGTGGGGCGAAGCGCTTGTCGCCCGTCCGGCGGAAAGTGAGGCAGAACAAGCGGCGTTTCGCCGGCCGTTCACCACCCGTCAGTTGGAGGCCATGCGGCAGCGAGGTGTCCGCTGCCCGGTGTGCGGCGCGACGCAGTTCATCAGCGGGCGTCCGCTGGCCGTGGGCGAGATGAAAACGGCCACCCGCCGGTGCAGCAACGAGGCGTGCCGTTCGCCACTCTACCAGTTCACCCGCCGCCGCAGCCCTTCTCAGGAGCGCGGCAGCTTCAAACGCTACGCCGCGCGGGAACGCGCCCTGCTGGAATCCCTGGACGCGGGCACGCCCCCACACCCTTTTACCCCACCACCCACTCACCCGCTCAGCCCTTCACCCCATCATCTGCATGGTTACGGCAAGGTCCCCCTGTCGGGGTACATCAAGAAGCGGGCCAGAGGGAAACTCGACCTGCTCATTGTCGACGAGGTCCATATGTACAAGGGCATCGACAGCGACCAGGGGTACGCCATGCACCACCTGGCGCAGGCCGCCGATAAAACAGTGGCCCTGACCGGCACCATCTACGGCGGCAAAGCCTCCAGCCTGTTCTACCTGCTGTTCCGCCTGGCGCCGGAGATGCGCCGGGCTTTTGTCAATCCGGAGGCGAGCGGCCAGCGCCGCCTGCGCAGTAAGGAGTGGGTCTCAGCCTACGGTATTCTGCAGCAGATTGAGACGGTCACCCTGGATGAGGACGGCAAACAGACCGCCAACAGCCGCAGTAATGTGCGCTACAAAGAGCTGCCCGGCGGCAGTCCGGCGCTGTTGCCCTGGCTCCTGAACCGCTCGGTCTTCCTCTCGCTAGGCGATATGGGTTTCCCGCTGCCGGAGTACGCTGAAATCCCGGTGTCCGTGCCGATGGCTCCGGAGCAGGCGGCGCGCTATGAGTCGCTCAAGGAACAGCTCAAGGAAGAGCTGAAAGAGCGGTTGGTGCGTGGCGACAAGTCGCTGCTGGCCGGCTACCTCTATGCCCTGCTCTTCTGGCCCGACTCGCCGCGCCGGGCGAAGGTGGTGCGCTGCCCGCGCACAGACAAAATCGTGGCCTCCGTGCCCGGCCTGCCTGACGATTTTGTCGGTCCCAAAGAAGAGGAAATTATCGCCCTCTGCCGCCAGGAAAAAGCGCAAAAACGCAAGGTGCTGCTCCTGTGCCAGCAGACGGATACCCTGGACATCCAGCCAGAATGGCAAGAGATGCTGGCCGCGGCCGGCCTGAAGGCGGCCATCCTGCGCGCCGCGCCCAACAAGCGGGAGGGTTGGGTGGCAAAGCAGGTTCAGGCCGGAGTGGATGTGGTCATTTCTCACCCGCGTAAAGTGGAGACCGGAATCGATTTGCTCGACTTCCCTACTATCATTTGGATGGCCATCGACTACAGCGTCTACACCGTGCTGCAAGCCAGCCGCCGCTCATGGCGCATCGGGCAGACAAAGCCGGTGAAGGTCTACTACTTTGCCTACGAGGAGAGCATCCAGGAGGACGCGCTGCGGCTGGTGGCGGCGAAGGTGGCGGCGGCGCTGCGGGTCAACGGCGAGACGGTGGGTGACGAGGGGCTGGCTGACCTGGACGAGGCGGCTTCCGGCGACCTGGTGGCGACGTTGGCACGGATTGTGACCGGGCAGGCAGAGCTTCAGACGCAAAGCCTGCAGCAGGCGTTTGCTGAGGCCAATGCCGGTTTGCGGCAGGCCAATACGGTGATTGGCGACTACCCGGAGCAAGAGCGAGAGCTAGAGCGAGAGCTAGAGGAAGAGGGCAGGAAGGAGATAGTGGGCGAGTGGATGGTGGAGCGGGTGACGTTACGGCCGTTGCCGGTGGGCGAGGGCAATGAGCATGGCGGCGCGCGGCAGGCGGGGTTGTTTGGCAATGGGGCGGTTAAGACCAATGGTCACCAGCCACCACTGGCCAACAGCCAGCCACTAGCCAACAACCAGCCACTGGCCAACAGCCAGCCTCCCGTGCCGCGTCCGCGATTGCTCATCAGCCAGTTGGGGAGACGGCCGTGAGTGATATTGCCCGCCGTTACTCTCATCGTTGGACTGGAGCCGTCCGGTCTCCGACACGGATTGCCTTTTTTTAATCAGGCAGTGGCAAACCATCTTTTATTATCATTTTGGGCGTATAATGATAATAAAAGATGGCTTGTTATCATTGGTGAGAATAACGACATGCAACCAGAAGATTTTCACAGCGCTCGTGCACCAGGACGTGTACTCCGGCATCCCAAAGGCTATTGGACGTTCATTCCTCAACCACTACCACCAACTATGGCTTGGTCAGCGGGATTGGTAACTGCCCTATCAAAAGCGGATCGCGCTTTAGGTGAACTGGCAGGATTGGCTTCGATGCTACCCAATCCCAACCTGCTCATTCAACCCTTGATTCGCCGTGAAGCCGTGCTGTCATCGCGGATTGAAGGCACACGCGCTTCTTTGGGTGATTTATACGCTTTTGAGGCGGTACAGTTGACCCTGTTTGAATTCCCCGAGGACGTGCAAGAGGTACGAAACTATGTCCTGGCATTGCAATATGGGTTAGAGCGTCTCGCTACCTTGCCGGTGAGTTTGCGGCTCATGCGCGAACTCCATGCCCATTTGCTGAAGGGGGTGCGCGGTGAGCAGTGGACGCCAGGCGAGTTTCGTCGCAGTCAAAACTGGATTGGCGCGCAGGCAGTGCGATTCAAACGGCGACTTATGTGCCGCCGCCCGTTGACGAAATGAACCAGGCACTAAACGACATGGAGAAATTCATCCACGAACGGGATGATTTGCCAGCCTTGATCCGTTTAGCCCTGGTACACTATCAGTTTGAAGCCATTCATCCCTTCTTGGATGGGAACGGCCGTGTGGGGCGTCTGCTAAATACCCTGTTACTTCATGATTGGGGATTGCTGTCGCAGCCAGTTCTTTACTTGAGCGCTTATTTTGAAGCAAATCGGCAAGCGTACTATGATCGCCTGCTGGCTGTCAGTCAGAAAGGGGCCTGGGACGACTGGCTAAAATATTTTCTCTATGGGGTGCAGACCCAGGCTGCCGATAGCGTGCGGCGCATACAGCGTTTGCAAGCTTTGCGCGATGGGTATCGGGGGCAGTTCCAACAAACACGGAGCGCCGCCCGTTTACTGCAAGTCATTGATTGGCTTTTTAATCAGCCAATATTCGATATTCCGCAGTTGAGTCAGATGTTGTCGGTCAACTATTCTGCGGCGCAAAGATATGTGCTCCAGTTGGAGAAAGCGGGCATTATTAGCGAGATCACGGGTCAGGCGCGCAACCGTGTGTACCGGGCGAACGAAATATTATTGGCCGTTGCCCGAGATTCGTAACCGATAATTCCAGGATGGTGTTCGGAGAACGTCATTCAGTCCACACAGTCAGGCGTTTGAGGCTTCACTTATCCCTCTGGTGAAGCCTTTTTATTTGATGGAAGATAGCGCTGTCACAGCACTCACCTCAGTACTGGTTAAACCCTTACCACACTGCTCAGGAACCTCGGAGTTTGTCATGTCCTCTATGTCCTCTGCACTGGACGAATTATGGCGGCTCACGCTGGCCGAACTGCGGGGGCAGACGGCCGTTGTCACCTTCAACACCTGGCTGGCAAACAGTCAGGTGGTTGTGCCAGCCTGTACGCCTACGTTCTGGGTTATTGCCGTGCGCAATGAATATGCCTGCGACTGGTTGAGCCATCGTTT
>Ga0209607_1004275_pt1 | contig 10655 bp, 7 predicted proteins | sample AD_UKC117_MetaG_FD_184413 | JGI IMG/M metagenome (GOLD analysis project Ga0209607, IMG submission 184413) | Active sludge microbial communities of municipal wastewater-treating anaerobic digesters from Hong Kong - AD_UKC117_MetaG (SPAdes)... | ecosystem: Engineered > Bioreactor > Anaerobic >... | reverse complement strand
CCTTGCGCGCTGTCTCCCCGCCGCGATAGAGCAACTGCGAGTTGTCGACAACGATTGATGCCTGATCCGTCTCGGCCGTCACCGGCGCCATTTCGTCAGTAACGCCAGCCAGTTCGAGCATCTTGTAGTCGAATTGCCAGGTCCCGCCCTGCAGCCGGCAACTCACATCCGCCGTGGGCAGAATTGAAGCCTCACGGCCCTGCTTGTATAGTTTCCAGACCTCAACCGGAGTGCCGCCTTGCATCTGATCGACAAAGCTACCAACCGGCGCTGACTTGTCGGCTCTGCTACTGTCTTTTCGCCACTGCTCCCATCGTTGGCGTTCAGCTCGCTCCTCGCCCCAGAAGGGAAGACTGTCCAGCGTGAATTCAAAGCCAGATGCATGGGATGTGGCACTTCCACCGTCGGCAGAGGATTTCTGTGCCGGCGCCGATTGCAGGGCATCGAGTTCCTTCTGCATTGATTCCAGTTGAGCCTTCGCCTCCGCCAGCTTCTTGTTGTTGTCATCCAGTTCTTGTTTGATCTTCGCAAGGTCGTCGGCCGAATGCTCCTTGTTCATCTCTTTCTGGAGCTTTGACACATCTTTCGCCAGTTGGTCAGCCAGCTCTTTCTGCTTGTCGACCGCTTTCTGGGCTTCAGCCCGACTCTTCTGGGTGGCAGGTTCGCCGGCAGCTGACGCCGCTGTGGTCTTGCCGTTCCCTACGACGAGCGCATACCGTTTCTGTTTACGCTCCTTGTCAGACAACTGCGTCCCATCGCCGTCCTCGAGTGCCTTGATTTGAACTTCCAGCTCGTCGCCTGCCATCCCGCCGTTGGCAGCACGCAGCAGCAGCACGGCCAACTCCTTGCCCGTCTTGTCATCGCGCCCATAAACGAGCCCTTGGGCACGATGGTCCTCCATGGCACGGACGCTCACGACATAACAGCGCGTGCCGCCGTTGTCGAGGAAGCCGCGGACAGCATGGGGCAGGAAGGCGTCCTTGTGATACGAGCCGAACATCTTCTCGTATTGCCCCCAGTTTGTCACCAGGGTTGGCTCGCCAATAATGGAACGCGTGGTAATCCCATTGTCCTGCACCTTCTCTGCCTTTGCAGTGAAACCAATGAAGGCAGTTACAGATGTCGAAACCCCTTGGATTGGTTTCGTGCCCTTATCGACCTCCTCAATATAGACACCCGGCGTATAGTATGTCGTAGCCATGCGTTTTGCTCCTTCTGTGTGCGCTGTGCAAGAACGAGAACAGGTTCCTCAACTCAAATCGTGAAATCGTACCCAGTCGGCCCAGCCGGCGAGATCGTCAGATTGCGTGTGACAATCTCACCGGTCTGGGGGACTCGAATTGCCAATGTGTAGGCGCCTTGTGGCATACCTGCAAAGCGATACGCGCCGCCAGCATTCGTTCGCTCTGCGAAACGGTGTTCGTCCTCTCCACCGAACGCACGCACGTCAATTGGGTCGCGCCACTCGCCGTGGAGCAGGCGCAGGTCGAGACCTGCTTGCGGCACCCGGGCCTGATCGTAGATGACGCCGCCAATCGCATATAACGGCGGATAGGCGCCACCACCCCCAGGCGCGTTCGACTGTGTATAGTGCATATCCTTTTGCAGAACCTGGAACGCTTCCACTTCCTCCCACGGATCCATGGGCAGCGTCACAACGAACGAGACCCCGACCTTCATCTGCGCCTCAAGTGCGCTCCACACCTCAGCCGGATTGGTCAGTACATCGTGATAGGCAAGCCGTGTCCGAACCTCGACCGCGACGTCGCGAAGCGGATTTCGTCCAGAGTCATTCAACCAGGCACGGCGCTCCAAGGTGCGATGTGAACTCTTGCGCCCGGCAGTCGTTCGTTCCACGGCAATGGTTTGACGCGCATCCGAATCCTCAAAGCGAGCGCCAACAAGCGCTTCTGCGCGCTGACGCTCTTCAAAGGTTGGATTCAGCACCGGATAGCGTGCCAGCGCCCGGATCGCCAGGCTCAGCAACTCATGTTCGTCCAGCGGACGCCTTGCTTCGTCTGCGCCGCTCCATGCAGATACCAGGTAAAAACAGTCCAGCATCAGCGGTGTGCGCTTCATCGACACTGCACCTGCTCGCCCACTGCCGTTCACACCTTCCTGTATCTGTTGCCACTGATGGCGGCGCAGTGTTGCATTTTCTCGGATGTCATATAGAAATAGGTTCAGGGTCAGTTGTCCGCTCCGCCGGCTTACCCAATCTCCCGACGGCTGCGCAAATGATATTTCGAGCTGACTGGCGTCAATCTCGGCCAGTTCGCTGCGCAAGAGTTGTTCGAGCGTACGGTCCAGTGCCCTAATCATGCGGAGCAGCTCTCTTCGGATCAGCTAAGTTCCGTTTCATCATCGGGTACCGACTGCATCTGAAGCGACTCATCCTCGTCAAGCTCCTGCATCTGCAGCGCTTCATCCTCGGTTTCCTGACGCTGCAGGGGCTTCATCTGGAGTTCATCGTCTTCGGGCAGATCCTGGCGCTGGACGGAAGGCGCGGATGGCGCGGCAATCACAGCTTTTGCTACGGCATCCGCCTCCTGCTCGAACTGGTCGCCCGGCGCATTGACGCGCATCCCGCCGTCACCGCCGCCCACTGCGCCGGTTGACTGTTGGACAACATGGGTCAGTTCGTGGGCAAGCAATTCCTGCCCCCCACTGCTACCCGGGCTATATGCGCCTGAGCGGAAGAAGATGTCCTGACCCGTAGTGAAGGCTTTGGCGTTTAGTTGCTCGTTGAGCGCGTGGGCCTCGCCGTCGGTATGCACGCGCACGCCGCTGAAGTCCTGCCCCATCTCGTTGCTCATCTGCGCCTGCACCGCGCCATCCAACGCCTGCCCGCCGCTACGGGCACGGTGGATGCGACCGGCGGTGGCGTCGTCCAGTTTGGTGGGGCCGTAGTCGTCGTAGGCGCTGGCTTGGGCGATGAGACGCTGCACTGCGGTGTTGCCCACCTGGTTCTGCAGCGCGATCAGCGGGGGGTGCCGGCTCGAGTCATGTTCCTTGGTGGCCGGATCGTCCCGCACCTTGGGCACCTTACTCCGTTTTTCATCTACGAGTTGTGGCGTTTTGGGCATGCTACCCGCTCCTTGAACGTACTCTGGCCGCGCGCTGTGCACCGGCGTAATGGTCATCTACTTGATCGATAGGTCCAGCGAAACGCCCTGGTTCTGGCCGTGTTTGGTCTTCTTGTCGAACTCATCCTGAGCCCGTTTGATCGCGGCCCTGGTTTGGCTGTGGCGCTGTGCAACCCTGCCACCGCGCTGGCCTAGCAGGCGGGTCTGCATAGTGGCCGCCCAAGTACGGGCGATATCGGCATGACCGTCCTCGTGGGTTTCCAGGGCGGTCAACATGCGTTGCCATTCCTCTTTGACCGCGGCGGACGCCTGATCATAGTCCTTGCCCTGCCAGTGCGGCAGGCGGATGGTGAGACGCAGCGTCACGTCGACCTTGGTCACCCGGCCGTTGGCTGCGGTTTCGTAGATGTAGTCGTAGTCATAGGTACAGCGGCCCCATTCTTTGGGGTCCAGTTGCTTGGCGACTGCGGCCAGCGTGGTGCCGACTATATCGTACGTGTCAACGATCGGCTCTTCCACGGTCACCTGGCCCTGGGCCGGCGGTGGGACCGTCTCGTCTCGGCGCTGGAATGCGGGCACGGCCTGGCTGGCTAGCAGACGCTGGACCGCGGCGTTGCCGATCTGTTCCTGGAGCGACACCAGATCCGGCCGGCCATGGCGCGGCACAGGCAGGGCCGGGTTCTGTTCGTCGTCGCGCCGGCGTTTGCGGCGTTTCAACCGTGGACGGGCGTAGGTGGGTTGGTGGGCCATGGTATATGGGTTCCTATTTGGATACTCATTGAGCCTAATCTAGCCTCTGCTATCACCTACATCGAGTGAATTTCTTCTTCTGATTCGTCTTTGCTAACGCCAGACAAGTCAAAGGTTGCATCCCATCCAGCCTCATCAAATTCAGCCACTTCGTCTCCACGTTTTCCCAAGCGTTCGGCTACCGTTATTCTGTTGCGCAAATGTGTCGCCGCTCCTTCATCCTCTGATCGCGGTCCGAACGTTTCGAATAAGTTACCGGTTTGCGCCAATGCTGCTCTAGCACGGGCTTCATCGGTCACAGAGGAGTCTGTTGCATTTCCGGCGCGGTTGGCGTTTTCGACCGATGGTGTCAGAACATCTTCAGTAAATGAAATCTGTTCGCCTCTTGCAATTCTCTCTTTCAAATCACGCGTGCGCGGATTGTCCGCACCGGCGCCGCCGCGTCGTTGTGACGTTTTGTCGAGAGCCGCTCCCCTTTCGTTGAGATAGGTAGTATCCGATCTATATCGTCTGTCATCATAGTCAGATCGACCAGTTATGGGATCATATGTAAGAGCTTCTAGGTTTCCGCGAGGTATTAAGTGCTCGGACTCGGTCAATCGTCCTTTCTTGTTCGCGGGATCCAAATAATGAGTGTTTGACTGATTCTCATGGTGTTCACCGACGTGACCATATTCACCGGATTGAGGAATCGAGTCAATAGCTTTATACCGTTCAATTGTGTCCTGGTTAAAGCTATAACCCACTACACCTCTTGCAACTCCTTCATACAGGTGCCCCTGTGCAATCCAATCCTGTAGTGCGCCAGCAGCCTCAGATGCGGTAATCTTCAACCACTTCTGCAATTTCGCTAGATCGAATAGATCATGTGCCATTGCGGTTCGAGCAGTTTGTAGTAGAGCTGCTTCTGCCTTCTTTGACGCCGTATCTTCCTTTCCATCAGCCCTGAATACATACTGATAGTCCCAGCTATCACCGCCATCCACCACCGTCACCGACTGGAAGACAGGGTGTTTCTGCTTGACTCCCACTGCGGTCTTCTGTGCATCCTCGTGTGATATGACGCCGTCCTTGATATACTGTCGCTCTTCCTGCGCAATCGCCGCTACACTCGCACTCTGTTCCTCTGGCGTGTCCTTGGCCTCGCCTTTCCCGACCCCATCTTTGCCGTCTACACCGAGATTGGCTAGCAGCCTCTGGCCGACCTTCTTGACCTTCAAGATGAACTTCTCGATGGCGGCGTCTACCTTGCCGCGCACCTTACGGAAGATACCCAGAACCTTCTCCGCCACACCCCCAACACCCACTAGATTGGCCAGGAAGCCGATGAGAACGGGCAGTGACTTGGCCAGCGCGCCTTCGATCAGTTTGGCTGCCCCACCAATGGCGCCGCGGGCAATGGCGCCGATGGAGCCGACGACCGAATCCACGAACTCGACCATCTGATTAGCGCGTTCCACCATAAACGTGATGATGTCGTAGATGGTCGTCGCCGCTTTGAGCAGCGCACCGGCCGGGCTGAGCAATGCCATCATCCACCTGATGCCGGCCCTCACCACCTGGTTCGAAAGCAGATCCTGGATCTGGTCCATGACCAATTCCTTGAGATTGCTGAACTGTTCTTGGGCAAACCTCAGCAATCCAAGCGGGCCTTCGTTGAAGAGGACGACGAGCGGTTCGAAAACTTGCTCGGCCACACCGACGGTACGCTCGCCCAACAACTTGACGGCTTTGGCCCGGATATACTCCTTGGTGATGCCGAGTACCTGCGTCACCAGATCGAAGGTGCCTTCCAGGCTGAAAACATTTTCTGGCAATTGGAGGCTTGCACCACGCATGGCGCCGGTCAGCCAGCCGACGAACCCGGTTTGGAGATGGGCGCCGATATTGGCGCCGAAGTTCTGGAAGCCTTGCCCCAGTCCATCAATCAGCCGCCCCAAGAACCCGATGGGATCCTTCACGATGGCCGAAAAAGCGCCGCACGCACGCTTGATGACGTTCAGGACCATGCCCGCGCTCGGTCCGGCCAGCTTCATGGCTCCTTCAAAAGCGAGTTCCCAAATCTTGTTGCCTGCTGCAACTGCGAACTGTTTGATACGGCCGATCAAAGGAAGGAAGACCCCTCCGATCTTGGCGAACGCCCTAGTAGGAGCCAGGAAATCTGCAGCGGACAGTGCGACCCACGCCTTGGCAAACCGATCCTTGACATAGTCCCAAGTCAGATTCAGGCCGGCCAATTGTGCCTGGAGCCAGCCAAAGGCCGCGTCCAGTGAATTGGCGGTCTGTAGATTCTCGAAGAGCTTGTCGCCGCCTGGTATGAGACCGACAATGCCCCCGACAAGTGTTGACGGGGTGGCAGGCGTTTCTTGATCCGAGATGGGATCCTTGCCAAGGACCACCGATAACAATGAGTAGCCCGGAATGCGTCGTGCTAGCGGCGCAACGGCATGTAGCGCGGTCTGAGCCAGATCTGTGACTGAATCGACTGCCTTCCCGGCGAACTTGGCGACACTGCGCCCCGCTATCTTTAGCGCGTCAGGAACGAAGTCGGATAGGCTCCAACGTTGAACTGCTGAGGCCGACTGCCATGCCGCTACTACAGGACGTGCTGCTTGCACGCTAACGACGCTTTTGTCCGGCACGTTGTGTGACGTCTTTACATCGTCTTTACCCGGACGTAGTGCGGCGTGTATCGATTCCTGGCGGTAGCCGATCATTTCGCGCTCTTCGTTCCGGCGATGTGCAGCCTGGGCGCCGCCCCCGATTGCCACCAGTTGGCCGAGATGCCCATTGCCGTAATGCTGGGCAATGCGCCCGACCATCTGTTGGCGCTGAACACGTTGCAGGGGCAAATGGGGTCGGTGATCTCCCAACGCACGGCTCAAAGTAACTGCCGACTGCTCGAAAGGGACGATTTCCTCTTGCACGAGCGCGGGCGCCTGCTCCAGTGGCCGGGATAGGGAAGCGTTCTGCTGGGTCGCTGCTACTTTGTTCTGCCCGGTGGGCTGCGTGTGTCTGGACATATCGTTTGGCGGAACCGTGTAACTACAGCGTGCTTCCGTGATTCAGAACTGCATCTTTGAGCTTGGAAAATGGCCCTTCAATATCGATGGTCAAGTGCTTGTTGCCAGGCGGGGTCTGTGTGAGAGGCCCTACCCTGCTGACCTGCACCGCGCCATCCAACACCTGCCCGTCGCTGCGGGCGCGGTGAATACGGCCGGCGGTGGCGTCGTCCATGCCGAAGGGCGCGTCGCCGGCGCGCTCGGCGAGGAGGCGTTGGAGGGTGGTATTGCCAAAGTGAGCATAAGAGTGCGAGAATGGCTGTTCCATGAAATAGCCGGATGATCTTGCGCTATTCTCGGTTTTTCGCGTGCTTGCCAATTTATCTCGATCTTCCTGTTTACCTGAGATCGGCTTCTTATTCATGAGATACTCCTACTGCTCGCGACACCCAAACGTCACTTACACACAGTAGGGTTGGGTGAATAGGACCACCAAAGCCGACTCCCAGGCTTCTCTGGCAAGTCTTCTTCGTTCATTTAGCACACCCTGTACCGCAGGATCATCGCGTTTTCGTAACATTCTCATCCTTTTTCCCTCTTTGTCTGTTCCATCCATCAGAACTGACGCCGGTCGCTCAAAGTTGAAAACCACTTCGTCGCTTGCCTCTTCAACCGAGCTAGCACTCTTCAGCCTTTCATTGACATGTTTGTATTTGCTGGCGAGCTCTGTAACCAGATAGTCGACTTGAGCATCGAGGCTGTTAAGAATAGCCGCCCCAAGTCTAGCCCCACCATACTCATGCTCGAATAACCCCTTGCGCCGTGCAGGAGTTGTCCACTGCGCCAAACCCACGCCCGGTTTTTTCGGGCCCCGCTTTCCATATTTACGATTCACAACTTCTTCTGGCGTAAAATCTGTCATCTTGCCGTTATAGTCTTTTGTCCGCAGCGGAGCCCCTGCTTTACTCCCTTCTATGCGATTGGGCAACAAACCAGATTCTGCGAATAAATTGCCCACTAATCCAGCCGCACCAAGCACGGGATATCCATACGTGTTCACCAGAAGATTCACTACATATGCCATTCTCTCTTCTTTTGTTTCGGGTGCAGGTGTGATAGGTTGCTCTCCTCGAAGACGATCACCATGATTCTGCAGCGAAACAAACTTCTGGAAGTGTCCGTTTCCGTGCATCTTGCTAATGTTGTCCGCAAGCACCTGGCGCTGAACAGCAGGAATTGACGCCACACTCAACACACTCGGGGCAGCGCTTCCTGCTTTGGATCGAGGAAGATTGTGACTTTGCCATCGATCTTCCTGTAGCTGCTTGCGGTGCTGAGCACTGCTTGTCTGTCGAATTCGACCGGACATGCCCATTGACCAATCCATTTCTCAAATCGTCGCGCCGCCCGAGTAGCTCGGCGTCGTCCTTGCCATCATCAACACCGTCAAGATAAACAACGTAACCGTCAGCGCCACATACAGTAACAGCACAACCACAAAGCGCGTCCAGGGTCTCCGCTTTCGAATCGAGAGATCGTCGGGAGCAACAACGACTGTGCGTGCCAGCCGGTCGCCAAGCCGCTGGTTGAGCGGTGGCTGCATGCTGATCAAGGCAAATATGCCGAAGAAGAAACCGTCCAAAAGACGCAGAATCGCCCGAACCAAGGCCGCACCTGGGCCACATGGACTGCCATCAAGCTTGACCACGCGCATCTTGTGGATGAGCTTGCTGGGCGTGGCGCCATGCAACCATTCGAAAAGCGAAAAATACAGAAAGTAGCAGACCAGCAGATCAAGCGCAAGCGCAGATGAGGAGACTCCACCTAGTTCTGCCGGCGACAGGTACCCCAGTTCTGGGAACACCGACAACAACAGAGGCCAGGCCAGGATACTGACCATTACACCAATCAATCCAATGATCACGACATCTAGCATATAGCTCGAAGCGCGCGTCAAGAATCCTTTGCCATCGGGCAGTGCATCCTCCTGATCGAGAACGCTCGCTTGGGTTTCATCTGGCGTTAAGAGTTTGACAAACCCGGCCATGATGCTTCGCTCCAATTTGCCGATTCATTGATTCAACGGCGTCAATGCACAGGACTGGCAGCAGAAAACTCCTCACCGCCTACCATCCGCCCCATTTTCTGCAGCTCGCGCCGCGCACCGTGCAGCAGATGCGCCATCGTCACCACCTGGCCGTTGTCAGCGGCCAGGTAAGCCGCGCTGACCAGGATGTTGCGAATGTTCCCACCGCTCAACTCAAATCGCTGTGCCAGCAGATGGAAGTCCACATCGGCCGCACACGGGAGATTTGGTGGCATAAGTGTTCGCCAGATGCGCTGGCGCTCGGCTGCCTGTGGAAAGGGAAAGTCCACAACAAATTGCAGCCGCCGCGTAAAGGCTTCATCCAAGTTGGCGCGCAGGTTGGTTGCCAGAATCGTTATGCCCTCGTATCGTTCCATGCGCTGCAAGAGATAGCTGACCTCAATGTTGGCATAGCGGTCATGTGCATCCTTTACCTCGGAACGCTTGCCAAAGATGGCATCGGCCTCGTCGAAAAAGAGGATGGCGTTGCTGCTGGCCGCCTCACCGAAGATGCACTCCAGATTCTTTTCAGTCTCGCCGATATACTTGCTGACCACGCTCGACAGATCGATCTTGTAGAGATCCAATCCGAGTTCGTGTGCGATGACTTCGGCGGCCATCGTCTTGCCAGTGCCAGGCGGACCGGCAAAGAGCACTGTCACGCCGGCGCTCGATGCCAGCTTTTCGCTTACGCCCCACTCCTCCAGGACCTTGCCCCGATGGCGAACAGTGGCAATCAACTCATGAAGGATTGCTAGCTGATTGCCTGGCAATACGATGTCTTCCCAACCAAAGCGCGGTTCGATTTTGCGCGCCAGGCTGCTGAGTCGTGGATTGGAGCAAATGCGCGCGGCAGCATAGAGATCATCGACGACCAACTCTCCACTGACGGCATTATCACGAGCGAGCGCCGCGGCATCACGGATTTTTCCGCTCGACAACGCAAATTGAGCGGCAATGCCTTCGAGGTCGTCGGCGCTGATACCTGTGTCATGGCCATGTAGAAAGTGCGTCCATACCTCCATGCGCTCGAGATAGTTGGGTACGCCGCATGTGTGCCACACAACGGAGCGCGTTCGGTCAATCCCGCCCGGACGCCAGCGCTCCTTGCTGGCGATCACGACAACTCCCGGGTGTTCGCACAAGCCGGTCAAGATGTCTGGCGGCAGTTGCTGCTCGTCGTCCAGACAACTCTCTATCCGACGTACGCAAAGGACGGCTTCCGTCAATCGGGCGTCGCGCAGGACGGATTGGATGACAAGATCAGCTTCCGGCTTGTCACGTAGTGCTTTGTCCAGGTCGATGGCAAGCAACGGTGCGCCATACGCCTGCGCAAGCAGGCGAGCCGTCGCCTCCTGACGCATCGTATCGGGACCAACGAGTGCGATCAACGGCTGTTCCGCATGGCATTGTTTGGGTTCGCAATCCAGGGCGGAGCGAACTGCCAGGAGATGGTCGGTTGGCGTGACGGCGGCCGCCATCAGCGTTGCGCATCCTGACAACACGCCGGAAGGCTCGTAGTTCCCGCGCAGCCAGGCGATCAGTGATTCATGCACGTGCAGCGTCTGATTCAGCCACAAGGGACTTGCGGGCGGAGGCTCGACTTCACATTGGAGCAGTTGATGCCGGAACAGCGGGGCATCGGAGGTCAAATGTTGGGCTGCGGAAAACTTTTCGACCCCTGGCCCACCCAGCAGGTCGAGCACAAGACGAATCGAGGGGCGCCGGCGC
>Ga0209607_1004273_pt1 | contig 10658 bp, 4 predicted proteins | sample AD_UKC117_MetaG_FD_184413 | JGI IMG/M metagenome (GOLD analysis project Ga0209607, IMG submission 184413) | Active sludge microbial communities of municipal wastewater-treating anaerobic digesters from Hong Kong - AD_UKC117_MetaG (SPAdes)... | ecosystem: Engineered > Bioreactor > Anaerobic >... | reverse complement strand
CCTATTCCGCCCCCTATTACCTGCCCTATCTGATGTTTGCATACAATGAGGTGTATGACATGTATGATCAATACAGCGATTTTCTGAAAGCACCTTACGACACACTGTTGCCTCCTTTGTTTGACGGGCAACATGCTGGTGGAGAAATTGACGGGGTCATGCCGGATGTTCCTAAAGAGATCATCAGGCCGGAAGTGCTGGACGATTTTCTGAACAATTCATCCAATCCATTCCGGATAGCTCTTGCAGATAATGACCTGATCTACGACTGGGTACCACAGGCTCCTATGATCCTGTTCTATTGCTCCGGCGACGAACTGGTAACCAGTCAGAACAGCGTGGTAGCTAAAGAAGTATTTGATGCTGCAGGCGCAACTTCCGTATCACTCTGGGAAACCAACCCTACGCTGGGCCATGAAGGATGTGCAGAACCCAGTTTCATCTATTGCCGGGGATGGTTTGACAGTTTGAAGGAATGAGGGAATGGGGAAATGTGAAAATGAGGAAATGTGAAAATGGGGAAATGTGGGAATGTAGAAATGTGAAAATGAGGAAATGTGAAAATGAGGAAATGTGAAAATGAGGGAATGAGGAAATGTGGTTATTGGGAAGATCAGGTAAAAATTTGTCAGCAGGCAATGATCGAATGACCCCGAGCAACCCAGCGCACTGTTGTAAAGACCCCGCTACCGATTCTGCAATGACAAGACGATAGATCTCATCGTTGGTCATGTCAGGCTTTGTTCAGGATATTCGTTCGCACAAGACCGTAGAAATACAGGTTCCGGCGTCAGGCAGCTGATATGATGCTGACATCAACAGATACCTTCAGACTTGTTTAAAACGCCAAACCCAGTTGTGCAGCCAGTCCCTTGAACCTGATCTGCCAGCGCAGGAAGGCCTCTTCACTCAGATCGCTGGTGGTCTTGTTCAGATATGCCTTTCCAAAGATGAAGCAGCGGTTCTGGGCACGGAACAACCCGGGGCGCACCTCTACATCGTGCAAACGCAGCATGACCTTGCTGATAAGATCCAGGATGTCCATGTCATAGGGTCGTTCACTCAGATCTGCAAACACCCTGTCCAGCCAGTCGCCGGCGGCATTGGCAATGAGACCTTTTTCCAGCTGTAGTTTCCATCTTGTGGTCTCTTCAGCCAGAAAGTCAAGTCGTCCAACAGAGCGGTAATCGCCCTGGAAGAAACGGATGAACTCATTGTTGATGACCGTCTCCATGTTACGTTTCAGCAGAACAGGAATCGACATGCCGGAACTTCGCATCCTGTTCACCAGATCATAGCTGCGATCGTAGATCTTCCTATAGGAGATCCTGGCCAGTTCCAGGTCATTCTCCATCAACATGGACAATACCTTACGCTGCTCATCGCGAAAGAGGTCTTCAAAGGAAAATCGGTGTTCACCGAAATACTTTTGCATGATGCGCAGCATATCGCTGACAGCATGCTGTCGGAAAGCATCCCGAAGCTCCAGGTGCATGGTCTCAAAAGCGTCCTCGTCCATGGTATTTGCAAAGTGACCTACTATATGCTGCTGACCCAGATGCAGCGCTGCAAAATAGAAAGGACGCTCATAGAAGGTCACCCGGCTGCGCACCCTGATGTGCCCCACACTTAATTTGTGAGAAGCTGATTCAAATCGTTCAAAAAAAATATTCTCGTAGGTATAGTTAAAGAGCTGCAGTTTCTCCGGCTTATGTTCGAACAGGCTGGCAGCAGCATAGTGCATGGCCACACTGTTAAGGTCCAGGCGCTTGCTTCTGATCTTGCTGACATAGAGTTCAGCAGCATCTTCCCATCCCGGAGCATTTACAGGAGCCTGGCTGAGTCGCTTCAGAAAATCGTGCAGGATCTCTTTTTTGGTCTCTCCTTCGGCTATCTGTATGACCCTGTCAGCATACTGCAAAACCTGTAAGGTCTCAATGCGTGATACATCATCGAAGAACCAGGCACAGCTGGTAAACATGAGCATGGCATTGCGCTGCATCTCCAGTAACCGGATAATGAACTCGCGGGTCTTTTCGTCCACCTCTTCGGGTAAACAATCGTCCAGCATGGTATCTGCTTCCTGCTGGTCTCTGTTCAGAATGACGCGGATGTATTTATTGCGCAGCATCCAGGGATCCGGGCAGTAGGTGCCCACTTCTTTTTCATAGAGGGTATCTGCCAGTGCTTTCAGCCAGTCAAGTGCATCACGCAGCGGCTTGCGCCATTTCTGGTGGTAGTCTGCATGTGCCCCGTCCTGACAGCCGCAATTACTTCGCCAGCGTTCGATGCCGTGTACACAGCTCCAGCTGGAGTTCTCACGGATGCGGGCATACGCCGTAGCGGGATATTTCTCCAGGAAAGTGGCATAGTTGATCACTTCCACTTTTTCCTCCAGATCCAGAAAATCCAGGCAGGAGGCCAGGGCCATATCGCCGTTGCGATGGTGGTGGCCGTAGCTTTCTCCATCGGTGGCCAGATTGACCAGGTGGGTCTCCTGATCTTTCGGAAACGCGGCCAGGATACTGTCAGCGAACATCCGTCCCGAATTGAGCAGTCCGTTGAAAGCCACACCTCTGCTCAGTTCTCCATGATACACAAAGACCGTGATGGTTCTTCCCGATGGCGTTTCCACCAGATATGGTCGGCCTGTATCCACTGAATCTTCATGTACTTCTGTCCAGCTGTCAACTTTGTGCAGTCTGACAGCTTCGATCTGTCGCGGAGCGAGGATGGTAAATTGAATGCCATGTTTGGCACAGAGGTCCAGCGTTTCCAGATCCACAGCTGTCTCTGCCAGCCAGATGCCTTCGGGTTTTCTGTTGAAACGATATGCAAAATCTGCCAGCCCCCAGATGATCTGCGTTTCCTTATCGCGGGTGGTGGCCAATGGCATGATGATGTGGTTGTACACCTGCGCCAGGGCATTGCCATGACCACAGCGTTCCATACTGAGGCGGTCAGCTTCCAGTATTCCGGCATAGGCATCACGATCATGTCTTTCCATCCAGCTCAGCAGCGTCGGACCGAAGTTGAAGCTGATGTTGCTGTAGTTGTTGACGATATGGATAATGCGGTCTTCCTGGTCGAGTATTCTCGATGCCGCATTCGGCGCATAGCATTCTGCCGATATCCTTTCATTCCAGTCGTGGTAGGGCGCTGCCCCCTCCTGCTGCTCGATCACTTCCAGCCAGGCATTCTCCCTTGGGGGTTGATAAAAATGCCCGTGGATACAAACGTATCTGTTCATCGGGCGTAAAAATAGGGTACCGTTTCGGAAGCAAGGCCAACATTTATCATCTATCGTGTAATGATGCGTGCAGACCTTCAGGCAGGGATAGCAGAGCGGCCGAATGTGTGTGCATGGCAGCTTTTCGAAATTCCCCATTCCTGACCAAACAGGACCTGATTATCTGATAACTGCATCTTATTGACTGATAAGTGATGCTGTCAAAGGCTGAAACAAGACAGAAATAGCAGGAAATTCCGGAACGAAATACCGGTTGTATTAACATTCACTTCTGCTGTTTGCCGGTGCAGAATCCCTTCTTTCTTCTAATTTCGCATCATGCTTCGCCCGGTATTATGCTGCCTGCTCGCCTGCAACTTATCTGCTACCATAGCACAGGTGTCTTTTGATTCCAGGATCGTTGACATTGGTAATATCGGGCTGCGGGTCACCAATGTAGGAACCCTGGGGAGGCCTGATGTGCGCAATACCCCAACCGGCGATCCGTCTATGGAGTACCCTTTGAATACCGGTATAGAACACCTGTTCGAAGCGGGTTTCTGGATCGGTGCCGAAGTGGACGGACAAATTCTGGTATCTACTTCAGCCAAAGATGCTGCCAGCGGATATTCGACCGGCGGATCGGGTTTTGAATTCACCGCAGAAGTGGGCAATACCATCGCCCAGCGGTCCAGCCTTACCAACAGCGAATTCTTTTCCTTTGATGCCATCAGCCATGAAGATATGCTGATGGACTTTTCAGACCAGAATATCATCATCCCCGGTACGGCCATCACCATCAACGAGCATACGCAGCCTTTGAATGCACAGGTGCACCTGGAATCTTATGCCTGGAATTTTTCATTTGCAGATTACTTTGTCATCCTTCGCTATACCATTACCAACAGCGGAACATCCACCTGGGAGAATGTACGCACCGGTCTGTGGAGCGATATGGTGGTGCGCAATGTGAACGTAAATACCGATTTTGGTTCTGCCTTTTTCAGCCATGGTGGCTATGGCTTTGAAGACAGTTTACTGGCCAACTATGCATTTGACGTAGATGGTGATCCGGGCTTCACCAATTCATACGGCTCTCTGCAATTTCTTGGTATGGAATGGCGTGATCAGTTCATCCACCCCAACAATGCGGAAGTGGTCATAGCAGCGGGATACCCTGAACCAGAAGTGCATTCGAATTTCTGGATATTCAACTCGACCGGTACACCACCTTACAACGCACCTGCCAATGATGTGGAACGCTATGAAAAGATGGGAAGCAGCCTGAACTATTCCGATCCGGATCTGGTGGATTTTCTGCAGGACCCGAATACCAGCGGTGGACTTACCAACCTCATTTCTGCAGGCACCCTGGAAAGCGTAGAGCCGGGCGAAAGTTTTGAAATGGTATGGGCCGTAGTAGCTGCCAAGCAGATAGAAACAGGTGGCACAACCGGACCGGAGATGGATACCGAAGAAGGACGTGCGCAACTCCTGGAACACCTGGGCTGGGCGAAGCGCACCTATCTGGGCGAAGACCTGAATGAGAATGGCTTGCTGGATGATGGTGAAGACCTGGACGACGATGGTATCCTGGACAGATATATTTTACCGGAGCCTCCTGCCACTCCGAAGATCAAAGTGATAGCCGGCGACAAAACCATTGATATATACTGGGATGAACAAGCCGAATTCTCCATCGATCCGATCTCGAAAGAAGTGGACTTCGAAGGCTATCGGCTGTACCGCACCCAGCCTGGCGATGACTTCAATCTCGACATGCTGGGCGATGCCAACCAGATAGCACAGTGGGACCTTCCCGGCAATGCCATCGGCTATAACAACGGATTGTCTTCCATCAGACTTGCCCAGCCGGAAGTCATAGAAGGTGATACTTTCTATTATCACTACCAGCTGGATCAGGTGCTGAACGGCTGGCAGTATCTCATTGTGCTCACCTCCTTCGACCGTGGTGATGAAGCGCTGAACATCGGTTCGCTGGAATCTTCTTTTGTGGATGGTTCTGTGCGCATCTGGCCGGGATCCTTACCTACCTCAGATGTGCAGGTGCCTGTTGGTGTGTATCCGAACCCTTACCCGTTGCATGCCGCCTGGGATGGCTCCACTTCCACTACCAGGAAGATCGTTTTTTACAATCTGCCTGCCAGGGCACTGATCACGGTATTCACGGCCAGCGGCGAGATCGTGGCAGAGCTGCAGCACGACGGCGATTACAATGGCAGTGATGCCGGCTGGTTCGATGCGTATGGCGGAGACCCGGAAGACCGTGTCTTCAGTGGTGGCGAACACGCCTGGGACATCCTCTCACAAAGCAAACAAACCATCTCTCAGGGCATCTACCTGTTCAGCGTTAAAGATCTGGATACTGGTGAGATCAGACAGGGAAAGCTGGTGGTCATAGATTAGTATCGGGTATCAGGTATCTGGTAGTGAGTATTGGGTATTGGGATACTGGTTGTTGGACTGAATATCAATAACCGTTCGATACCATCAAATGAAATGTCATTCCTGAAGCTGACGAAGTGAGTTCCTGCGTCGCCCATATCAGGAATCTCCTGTCTTAGTTTCCGTTCATTCATCCAAGGCGAATTGTCATCCCCCTGCCAGCCGGCAGGCAGGGGTTTCTTACCGAAGAATGAGGGAAGAATACCGGGATCTGGAATTGTACTGAGCGAGAAATAACTTCCTTCAAGTCAGACCCCGGTATTGTTCGTTCCTCACAAGCCGGGGTGACAACCACTTTTTCTTTTGTACCTAATTCTGGAAAAGGTATTGTCTATAATCTTCAAACATTTCCAAAGAGAAATGTCATTCCTGAAGCCGACGAAGTGAAGCTCCTGTGTCGCCCATATCAGGAATCTCCTGTCTCAGTTTCCGTTCATCTATCACCCTCCCACTCACACTCTCCCACTCACACTCTCACACTCTCCCTCTACTCAATACTCACTACTCAATACCCGATACCCGATACTAAAAACTATACTCATTCCAGTCACGCTTCCGTGTCAGTTTGAGGTCCTGCAGAACCGAGGCCTTCACATTGATATTGAACAAGTAGCTCTGTCTGGCACCAAATGGCACCCAGTGGAAGCTCATCTCCCAGCAGTGGAGGTTGCGGTAAATGTCTATCGCAGTATAAGTGAAATCCTTTAGCTGCAGATCGTAACCGGTACTCACCTGCACCTTCCAGTTGGGTGTCAGGCTGACGTCGCCGCTCAGGTTGAAGGTCTGTGTGGTGGCAATGGAATCTGTTCCGTCGGTCAGCTGAATGTTCTGGATACGAAGGTTGTAGTTCAGGGTCATCTGCCAGGGCAGCTCATAATCAATGTAGGCAGAAGGATTAGACCACACCATGTCGCGTTCTGCCTCGGTGCCTGCTGTTGTCTCGAGGTTCTCGTTCTCCCGCCGTTTCGATCGCAGGGAGGTACTCAATGCTACGTTTCCGGTAGAGAACCGGGCCAGCCGGTCGTTGACATCCCATTCGAACTGGTTGATGCGCCGCCCGGTGGAATCAAGCACATACGGATCGAAAGAACCACTCACATTCACCCGCAGTTTATTGAACAGAGTGGTGTAGGCGCTTCCGTTAATGAAACTCCAGTTGAGTGAATCTGCTGCCAGGTTATAGGCCGTATTCAGAATGAGGTTGTCTATCAGCTTCACCTTGCGTTCACCCTTTAGCGTATCCGTCTCATCACGCACCTTCATCTCAAAGTTGTTGGCGAGATTGATCCCTATGCTGCCTGATTTACCATTAGGTGGCCCACCTAAAAGGGCCCCTTCAAAAATGGAATAAGTAACTGCCTCTGCACCCGGTGATGGATAGTAGCTGCCATAGTAGCCGTATTCCGGATCACTGAAATCAGGCCGATAACTGAAGCTGACAGATGGGGTGACCACATGACGGATGGCTTTCACCTTGCCTCGTTTGAACTGCATGATGCCGTACAACTTGGTAGTAAGTGATGCACTGGCGTTGAACCAGCGTGCAGCATCAAATCCGCTGATGGTGTCTGTCTGGAAATATACGATGGCAGTATCGTAGGTTAGTTCACCACTGACGGGATCGAACACTTCGGTAACGATGGTATCGGGTTCGTAGTTCTTGCGCACTGTTTCGAAATACCAGTTCTCATTATACGTGAAGGACGGTGTAAGTGTGAAATACCGCAACAGTTTAAAGGGCGAACTGGCAGAAAAATTATGGGAGAAGCCATTTTCCATCTTAGCCAGCGACTCAGGAGTAAACAAGGTGGAATCAGGCACACTGAGGAAGTTGCGGAAGTTCATGCTGTAACTGATACCAAACTGGTTGAGCTGGTTTCGCGGATCGTTGAGTACTTTCTTAAGCGGATAGATACGACTCATATTCAGTGACACATCCGGCAGGGTGAGGTCAACCAGTCCGGTGGAGGTATTCTGGCTGTGGCGCAGCGCTGCACTCATGGTGAAAGGCGAACCTGTGAATGACTTGTTATAGGAGATACTACTGTTGTAGGAGTTGTTCAGGTAAGACTCCGTGAAGGAGTTGTTGGCGAGGAAGTCTGACGTACCGAAACTGGCATTCGCAGCAAAAGAAGAACCCGGCCTTGCCTTCGGATCCTGGCTGTGGTTCCACCTGACGAAGAAGCCCCGGTTGCTGCTAAAATTCGGATCGAAATCCAGACCATAGTTGTTCTTCGAATATTCCAGACTCAGGTTGCCGCGATACTTGTATCGTTTGGCATAACCGCTGGAGGTCTGTAATCTGTAAGATGCGTTGGAATATATATCGCCCGTGAGAGAGAGATCGAAATTGTCATTGATGGCAAAGTAGTAGCCACCATTCCGCAGAAAATAACCTTGCGTAAAACTGTACCCGTACTGTGGTATCAGAATGCCGGAAGTCCTTCCCTGGTTGATGGGAAAAATGCCGAATGGCAGGAATAAGGGTGTGGGCACGTCGGCCACTACCAGATTGGCAGGGCCCGTCACCGCTATTTTCTTCGGAACGATCTTAGCCTTGTTGGCAGCGATGTAAAAGTGCGGATGATCGAGATCACAGGTGGTATAAACAGTATGCAGGCCATAGTATTCATTCTCTGCATTCTTCTTTCCCTGATCCACATACACATAGCCCTCTCCTTCCTGCCGCTTCAGGTTGTAGATCTTTCCGTTTCTGGTAGCAAAATTGTAGTGCATACCTTCGGCAGTGAAGGTATCATCGCCATCCTGAAAGTAAGCAGCTTCACCCGGCACACCGGCAGAGTCCACCAGTTGTTTTGCAGTCAGTGTTTTCGTTTCCCAGTCGAATTCGATGTAATCGGCCTTCAGAAAAAAGGAGGTATAGGTCACTTCACCACTCAGGTAGATATAGGTCTTTCCGGAGTCGATATCATATACGATACTATCAACAGATTTATAGTTGATGATGGCATCGAGAGAATCAGGTGAGATGTCATACCAGGTCACGATGGTATCCATAAATATGGAATCCATGACCAGACTATCGGAGGAAAGTGTATCCAAAGCGCTTGTATCGGCCTCAAAACTTTTGGACGTATCCACAGAAACAACCTGCTGATGCTCAATAAATGGTACAAAAATTGCGTTCTCAGCCAGAATATGGCCGGATATGCAGGTGCACAGAAGGAATATGAGCAAAGAGACTTGCCTGATCAAGCGGAGTTGGAATAATTTTAATATGTCAAATGCATTAACAGGCCAAATATTGCCTCCATATGAAAGCTGCCGTAAAGATAACAAGCCTCCTGCTCTTATCCCTTGCATGGAGTTCGTATTCCAATCCTGCACAGCTACCTGAGTCAGACAGGGAGGCTGCTTATCACATGAAGACCGTGGTCATTGATGCCGGTCATGGCGGGCATGACGCCGGATGCAGTGGCAAGCATTCCAGAGAAAAGGATGTGGCACTGAAGATCGCTCTGGAGTTGGGTGGCATGATCGAAAAGAACTTTCCGGATATCAAGGTGGTCTATACCCGCAAGACGGATGTATTTGTAGAACTGCATGAACGGGCAGCCATTGCTAACCGGAACAAGGCTGATCTGTTCATCTGTATTCACTGTAACGCCAATAATTCCAGTGCACCATTCGGCACAGAGACCTATGTGATGGGTCTGCACAAGACGGAAGCCAACCTGTCTGTTGCCAAAAGAGAGAACGATGTCATCCTGATGGAAGACAACTATTCTGATCACTACGACGGCTTCAATCCGAACGATCCTTCTGCACATATCATATTCTCTCTGTACCAGCATGCGTACATGGAGCAGAGCATCAATTTTGCCAGCAAATGCGAAGACCAGTTCAAGGGCTATGTGGGCAGGTCCAGCCGCGGGGTGAAGCAGGCAGGATTTCTGGTATTGTGGAAGACCAGTATGCCGGCGGTACTCATTGAAACGGGTTTCCTGACAAACGCTGAAGAAGAGAAATTCCTGAACTCAGATGCCGGTCAGGACAAGATCGCATCCGGTATCTTCCGTGCCTTCAGTGCTTACAAGGCTGAGATGGAAGGCACCGAGGTCAGCCCTGACCTGATCGTACAAACCGATAGCAAGGAAGAGCCCAAAAAGACCGTTCAGGCTAAAGGAGTTACTCCTGACGCCTATGGTCAGGGTGTGGAATTCCGTGTGCAGTTTCTGGCGGCAAAAGAGCTGTATCCCAGCGGTCATGCCTCTTTAAAAGGAGCCGAAAACATGCCGGTTACCTGGGTGCAGGAAAACGGCTGGTACAAGTACCGCAGTGGTCCTTTCAGTAACTACTCAGAAGCGCAGACAAGGCTGCAGGAACTGAAAAAAGCAGGTTATCCGGATGCTTTTCTCATCGCCCACCACAACGGAGAACGCATGGACGTACAGGAAGCCAGGTCACTGAGCATCCGCTAAAGTTTTGTGCCCTGCTGCAAAAACCCATAACTTAGCCTGCTAAAGAGCGGTCTCCGTGAAGTTGTCGAATGAATTCAGGGTAGGTGTACTGTCCATAGTCACCATTGGTTTACTGATCGCCGGATATAATTTCCTGAAGGGCACCAGCCTGTTCGTTAAAGGGAAACAATATACGATCGAATACAGCTACATTCCAGGCCTTAAAAAGGGCGATCCGGTGCAGATCAACGGTTACCAGATAGGCCGGGTCACAGATATCACCCTGCCGGATGCGCAAAAAGGGGTCATTGAGGTAATGGTGAATGTAACAGAAGATATTTCCATTCCAAAAGACTCCAGGGCCATCATCAAAAGTGCCGACCTGCTGGGCGAAAAGTATGTGGACATGATCCTGGGTAAAGGCAACCAGTATTACCGCGATGGCGACCACATTACCGGCGAGATCGAAGCAGACCTCACCAACCAGATCAAGGAAGAACTTCGGCCACTTACAGAAAAAGTCCAGAGCATGATCGTCAGTG
>Ga0209607_1004270_pt1 | contig 10667 bp, 11 predicted proteins | sample AD_UKC117_MetaG_FD_184413 | JGI IMG/M metagenome (GOLD analysis project Ga0209607, IMG submission 184413) | Active sludge microbial communities of municipal wastewater-treating anaerobic digesters from Hong Kong - AD_UKC117_MetaG (SPAdes)... | ecosystem: Engineered > Bioreactor > Anaerobic >... | reverse complement strand
AAGTAATTATCGCCCCCGGTTATGAACAAAGTGCCCTGGAACTGCTCAAGCAAAAGAAAAACAGAATAATTCTGCGTCAAAAACAAATTCAGTTACCTGCAAGACAATTCAAATCAATCCTGAATGGCGTTCTTGAGCAGGATAAAGACAGATTTTCCGAAACAAAAGAACAATTAAACTTTGTTACCACCACCCATGCAACTGAAAACGAAATTGATGATTTGTTGTTTGCCAATAAAATTGTGAAGCATACTAAATCCAACGCCATTGTACTGGCAAAAAACAAACAACTTATTGGCAGCGGTATCGGCCAAACTTCCCGTGTTGATGCTGTCAGGCAGGCCATAGCAAAAGCGCATGCTTCAGGCTTCGACACAAATGGAGCTGTAATGGCTTCCGATGCTTTTTTCCCTTTTTCCGACTCAGTTGAAATTGCCTTTCAGGCCGGTATTAAAGCTGTTATCCAACCTGGAGGATCGGTAAGGGATGCTGATTCTGTGGATTATTGCAATAAATTTGCAATATCTATGGCATTTACAGGAATACGACATTTCAAACATTAAAATGTGTAGTTTTGTCTTTTAAATCATTTATACAAATCACTTTAGTATTAAAGACATTGATAAAAAATTATGGGACTTTTTTCATTTTTTACAAAAGAAATAGCAATTGATCTTGGCACAGCTAATACGATCATCATATATAACGATAAAGTAGTTGTTGACGAACCTTCCATTGTAGCTATTGAGCGCAGCTCCGGAAAAATTATCGCAGTGGGCAAACGTGCACAAATGATGCACGGAAAGACCCACGAAAACATCAAAACCATCCGTCCTTTGCGCGATGGTGTGATTGCCGACTTTCAGGCTGCCGAATACATGATCCGCGAAATGATCAAAATGATTGGCATCCGAAATTCACTATTCCCTCCGGCACTAAAAATGGTTATCTGTATTCCCTCCGGAATTACCGAAGTGGAAGAACGCGCTGTTAAAGACTCGGCTGAACAAGCCGGTGCCAAGGAGGTAAAACTCATACACGAACCAATGGCAGCAGCAATCGGTATTGGCATTGACGTTCTTGAACCAACCGGAAATATGATTATTGATATAGGTGGAGGTACCAGTGAAATTGCTGTAATTGCTCTTGGAGGTATTGTAAACAACAAATCCATTCGCATCGCCGGTGACGACTTTAATGCTGACATTGAGGAATACATGCGAAAGCAACACAACATCAACATCGGTGAACGCTCGGCTGAGCGTATCAAAATTGAAGTTGGCGCTGCCCTTCCGGAACTGGATAACCCCCCGGATGATTTTGCCGTACACGGCCGCGATATGCTTACCGGAATACCAAAAGAAATCGTGGTAAACTACACCGAAATAGCGCATTGCCTCGACAAATCCATTTCTAAAGTTGAAACCGCTGTATTGCAGGCACTTGAAATGACTCCTCCGGAATTGTCGGCAGATATTTTCCGGACTGGAATTTATCTGGCCGGTGGTGGGTCAATGTTGCGCGGACTTGATAAACGTCTCCACCTGAAAACAAAACTTCCGATCCATGTTGCAGAGGATCCGCTCAGGGCCGTAGCGCGAGGAACAGGCATTGCACTTAAAAATTTTGATAAATTTACCTTCCTTATCAAATAAACTGACTAATCCAAAACGGTATAATAGCATTGGTCAAGTAAATCGTAAAACAACAAATGCATAACCTATTCGCATTTATCTGGAAATATTCCTTTTACTTTCTCTTTCTATTGCTCATGATCATCTCCTTCCTGCTGATGATCCAAAACAATTACTACCAAAAAACTATTGTAATAAATACGACTAACGGGGTTACAGGAAAATTGCTGACTGTGGTCAGCAACATCACTGATTATTTCTCGCTTCGCCACGCCAACAAATCACTGGCCCAGGAAAATGCCCGTTTACTTTCAGAAAATTGTGAACCATACATTTTCCTTAGCAGAAATGATTCCCTGTTCACCGACACTTCTTTTGCCATAACGTATCATTACGAAGCAGCAAGAGTTATCAGCAATTCGGTGAACAGACGCAATAATTATCTGAAAATCAACAAAGGTCGTGTTCATGGCATTTTGCCTGATATGGCTGTAATTTCTCCGGACGGTGTTGTTGGTCATGTGATTGAAACTTCAGCACATTTCAGCTCCGTTATGTCTGCATTAAACAAAAATTCAAGAATTAGTGCAAAACATAAAAAGTCAAATCAGGTCGGTTCACTGTTGTGGGAAGGAGGAAATTACCGACTGGGAAAATTGATTGATATCCCCTCCCATGTACAAATACAAACCGGTGATACTATTGTGACCAGTGGATATTCTCATGTTTATCCCGAAGGAATACTCATCGGAACAGTGGAGGATTTCAGGCTTGAAGAAGGTAAAAATTTCTATCAGCTGGTCGTAAGGTTCAGCGTTGACTTCAACAAACTTTCCTATGTTTATGTTGTTAGCAATCCCTCTATTCATGAGTTAAAAGAATTACAGGAACCGGAAGTTCAGAATTAAACTAAAATGATCGTAAGCAATATCATACGTTTTTTTGTTTCGTTGTTGGCCCAGGTACTGATTTTCAACCACCTTTTGTTGGGCACATACATATATCCAGCATTCTATGTATATTTTATTCTTTTACTTCCCTTTCAAACCAAAGGCTGGGTGCTGCTTCTTTCTTCATTTTTTCTGGGTCTTGGCGTTGATTTTTTTTCAAATTCATTGGGAATGCATGCTGCCGCCTCAGTATTTATGGCATTTTTTCGCCCTATCTTCATAAAAATTCTCACAGCCGGCAAAGAAACTGATTCGGGAGAATCTCCCGGACTTAAATCTTCAGGTTTCAGTAAATTTTTAACCTATGCTTTTGTGCTCATACTTCTGCATCATTCCATGCTCTTTTTTCTGGAAATATTTGGTTTCACTGAGGTACCTCAAACACTCCTGAGAATTGGTCTTAGTTCTATTACTACTTTATTTCTTGTTTTACTGTCACAACTCATTTTTAGTAAAAACGAAAAACGTTGATTTTCAATTAATCCCAAATACATTTTTAACTAAAATAAAAATTAATGAGACGTCTATTATCTGCAGTTTTTTCAGTAACTATTCTTTTTTCATGTAATCAGCCAAAAAATCAATTTGAGATTACCGGAAATCTTGAGGGAATAAAAAACGGATGGGTTGTACTTGGCAAAATTGTTGACAACAATTTCGCACCAATTGATTCCTTGATGGCAGATGACGGAAAATTCAATTTCAAAGGCACGGTTGATATGCCGGAGATGTATTATTTACATTTCAAGTCAGAACGTGAATACCTTGGTTTTTTTGTAGAGCCGGGGCATTTGAAAATTTCCGGAACTCTTACTCAAGCAGTTTATGACGGACTTCCAACACAGCAGTTATACACCCGCCTTGCTGAGGATTTGAGTGATTATGACCAGGAATATGAGGAAATTTCGCAACAATACCGCAATGCCAGTGCACTAAATGATGAACCAACCATGAGGGCAATCGAAAAAAGAGCACTGGAAATCGAAACATCAAGAACAGAAGATTTATTGAATTTTGCCAACACTAACAACAAAAGTGTTATCGCACCATTCATTCTGTTGAATAATCTCCAGAATTTCGAAATCGAAAAAGTCATCCGATCAATGGAAAATCTGGATTCTTCTGTCCATCAGTCAACCTATTATATTGCACTGAATGAAGAAGTTGAAAAACTCAGGAAAGTAGCCATTGGCAGCCAGGCACCTTTATTTTCGCAAAATGACCCTGAAGGCAATCCTGTCTTACTCGAATCTTTTCGTGGAAAATATCTGCTTATTGATTTCTGGGCATCATGGTGCAAACCCTGCAGGGTCGAAAATCCGAACATTGTTGCTGCTTACGATAAATATCATCAAAAAGGTTTTGATATTCTCAGCGTGTCACTCGACAGGGACAAAAACGCATGGCTGAAAGGAATTGCTGATGATAATCTGCATTGGAATCATGTTTCTGATCTTCGGTACTGGAACAATGAAGTTTCGAGACTTTATAGTGTAAATTCAATACCAGCAAGTTTTCTTCTCAATCCTGAAGGAATTATCATTGCAAAAGATCTTCGCGGTGAGCAGTTACACCAAAAACTTGCCGAATTGCTCGATTAATACCTTATTGAAGCCTTTTTCGAAAACTCTTATTTCCTGAGGATGTTTATCTGTATTAAACTTTGAACGGATAAACCTCCTCTCCCATGAGATAGGTAGCCTTAACAATCTGTTCATTACCTAACATCAGGATGGCAAACAGCATTTCTTCAACAGTGTCTGTACCGTCGAGCCTGTAACTTAAGAGTTGATTCATTGACGGGTCAATTACCACAAAATCAGCTTCATTTCCCTGTAAGAAACTTCCGATCCTGTTTTCGAGATGCAAAGCTCTGGCACCACCAAGGGTTATGAAATAGAATGCTTCGAGTGCATTCATTGTAGCAAAGGTATTGTAATCGCTGTTTTCAAAGTTCAGATTGTTTTTCAGAGCGGAAATCTTGTAAGCATCGTGAAGGTTACTCAACATAGAAAAACTGGTCCCTCCGCCTACATCACTTCCAATAGCCATTTTTACCCCATGTTCAATTGTCTTGTGAAAATCGAACAAACCACTTCCCAGGAAAAGATTAGAAGTCGGACAATGCACAATGGAAGCCCCTGCCTGTGCAATCCGGCTTAACTCACCGGAACTGAGATAAATGCCATGACCGAGCAAAGTATATGGTGTTAGTAATCCATAGCTATCGTAAACATCAAGATAACCTTTATGGTCGCTGTAGCTGTGATTTACCATTGCCACCTCCTGCAAATTTTCAGAAATGTGTGTCTGAATATACAATCCTTCATAAGTCCTGAGCAATGAAGCGGCTACCTTTAAAGAATCTGGTGAAGAGGTTATGGCATAGCGCGGAGTAATGGCATAGTGTGCTCTGCCCTTTCGGTGCCATTTCTCAATTTGTCCGGATACCGATTTCAATGATTTTTCCGGCTTTTCGATCAAACAATCAGGTGCATTCCGGTCCATCCAGGTCTTACCGCTGATGATTCTCATGTTGAGCAGTTGTGCGGTTTCAAAAACAGCTTCCACCGATGCATCAAAAACTGCAGGATATATAACTGCTGTGGTTGTTCCGTTTTTTAGCAACTGCTGAAAGAAAAAACGGGTGTGTTCCCGCGCATATTCAGTGTTGTCAAATTTCTTTTCATTTGGGAAAATATAGGTTTGTAACCATTGAAGCAGTTGATTTCCATACGAAACGATTGACTTTGTTTGGACCGAATGAACGTGTGCATCAATGAATCCGGGAAATATAAAACTGTCGCCAAATTCAATACACTCGTATTTCTGTGTCACTTCACCCGAAAGTTCATCATAGCTTCCAGCCCTCAGTACTTTTCCATCTTTCACCAGCAGCAGTCCGTCCTCTAAATAATGGTATCCTTTTTCCAGATGAAAAACATCGGCATTTATGTCGAAATAAAAAATTCTTCCACGAAATCCTTTTAACATATTCACAAACTATTTTTAAACACATCAAAAATAGACATTTCAGCCGTGATATGATCAATTTTCCGGGATCAGCTACCGGCATTCATTGCTTTTTTTCATGCTCAGGCACGGTTTCTTTCAAACTGCCGTATTCGATATCATCGGAAGCTTGTGTCTGTTCTGATGCTGCATTATTGCTCTGTGCCGGAAAGTTTTTTACAACCTTATTTTTTGAACCAATACCAAGAGCTTTTTTCACTGCAGACTTGTCTTTTACAAAATTCCCCCTGATTCAGGTTTTTATGATTATTTATCATTTTAGGAAAAAACAAAAGCTGTTTCAAAAGTGCTGATTACCCGAGAAAGATTAAACATTGGCTTATCTTCTCACGCAGGAAAAAACCAGCTTTTTCTGAAACAGCTTTTACATCGAAATGACAGATTAATTTCTGTCGATATTATTCAGATCTTCAAAAGCCTGCTCAAGTCTTTTAATCATGAAAAGTTGTCCTTCGCGCAGCCACTTGCGGGGATCGTAATATTTTTTATTTGGTTTATCCTCACCCTCAGGATTACCTATTTGTCCCTGCAGGTAGCCTTCATTTTTTTTGTAATAATTCAGGACACCTTCCCACGTTGCCCACTGAGTATCAGTGTCGATATTCATTTTAATAACGCCATAGTTTATAGCTTCCCTGATTTCTTCCCGTGATGAACCTGAACCCCCGTGGAAAACGAAATTTACCGGATTATGTCCGGTATTGAATTTCTTCTGAATGTAATCCTGAGAATTTTTAAGTATGACAGGCTGAAGTTTAACGTTTCCGGGCTTATAGACGCCATGAACATTTCCGAAAGCAGCCGCTATGGTAAAACGATCGCTTATTGATTTCAGTTCTTCGTAAGCAAAAGCCACTTCCTGTGGTTGGGTATAAAGCCTCGAGCTGTCCAATCCGGTATTGTCCACACCATCTTCTTCACCACCGGTAATGCCAAGTTCTATTTCAAGCGTCATCCCGATTTTGCTCATTCTTTCCAGATATCTTTTACTGATTTCAATATTTTCCTTAATTGGTTCTTCTGAAAGATCAAGCATATGTGAACTGTAGAGTGGTTTTCCGTACTTTTTAAAATATTCTTCTCCGGCATCGAGCAATCCATCAATCCAGGGAAGTAATTTCCTGGCTGCGTGATCGGTGTGCAAAATCACCGGCACACCATACAACTCAGCCATCTGATGAATGTGTGCTGCTCCTGAAATAGCACCTGCAACAGCTGCTTTTTCATTTTCGTTGGATAAACCTTTTCCAGCATAAAATGCTGCACCGCCATTCGAAAACTGAATGATTACAGGAGCATTAACCTTACGTGCTGCTTCAAGAACTGCATTCACCGAGTCTGTTCCTATAACATTTACTGCTGGCAAAGCAAAATGATTATTTCGTGCAATTTCAAAAACCTTCTGAACATCATCTCCGGTAACGACGCCAGGTTTTACATAGTTCAATATTTTTTCTGACATATTATCCTGTTTTAAAATTAATTCGGCTACAAAAATAACGAAATTTATCTCATTCTGATTCACGATTTGATATATTACCCGGTAACCTTCTATTTATCAGGTTTAAAGGTTATTTCTTTTTTTGAGGTGCTAAGAGAAGTATTTAGAGATTCGGTATAGTACGAATTCTTTGTCTCTGATTCCATAGTTTTGGGAGATGAATTGTTGGATTTGACCGTTGATTCTTTCTGCTTTTGCATTGGTTATTCCTTTTTGGAAATAGTTGATGATTAGTTCTTCATGGTGATCGATCAGGTTTGCCACAGAGATGAGTTCTTTGATATAGCTTTCTTCAACTTTTTCATACCACTCAAAGAGTTTGGTTTCGATGATAATACGATGTAATCGGCCATTGGATTTATTGTACCATTGTATAAATTCCTGACTGATCATGTAGGCTATTTTGATTTCGGGGAATCGTGCGAAAAGCCCCTGCATCAGGCTTTGCTGATCATAATTCCATTTGTTCTGATTTTGTGTAAGCAGGTATTGAGTTCGTTTGAGCAGTTCCAGATCGCTTAGCACCTGATGGTCGTTTTGGGAGATTGCACTTTGTGTTTTTCTTCGCTTTGGCAGTGTTGCCAGAAGGTTATTCTTTATTCTTATACGCACAGCCTGAACGGCATCAAGCACATGACGGATGACATGGAACTTGTCTACCACCTGTTGGCTGTTGGTGAAAATGTCACGATTAAATCTCAGGTATGAAGGGCTCATATCGCTGCTGATTGTTTTTACTTTTTCTACGGCAGTGCCCAAATGCGCAGCAGCCTCTTTGAGTTCATCCACCTTGAGACTTTCAACGAGCAGGGCTATCTTGCCGGTTTGTTGATTGGACATGATGGTGAACATATCTCTTCCGATCTGCTTATCGTCTATGGCCATCACCTGGCCTACGTTTTCTGCCTTGACAATGTAAACCGGTTTTTGAGTGACCTCTCCGGTTTGCTGATCAACCGACTCAATCTTGCATGAACCCCAGCTGCCATCTGTAACCACCTGGTCAAATCCACTCAGGTGGTTGCGATACCATCCGTAAAGCGTCTTGGGTTTTATGTCCCAAACCCGGGCAATAGTGCTGATGTTTACAGGGTGATCTTCAATTTTCTTCTTTTAAAAAAATACCCAGTTCGGGAACAATTTTCAATCCTTTCATCTGAAAATCATATTGATTGCTGAAGTGTTTGTCGGTGTTACTTCGCTTCCACCGTCTTCGATAAATCAGCAGGTAAACCGGCTTGAGTGCAAAGGAATGGCTGAGCACCTCTATCGGATTACAGTTCCCATCAAACACAACTTCTTCTTCTGGAAGTCCCTTGAGCTCCTCAGGAATTCGATCAGGCTTCTCTCTAAGAACGATCTGCCAGGAGTCTTTCAACTCATTTACTCCTTCCATTTGAAAGTCCTTTAAAATGTGCGCCGAGATCAACATCTTGGAAAGCTGATCTAAAATCTCTAACGGATTTGGCTCTGCTTTTAATTTACGTTTCATGGTATCTTTCTTTTGCTTCTTTTATAAAGCAAAGATACGCTTAGCACCTCAAAAAAAGAAATAACCTCAATAGGCAGATGGAAATATTTTTCTATATTTGCCAGCAGTCTGCTGTAAGTAACGGTTGTTCTTTCGCTGTAGTTGCGAAATTGCATCTCCTGAACGAGACGCCCGATAAAATTTGAATTTTGCATGATGTTTAAATTTTAGAGTTTACACCCCAAAATTAACATCATTTTTCCGCCCCTGCAAGGGGGCGGTTTAGTTCAACGGGTGGTATATGATTTGTGGCGGTCTTTGGAACACAATTCTTTCAACATACACTGGCAGTTATTTAATGTTAAATCATTCATATACTGCACTTAACCCGCCATAAATTATATACAATGTTATGTGTAGCCTATTCATCCTCAATATCGTCAGTATTCAATTTCAGTATTGTAATATTTTCATTTTTACTATTTAAAGTTTGTTCAATGTTTTTTAAAAAATTCCTTCCTGGTATTCCAGTGTAAGTTGCCCAATATACAATTGCAATGTATTCTGTATTTTTTATTTTAGGAAATGAATCTTTAATTATGATTTTTTCATCATTTAATGTGTATGTTGTGTCAATTGGTGTTATATTATTTGGTGGAAATTTATCATAAATTCCTGTTTGTTTCAAGTAACCTTCACAAGAACTATATTGAAATATCAGTTTACCATGAGAATTAAATATTTTACATTGAATCGGTCTAAAACCCGGCTCCCAATTTGGTTTGAACGGTAACTTCTTTAATGTATCAAGATAATCTGTATGCAAAAAGATTACATTAGAAGTATCAATATTATGTTTTATTAAGTAATTCAATACTTCTTGTTTAGTTGTTTTTTGGGGGGATTTAATGCCTAATATTGACGAACAACTATTTAGTAATAATATAAAAACAAGAGATGGCAAAATGTACCGTAAATAATTCATAATAATAAGATTTATGATTAAAAAAATGAAAGGCGGACTGCTAATTTAACAATCCGCCTTAATTAGTTACCTAATGTCAGCATCGAAGAACGCCTCCCCAATTCAGGATAGTTTGAAAAATCTACATGATATTCTCCAGGTCTGATAATAATTTCTCTGTATCCAAATTCTCTGGCAACTGCTTCTCCTAAATTCCAGTAATCTTGAATAGGAACTGTACCATCGTCCAACGCTGCCCTTCTTTCAAAAATCATGTGAAATTTGTTATTTATAACTTCACTTTGGGCAATGCCGAAGCCTTCATCATATTCTTCTTGTGTAACATTGTCAGTTGTGCCAATTGGAATAATAATACATAGTCCAAATGGTTTTGTACAACCACTTGTTGGAGGAGAGGGATGGTGTTTGAACTTAATTTTAATTGGTCTTTTCATTTTACAAACTTTTAAAATGTTAATAAATCAAATTATTTATAGTAAAGATATAACGTTTATCTTATTCAATAAAGTATTTTACTGTTATCTTTTTTAGGTTACACATAACGGTAAATTGTATGAGTAGTGGCAGATTGCGTGGTAGTTTCCTGTCAAACCGCTACGCAGTTTGAGCGGGCTACAAACCTTGATATTTAGCACTTTCCCTGCCATTACTTATACAAAATGTTAGGTGCTTTTATTATTTCTTTGTTTGCTTTTATTCTTCATCATTTCAGTATATTTATCCTTTGTATCTTCAATATAATTTGGATTTGATTGTAATCTCGTTTTCACTAAATCAACAATTAATCCAGAATACTGGTGAGTAGGTGATTTATCGTGTTTAAAATGAAGTCTTGGATTGTCTTTTATTTTTTCTTTCCATATAATGGCCTGAATTGCTCTTCTATTAAAACTTTCAACTTTTAAACTCTCCTTTATTTTTTTCTCAATTTCTCCTTGGCTATATGGGTGTGTTATATTGGGGTCTTTGGGCACTTCTACTATAACTCCCTTTACACTTCCGGTTCCAGAATCAGATTTAGTTAATTCTATATCACCTGCTTTGGAACTTTTTGTTAACACAAGTCGGTAGTCAATCGGAATCATAAATCTAT
>Ga0209607_1004261_pt1 | contig 10684 bp, 7 predicted proteins | sample AD_UKC117_MetaG_FD_184413 | JGI IMG/M metagenome (GOLD analysis project Ga0209607, IMG submission 184413) | Active sludge microbial communities of municipal wastewater-treating anaerobic digesters from Hong Kong - AD_UKC117_MetaG (SPAdes)... | ecosystem: Engineered > Bioreactor > Anaerobic >... | reverse complement strand
ATGAGGATACCTGGCGATGGCCGTTGCAAAGGGAACATGACTGGCTGCAAATATGTGCTGCGGTTCCTGTTGTGCAGGCCGGTGTGCTGGCTGGCAGACAGAAAGGTAAAGATCTGTTGCCCGGACACGGACTCGCCATGAGCGGATTGTATCATGACGAAATACCGGTCATCTACCTCGATGAGAAACAGGCATTGAAATATCTGCGCAGGGAAGAACTTGATCCCGCTTTGTTTGAATCAGGATGGTCTCTTGTTGGTTTCAACGGTGCCATACTGGGGTGGGTCAAAAAAATACCCCATCGGATCAACAACTATTATCCGATGGGGTATCGCCTGAGAAAGTAGTCATTACTTTTTGACAGGTTCATCCAGGCTGAACTGGATAGGCAACACCATCTGCACACTCACGGCTTTTCCATCCTGCATACCCGGCCGCCAGTCAGGCATGGCATTCACCACCCGCAGCGCTTCTTCATCAAGTGGTTTGGCTGCCCCTTTGACTACCTGAGCCTGGGTCACATGCCCTTCAGCGTCAAGAACGAATTGCACCATCACCCGTCCGAACACGCCATCTTTTTTGGCAGACTCCGGATACACAACCTGTTCGGAGAGGTACTTGATCAGGCCGTCCATTCCTCCGGGAAATTCAGGCATCTGCTCCACCTGCTGATATACTTTATCAGTGGAGGTTTGCGCTGCCGCAGGTGTATTGATGAGGCTGAACATACCCAGTAAAGGCAGCAGTAATGCAAGACGGATAACAGTTGTTTTCCAGGAAGATGATTCTTGTAACATCATGATTCGCTTTTTTAAGGTGGATGATTGGTAAAAATTATTGGTCAGTAATGCCGGCTCAATACCCAGTCGGTATGCCAGCAGAGTGTCGCGGTAAAAATGCGGTGCATCTTTTCCTGCCTGTTCATCGGCAATGTACTCATGCACGAGCCTGATCTCCCGCTCCAGCAGCCAGGCAACAGGATTGAACCAGCACAGGCAACGTACAAACTCGTATAACAATACATCAACAGAATGCAGTTGCCTCACATGCACCATTTCATGATCCAGGATGACCTTTCCGGTGTCTATGGATAATCCTTCCGGCATAAAAACAAGTGAAAAGAAACTGGCAGGTGAATGATCTTCGGGTATGCGGATGATTCGCTTGTTGCCCACCACTTCTTTCGGCAATCGCCAGGCCATCCATAATAATCGCACTACCCGTATCATCAGCACCAGAAACAAGGCCGCAGTTATCAGCAGATAGACCCATTCTGCTATTCCCCAGGTGATGTTGCGGTCAAGTGTGTTCATGCTCTGGTCAACGGTCTGCACGATGAAAGTATCCAGCACCTGCACACGGCCCAGGGTTTCGCCACCGGCACTGCCACGGAAAAAATAAGGGTGCAGCAACGCTACCGGTATGATGGCCAGCAGGTAAAAACGTTTCACCTGATGATGTACGGATGCAGAGAACAGCAGTTTGTAGAATCCGTACAGCACGAGCATGGCCAGCTGTACTTTGATGAATAATACTTCGGTACTCATGGCTTTTGTTTTTTGGATCGCTGCACAACGCGAAGGATCTCATCGAGCTCTTTCGCAGAAAGATCTTCCTTTTGCGCAAAATGGGAGACCAGATTGCTGACCGATCCACCGAAATAATCATGAAGCAATCCACCGGTGATAAACTTGCGGTATTCTTCCCTGCTTACCAGAGGAAAATATTCGTGGGTCTTCCCATATGAATGATGACCTACAAATCCCTTGGTCTCAAGTATGCGCACGATGGTAGATACTGTTGTATAAGCAGGTGTCGGATCGGGCATGCGTTCCAGGATATCACGAATGAATCCTTTCTCCAGTTCCCAGAGTATCTGCATCACCTGCTCTTCTGCTTTGGTCAGCTCTTTCATAAGGCAAACGTATAACTAATTGTTTAGTTATACAACTAAAAACTTAGAAATATATTGCGGTTGACAAAAATATGACGGTACTGAGTGCACTTTCAACCCGGCATATGCAGCATACACAGCTTCTGATTTATTGCTGCAAAACGAACGCAGCCCAATAGTATGGAGCAAAGCGTTTGCTCATGGAATCTCGGGTGCGTGCAAAAGCTTCCTGTATAGAAAGTCCTGCAGCCAGGTGGCCGTAGAAGGTCTGCATGAAGAGGGCGGTTTCCTTGTCACTCACCTTCCATAGACTCATGATGGTGTGGTCCACCCCTGCCAGCGCAAAGCCACGCTGTAGTCCAAATACCCCCTCGTTTGCATCCACCGCACCCAGACCTGTTTCGCAGGCACTGAGTACGACCAGTTTCGTTTTATGCAGATCGAGGTAGCTGACCTCTGCTGCGGTAAAGATGCCGTCCTGCAATCCCCCTGAAGGCCTGTCGCCCTGCCAGCTTCTGTTGCCTCCGGCCAGCAGGATACCGGAGCGATGTAAAGGATCACCCTGGCTGTTGTCCAGGAAGAATCCGTGTGTGGCTATATGGAGGATATCCGGAGCATGATCGCCGCTGAAACCACGAACCAGTTCTTCGGTGGCAAGGGTACCGGTCACTTCTTCCACCTTCCACTTTGTTTCTTTGATCTGCCGGTCAATGCCCTGCACTTCAGCGAGGGTACCGGGAAGGTATTTCCAGTTGTCGCCACGGGTGATGACACTACTTTCGGCCGATAGTGGAATATCTGTTGATGCTGTTTCCACACCTTTCACCGCAGAGCGCAAAGCATCATCGCTGGCATCATACTGCACCCCACCTATCATCGTGAGGGTGGCATTGCTTTTCAATGTGCTTTCTGTGGCCCGTTGCACGACAGCTTCCGGGCCTGCCAGCTGAATGAGTTCCATCTGCTGAAATAAAAAATGATCCAGTTTGTCAGGTACGGCACTCAGGTTGACCAGATTCATGATACCCGCCGGCGTGTAATAGACTCTCTTACTATGCTGCACAAAAGGCATCAATGGCTTCCAGGTAGTGGCAAAGACACGATCGCCCTGAAAGAGCAGGCTGTCTTCATCTAGTTCAGGAAACGTGTAGAGTCTGCTGATGCGGTCCTGTACAGATTCTCCCTCTTTGTTCTCCAGTAACTTCTCCAGTGTTGCTTCTTTTCCAATAGAAACGAACATTGTGTTGCCGGTATCATTCAGGATCAGTGCGCCAAGTTCCCAATGCTTTACATGTGCTTCTTCAAAGACCGGATAACGCAGAAAGAGCACATAACATTCGCCTTCCTGCAAAGCGCTGCTTAATGCATGGGCAGTTACAGATGGCACAAATGTGATGTCCTGACCTGTGCGCAGGGTGAGATCCTTCTCCAATTGTTCAGTGCGTTGCTGCAAGGAATCGATCAGCGAAGACGGCACCTCCTGATCAGTCTCCCTGCCCGCCAGACCACTCAGATACAATCCGGTTTCCATCCATTCCTGATACATGCTTCGTATGGCTGCATCCGGATGTTGCTCCATGCTTCTTCGTGCAGCAGTACCGCTGTACAACAATAGTGATCTGTTCAGTAACTGATAATTGAGCATTCGCTGAAAGTGCAGGCTGCCCGGCTTCGCATACCGAACTACCATGTCGTTGTAGATGTCAAAATCAAAACGGAAAGTGGTCAGATAGTCTTCCTGCTCAGCTGCCGACAACACTGCAAAAGTTTCATTCAGCCGGGCCACTTCTGCATCCAGTACTTTTTCATATAAAGTGAGAGCAGAATCTGTTTGACCCAGGGCACCCAGTATGCCTGACAGGCGACTGTAGCTGGCCGTGAGAATGGGATGTCCTTCCGGGTATTGCTGTTGCCTATCAGACAGCACCTGCTCTGCCACAACCAGCGCTTTCTCCGGTTGATGCATGCGCATATATAATTCAGACAAGTTGTCTTTCCAGGTGGTGCCGTTCACATTGATGTCTGCATAATAGGTATCAGACAACCGTATGGCTTCAAGATAGGAATGTTCAGACGCATCAAAGTCTTCCTTATCCATCTGATAACCCGCCATGGCTTCCAGTGCATAGGCATATTCGAAAGATGTATCAGCATGCAGGGCCAGTGATTCATCCAGGGCATAAGTGAACATGGATCCGGCTTCATCGTACATGCCCACATTGGTGTATAAACGACCCAGTGATAGTGCGCTGTTCACAGCCAGTTCTCTGGTCAGAGCATCGCCAAAGAAGATGTATTCCATACTGGTGGTATCCTTCGCCATGCGCAGGCGAAAGCCAAATACCTGCTGGCTGTATTGTATGGCCTGAAACTTTCTTCCCACCCGATCATAGTAGGTGGCCAGATCATCCAGCCTGCTGTAATAATCCAGACTGTCTTCATCTGATATGGCTGCTGACAGCGCAACGGTTTCCAGCCAGAGCTTCTCTGCAGCTGCATAGTTACCTGACTGCATCTGGTATTCTGCCATGCTTGATGCGATATCGATATGCTGTGCAGTATCACGGTCTGCAGTAAAATTGTTATACAAACGACCATAGATATCCATGGCTTCATCTTCGCGGTTGAGCTGCATGATGACATCGGCGGTAGCCAGGTCCCAGGCATTCAGAGATCCAGCTTCTTTTGCTATCTTTCTTCTTGACTCCAGGATATGCAACGCATCCTGATCGCGGAAAGCTGCGGAGAGGAAGGAAATATAATTCAGGGCTGCATCTGTGCAGACCACTGCTCCGTCTTTACCGAGTGTATCGCAGGTAAGCAAAAGGGCATCAAATTGTTCAAAGCCGGCTTGCTCATGGCCAAGGTTCACTGCCATGGATGCTGCCCGCGACATATAGCTTACTGTAGTCTCTGTGGGTTTACCTTTCTCGTAACTTCCACGAATGGCATAGCGATAACATTCCCATGCCTTATCTGATTCAGCATAGGATTCCAGCATTAGGCCAAGCAAATGCCATTTGTCTGAAGAGGCTTCCTGGTCTGTGCCCATCTGCGCCTTCTCCAGTTCATAGCTTCTGATGGTCCAGTGATGACCGTTCTGTTCATCGCCAAGAGTGAAATAATACTGTGCCAGGCTGCTGGCTGCGAAAGGATAGAGAGGGGAATCTTCGCCGTATTTCTTCCTGAAATATTCTTCCATCAGCAGGCACATGTTCAACCCGAGGCGCTGATCCATACCAGGCAAAAGATTGCTGCTTACAATGCCGATGACCTCTTTTATACCGATAACTGAATCTGCATGGAACATATAGTAGTTCTCTTCCTGACCACTGGCATCATACTGGGTCACGAGTCCTTCCCGCAAACCATTCGCCATCGCATAGTGGTACTTCAGTTTGCCATTGTCATATTCATCGTAGGGGCCATCCATGACGTCATTCACATAGGTGACACCTTTCTGCATATTGCCATCAATGAAATAAAATCGGAAGTAACCGTTCTTTTTCCCCTTCACCACCGGACCTTCCCGCATGAGATTTCCGTTGTCGTAATACTCTTTATAGGTGCCGTCCGGAAAATCGTCTGTATAGTTACAACTCCATTTCAGTTCTCCGTTCTCATAGAACTGTTTGGCCGGACCCTGCATCAGGCCATCAGCAAACGTGTATTCATAGCTCACAGTTCCGTCTCTGAAGAAACCACGGCTCACGCCGTGTATAGTATCGGGCAACACGGAACGCAGTTCGCCCTCCCAGACGAGGGTGCCATCGATGGCATATTCACGTGTGAATCCTTTCGGTTCTCCCTTTTTATAATTGACCAGGTAGTATCGTGTGGCTCCGGAGGGGTTGTCGGTCACCTGGTCATCCTGTTGGAAATAGATGACCCATTCGCCTGTGCGCAAACCTTCCTTATCGGTTCTATTGGGTGCATTCACCTGGGTCAGGGCCTGTACAAACTGACCGGCCAGCAACAGAAAGAGCAGGATCTGCTTCATACAGTTAAAGTTACAACAACAAAAAAGCCGCTACATCATGATGCAGCGGCTGGTTATTATGCATAAGTAATTTATTTGATGATCATACCGGCGGCTACCGTGTTGTTGGTGCCTTCATCAATGATGATGATGGAACCGGTCTCGCGGTTCTGGCGGTATTCATCGTAGAAGAGTGGCACGGTGGTTCGGATGCGCACCCTGCCTATCTCGTTCAGTGTAAGGGTATTCACATCCTGGATACGATGCAGGGTGTTCACGTCCACTTTGTAGAGGATCTCTTTCACTACACAACGGGCATCGCGGGTGGTATGCTTAATGGCATATTTTCCTCCCGGCTGCAGGCCGTTCTTCTCGCTCATCCAGCACAGCATGATGTCTATATCCTGACCCTGATCGGGAATGTTGTTCTCTCTGACCAGCATATCTCCGCGACTGATATCGATATCGTCTTCCAGTAGCACGGTCACGCTTTGAGGCGGGTATGCTTCGTCCAGATCTCCATCAATGGTTTTGATGGCAGCGATCTTGCTGGTAAGACCAGAAGGCAGGTGCATAACGGTATCTCCGGGTTTCATCACACCACCGGAAACACGACCTGCATAACCGCGGTAGTCGTGGTATTCATCGCTCATTGGGCGAACCACATACTGTACCGGAAAACGCACGTCGATAAGGTTATGATCGCCACCAATGTGCACGGTCTCCAGGGTGTACAGCAAGGTTGGACCTTCATACCAGCTCATGGTCTCGCTGCGTTCCACCACATTATCGCCTTTCAGGGCGCTGATGGGAATGAAGCGCACGTCCTGCACGTCCAGTTTGGAAGAGAAATGCTTGAATTGCTCTACCACTTTATCGTAAGCTTCCTGGCTGTAATCAACCAGGTCCATCTTGTTGATACAGATCACGATGTGCGGGATCTGCAGCAGCGATGCGATGAATGCATGGCGATAGGTCTGTTCCACCACCCCATTTCTGGCATCCACCAGAATGATGGCGAGGTTAGCTGTAGAAGCACCGGTCACCATGTTGCGGGTGTACTGAATATGACCCGGTGTATCTGCGATGATGAACTTACGTTTGGGCGTAGCGAAGTAGCGGTAGGCCACATCAATGGTGATGCCCTGCTCCCGTTCTGCTTTCAGACCATCGGTCAGCAGAGCGAGGTTCACGTATTCTTCACCTCTTTGTTCTGAGGTTTTTTCAATGGCCTCCATCTGGTCCTGGAAAATGGACTTGCTGTCATACAACAACCGACCTATCAGGGTCGATTTTCCATCATCCACACTACCCGCTGTGGTAAAGCGGAGCAGTTCCATATTGAGATAACCATGGTGGTCAAAAGTGCCGTCTTTGATCAAATGTTCCATACTGGCTGTATCGTTTCCCGATGTTTAGAAATATCCTTGTTTCTTCCTGTCTTCCATAGAAGTTTCGCTCCGCTTATCGTCGGCCCGGTTACCACGTTCTGTGACCCTGGTCGTGGCCACTTCATAGATGATCTTCTCAACGGTGTCTGCATCGCTTTCAATAGCTCCGGTAATGGGCAGGTCACCGCAGGTGCGGAAGCGGATCATGCGCTTGCTCACGGTCTCATTCTCACGCAGTTTCACCCAGGTGGGATGCGTGGAGATGAAGGTGCCGTCTCTTTCGATGACCTCTCTTTCATGTGCGAAGTAGAGTTTAGGCAGCGGAATGTTTTCCAGCAGGATGTACTGCCAGACGTCCATTTCGGTCCAGTTGGAGATGGGGAAAACCCGGAAGTGTTCGCCTATATGTTTCTTGCCGTTGAACAGGTTCCAGAGTTCCGGACGCTGGTTCTTCGGATCCCACTGGCCGAACTCATCACGGTGGCTGAAAAATCTTTCTTTGGCACGGGCCTTTTCTTCATCACGGCGGGCACCACCCATGGCAGCATCAAACTTATGTGCTTCTACTGTTTCCAGCAGGGTTACAGTTTGCAGGGCATTGCGACTGGCATTGATCCCTCTTTCTTCCACAGCTGTACCGCGGGCGATACTGTCTTCCACATGCCCTACGATCAAACGTGCACCCATCTCATTCACGAGCCAGTCGCGATACTCGATGGTTTCAGGGAAGTTGTGTCCGGTATCAATGTGTACCAGCGGGAAGGGGATGCGGGCCGGCCAGAATGCTTTTCGTGCCAGGTACACCATGAGAATGGAATCCTTTCCGCCGGAGAACAGCAGTGCAGGATTCTGAAACTGGGCGGCTACTTCCCGCATCACGAAGATGCTTTCGGCTTCCAGTTCACGTAAATGGGTCAGACTATAAGACATGATTCGGTTATGCTTGTTGTTGGATGATTGGCAGGATGAAATCGAGCAGCATGCGCACACTTTCTTTCACAGACATCTGGTCTGTGCGGATCTCCAGGGCAGGATGTTCAGGTGCTTCAAAAGGAGCGGTGATTCCGGTAAAATCAGGGATCAGTCCTTTTCTTGCCTTGGCATACAATCCTTTCACATCGCGGGCCTCACAGACCTCAAGGGGTGCGTTGATATAGACCTCCAGGAAATCTTCAGCACCAATGATGTTACGTGCCATTTCTCTGATCTCGTTGGTGGGGCTTACAAAGCTGTTCAGGGTGATAATGCCGCAGTTCAGAAAGAGCTTGCTGACCTCTGCTATGCGGCGGATGTTCTCTATTCGATCAGTATCGCTGAAGCTCAGGTTGTTGTTGATACCGGAGCGGATATTATCGCCATCCAGCAACATAGTGAGCAGTCCACGCTGGTGCAGCTCCTTCTCTATATGCTGGGCAATGGTACTCTTTCCTGAGCCTGACAGTCCGGTCAGCCAGATCACTTTGGCACGTTGTCTCAACAGCGCTTCTTTATCAGACCGCTGCAGGATCCTGTCAAAAATGGGGTGGATATGCTCCTGAACACTCATAATTGGCGCCGCAAAGGTACAAAACCTTCGTCAGTTACTTGACAGTCAAATGCCTTTCGGGGTTGTATCTGCCGGCATTTTTCCCCGATCTGATACGTTATTGCCTTCGTTGTGGTCTTTCCAACCACTGTCTCCAGATCTTTGCAGTTACCCTTCAGGATGGCCGGAGAACCAAATTCATGGCGTTATTGCAGAAAAATGAGGTTCGCAGATGTTACCGCCATCATGTCAGACAGGAAAGCAGCTAACCGGCAGTTACAGCTCAGGATTGCTGCTGCCTGGCCAGGCGACTACCCAGTATCAGCAGGACCAGCGACAGGAAGATCACGATGAGCAGCAGCCCTTCATTGACCATCTCCATCCTGTATTGCTCAGGGATACTGAGGAAGAGGAGGATGGTGATCAACCCGCGGGGAGCGAACCAGATCATCGGGTTGACCGATTTCCGGTCGATGATGAGCAGGCCGGCCAGGCGTGTCACCACGATGATGCCGAATATGATACCCCCCAGCATCAGGGTCTCCTGTCCTGCCATCTGGTAGATATCAGCTTCATATCCGAACAGAATGAAGAAAAAGGTGCGTGCAAAGAAAACCGCTTCTGCCAGCAGTTGCTTGAACTGGGTCATATCAGTGCGCATCTTGACGATGTTCACCAGGTCCACAAGCGGCCCGCGTAACAACAGGACGAAATTGTTCAGGATGAGACCAAAGATGAGGATGAGCAGCAGGGGCGATAAATGGTAGTATTTACCAAATCCATATGCCAGCATGAGGAAGGCCAGGATGGGAACGAATTTTACATGGTGGGTCACTTTGTCGATGAAGTATCCCACCAGCAACGAGAGCAGTACTGCAACCAGGATGATCATAGCCATGCTGCCCAGTTCATAAAAACCGGTTGAGACACTGATCTCGCTGTTCACAGTGAAATAATTGAACAGTACGATACCGATGATATCAGAGAACGAACTCTCATAGACCACGAATTCCTTATCGGCTTTCATCAACGAACTGGCTGCCGGAATGGCCACTGCACTACTGATGATAGACAAAGGAATGGCATTGATGACGGCCTGCTGAAATTCCACTTCAAAATAATAGATGAGCAACCAGCTGATGCCTGCCACACACGCCAGCATGATGAAGATGGCGGCCATGAGGGTCTTGCCGATGAGTGGAAGTTTGTCTCTGGTCAGGTTCAGGTCCATGGCACCTTCCAGCACGATGAGGATCAGACCAACTGTTCCGAAAGTTGACAGGAAGGTTTCAGCATAGGGGATACTGAACCCAACATACCTGGCCAGTTCGCCTAACAGGATGCCGGTACCTATAAGCAGTACCACAGAGGGAATCTTCAGCCGCTTGCCGATCAGGTCAAACAGGTAGGAACCCAGAATGGTGACCGCCAGTGCGATCAATATGATATTGACATCCATGTTATGCAAAAATGGGCAAAACGATATTAATGGAGTTCACCCTGCTTCCATTTTATCATCCGCCTTAACTGCGGGTTGGATTTTTGGTAATTTTGTGCCCCACCCGGGGTGTAGCTCAGCTTGGCAGAGCGCTACGTTCGGGACGTAGAGGCCGGTGGTTCGAATCCACTCACCCCGACCAAAAAGTTTGCCCCTGACGATAGTCAGGGGATTTTTTATGCCACGGCGAACCAGGTTGAAAACCTGAGCGAGCAGGGGCATGAAAAATCTTCTGGCGGCTGCAAGCCGACAGGGCAGACTACATTGAGTACACCCCACTTTGTGGATCGATGAAATCAATCCACTCACCCCGACCAAAAAGTTTGCCCCTGACGATAGTCAGGGGATTTTTTATGCCACGGCGAACCAGGTTGAAAACCTGAGCGAGCAGGGGCAT
>Ga0209607_1004257_pt1 | contig 10694 bp, 3 predicted proteins | sample AD_UKC117_MetaG_FD_184413 | JGI IMG/M metagenome (GOLD analysis project Ga0209607, IMG submission 184413) | Active sludge microbial communities of municipal wastewater-treating anaerobic digesters from Hong Kong - AD_UKC117_MetaG (SPAdes)... | ecosystem: Engineered > Bioreactor > Anaerobic >... | reverse complement strand
GCCTTGCGGCGGCACAACGCTGTTCCACTCATTGCCGGGAAACAGCATAATAACCAGGCGGAATATACCGGCAGCCCATAACAAAATGCCCAGCCAGCCATACGCTTTGCCATACCGCTTCTGCCAGATTAGCAGCAGCAACATATAAAAAATGGTCACGGTATACGCCGTAGCCAGCGCGCCTAGCCCGACCAGACCCACTTCGCGTCCCAACATGGTAATTGTGCTATCCAGGCTGCCCAGCGCATACGCCCACACCCGGAAACCCACGTGGCCGGTATCGCCCAGCGCCAGCAAAGCAAACGCCCCAATAAACAGGCTAGTCAGCGGCTTGATATCTGCAGCCACATGCGGCTGGCGGCGCAGCATGGCCACCACCAGCACCCAGATCACCAACAAGTAGCTGACGTTAAACGCTATTTCCATTCCCACGACGGTTGATTCAGACATGTCTCCCTTCCCTGTTAGAATTTTTTGGTTTCAGTTACGGGCTTTGTGCTCCCGCGTTTAGTCTAGCAAAAAACGGCCGTACCCACCATAGAAGCATCGCCCCGGCAGGTAACAACGCCGCTTGAAAAAGTGTGTCAGGCGGATGAAATTGTCAGTCCCAGGCATCAAGGGGGATTATCAAAAACTCGCCTGTGGCCGCAGGCAGCCGTTCGCCCGTTTCCGGATCATACAGGCCCACGCGCAGGCTAAGAGGACCGTCGGGCAAAGTGGCGGGCAGCACCAGTTCATGCTCGTCCAAAACCACTTCACCAGTCAGCCAGCCGGTAGTCGGGCGGCCCCAATGGGCTGGTTCCCCATCCGATTGGGTGATGATTTGCCCCGCCTCGTCGATAAGGTGCACAAAAACACGGTAACTGACCGGCGTTTCGCGCTCTGCACGCCAGGCGAGGGTGACGCGGAGGGTAGAAGCGGGGGTAACGGACACGCCAAGCAGGGTAGCAACGTCGCCGAAGGGGGTGTTAACGGCCGTTTCCATCTCCGGCGCCACAAAACTCCGCTCCGGCGCATTCACCTGGATCTCCCCCGCGTTCACCTCCCGATCACCCCACTGCAGCCGCCAGGTGTACCGGCCCGCCGGCAAATCGGCCGGCAGGCGCAAAATCGTCTCGCTCCGCAGCCTGTCGCCCGGCTGCCACTGCGCCAGCGGATACTCCGGGGCAATGGTAACGGCCTGATTGAGCCGCAGCCCGCCATCCGGGGCCAGCAGTTGCAAGTTAAACTGGTCGGTCGCCGCTTCTGCCGCACTTTCGACCACCTGCCACAGGCTCGTCACCCGCGCCACATCGCCCGGCGCGGCTTCCTGCCGATCCAGGCGCGTACCCAGGAGGCGCAAATTGGCGGATACGGCCGTTTCCCCCGCCACCGCCATGCCCTCTTCCAACGCCCCATCGCCGCGCGCCGGTTCCGTCACCTGGAAACCGCCCAGATCATACGCCGCCACCGTCTGCCCGGTATCCTGGCGCACCAGCCCCACGTGGAACCGGTACTCGCCCGGCGGCGCGCCATCCAGCAGCCGCACCACCGACGGGTCCAGACGGTAGCCATCCAGCGGCCACGGCTCCGCCCCGATAAAGCGCCAATCCGCCGGGCGCGTGGTATCGGCCTGCCACTGACGGCCGTCCGCATCCACCACCTGCACGCCCACACTGTACGGCACGCCAATCTCGTTTTGCGGCTGCCAGTACAACGTCAGTTCGATGGGTTCATCGGCGGCAATCGCCGTCGCCGACTGCTCAAACGTCAGCAGGCGCAGTTCGCCAGCAAAATCCAGCGGCGTGATGGCCGGTTTGCCCCACACGCCATCCGCCAGCAGCGTATCCCGCCGCAGCGGCGTATCGACGTAGGTAAAAAAGAGCCAGACAAGAACGGCCGTCAGCCCCAGGAAGAATTGCGGAGTGCGGAGTGCGGAGTGCGGAAGGGCCAATCCGAAATCCGCAATCCGCAATCCGCAATAAGCCATCCCCAAACACGCCGCCAGCGCCAGCCCGCTAATCACCCAGGCCGCCGTGCGCGCCGGAGTCGCGCCAAAGGCAAAGCGCAGCGTATGGTCACCCGCCGGGACGCTGGCCGTGATCAGGCCATGCGGCGCAGATGGCGTGATGGGCAGCGGTGCGCCATCCAGCCATGCCCGCCAGCCCGGAAAATAAAACTGGCCGTAGGTGATGGTTAACGGCCGTGTCGCCGTCACCTCATACACCGCGTCAATCGGGTTTTCGCTCTGCCGCGTCCAGGTCAAGCCGTCGGCGGGCTGCAAACGATCCGGATTGTCCTCGGCGATGAGGTCGCTTTTGGCCGGTTCCTGCGGCGGCAGCTCCGCCACCCACTGCGGCAAAAACTCGCCCAGCGTCGTCGTGCCGATGAGGTAAGGCGGCAATTCATCGTCCAACGCCTGCGCCAGGTCCACCGTCTCCGCCAACGTATTGCGCGGCGGATAAAGCCAGGGAATGCTGGCCGTGATGACCAGAACGGTAAGAAAAAAGGGCGGTAGAAGGCTGGAGACTAGAGACTGAAGATTAGCCGACAAACCAATCTCCAGTCTCCAGTCTCCAATCTCCCTCATCGCCAACGCCGCCAGCACGGCCGTGGCCAGCGAAGCCATACTCAGCAGCCGCCAGGGGTAAAACGTCAGGCGCAGCAGCGGAAAATTGTCCCACACAAACTGAGAACTGGGGGTAATGAGCCAGACACACAGCAGGAGAACGGCCGTCCACGTCACCACCACCTCTCGCGTTTCCCTCCCTGATTTGCGCCAGCGCCAGATCAGGATCAGCGCCGCCCACAGCAGCCCCACCACCGGCAGCGCCCGCACCACCGGCGGGTTCACCAGCGCCGGATCAGCCGGAATGTGGGGCCAGCGCAGCATGTCCAGCAGCGACAAAAAGTTGCTCTGGTAGGCATACCCCTGGCTGATGCTGCGGTCGGCCTGCACAAAGCCCACCTCGGCAAAGGCCGGCAGCCAGTAAAAAGCCACCAGCAGCCCGCCCAGGCCCATCCCCAACACCGGCCCCACCAACGATGACCAGAAACGGCCGTCTTTCCGCCCAAACCACGCCCGCAGCAGCAGCCACAAGCCAATCGGAATGAGAATCTGGTACACCACCGGATGGCTCAGGAAGGTGGCGGCAAAGAGAACGGCCGTAGCCAACACCCACCCCGGCGACTGGAGATTAGAGACGAGAGACTTTCGCCACGTTCCCCACTCCCCACTCCCCACTCCGCGCTCCGCACTCCCCACTCCGCACTCCCCACTCCGCCACAGCGCCAGCACCAGCCAGGGCAGCAGCGCCAGCGCCTGCGTCTCTGGTCCGGAGCCGCGCACGTGGGCATCATAGAGCAGGTACGGACTGTAGGTGTACACCAACGCCGCCGCCCAACCGGCCATCTGGCTCTTAAACACCACGCGCCCCAGCGCGTAGCTGCCCAACGCCGCCAGCAAAAAGTGCAAATAAGTATTCACCCGATAGGCTGTCAGCAGCGGCAGTCCAAATTGATGGATTCCATTCGTGACCAAGTGAAACAACGAGGGGAAAAAATTAAAAACCGGGTAGCCGTAGCCAAAAACCTGGTCCGGCGACCAGCGCGGCCACCAGCCGCCCCAGGCTAACGTCCGGCCAAAAAAGAACGTGCGATACAAATGGGCCGTCAGGTCGTTGGTGCGCGGCACACCGGGCAAAAAGAAGGGGGAAGCGGCCGGTATCGCCAGCAAGGCCAGGGCCAAAAAGGTCAGAATACGTCGTCTCATTGCGGCGGATTGTACCGTGCGCCCGGCCGTTTGCCGAAGCGCCCAGACTCAGTAGATCGAAAAATCATCCATTGATCCACAGATTTCACAGATGGCACAGATTTTTTTCTGGTTCAATCTGTGCCATCTGTGAAATCTGTGGCTTAGTTTCTTATTCTACTGAGACTACGGAGCCAACGGTACCTCTGTCTCACCCAACCGCTGGCCGGTAAGGGTGTCATACCAGCCCACGCGCAGCCTGTAAGGACCGGGCACGGCCGTTTCCGGCACAACCAGCGCATGGCGGTCACGGATAAACTCGCCGGGCAGCCAGCCCGTCGTTGGCCTTGTCCAGTTGTCGGGCACAGCATCCGACTGCGCCACGATTTGCCCGCCCGCGTCCAACAGATGCACAAACACGCGGTAGCTGGCCTCCGCCGTCGCCTGGGCCTGCCAGACCAATTCCAATTCCGTCGTCGCGCCGGGAGACACGGCCGTTTCCCCCCAGCTATAGCCCACCAGACTGGCAAATGGCGTGGTCAACACGGCCGTTGCCGCCACCGGCGGCGGCGCAAACTCATGCCGCGGCGCATCGATTTGCCAGCTTCCCAGCCGCACGCTTTGGTCGCCTGCCTCCAGCGTGATGGCGTATGCGCCTGTCACCAATTCCGGCGGCAGCCGCCACGTCACCTGATCGCGCACCACGGCCGTTTCCGGCCAGCCAGCCAGCGCCTCATCCGCCCCACCCGGCGCGATAGGCAGCCGGACCGTTTCCACCCCTGCCGCATCCGTCAAAACCAGGGCGATAGGCGCATCGCTGGCAGCCGCCTGCTCGCCCTGCCACAATAAATCCATCTGCGCCGCGTCGCCCGCCCGCCAGACAACGTCCGGCACGGTCCAGCCCAACAGCGTCAGGCCGGGACGCGCGGTAATCGCTGTGGGGGCGAAGCTGCCCACGGCGGCAATCTCCTCGGTGACGGTTCCTTTGCCACCGGTCCAATCGCCCGGCAGCACCCGAACCTGCCCCACCCGCGCCCGCGCCGGATTCGGCCCCGTCGGCCAATCGCGCGGCAGCAGCGAGACGGCCGTGTCCCGCCGAAAGCCTTCCGCCTCCAGCCAGTACACGCCGGGCGGCGTGCCCGGCAGCAGCCAGATTTCATAGGCATCGCGAGCCACCGATCCCACCTGCCAGCCCAAATCGCCGGGGAAATGGGTATAGCCAAACGGCCGTCCTGCCGGCTGCTGCCACACCCGCCCCGCGTCATCGGTGACGTACACGGCAAAGCCATATGGCACGCCAATCTCGCGCTGCGGCGCCCAATACTGCGTGACGGCGAGCGGCTCGCCCGGCTGCACTACCTCCGGCCCGTCGTAGCCCAGATAGGTAAACTCGCCGGAAAAGTCGATGGCCAGCGGCGGCGCGGCCCAGCGCCCGCCCAACATGCCGCTCTCGCGCAGCCAGGGCAGGGCGCGATCTGCGCTCAGCTTCAACGCGGGCAGCAGCAGCGCCAGCGCCAGAAATGCAACGACCACGCCTTTAGGCCAGGGCGCAGGCGCTGGCGACGGCGTTGCCGTCCGGCGACGCGGCTTAACCACCGCCAGCCCCAGCGCCGCCAGCGCAAACGGCAAACTGATCCACAGCGCGGCGCGGCGCACCGGCGTTGCCCGAAAAGCGATGTCCACTTGATGGTCGCCGGGAGGCAGTTCCAGAGCCATCAAGCCTTCGGGGGCGGTGATCGTCAGCGGCACGGCCGTGCCGTCCACCGTGGCCTGCCAGCCGGGAAAATAAAACGCGCGGTAGGTGAGGGTAACGGCCGTGTCCGCCGCCAATTCATACCGATCCCAGCCCGGTCCGGTCTGCCAACCGCGCAGCGCCACCTCTGACGGCAAATCCAGCCGGTTGACCGGCCCGCCGGCGACGTACTGCGGGATGAGGCCGTCTTCGGGCGGCAGAGCATCGACCCAGCGCGGCAGCAGTTCGCCCTGCGCTTCGGCGTACCAGCGCAGCCAGGTGGTGGCCTGGGCCAGTGTCTGTTGGTCGGGCGATTGGGGTACGGGGCAGTAATGGGGGTAGAGCCAGGGCCAGCCGGAAAGGAAAACGGCCGTGCCCGCCAGCCCCACAAGCAGAGATGGGACCCATCTTGAAGATTGGTCCAATTTAGCATGCCGCAATAGGGCATCCACGGCCACACCCGCCAGCAGCGCCAGTCCCAGGCTGGCCGGACCCAAAAAGCGCGTCGGTAGTTGGATGAAATTCAGCGGCGCGACGTGGGCCCACCACCAGAAGCTGGCCGTGGTGACAAAGAAGATGGAAACGGCCGTGGCCCCCGCCAGCAGCCACAACCGCCGCCGCCGCTCGCGCCGCGGATAAACCCAGACGCCCCACAAACCCAACAGCCCCAGCGCCGCCTGCCCCCAGCCCAGCGCCCGGCTGACCGGCGGATTGAGCAGCTGCGGGTCGGGTGGTTCGTCCGGCCAACCAACCAGCTTATCCGGCGGGACGAGGTGCTGCTCGAAGCGGGGCCAGTCGTGCAAAATGGGGTCGTCGCGGCGCGATTGGGTGAAGGGCAGTTCTGCCAGTCCGGGCAGCCAGAAGAAGGTCGTCAGGCCCAGAGCCAGCACCAGCATGAGCAAAACAGGCCAGACCTGCGCCCACCAGCCGCGCCAGCCGGCCGCCGGGCGCAGCGGCAGCAGCGCCCATAAGCCGGTCAGGGCCAGGCCAAACAGCGGCAGCACGTTGTGGGTGAGAATGAGCAGGGCGAACAGCAGCGCGCCCAGGCCAATCCCGCGCCAGGACGGCCGTGCCTGCACCCGGTCGGCCACCAGCAGCGCCCAGGGGATGAGCGCCAGGGCCAGCGTTTCCGGCAGCGCCCCGCGCTGGATGGCATCATACAGGAGGTAGGGCGAGAAAAGGTAGGCGGCACCGGCCACCAGCGCGCCCAGCGGCCCGACGTAGCGCCGGGCCAGGGCGTACGCGCCCAGCCCGGCGGCGTAGAGCGCCAGAAAAAAGGTGAGCTGCATGGCCTGCGACAATCCCATTACCATCTGCACGCCGGCCATCAGCCAGTAAGTGAGCGGCGCGTAGAAGGCCATGATGGGGTAGCCGTAGCCGCGCAGCAGGTCGGGGCCCCATTGCAGGAAGGGATTGCCTTGTTTGAGCAGTGTCAGCAGCTGCACGGTGCGGTAAAAGTGGGGCAGCGTGTCGTCACTGCAAGGCAAACCGGTGGCAAATACCGGCAAAATCACCAGGGAGATGAGGGCAAAAACGATAGGAACGAGGACGATTTCGCGGCGCTGAAAAGACATCATGAAGTCGTTTGAAGCGGTTAACAGTTAATCTGAGTTTACCTTACGCTCATTCAGGGCACAACGATATTGGGGAGAGTAACGGCCGTTTCCCCATCCGGCAGGGGCACGCGGCCGCCGCCCAGCGGATCATACAGACCGATTTTTAGCTGATAGGTTCCGGCGGGCACAGCGCTCAGGTCCAGGGTGTGCGCATCCGAGATGATTTCGCCGGGCAACCAGCCGGTGGTGGGCCGGGTCCAGTTGGCCGGTTCGCCGTCCGATTGGGCCAGAATTTGCCCGCTTCCGTCCACCAGATGGATGAAGACGCGGTAGCTGGTGGGGGTTTCCCGCTCGGCGCGCCAGAGAAGGGTGGGGGTGAGGGGGTGAGTGGGTGTGGGGGTGAGGTTTATGCCCAACAGCGTTGCCAGATCGCCGAATTGCGCATCCAGAGAAATGTCCAGGGGTGGCGGGGTGAAGGTGCGGTCGGGGGCGTGGATGGTGAGGGTGTTGAGATCGGCGGTGGGTTCACGGCCGTTGCAAATCCCATCACACAAAGCCAACTGCCAGCGGTAGTCGCCGCTCTCCAAATTGACGGGCAGGCGGAAGCCGTGCTGCCCGCGCCACCAGTCGCCCGCCGCCCATTGGCCGGTGGGGAAATCGTCGCGCACGGGGGGCAAATCGAGCTGGAAGGCGGCACGGCCGTTTTCATCCATCAGCGACAGGCGGGCCACATAATCGGCCGTCGGGTCGGTGTCCGCGCGCCAGATGAGCGTGAGCAGGAAGGGGTCGCCGGGCGCGGCTTCGGCGCGATCCAGACTGTAGCCAGTCAGGCGCAGGCCGTCCCAGGCAAAATCGGCGCTGTACTGCGCGGGCGGCGGCGTGGTTTCACCGGGCGGTGTGATCTGCACCGTGCCCAGGTCGAGGGTGAGACGGCCGTCGGTCAGCGGCGCGGTGGCCAGCGTTTCCTTATCAAACAAAATCAGTTCGACGTGATACGTGCCGGGCGGTGTGCCGGGCAGCGGCTCCAGCAGGTGACGCGATTCGGCGTAATGGTCAGGCGGCCAGGTTGACGTGGGTCCGGCGGCGCGGAAGACACGGGGGGCCACGGCCGTTTTTTCGCTCCACAAATTGCCGTCCGGCCCAATCAGGCGCACAGTGTCGCGGTAGGCGCGGTCTACCCCTTCGCCCGCCTGCCAGAAGGCGGTGATGGGCAAAGCGCCATCGGCGGCCAGGGTGCGGCTGCCGATCTGGTAGTCGCGCAGGATGAGGTTGTTGGTGAAGACGGCCGTTTGCGGTAGCCCCGGCAGCCCGGCGCGACGCAGCGGCGTTTCTACGCGGGGCAAGAGGAAGTAGACCAGGACGAAAAGGAGTAGGGCGAGAATTGTGAATGGGAGTGCGGCGTGCGGAGTGCGGAATGCGGAATGCGGAGTGCGGAGTGGGGCTAACAGCTTATAGCTAACAGCTATACCGCTAACAGCTAACAGCAGCAGGCTAACCCACGAGACCACATTGGCAGCGGTCCGGAGAGGCGTGGAGCCAAAGCGGATGCTGACGGTGTGGTCGCCGGGGGGGATAGGGATGGTGATCAGGCCGGTCCCGGCGCTGGGGGTGATGGGCACGGCCGTGCCGTCCACTTCGGCGCGCCAGCCGGCAAAATCGAAGACGTTGGCCGTCAAGGTGACGGGTTCGCTGGCACGGACGGCCGCCTGGAGGCGCAGCGGGGTGCGATTGGCGGAGGTGAGAACGGCCGTGTCCGGCAGCGGCGCAAACGGCTCCACGGCCGGTTGGTCGGGCATGTATTCGACGGTGCGCGGCAGGTATTCGCCTTTGGCGGTGGTGCCAATCGTTGCGCTCTGCCGCTCAAATTCCTGCATGTCGGCGATGGTCGGGTCGCTGAGGCCGGGGCAGAAGCGGGCATCCAGCCAGGCCAGGTTGGCCAGGATGAGGACGGCGGTGAAGAGGAGTGGGATGAGGGAATGTAGGGGTGTAGGGGTGAGGGGGTGAGGGGGTGTCACCTGGTCACCTTGCCACCTTGTCACCTGGTCACCTAAAAGAGCGTCTACGCTGGCGCCGACAAGCATGGCGAGTGTCAGGGCGGCGGGGCCGAGGAGACGCCAGGGGAACTGCACGTATTCGATGAGGGGCAGGTTGGCCCAGAGGGGATCGGAAACGGCCGTCATCAGGAAAACGTAGACGGCCGTGGCCGCCGCAAAAAAGATCACCTGCCGCCAGGCGGGACGGGCCAGCCGCCGCCAGCCCAGCAGCAGCGCGGGCAGCGCCAGCAGCAGCGGCACAAGACCCAGCGCCCGCGCCGGGGAAGGATTCAGCAGGTCGGGATGGACGGTTTGCGGCGCGGTGAAAATCTCGCGCAGGGTGACGAAGTTGCCCCAGTAGACAAACACCGGCGGCACCAGCAGCCGGTCGCTGTGTACCAGCCCACGCTCGGCGATGGCCGGCAGCCAGAAAAAGGCAGAAAGGCCGAGGCCGAGGAAAAGGGCGGCAAGGATGGGGACTAGGGATTGGAGACTGGAGACTGGAGACTGGGCGTCGCCTTTAGTCTCCAGTCTCCAGTCTCTAATCTCCCACAGGCCATACAGGGCCAGGAGCGGACTGTAAATCAGGGCGAAGACGTTGTGGGTGAGGAGGATGGTGGCGTAGGTGACGGCCGTTACCACCAGCCAGCGCGTTTGGCGGGTGCGGGCCAGGCGGCCCATTGCCCAGAGGGCCAGGGGCATGAGCGGCCAGGCCATCGACTCGGCCAAGTTGCCGCGAAAGTAGATGTCGTAGGCGTAGTAGGGGGCGTAGATGTAAGCGACGGCCGTTACCAGCGCCGCCGGGCGGGAGAAATGGTCGCGGGCCAGCAGGTAGGCCGTCAGCCCGGAGGCGTACACGCCCAAAGCCAGCGTCAGCCGCATCCCCAGGTTGAGATTCTGGGCCACAAAGCTGACCGCTTCCGCCAGATAATAAGAAAGCGGGGCGTAAAAATTGAAGAAGGGGAAACCGTAGCCCTGGGCCATGTCCGGCGCCCAACGGGAATACAACACGCCCTGCCGCAGCAGGTGGTCGAGCTGCGTCAGGCGCAGCAGGTGGAAAGCGGCGTCGTCGGAGCATGGCAGGCTGCCGCTGAACAGCGGGTAGATGGCGACCAGGCTGAGGGCGAAAATAGCGGCTGGAAGCTGTAAGCTGTTAGCTATTAGCTTTAAGCGGTTAGCTGACGTCTGTTTTCCGCCGTTCATCGTTCCTCGTTCATCATTCATCGTTCGGCGTTTTTACCTCAATTGGCGCGGGCAGGGTAATGGCGTCGCCGTTTCGTGTGGCAAGCGGCAGGCGTTCGCCGGTACGGCCGTCGTACAACCCGGTGATGATCTGGTATGCGCCGGGCGGCGTGTCCGGCGGCAGGGTGAGCGTGTAGTCGTCGCGGACCACTTCGCCGGGAATCCAGCCGGTCGTGGGGCGCGCGCCGTCCGCGGGAATCTGGTCGCGTTGGGCGAGGGGACGGCCGTCTGGCCCCATCACCTGGACGAAGGCGGTGTAGCCGGCGTCCAGCAGATGCTCCGGCTGCCAGTAGAGGGTGAGGTTAAAGGGTTGGCCGGGGGCGACGGCCGTGGCCGCCAGTTCATACCCGGCCAGCGTCACCAAATCAGCCAGATTGTCGCCGAGGGGGTGGACGCTGGCG
>Ga0209607_1004256_pt1 | contig 10695 bp, 8 predicted proteins | sample AD_UKC117_MetaG_FD_184413 | JGI IMG/M metagenome (GOLD analysis project Ga0209607, IMG submission 184413) | Active sludge microbial communities of municipal wastewater-treating anaerobic digesters from Hong Kong - AD_UKC117_MetaG (SPAdes)... | ecosystem: Engineered > Bioreactor > Anaerobic >... | reverse complement strand
GCGCACGCGATCGACGGCAGCAGCACCGATCCGGTCGAGGCGATCCGCAGCCTCACCCGCGGCAAGGGGGTGACCTGCGCCATGGACTGCGCCGGTGGCGAGGCCCCGAAGCAGCAGGCAGTGCGCGCGACCGCGCCCTGGGGCCGGATCGCGCTTGTTGCAGTCGGCGGCAATCTGAACGTCGATGCGATGAAGGACCTGATCGGCAAGCAGCGCACGGTGATCGGATCCTACACCTTTTCCAGCGTTGGGATGAAAGGCTGCGCGGAGTTCATCACCGACCACGGCGTCGAGGTCGATAAGCTGTTCACGGACCAGTGGCGCCTCGACCAGGCGGAAGAGGCCTATCGCAGCTTCGACAAGCAGGCAGGCGGCAAGGGCGTCTTCCTGTTCTGACCCTCGAAGGGCTTCCGCCTTCTCCGAGCCAATTCCGCGCACGCCTTCCCCGGGCGCGTCGGCCTTTCTGCCGGAGCCGATGCGCCGCGCAGCTACAGGGTCCGCCTATGCCACCCCCCACGCGCATCCTGGGAGGGAAGCGTCGCGGCCATGTGCTAAACTCCGAACGAGCACTTCGTCAGATCGAAAACGAGCTGCACCGGTCAACACACGGGAGGAACGCGATGTTCGCCAAGCGGGTCACCGCCGCCATTCTTGCTGCCTCGACGCTCGCCGGCGCCGCTTCCGCGCAGGAAACGGCGACGCTGAAGTTCGCCCACGTCTTCCCGGCCGAGCACTACCTCTGGACCCACGGGGGCAAGGTCTTCGCCGACGCGGTCGCCGAGGCGACCGACGGCCGCATCACCTTCCAGGTCTTCCCGGCCGCCCAGCTCGGCAAGGACTATGTGTCGCTCCTGAAGTCGAACCTCGCGGAGAGCGCGCTCCTGGTCCCCTCCTACACACCGGAAAGCCTGTCGCTCACCTCGGTCTCCGAGCTGCCAGGCCTCTACTCCGCCTCCTGCGAGGCGACCGCGAAGCTCTGGGAGATCGCCCGACCCGGCGGCGTCCTGAACGCGGACGAATACGCCCCGCAAGGCCTGCACGTCCTGTTCGTCTCCACCCTGCCGCCCTTCAAGGTGCTGACGGCGTCGCAGCCCATCGCCGAGATCGCCGACCTCGCCGGCCTCAAGATCCGCGCCAATGGCGCCGCCATGGACAAGACCGTCCGCACCCTTGGCGCCACGCCGATCCAGGTCACTGCGGGCGAACTCTACGACTCGGTGACGCGGGGCACGATCGACGGCGGCTTCTTCCCCTTTCACTCGGTCCCGACCTATCATCTCGAGGAGGTGTTCGGCTTCGGCGTCGAGGGCGCTCAGCTCGGTTCGGGCAGCGTGGTCTTCGCGATGAGCGACCGCGCCTGGTCCAAGCTCGGTCCAGACGACCAGGCAGCGCTGACCGAGGCCGCCGCAGCGGCGCAGCAGAACCTCTGCCAGTGGCTCGACGCCGAGGAGGCCCGCGTCCGTGACCTGCTCGTGGCCGAGAACGGCCTGCAGGTGACGAGCCTCTCTCCCGACCAAGCCGTCGCCTGGCAGGAGGCTGTCGCCGCGGTCGCCACCGACTGGGCCGCGGACCTTGACAGGCTCGGCCGCCCGGGCACCGCGGTCCTCGAAGCCTTCCGCGACGCCGCGCCCTGAGGAGCCCGTCATGGTTTGGCAAGGACACTACGACCGACTGTTCATCGGCGGTGACTGGATCGCCCCGTCGACCGGCGCGAGGATCGCCGTCACCTCGCCGCTCACCGAGGAGGTGATCGCCGAGGTGCCCGATGCGGCCCGCACGGACGTCGACCGCGCCGTCGCCGCCGCCCGCGCCGCCTTCGACACCGGCCCCTGGCCGCGCATGCCGCTCGACGAGCGCATGGCCGTCCTGGCCTGCTTCCGCGACATCATCGCGGAGCGCCGCGACCAGGTCGCCCAACTCGTCACCGACGAGATGGGCTGCCCGATCACCCTCTCGAAGGGCATGCAGGCGACCGGGCCGAAGCTGCTGCTCGACGCCTTCCTCGAACTCGCGCCGGGGTATCCGTGGCAGGACGTGCGCCGCTCGACCACCGGCACCGGCCTCGTGCTGCGCGAGCCGAAGGGCGTCGTCGCCGCGGTGGTGCCTTGGAACGCGCCGATACTGATCGCGGCGATCAAGCTCGCGCCGGCGCTCCTCTCCGGCTGCACCATGATCCTGAAGCCCGCGCCGGAGAGCCCGCTCTCGGCCTACCTCCTCGCCGAGATGCTGGCCGAGGCCGGGCTTCCCGCCGGCGTCTTCAACGTCGTTCCCGCCGACCGCGAGGTGAGCGAGTACCTCGTGCTCCACGAGGGCGTCGACAAGGTGAGCTTCACCGGCTCCTCGGCCGCCGGCCGCCGCCTGGGCGGCATTTGCGGCGAGCGGCTGCGCCACCTGACGCTGGAGCTTGGCGGCAAGTCCGCGGGCATCGTCCTCGACGACGCCGACCTCCCCTCGGTCATGCAGGCGATCCGGGCGACGTCGCTGCGCAATTCCGGCCAAGTCTGCTCCAACAAGACCCGCATCGTCGTCTCCAGGCGCCGTCGCGACGAGCTCCTCGACGCGCTGTCGGCGATGATGGCCACGATGCCCGTCGGCGACCCGAACGACCCGGCGACCGAGATCGGCCCGATGGTCAGCCACCGCCAGCGCGAGCGGGTGGAGGGCTACATCGCGAGGGGCCGCGAGGAATCTCGCCTCGTCCTCGGCGGCGGGCGACCCGCCGGTCTCAACCGCGGCTGGTTCGTCGAGCCGACGATCTTCGCCGACGTGGACCGCAACGCGGTGATCGCCCAGGAGGAGATCTTCGGCCCGGTCCTGGCGGTCCAGACCTACGAGGACGAGGACGACGCCGTGGCGATCGCCAACGACTCGACCTACGGCCTCAACGGTGCCGTGCACTCGGCCGATCCCGAGCGCGCGCTCCGCCTCGCCCGCCGCATCGAGACCGGCACCGTCGAGATCAACGGCGCCGGCGTCGGCTTCCATTCCCCGATCGGGGGCGTAAAGATGAGCGGCATTGGCCGCGAGGCCGGCCCGGAGGGCTTCGACGCGTACGTCGATATCAAGTCTATCGGCCTCCCAGCTGGCCTCGCGGACAAGTTCGCCAACTGACCCGCTGCCGCCCAACGGGAAGGGCCCGCCTCGCTGCGGGCCCGAAGTCGCGCGTCGCGGCGGCCGTCAATCGCCCGACGCGCCGCTTGTGCGGTAGGCCTCGAGGATCTCCGTTCCCGGCCGACCGTTCTCGTCCAGCCGCTTCGCCCAGGCCGCGGCCACCCCGGCCATCCGCTCGTTCCAGGCTGCCGTGTCCGACTCCGGGAAGGAGACGACCGTCAGCCCCTTCTCGGCAACGTAGCGCTCCCGGATCGCCGCCTCGTCCGCGTCCTGGTATTCGCAGACCGCGCGCTGCGCCGTCGCGGCCGCCTCGGTCATCGCCGTCTGTATCTCCGGTGTGAGACCCGCCCAGGTGTCCGCATCGATCGCGTAGAGCACTGCGAGCGATCCCGCGAACACGTTGTCGACCGCATGGTGCATGACCTCGCCGAGGCTGTAGGGCGGCATCCCCACGTAGGCGTAGATCGCACCGTCCACCGTTCCGCGCGAGACAGAGTCGTAGAACTCGGACGCCTGGACTTGGATCGGCGTCGCCCCGACCGCCACCACCGTATCGCCCTGTGCCGCGCCCACCGTCCGCAACTTGAGGCCGGCAAGGTCCGCGAGGCCAGTTACGGCCGTCGACCCGGTCATAACCTTGTAGGGTGGCGGCACCGCGATGAAGAGAACGCGCAGGCCGAGCGGCTCGTACTCGTGCTGGTCAAGCGCGCCGCCCTCGCGCACCAGCGGCCAGACCCGGTCCGCCCCCTCGCAGGCGCCCGAAATGAAGCCGGGCAGCTCCACGACCCCGGTCAGCGGTAGCTTTTCTGGCGCGTACGGCGCCGCGATCACCGCCATCTGGGCGAGGCCTGAGTCGAGGAGCCCCAGCTGGTCTTTGCCAAGCTGGCCGGCATGGAAGGCCTCGACCGTCACCGCGCCGCTTGTCGCTTCGTCGACCGCATCGACGAAGACCTTGCCCCCGTTCTGCCAGAGGAAATGGTTCTCCGGGAAGGTGTTGGAAAGCCGGAGCGTCACGTCCTGCGCGCCCGCGGCAATGGTCGTGCCACAAAGGACGGCGCAAGTAGCCGCCCCGGCCAGAAGCCGGTTCATGCTCATTGTCTTCTCCCTGATGCTCGCCGCCCCGACCAGCCGGGGTCAGTCGAGGTTCATGTAGACGGCCTTCGGATAGAGGAAGCTGTCGACATGCTCGCGAGCCCCCTTCCAACCGTAGCCACTCATCTTGTGCCCGCCGAAGCCAATCGAAGGATCAAGCACGCCGTAGCAATTCACCCAGACTGTCCCCGCTCGGACTGCGCGTGAGACCTTGTGTGCGGTCGAGAGGTTGCGGGTCCACACCCCGCCGGCGAGCCCGAAGGGTGTGTCGTTGGCGATCCGGAGCGCCTCATCCATGTCGCCGAACGGAATAATCGAGGCGACCGGCCCGAAGATCTCCTCCCGTGCGATTGTCATGTCGTTCGAAACTCCGGCGAAGACCGTCGGCTCGACAAAGAAGCCCGAGGCGAGATCCCCGCCCAGCCGCGTCCCGCCGGCCGCCAACCGCGCGCCCTCGCGGGCGCCGACCTCCAAATAGCCGAGCACCCGATCGAGCTGCCGCTGCGAGATCAGCGGCCCAAGCTGGGTGTCGGGCGCGAGGCCATTGCCGACACGGATGGACCTGGTGAAGGCCTGCATCCGCTCCACGAACTCGTCGTGGATCGCGCGGTGCACGAGGATGCGCGTGCCGGCGACGCAGACCTGTCCGCTGTTGGTGAAGACCCCCATCGCCGCGCCCGGCACCGCCTTGTCGAGGTCGGCGTCGGCGAAGACGATGTCAGGCGACTTGCCACCGAGCTCGAGCTGAATGCGCTTCATGTTGCCGGCCGAGGCCCGCACGATGCTCTGCGCCGTCAAATAGGAGCCGGTGAAGGCCACCCGGTCGACGTCCATGTGCTCGGCCAGCGCCTGCCCGGCCTCCCGGCCGTAGCCAGTGACGACGTTGATCACGCCCTCGGGGACGCCCGCCTCCAGCATCAGCTCGGCCGTCCTGAGCACCGACAGCGAGGCGTCCTCCGCCGGCTTTATGACAGCGGTGCAACCGGTCGCCAGCGTCGGTCCGAAGATCCACCACTGCCCGATGAGCGGCCCGTTCCAGGGAATGACACCCCCGACCACCCCGACCGGTGCCTTGTGCTTCAGCGTCAGGAAGTCGCCTGGCAGCGAGTTCGGCGGCGTCTCCACGGTCGCCGCGCCGGTCTGCGAGGCGTAGAACTGCAGCACCTGCGACGTCCATTCCCGAAGCGGCCGGGTCCGCGCGAGAGGCGCGCCCATGTCGAGGGTCTCGATCAGCGCCAACTCGTCGAAATGGTCCATCAGCACGTCGTGTACGCGCAGGATCAACTTGCGGCGCTCGTGCGGCGTCCACCGGCTCCAGGAGCCCTCGAACGCTCGCCGCGCCGCCGCCACCGCCAGATCCACGTCCGCGGCATCGCCCGCGCCGATCCGGCACAGCGTCTCGCCGGTCGCCGGATTGATGGCGTCGATCGTGCGGCCCGACCGGGGCGCGACCCATTGCCCGCCGATCAGCAGGCCCTTGGTCCCGGCGACGAAGGCGGGCACCTCGACCTTCGGCAACTCCATCGTGGTCATGCGCTCCTCCCTTTATCGTCAGCCTGCGGCCGATGCCCGTCTCCGGCAAGCGGGCCGGTTCCGCCCCCGGCGGCCGCGATGGCGGCCAGAGGCAGCGCCGATGGCTATCGCCGTGCCCCGGCCATCGCGGCGACCAGCGTGCAGGGCCTGTCGCTGCGGTTGCTCCAAGTGTGCTTGGTGCCGCGCTGCACGAAACTGTCGCCGGCCTTCAGCAGCACCTCGCCCGTCTCGAGCACCGCATATATCTCGCCGGAAAGGATGGTGACGAGGTCCACCGTGTCGGTCTCGTGCAGCCCCGCGATCGCCTCGTCCTCGACATGCGACCCGCCGTCCCCCGCAGCCGTCAGCGCGTCCTTGTAGCCGGCCGCGGCGTCCCAGGACGCATCTGGCGGAAAGGTGGCGAGGAGATAGACGAAGCCGGTCCGCGGCGGCGCGATCGACACGCCTTCCGAGCCATCCTCGGCCAGCACCGGCGTCGGCAGCGCGCCGACCTGCCAGATCTGGTTGATGGTGAAGCCCGGCGTTTCCAGCCGCGACGGAGTCTCGCCGTCGCTGGCTATCGTCGAACGTCCGGCCGTGTCCAGACCCGCGACGACCCGACGGGCCCGCATTTCGGTATGCTTTTCTGACACTCTGCTTCCTCCCTCGATGCGGCCGCGGGGCCGCGCTTGGTCGTGGTTGCCTCGGTTCGCCGGACGTTGACCAGCTGGCCGAAGACGGGCCGGCGCGAGCGCGTGGCGCCCGCGCGGTCGGCGGGCTCCAGGCCGCCGACCGCTCCAGCGCGAGAGCGATGCCCTGGCCGCCGCCGATGCACATGGTGACGAGCGCTCGGCTCCCGCCGATGCGGTCGAGCTCGTGGAGCGCCTTCACGGTCAGAATCGCCCCGGTGGCGCCGAGAGGGTGGCCGAGCGCGATGGCACCGCCGTTCGGGTTCACCTTCGCCGGGTCCAGGCCGAGGCCGCGGTTGACCGCGATCGCTTGCGCTGCAAACGCCTCGTTTGACTCGATCACGTCGAAGTCGGCGGCCGTCATCGCGAGCTTGTCGAGGAGCTTGCCAACCGCGGTGATCGGGCCGACGCCCATGATGTGCGCCGGCACCCCGGCGACGGCGTAGCCGAGTATGCGCGCGCGGGGCTTCAGCCCCGCCTTATTGGCGGCGGCAGCGGTCGCGAGAACGACGGCGGCCGCCCCGTCGTTAAGGCCCGAGGCGTTGCCGGCGGTGACAGTGCCGTCCTTCTTGAAGGCAGGTCGAAGCTTGGCGAGCGCCTCGGGGGTCGTCGCCTTCGGATGCTCGTCGGTGTCGAAGCCGACGATCTCGCGCTTCACCTTCACCTCGACCGGCACGATCTGGCTCGCGAAGCGCCCCTCAAGGATCGCGCCGGCGGCGCGGGTCTGGCTTTCGAGCGCGAACGCGTCCTGTTCCTCGCGGGTGATCCCGACATCGGCCGCGACGTTTTCGGCGGTGACGCCCATGTGGCCGGTACCCATCGGGCAGGTGAGGGCACCGAGCATCATGTCCATGGCCGCGGTGTCGCCCATCTTCTGCCCCCAGCGCGCCCCGGTGAGCGCGTAGGGCGAGCGTGACATGCTCTCTGCCCCGCCGGCGAGGGCGAAGTCGGCGTCGCCCATCTTCAGCGCCTGCATGCAGGAAACGATGGCCTGTGCGCCCGATCCGCACAGCCTGTTGACGTTCATCGCCGGCGCGGCGTCCGGCACGCCAGCATCGAGCGCCGCGGCACGGGAGAGGTACATGTCCCGCGGCTCGGTGTTGATGACGTGTCCGAAGACCACTTGGCCGATCTGCCCTCCCTCGACGCCGGAGCGCGCCAGCGCCTCCCGCGCCGCGGTGGCTGCGAGCGCGATCGGCGGGATCGCGGCGAGGCTGCCGCCGAAGGTGCCAATCGCGGTGCGAACCCCCCCGAGTATTACGATTTCGTCCGGCATGGTACCTCTTCCGTTCCCTGGATCGATTCTCTGTGAGACCGGGTCGCCGCTGAAGGCGCCCCGACCGTGGCTCCCCGGTGCATGCGCGCGCGCTGCCCCTTCGAGGGAGCTCACATGTTCGGATAGTTCGGGCCGTCCCCACCCTGCGGTGTCGTCCAGTCGATGTTCTGCAGCGGATCCTTGATGTCGCAGGTCTTGCAGTGGACGCAGTTCTGGAAGTTGATCTGGAACCGAGGGCTGGACCCGTCGGTGTCGCGCAGCACCTCGTAGACCCCGGCTGGACAATAGCGCTGCGCTGGCTCGGAATATTTCGGCAGGTTCACCGCGATCGGCAACGAGGGGTCGCGCAGCCGCAGGTGGCAGGGCTGGCTCTCCTCGTGGTTGGTAAAGGAGAAGGCGACGTTGGTCAGCCGGTCGAAGGAGAGGACGCCGTCGGGCTTCGGGTATTCGATGGGCGCGAAGTCCTTCGCCTGGCCAGTCGCCTCGGCGTCGGACTTGCCGTGCCCGAGCGTCCCGAACAGGCTGAGGCCGGTCAGGCTCCGCGTCCACATGTCGAGGCCGCCGAAGGCCAGTGACGCCCAGAGCCCCCACTTCGACCACATCGGCTTGACGTTGCGCACCGGCTTCAGGTCGCGGCCGATCTCGCCCTCGCGCACTGCCGTCTCGTAGTCCTCGAGCTCGTCGCCCTGGCGCCCTGCCGCAAGCGCGGCGTGCGCGGCCTCGGCCGCCGCGATGCCCGACAGCATGGCGTTGTGGTTGCCCTTGATCCGCGGCACGTTGACAAGCCCGGCTGAGCAGCCGAGCAGCGCACCGCCCGGGAAAGCGAGCTTCGGGATCGACTGCCAACCGCCCTCCGAGATTGCTCGCGCGCCGTAGGCGACGCGCTTGCCGTCCCGGAGCACGTCGGCGATCAGCGGGTGATGCTTCAGCCGCTGGAACTCCATGTACGGAGAGAGATGCGGGTTGCGGTAGTTCAGGTGCACGACGAAGCCGACCAGCACCTGGTTGTCCTCGAAGTGGTAGAGGAACGACCCGCCGCCTGCGTTCGACCCGAGGGGCCAGCCCATCGTGTGCACGACGGTGCCCGGCCGGTGGACCTCCGGCTGCACCTCCCAGATCTCCTTCATGCCGAGGCCGAACTTCTGCGGCTCGTATCCTTCCGAGAGGCCGTAGCGCGCGATCGCCTGCTTCGACAGCGACCCGCGCACGCCTTCCGCGAGGAAGACGTACTTGCCGCGCAGCTCCATCCCCGGCTCGTAGCCCGGCCCGGGCGTGCCATCCGCCTCGCGGCCGAACTCGCCGGCCACGACGCCGGCCACGCGGTCGCCGTCGTAGACCAGGTCCGAGCAGGCCATGCCAGGGAAGATCTCCACGCCGAGTCCCTCGGCGATACCGGCGAGCCAGCGGCAGACGTTCGCCATCGACACGACGTAGTTGCCGTGGTTCGACATCAGCGGCGGCATCGGCCACGTCGGGATGCGCACCTTCCCCGAACGTCCAAGCAGGTAGAAGCGGTCCTCGGTCACCTCGGTGTGGATCGGCGCGTCCATCTCGCGCCAGTCCGGCAGGAGGGCGTCGAGCCCGGACGGGTCGAGCACCGCGCCTGACAGGATGTGCGCCCCGACCTCCGAGCCCTTCTCCAGGAGGACAACGGACAGCTCGGGGTCGAGCTGCTTCAGCCGGATCGCCGCCGCGAGCCCCGCTGGGCCGGCGCCGACGATCACCACGTCGTAGTCCATCGCCTCGCGGGTCATGGGTCCTCCTGTGGCGCGGAACCGCCTCCGGCTCCGCGTGCGATTTGGGTTCGAATCCCGGATAGCTTCGGGGCCGGAGTCCCGGCCCCGGCCGATCAGCTGAGCTTTTCCTCGAGCTCCGGCACGATTTGGAAGAGATCGCCGACGAGGCCGTAGTCGGCGACCTGAAAGATCGGCGCCTCCTCGTCCTTGTTGATCGCGACGATGACCTTCGAGTCCTTCATACCGGCGAGATGCTGGATCGCGCCGGATATGCCGACCGCGATGTAGAGCTCGGGCGCAACCACCTTGCCGGTCTGCCCGACCTGCCAGTCGTTCGGCGCAAAGCCCGAGTCGACCGCCGCCCGGCTGGCGCCGACCGCGGCCCCGAGCTTGTCGGCCAACTTCTCGATCACCCGGAAGTTCTCCTCGGAGCCGACCCCGCGGCCACCGGAGACCACGATCTTCGCGCTGGTCAGCTCCGGCCGGTCCGAAGTCGCCACCTTGTCCTCGACCCAGGACGATAGGCCGGGGTCCGAAACCGCGGTCCCGATCTCGACCGGGGCCGGCGCCTGCTCGCCGGTGGCTCCGAAGGAGGCCGGGCGCACGGTCACCAGCTTCTTCGGGTCCGAGCTCTGCACGGTCTGGATGCCGTTGCCGGCATAGATCGGCCGCTCGAAGGTGTCGGCCGCGACGACGCCGGTGATGTCGGAGACCACCATCACGTCGAGCAGCGCCGCCACCCGCGGCGCCACGTTCTTGCCGCTCGTCGTCGCCGGGAAGACGATGTGCTCGTAGGGGCCGGCCATGGACACGACGAGGTCGGTCAGCGGCTCGGCCAGCCGATGCCCGTAGGCCTCGCCCTCGACGTGGATCACCTTCTTCACGCCGTCGAGCTTCGCCGCCGCCTCGGCGACCGCCCCGACATTCTCGCCGGCCACGAGCACGGTGATGTCACCGCCCATCGCCTTTGCCGCGGTCACCGTCTTCGCTGTCGCGTCGTTGAGGCTCTTGTTGTCATGCTTCGCCAGGATCAGGACGGCCATCAGATCACTCCCGCCTCGGTCTTCAGCTTCGCCACCAGCTCGTCCACCGAGCCGACCTTGACGCCGGCCTTGCGCGTCGCCGGCTCGACCGTCTTCACCACCTTCAACCGCGGCGCCACGTCGACGCCGTAGTCGGCGGCGGTCTTCTCCTCCAGCGGCTTCTTCTTCGCCTTCATGATGTTCGGCAGCGAGGCATATCGCGGCTCGTTGAGGCGGAGGTCGACCGTCACGATCGC
>Ga0209607_1004254_pt1 | contig 10697 bp, 7 predicted proteins | sample AD_UKC117_MetaG_FD_184413 | JGI IMG/M metagenome (GOLD analysis project Ga0209607, IMG submission 184413) | Active sludge microbial communities of municipal wastewater-treating anaerobic digesters from Hong Kong - AD_UKC117_MetaG (SPAdes)... | ecosystem: Engineered > Bioreactor > Anaerobic >... | reverse complement strand
GCGCCATCGAATGGCATCGCCAGGGAGTTTTACGGGGGCTGGAAACACCTTTGCCCTGACTTTCCTCCACAATGTTGTCCTGCTCCGATAGCCGGTCAGTTCGAGTACTTGCTGCGCTGTGATTAGCTTTACCATTCAATTTACTCCTCTTTCGATTTCGCGTCCGGTCCTGAACTGGATCAGGATTTCCTCGCGCGCCTGAACCCGCTATCGCTCGCGAGAAACGTCTCCAGCATCAACGGCACGAGCGCCGTGGCCGGAACCTCTGTCCCATGAATCTCCGAATGGATCCGGGCATAGTCATCGAGGTCGGAAGCCAATGGCGGATCGACAAGCACGGTCAGCTTCTGCGGTGTTTTGTCCGGCAACGGTCCGATCTTCAGGCTGGTTTTACTCATGGTTGGTGTCCTCCTTCATAGGGTTTCAGAACGATGTCCTTGTTCACGAGCACGCCGAGACGCCAGCCCGACCGGATCGTGATCGAGGGCTGGACGTCGAGGTTACGGCGCACGATTTCCTGGCCGGCTTGATTGGCGCCGGTGCGCTCATCATTGGTCGCGAAAGCCACCCTCACATGACAATTGTCGAGGATTGCGTTCGAGGGGCCATAGGCCTTTTCGATCTGGTTGAGTGATTGCGCGATCAGGAAGGCCTTGAGGCCATAGCCTGCCATATAGGCGAGCGCGCTCTCGAAGAAGTCGAGCCGGCCGAGGGCAGGGAACTCGTCCAGCATGAACAGGACACGCCGGCGGGATTTTGGCTCTGCTACCGACACCTGCGGCGCCAGTAGCCCACACGCCCCGAGAATGTTCAGCGCCAGCGACTTGCCGCGCGCCAATACCGATGGACGCACATCCAGATGTTCTGTGAGCCGCCGGCCGACCTGGTTCAGGATTAGGCGCATCAGGGGTTTCGTCCGCGAGAGGTCCGAGGGCGGCACGACCAGGTAGAGCGACAGGGGCCGGTCACCGGACACAAGATCCTCGATCCGGAAATCGCTACGTGAGGTCACTTCTGCAATCACCGGGTCGCGATAGAGCGACAGGAAACGCAATGCCGTGGAGAGTACGCCCGAGAGTTCGTTCTCCGACTGGTTCATCAGCTCGCGTGCCGTCTCGGCGACCACGGGATGCACGCGCGGGGCTTCGCCGGTTCCGAGGTGATTGGTCCGGAGCATGATCGACAGCGTCGTGCGGAACGTCCGGTCCGGGTCGGCCAGGAAGCTCGCCACACGTGCGAGTGTTTTTTCCCGCTCGGCATAAAGGACGTGCAGTATGACCCCGACGAGCAGCGAGTTCGCCTTGTCGACCCAGTGCCCGAGATCGCCGAGCTTGCCCTGCGGGTCCACGAGGATGTCGGCAATGTTCTGGACGTCCCGCACTTCGCAGGGGCCCTTACGCACTTCCATCAGGGGATTGAAATGTGCCGAGGCCACATCGGTCGGATCGAACCGGAGGCAGTGAGAGAACTCAGAGCGCCAGCCCGACGTCAGCTGCCAGTTCTCGCCCTTGATGTCATGCACGAGCACCGAATGCGGCCAGGAGAGTAGGGTTGGGACGACAAGCCCCACACCCTTGCCCGAGCGCGTCGGCGCAAAGGCCATGACATGATCGGGACCATCATGGCGGAGATAGGCGCCTTGGGCCTGTCCGAGGAACACGCCGGCGGGCTTCAGCAAGCCGGACTTTCGCAGATCCCTGCCTTCCGCCCACCGCGCCGAACCAAAGGTCGAGACCCGCTTGTCCCACCGTGCCCGGAGGATCGATCCGGTCACCGCAATCACGATGGCCGCAACCCCGCCCGAGCCGGCGATCAGCCCGCCCCGGTCGAACACATCCGGGGCATAGGCATCGAACGAGTACCACCAGCCGAAGAAGGCCCACGGCACATAGACCGGCATGTCGAGGATGACGAAGAGCGGCTCACCCAGACGCGGTGACCATTCCAGAGCGCCGATCCGGTGATGGCGTGGGCCACCATCAGGCGGAGCGCAATAGCAGGTGCTGCCAGCAGGCTGGCGGCAGCAGCGCCGTGTCGATGTAGGCCGATATATTCGGCCATTGGGCCGGACATTTCGGGTTTGATGTCGGCGGCCGCGGCAGCATTGCCGTCTTCGCCCTGCTGGGACTTCTTCCGGGCTTCGGAGGCTTTCAGCCAGCCTTCATGGAAAGTCACCGTGCCGTCATGGCGCTGCTCCACATAGACCTTGCCGCCCTTCTTCTTCGTGGTCTGGACGTATTCCCAGCGCTGGAAGTAAGTCCCCCGGTCAAGGCAAACGACATCGGCCCAGCCCCGGGCGCGGTAATCCTCGATCCGGGCTGAGACTTCCGCTGCCTGGGCCGTCCAGAAAGCCTCAGCATCCGCAAAAACAGCGCGTTCCCCGAACAAGTCTGACGTGATCGTGCCCTCATAGTGTTCCAGCTCGAACAGGAACCCCATTTTGACGGGTTCCATTGCAAGCAGGGACATCCCGGTACAGCGAACCTGTACGACGCATCCATTGCCTTTGAGCAGCAAGAGTTCACGGCCGGATGTGTCGGTCAGATGGAAAATGCGGCAGATGCTGGTCGTTTTTTCATAGATGTCGCAGACTTCCCCGGGCGCACGCGGTCCGACCTGGACCTGAACTTGTCTGGGATAGAGGCCGGCGGACCAGAACACATTGGCGTCAAAGCCATTGAGGGAAGGATCCGGGAAGAAGGCAAGACCCCAGCGTTCTGCATCGCATTGGTCCGTACGGGGACGGATGATCGTGATGCTGCGGCAAGCTTCGCGAACAGAGAGTTCGTCGGATCCGTGCCGAGCCGCGTCTTCTAGAAAGTCGGGATTTCGCCGCAGGAATTCCCATGCCCAGCGGCTCCGGGAAAGCTTCGAGGCGTAGTCATATTGTTCAAGACCGACTTGGTTGATTTTCATCGCAATTCTTCCCCCACGCAACTTTCTCGTGTGAGACGAAGCAACCAGAATGCCAAAACCCCTTTAAGTAGATAATGAATTCCTCCCGATCTGTTAACGGGAAGGTGTTTCGTGTTAAACAGTTGTCGCTTACCCTTGCGCCGCAAAGTCAAGAGGATCCGAAACGACCGGGCGAACGCGCAAACTGAAGCGAGCTTTGTTAACTGGAAGCACTGCCGATGCAGGCTCGTTAAAGGTCATGAAAGGTCCATCAATCGTTGGGACGGTACCTGGAAAAGTTCGAATGATGATCCTACGGCGTCCGTTTGAACCAGCCATACAAAAGCGGAAGTGCCATCATCAATCCGATTACCCTGACAAGATGATGAAACACGATGTAGGCCACGTTCGCGTCGAGTGAGACGCCGAGAGCGACCATCAGTTCCATGCTGCCAGGTGCAAATGCCAGAACGCCAGAAGCAGCGCCCACACCCGAGATCACACCAAAGACCGCGCCCGCAACGCAGCCGAGACTCGTGGCCAACAAAAGCGCAAGCACACTGAGGCCGATGAATTTAAGGTCCATATTCAGCCTGGCGCTTCCCAGTCGCGCGCCGACGATCATGCCGAGTGAGCCACCAGCAATTTTGATCATAAGAGGATGAACCTCAACAGAAACGAGACCGCTCAGGGACAAAATGCCAGCGCCGACCAGGGGGCCCAAGAAAGCTGCAATCGCTATTCGCCTGCTCCGAAGCAAGAGCCAGACAATGATCGAAACTCCCAGCACGATGCCCCATTGAAGCATGCCTTCAGCTGCGGGAGTTGATGAAATCGTCCCTGAGCGCTCGACTGTGCGACTTGCAAAGTAGAATGGCGCAATGCTCAGTAGTGCCAGTACCCGGCACAATTGCGCAAAAAGGACTTTCTTCAAGTCGGCCCGGGAGTCCTCGACTAGAATCAGCACTGCGCTCATGGCTCCGGGTACGGATGAAAAAAAGGAAGTTTCTCGACTTTCTTGACCAACCCTGCGGAAAAGAAAATAGTTCGTGGCCGTTATGAGGCAGGTCATCAGAACAAGCCCGAAAAGCGAAAGTGGCCAGGATTGTGCTGCCTGAAATACATCTGGCGAAAGGGAAGTCCCTGTAACCAGGCCGACACAAGCAATTGCCGCGCCTTTCGCAATCAGGATTTTGTCTACGGGGCGGCCAAGCCAACCTGCAAGACTCGTTGCGACCAAGCATCCGAGCAAAGGCGCAGCCGGTACATGCATTCTGGTAAAGAGAAAAGACGTCACGAGGCAGTACATTGCTATCTCGGAGAAGGCCAACAGTCTTGAAGCCAGCATAATTTTCCTCAACCTCACCCAACCCGATGCGTTTCTAATCCTCATTTCCAATGGTGACGCCAGTAGAATTTTTTCCGTTGCAGGTGAGCGTGACCAAGGCGAAATCTCATTTTTGACCGGGTGTTCAATGACAGCCGGGCGACAGAAAAGGCGCTTAAGCTGAGTGGCAAGAATTGTCGTGCGGGGACGCGCGTGGGGCGCGAGTTTTGAGTCGACTGTGCTGGAAGTCCAGGCCTTACGGGGCTTTTCCAGCAACTAGAAATACGCATCTACTGATTTTGTTGTCCGGCAATGAATGACACAGGGAAGGCATCTGAATTCGAGGGCATGTGACCAGGACCAGCCAATCCTTCGTTGGTCGGACCGATCAACTCCGAACGCGGCACAGTTTCCACCAAAGAAGATCGAAAGAGTTTCCACAGATGAGAAGTTCAGGCGTCCAAGTCTCTTCGATCAGCAGACGCCAGTTCGCGACGGGACTGTTGTGTCTTGCAGGGTGTCAGCTGGTTCCGGGTTCGGGCAAAGCAGCACCGGCTCCCTTTCGCAGCGAGTCCATTCTCGACCAGTTCCAACCATATGAACCGAGGGGTGTCGCATCGGGCACTGTAAGCTTGTGGGGGCATGGCAGCTTCAAACGGGACTTCATGGGTCGGCTCGTCAATCGCTGGATTTCGGAGTTTCATCAACGCCAGCCCGGTGTCGATTTTGAGTATGAAATGTACGGCACCGCATCGGCGATCGGAGCGCTGTATACCGGCGCCGGCAATCTTGCGATTCTGGGCGAAGAAATCAGCCCGGCGGCCAAGAAGGCCTTTGAACGAGAGAAGGGATATTCTCCGACCGGCGTCATGGTGGCAACGGGCAGCCTTGATGTGAATTACTTCGACTATGCTCACATGGTGTTCGTGCACAGGGACAACCCCGTTCGGAAACTGTCTCTCGGGCAGCTCGAAGCCGTATTTGGAACAGAATGCCGGAGCGGATGCAAACCGATCCGGGCCTGGGGGGAGCTGGGCGCACAGGGAAAATGGCACGCCCAGGCAATCCAGCCATATGGCTGGGAAACGGATGAGGATTTCGGGCTCTTCTTCCGCGAAAGAGTTCTCGGAGACAGTCACCGCTGGAATCCGTCGATACGAGAGTTCGCACATCTCAAGTACCCCGACGGAACCCAATATGATCATGGCCAGCGTATTCTCGACGCTCTGGCGCAGGACCGCTACGGAATCGCCATTTCAAACATCAGGTACCAGAACCCTTCCGTTCGTCCACTTGATCTCGGATGGCATGACGGGGGTCCATACTATGCGCCAACCCCGGAAACCCTGATTTCGCAACAATATCCCCTTACGAGGATCATTCCCGCCTATATTGATCGAACGCCAGGGCAATCACTTGCGAGCGGCCTTACAGAATTTGTCCGGTTCATGCTTTCCCGGGAAGGACAGCGCGCGTTGATCGAAGAAAGCGGATACCTGCCGATCGATCCCCGGCTGGCCATCCGGCAGCAGGCGGAACTCGTATGACCTGGCTCCTGATCATTCTGCTTATGAACCTCGGAGGCTATGTCCCCGGCAAGGGTTTGCCCCCACCGTCCGCAGGCTCGCCGCCGGGACAGATCAGGATCTGGGGGCCGCCGCAGCTGGCGGATGTCGCATCGGCCTGGGAAGCTGGGTTCGAAGAAGCCAATCCGGACGTGGACGTGCTGCTCCACTTTACCGGAAGCGACACGGCAATGGCCGGACTCTATACGGCAAAGGCCGATATTGCCTTGATCGGCCGGGATGCTACGGATGCGGAGCAAAAAGCCTTTGAGTGGGTATTCCGTTACCGGGCCCGGCAAATCCCCGTGTTGAATGGAAGCGTCAACTCAGAAGGTCAGTCGCCCGCAATTGCCGTCCTTGTACATCCAGACAATCCGATAAAGGAAATAACAGCGTCGCAGCTGTCGCGGGCCCTGCTGACTGAATCTGCGGAATTGTCCTGGTCGGATATCGGCATAAGCGGGGGGCTTGCCGGCCAGCCTGTGCAAGTTTTCATGCCTCAGGCAGAAAGTGGAACCGGCAGGTTTCTGCGCGCCAGGCTGATTTCCGGCGAGATCCGTCTTCAGTGGGAGCGTATCACCGAGTTTGAGGATTCCGCAGCACAGGGTGCGGAGGATAATGCCTCCACTCGTGCGGCAGAAGCCGTGGCTCGGACTCCCGGTGGATTGGCATTCGGTATTGCCGGCGTCCCTGGGACCAAAACTGTGCCCGTGCGCAATCAGATGGATACTTCAAAGGTACCGGAATTCAGTTCCATTCAATCGGGAGAGTATTTCCTCAGCCGGCAGGTCAATGCCTATGTGAACGCACCTGATGGATCGGGTGTCGATGAAGGGGTCCAGAGGTTCCTAGAGTTCGTGCTGTCCGAGGCAGGGCAAAATTCCGCCGGGAAAGTTTCGGATTTCATCCCCCTGTCGGAGAATGGCCGGACGTCGTCTCGAGCGCTTGTACTGAGAGACTAGTCCGCATCCTCGAAGCCCCCACCAGCCGTCAAATTTTCCCGGTTCCGGCAAAAACGGAACAGGCAATGCGCTTTGCCCAATGGGGTAGCAAATTGCGCATGCAATCAACCGGTTGGGGGGGTATCCGAGGCCCTATCGAACGATGACAGACTAATGACAGGCTGGCTGCATAGTATTGGCAAAGCATCCAACCCTCCCAGGGGGAGTTACGAGTGGACGGCATGTTCGCAGCCTCGCGATCACTTGTCCACAACTGGTAGGGGTAGCTGCAACAGAATACGCGCAAAAAGCGCTGCATCGGGAGAGGAAACATGCGGGCTAAATCACACTCAATCAAGGCGTTAAAGTCACTCGGCGTCTCCGGTCTGGCAATTGCTGCACTCGGCGCAACAAATCTTGCACATGCGCAAGAGACAGACGAGACGGACCAGGAAAAGCGTCAGGACACAGTCGTTGTTACGGGTTTCATTCAGAAAGACATCAGTTCGGCGATGAAGGGCAATGTCCCGGTTCGCGATGTGCCTCTGTCGATTTCGAGCTACGGGGAAGCGCTGATCGATTCTGTTGAAGCGATTGAGCTCGGCGATCTCTACAACTACATGCCAGGCGTCCAGCGCGCTGGCCCTAGTGGTTATGACATTGCCATTCGCGGTTTCCAGTCGGGCAACGAAGACGTCAACTCGATTCTCGTGGACGGACTGCCTGGACTGACGACAACCCAGACGTCACCACCTACGGTCAATGTGAAAACGATCGACGTGGTCAAGGGGCCGGCTTCTGTTCTTTACGGCAAGGTGCAGCCCGGTGGCTTCATCAATATCATCACCAAGAAGCCCGAGAAGGACCGCCATTTTAGCCTTGGCCTGCGGAGCCTCGGCTACATTGGCGACGGTACAAGCTTCAGCGATTCTCTTGGCTACACCGTGTCGGGCGACTTCACGGGTGGGATCAATGAATCCGGGACCATGGCTTACCGTCTCGTGGCCGAATACAAGGATCAGCCGAGCTTCTATGACGGAGCTTTCGCAGAGAGCACCTTCATAGCGCCGTCCTTTGCAGTCGAGCTTTCGGACAAGACGGACCTGCTGATCCAGGGCGAATATATCGATGCGACTCGCAACCTGTATGATGGTCTGGTCGCCTACAATCTCGACTATCGCAATATTGCCGACCGCACGACGCGCTATTCCGAGCCAAAAGATGCGGTGAATGAAGAGGGCTATGGCGCGACCATCACGCTCGATCATGAATTCAATCAATTCGTGAAGTGGCATACGGCGTTCCGCACCGTGTATCACCAGGACGATTATGCTGGTCTCCGCAACAGAAGCTTTGTCAACGCGACGACCTTGCGGCGTCAGGATCGGACCCAGGACAATGTCCGTGAGTACAACTTCATCGACACAAATCTGAGCATCAATTTCGATACAGGTCCGGTTGAACACAAATTGCTGTTGGGTGCGAATGGCGGCCGGGCGACAACCGACTTCTTCCGGCTTCGTCTCGACAATGGCAATGCGACAACGAATATTGACATTTATGATCCGGTCTACGGTCAGTACGTGCCGCGGGTTGTAACGGGACAGAACCGGGCAGCAACCCAGCAAGACACCTTCGGCATCTATATTCAGGACCAGATCAAGTTCTCCGAAAACTGGAAGGCTGTCGCAGCGGTCCGTTATGAGGACTTTGAAACCGAGGGCGAGGATCTGCTCAACCCGGCAACGCCTCACGAATTCGTCAGCGGTGACCAGATTTCACCGATGTTCGGTATCATCTATCAACCGAACGACAACTGGTCGATTTATTCGAGCTATGCGACCTCGTTCAATCCGCCGTCGCCCGGTGCCGTTGATATCAATGGAAATATCATCAATGAGGCTGAACTCGGTGAACAGATCGAAGCCGGCGTCAAGGCGACGGTTCTCGACGGCAAGGTCAGCGCGACCGCCTCTGTCTTCCGGATCGACAAGGACAATGTGACGGAGTCGCTCGGCAACAACGTCTTTGCACTGATTGGAGGCGAGCGTAGCGACGGCGTCGAATTCGAAGCTGATGCTTCGCTCGCGGACAACTGGCACTTGCTGTTTGGTTACGCCTACGCAGATTCCACCGTCTATACCGATGTCGAGCCGCTCAATGTCGGCCAGCAGATCACCAACGTTCCGCTACATACGGCCAGTCTTTTCAGCCGTTACGAAGTTGAAGAAGGTATGCTCGAAGGTCTGGGTGTCACCTTTGGCGTCAGCTACACTGGTGATCGGTATGGAACGCTTCCCAATGCGCTCAACCCGCGACTGGAACTTCCAGGTTATACTGTGGTCGACGTGGGTTTCCTCTACGAGTTTGACGGAACCTCGCTGGCATTGCGGTTCAACAACCTCTTTGATGAGGATTATCTACAGAGTGCGTCGAATGAATTCCGGGTTCAGCCGGGTGCGCCGCGCTCAGTGGTATTTTCGGTCAAGAAGGATTTCTGATCCTGCACCATAAATGGCGGTCGTTCCGCCAAGTCAAAATCAAACTGGCTGCGGCCGGTCCTTCGTGGACCGGCCGCATTATTTTTGCCTGGTGAAGCCATCATGGCGTTGGAAAGTTGATTGTCACAATCAAGTCCCCTCAGAATATCGCAGGGCCGGTGATGCCTTGCTGATAGCTAGGTCACGATCATTAGCGAAGAGGTGCGGTGCTTGCCGATGCCTTCGTTCGTCAGAGAAAAGACATTGAAAAAAAAGCGGGCAACCCAGCAAACCGCGCGCCCGGTTAGGGTTGTGGGTTCTATGACGGTTTGGCGGTATCTTTCACGAGATGATGCCAACGCAGTAGTGGAGATACATTTCGGTCGCGATTGAGAGGCTGGAAACACACTGGTGTTCTTTTGCCCGGGCTGGCTGCAAACGTGGCGAACTAGGTGCGGAGGCGCCCGTTCGATTGGGGGGATACAGCCTCCGCTATTCGGGGCCAACCCTTATCCTGAAACCGTATTTGGCATCCGGCTCTATAGGGACGCCGACGCGGTGAGGTTGTCCTGGCTGCGGTGAAGTCAGGAGAGATGCCGTCCGAAGTGTGCGGGATCCACGCGGCGAAACTGCCCTCGATTGTTCCTGGAAAGGTTACCGCCTAAGTGAATCTAAAGCGTTGATCCACAGATACTGGCGTACCCATGACCGGAATCCCTGGGTGCAAAACAAGTGCTGAGGAGTGCTTCAATCTTTAGACATTGACGGCCCAGGTTCCGTGAAAGTTGGCGACCGGTCAAATGACGGAAACGAGCAACCCTCCGCGACTTCTCTTGGTCTTGAGTCATTCAGGGTGGAATCAGCTCTTCTCAACGCCGAGGCATTGATCTGGACGGAATAGCACGGAGCAACGCCGGCGTTCGACAAGCACGCGAACCGGCCAGGGAGGTGCCGAATCGCGTGCTTGCCGGCTGCGAGGCCAAAGGGAAGCCTCCGCAGATTGGAATAGACGAGCCGGAACCGTCATACGGTCGGCCCTATCCATTTGGCCGGCCGCCTCGACGGACAAGTGCCGGACCAACGCTGTCTGCAGTGCGGGGCCTTCAGATTGTTGGCCGCGTGTCCAGAAATCTACCGTCTGTTGTCCAGTCGTTCGTAATCCGCGTCCGGCTCTGCATGTTGGTTGGGCATCCACGAAAACCCGCTTGAGGAAGGCTCCCGCCTGGCTATTTCCAGCAACGGTTCTGCAGCAACGTGCAGGCACCGAGCTTCAGGCGCGAATGAGCCAGCTTGCACTAGATCTGCTTCACCTCGCCTACCGGTGCTGCCCGCTTCCTGCTTTTGAGGGAGGAAGCTAGCGATCCGGCTACGGAAATGAGCGACACAGCCAGCAGGGTGGCCGAAATGGGCCTGGTAAAGAAGATTGCGATGTCCCCGGAAGAGATCGACATCGCGCGGCGGAACTCTTGTTCGATAAGAGGACCAAGCA
>Ga0209607_1004252_pt1 | contig 10699 bp, 10 predicted proteins | sample AD_UKC117_MetaG_FD_184413 | JGI IMG/M metagenome (GOLD analysis project Ga0209607, IMG submission 184413) | Active sludge microbial communities of municipal wastewater-treating anaerobic digesters from Hong Kong - AD_UKC117_MetaG (SPAdes)... | ecosystem: Engineered > Bioreactor > Anaerobic >... | reverse complement strand
ACTCCAGTTTCCTGTTAAACTCCTTACAGCCAGAGTTATCAACAATGAGTAGAGGTTTTTAGACAGTCTGACGGCCCGGCAATATGGGGAGGTTGTGTTACCCGACGCAGCATCCGGTCACGATCCCGATACTTTAGCCAGTAAGCTGTCACGGTGCAAGGAGGGTATGGCGTGGTTTTTGCAAATCCAGGTACAAGTTTTGTCGAAGCCTGGCGTGTCGCGGTACAAGTTTTATCGGAGCCGGGAAACTGTCACGGTGCAGAATGTTTATTAGGGGCACTTGCGCAGTGTCGCGGTACAAGTTTGATCGGAGCCAGAAATCTGTCATGGTGCAGGATTTATATTGCGGGTAGGTGCGGGCGTCCGGGTGCAGGTTTTCGGCAGGATTTGTCATGGGAGCAGGGTGCCGCAAAAACCATGACAAACAACTTACCCATATTGTCCGTGTTATAAGCAGAGTTTTGTTGAAATTATCTAATTAAGAATCTTTGTTTTTATTATCAGCCATTTTTATTTGTGGGCTGAAGTTTATACCTAATCCCACATTTAAGAACATCGTCGGGATATAATTATCAGGGTTGGAAATTTTTATAATCCAGTTGACTCCAGCTTTAAAGCTAAATTTAACTTTTTCTCCACCTAATCTGAAAAATGCCAACGGTTCTATTAGAATGCTATTCTCCTCATACTTGTTAAACGGTCCATTCTCTGAGTAGAATGAATAATAATTTTGATCAGTTAAATTTGAATGAAAATATCCAGATTTTATTCCAACTCCGAAATCCACATGTCCAGATTTGATACCATATTTACCTAGGTTATATTGAATAAAATATAGTTGATAATTACCAAACATATTACCAGGATGAGCATCTTTGTAGGCATCTCCGTATCCAGATCCAAATCCACCGTATAATTCCATTACCCTACGATTTCCAAAATTTTTATAAAGTCCAGGTGCTATTTGAAAATACTGTCTCTTATCTGAACCAATTGACCCAAACGCTTGAATAGCAATCATCTTTGTAAGTCCATACGAAATTGTTGCATGAACTGTTGGAATAACAGAGATCCCCGCATCTAGCCTTAAATCATTCTTTTTCTTTATTAACGGTATGTCAGAAGTCTGAGGATGATATACACAGCAGCTGATCATCATCTGAGAAACCAGCAACCCTAATATTAAGATATTTTGTTTCATGGGTGTTGTTTTTACAATATTGGGAACGATTTTTCATTTGTCATTATTGTCGGGGGTTGTATCGCTTTGCTTATAACGGCCCGGCGGTATAATTTAGTGGGCGTTGCTCGACGAAGCATCCGGGTAAGATCCTGGTACCCCGCGGCAGCGGGGCCGGAAAGCTGTCACGGTGCAAGGAGAGCATGGCGTGGTTTTTGCCGTCCGGGTACAAAATTTTGTGGGTTATACGAGTGTCGCGGTACAAGTTTGATCGGCAGCACGGAATGAGTCAAGGTACATAAAGTTTTATAGCGGGCACTGGCACGGTCGCGGTATAACTTATTACAAATCTGTCATGGGAGCAGGAGTAAAAGCAAAAACCATGACAAGCCCATTAATTATACCGTCCGTGTTATGCGTTGTTTTGTTTATTTTTTTATAGTTGTAATTTAATGATAGGTTTATAATGTCCTAGAATCGATATCCAATTCGGACACCGCCTGTGATATTTAAAAGGCATTTAGTTCCTTCTTTAGCATCGATTGCACTTTTAATCCCATAAGCTGTTATGTCCGTAGTTCTGACTATTTCATCAATAGTTGGATCGTATTCTCGATTGTAATTTTCGGTCATCCTGATGCGGATACCTAGGCCCCAAAAGGTTTCAAGGATAATATGTTTCTTAAATAACTGATGCCATCCCATGATTGCATTTAATCCCCAAGCATTCTTTTTCACTGCGAAATAGTCCGAACTTTCTATTGTTGTGTCACCATTGTTGAAATAATCAATTTCTCCATTGTGAGTATCTCTGATAAAGAATGCGTTGGCCCCCAAATATAAACCTCGCTGATGTGTATTTTTCTTATTATCTTTTCTTTTTAAATAATACCTTATCTCAGACTTAACTTTATATCCGGATGATTGTATAAATGATGTATCTATAGGCTCGAAATAACCTTCCCTGTACTTTATGCCAAATTCATTATAGGAAGTTATTCTATCGGAAATTTTTATTTCGATACCTCCTTGAATTGTTGGAAAGGATAAATCATCAATTAGGCATAGTGGAGATAATAAAATGCTCACTTTGTGATCTTGTGAAAATGAACAAATGTTAATTGATATAAACAAGGATATTAAATATTTTTTCATATGTGAATTTTATTAGGTCATCAATTATCAGTGGTACAGTAAATTACGCATAACGGCCCGGCAATAAAGTGCGTTTGTGTTGGCCGACGCAGCACCGGGCAGGGACCTGGTACCCCGCGCCAGCGGGGCCGAGAAATTGTCCCGTGCAAGGGAGGCCATGGCGCATTTTTTGCCATCCGGGTACAGAGGTTTTGTGAAGGCTGGGAGCGTCGCGGTACAAGGTTATTTGAGAACTGAGAAATTGTCAAGGTATTTTGAGTTTTATTTTTGGGCACTGGCGCGGTCGTGGTACAGGTTTATATTAATCATCCTAAAAGGGCAGAAAGTCAATGCAAAAAATGTGACAAATCAAATGCACTTTATTGACCGTGTTAGTGTTAGTGATTTTTTATTGTCTCGTGTTGTAGTCCTGTTAATTTGTTAACAATCACGGTATTGTCTATTTGCAAGCTCTTTTAAAAGCTTTGGTTGAGCATCAGCCTGTGCGGCTTTTAAATGTGCTTGCAAAATTGTTATTATTTAAACTTTAAGGTATAAGTCACTGATGGAATTATTGGCAGTAGATAAGCATATCTGAATGAAAGATAATTGAATCCATAATATACATTTATCGGATTAAGACGATTATATACATTAAAAATATCGAAACTTAAAGTATGGTCACCAAGTTGATTCTGAGTTTTATAGTGAATTCCTATATCAAGTCTGTGATAGGGTGGTAATCTGCAGTTATTAATTGAAGGGTAGTAGCTTACAGTATATGATGTGCTAACTAATACAGGAGCATATTTTTCAACCGGGACAGTGACCGGGTATCCCGTGCCATATAACCATAGAGCTGAAAAATCCCATTTTTTGAAAATCTGATAGTTCAAAGAAATATTGAAATCATGTAACCTGTCATATATAAATGGGAATGGTTGGCCATTGTTTAGATCCTGGTATTTTCTATCAGAGGTTGACAGAGTATAATTAATTCTTCCTGTTAATAGGCCTTTATGTTTTTCGATAGAAATCTCAACGCCTTTTGAATTACCTGATCCTTGAGTGGTTTTTTCATACCAAGGCGAGAAACTGGCTAGCAATGAAGCTCCATTACGGAAATCCGTGGTATTGGTTAACCATTTACGGTATATTTCTATCGAGAATAGTGCTTTATTGTTTAGTTCATAAGAAATTGCTGCATCAATCTGATCAGATTTCAGAGGAAGTAAACCTTCAAGTGACGGGATCCAAATGTCTGTAGGTACTGTTAGTCCGGTTGTACTTAACAAATGCATATATTGTACCATACGAGAGTATCCTGTTTTAAGCACAAGATCAGGATGCAAAGAAAAACTTGCTGAGAGTCTGGGTTCTGCATTGAAAAATGTCTTTTTAGAAGACAATAATGAGCTTAATCTTAAACCTGCGATTATAAAAAATCCGGATGACACCTTAACATTATCTTCGGCATATAGAAATGGCTCGCTTGCATAAACCAAATTATTACTAAAGGATGTATCTGTTTTTAGATCAGATACATGGTCCATAATATTGTAAGACTGCTCTCCGGGATTGTAAGTGCGAAAAGTATTTCCTGCTCCAAAAGTTAACTTATGATTACCAGATAGTATATACTCAAAATCTGTTTTTATTATAATATCGGAATTAGAAGACAAATAATCTGCTGAGTAATTAATATCTCTTGTTTTATTTTGGGTTGTGTCAGTGGAGGAATCATTGAACTTAGCCTGTGTAAAATATCTGAACTTGCTATAGGCCAAAGTTGTATTCACAAAAAGACTATTATTAATAATATGGTTCCATCTAAATGAGCAGACGATATTTCCCCAACCGGCGGTTTCATCCAAATCATTTGAAAACAGAACGGCATTAGTATTAAGCGCAAAGGATCCATTGTTGTTCCGGATCCTGTCTTTACCATTGTAAATGCTTATGAATATCTTATCATGCCGAGAAAAAGTATGTGTTAACTTTAAATTCAGATCATAAAAGTAATAGTCAGGAAAGTTTTCATCTAGTAAATCATATTTTCTAAGTGCTGCTGAATATAAATCAAAGTAAGATCTGCGACCTGAAATAATAAACGTGGTTTTATCATTAATAAGAGGTCCTTCAAGAGTGAGCTTCGATGATATGAAACCCAGGGAAATCTCTCCATTGAACGATTTATTATTTCCTTCACGAGTCCTTATGTCCATTACTGCTGATGCGCGACCTCCATATTTTGCATGGAAACCTCCTTTCATTAGTTTAACATCTTTGACAGCACTACTGTTAAATGTACTGAAGAAGCCGTATAAATGACTGATACTGTATAGAGGAACATCATCAAGCATGAAAAGACTTTCTCCAGCTCCTCCACCACGAACAAAAACACCTGCAGATCCCTCTATGCCACCTTTTATACCTGGTTGGCTTTGAACTGATTTAATCAAATCAGGTTCGCCCAGGGCAGGGATGGATATAAACTGTTTAACAGGGATTGAGATTAATCCTATTGGAGTATTTACTTTATTGTCATAATTTGATGAAGAAACAGTAACTTCCTGTAGTACCATTAATGGATTAAGCATAATATTAATCATAGTATCCTGAGTCAGAACAAAATCTATTACTGCTGACTTTATACCTAAATACGTAGCCATAATGGCTGCTTTATTTGATCCGATTTTAAGATTATAAAACCCAAAATTATTTGTTTGAGTTACGCCTTTGCTTATTGTGTCTATTACGTAGGCACCTAGGATACGTTCGCCTGTATTTATATCTTCCACGTATCCGGATATAGTTAATTTCTGTGACCATACAGACTGGAATGCTAGAAGTAAGATTATTAGAATTTTAAACCTAAACATGATTAACTGTAATGAAATAAGGATTTTAGAAATTAAAAACTATAGAATCTATTGCTAACGCTGCACCAGCGAAAATACCATAACCTCCATCTATATTTGAAAAAACAGTCACAGGGTTAGCAAGGGGATTTCCATAATTTTTATTATACAAATTCAAAGTCTGTATGTATAGATAGCAATCCTCAGTTATTGAGTATAATTTTAAATAGACAGTTTTCCTGTGACTATCAGCTTCTTGCCACCCAGGATCGAATGGAGCGCCTATCTCAATACCTAAAACAGTAACGTCAAGTTGATGTTTTTGACCGTTTATTATTTTATCTGTGAATGCAACACCTAAAGATGGCCAGGAAGAAGACGTCTTAACATAATAATGAGAACTTAAGAACTCTATTTTTTCTTCGACAACAGGATCATCGCAGTCAAATATCAGATTTCTATGATTATTATCCCATGAAGGAGCTTTCCACATACTAAATAGATAATAATTGTTTTCATCAGCTGGATCAGTAAATTCAACACTGAATTTCATTGATTTTCTCCACACATCAGGCATATCAGGGAAGTCAGTAGTCATAAACCGGAAAGTATCTACGTTATTTATTGATACTACATTAGGGATAGTAGTGTATGCTGTTGCATCAGATAATCCTGGCGCTTTTACTACTATTTTATATTCATGCCCGGGCAAGGGTACAATTTTATTTGATCTGTAATTTCCAAAATTGAACCAGGTATAAGTATTCCGAGTACTAAGGAATTCAGGTTCTCCGGGATTTGGTTCTCGAATAAAGAAAAGTGAGTCAATCTTAATATTGTTCTGATAAATACAGACACTAGCATCCTTTATTGAGTAAAATGAAGAATCAGCATATCCACCTTCTTCACTAATGAACAAGCTTTTGCTAATCTTTACTTTCAGCAGGCTATCGGAACTCAGAAATCCATTGATAACTATTTTGCGTCCAGTATCTTGAATATCCATTTCATCATGCATGCAGCTAGGAGAAATGATTAGGAGATAAGAAATCAGAATAATAAATTTCGGTTTGTTTCTTATTAATGTTGTTTTTTTGATCATCTTTTCAGTGTTGAAAATTTGTCTAGTCAAAACGGTGAGAAGGCATTTGGCTCTTTTGCTTTTGCATGAGGGATGGGGTTAGTGTCGCGCAAAAGCAAATGTGCCAAATTAGCGGTCGCGGTTTATTAGAAGCTTGTCAAGGAGCTGTCTACTATACAGTGGTTCAATTCATTAACACTAACGGCCCGGCGGTTGAGGGAGTAAGCGTAACCCGACGACAGCACCGCCACAAATCTGTCCCGGTAGGCCAGAAAGCTGTCCCGGTGCAAGGAGGGTTTGGTACGTGTTTTTGCCGTCCAGGTACAAGTTTAATAGAGCATTACGAGTGTCGCGGTACAAAGTTTATTGCGGACCAGAATTGAGTCAAGTTACACAAGGTATAATCGGGGCAGGTGCGCGATCGCGGTACAAGTTATTACAAATCTGTCTTGGGAGCAGGAGCGAAAGCAAAAACCGTGACAAGCTTATTACCCCAACCGTCCGTGTTAGCTTTAGTTCTTTTATTTAATTATCTTGCTGTCAGGGTTTTGTCTGCAGTCCCAGATTGTGTGGATAATGATTTTGTCCTCAGTAATTTGATAATAGATTATATAATCTTCTATAATGAGTCCCCTTGTGGTCTCTTCTGTAGTTTTTAATCCGATCTCCGGGAATTTGAGCAGGACTTTAACTTGTTTCTGAAGAAGTTGCTGTAATTTTTTAGAATAGGTTTTCGACTTATTACGCTGATCATAGAATTCAAGAATACCATAGAGCCGCTTAATAGCTCTATTGGACCAGACTATTTTACGCTTAGCCATTGACGCACTTGCTTATCGAGGACACTATTTTCAACGAACATTCCTTTTTCGATCTCCTTTTTTGACTCAATGATATCATCAAGTTGATCTTGTGTTAATTGAATAACACCAGATTCAGTTTTGGTATCGAGAATCGTTTTTATTGCCCTGAGAAACGAGATGTCATTAATCTCCGAGATTCGATGGATCAATAGTGTTTTAAGCTCGAATGTTGTCATGATTACAAATCTGTCCTACAAAGATATTAAATGCTGGCAGAAAGCCCAAATCTTGACACAAATTAAAGCTAACGGCCCGGCGGTATAATTTAGTGGGCGTTACCCGACGCAAGCACCGGGCACCTTTCCCGGTACCCCGCGCCAGCGGGGCCAGAAAACTGTCACGGTGCAAGGAGGGTATGGCGCACTTTTTGCCGTCCAGGTACAAATTTTGTTGAGCATTACGTGTGTCGCGGTATAAGTTAGATCGGAGCCAGAAATTTATCACGGGTTACGATTTAGGTTGTGAGCACTGGCGCGATCGCGGTATAAACCATTACAGATCTGTCTTGGGAGCAGGAGTAAAAGCAAAAAGTGTGACAATGCCCATTAATTATACCGTCCGTGTTATGGTTAGTTCTATTATTTAATAAGTCCTTGAGGATTAGTAAGATTAATGTACTTTCAAGTTGATAATCACAGTGATTAATCGTAATATTCATATCTAAGGACATGACTCATAAGAGAACTATATAATGATAATTCTTTTGAGTCAAGTACTATAAGATTATTGCTTTTATCAAAAGTCCGGCTAATCGACCTATAATGTTCATTGTTCTTATAGATATATAAGTCTGATTTTGTTTGCAAAGGTCCTGTGTATGAATGTATTGTATATCTGATGCATAGATTATCAGACCCATAGAAGTACTCTTTTACTAATTTGCCTGATTTATCATATTGAAATTCAGTGTAGTTTTCTAATTGACTACCATGATATTTTTCCACTTTTGATAGTAACCCATTATGGTATTTGAAGTCCAAATAATCCGGGATACCACCCTGAGGATAATCTATTGTTTCTTTAATTTTTTGTCCTTCATGTGAGTAGGCAAATGTTGTATTTTTTAAGTTGATAAAGCCAGTTGGGGAATAGGCATTTGCATTATAGTTTAAAATTTTCATTAGCTGGCCTAACTCATTATATTCATACAAGTCATATTTAATTATTCCAGAAATTGTCCCATTATTGTACATTGGGGACGATACTTTACTAATGTTCCCAAGATCATTATATTCGTAATTTTCAACGATGCTTATTGGATCCTTTGAATTTATGTCTGAATATAACAGAACTTGTTTTAGTCTTCCATTGCCTTGAGCAGTTTCTAAATCGGATAAATCCTTTTGGCAACCTATCAATAAAATAATCAATAAGCCGCACAACCCTAGTAAATTCAGTTTTATTTTCATTGGGTTTGAAGTTATTATGTTGAATATAGTATAAAGTACACTTTACTATCAAAGATATTCATAAGAAAAACAGATATTTATCATATTTCTTACCAAAGTTATGACAATTATTTTAGACCAAATGTATTTATAAGTTGAGATTTTGAGACCTTTCTATTCTGTGAAGATTTCTTTGGAAAAATCGTCCAGGAATCAGTTAAAAGTAAAGTTATAAGTACTTAGGATTTACTGTTATGGTTAGTTCTTTTTCGAGTTATCTAATGTCCACTGTGTCTGCGAATTAACCATAACGGCCCGGCGGTATAATTTCGTAAGCGTTACTCGACGAAGCATCCGGGCAGAGTCCTGGTACCCCGCGCCAGCGGGGCCAGAAAGCTGTCACGGTGCGAAGAGAGTACGGCGCGGTTTTTGCCGTCCGGGTACAAACTTTGTGGCCTATACGAGTGTCGCGGTACAAGGTCGATTGGGAGCAGGAAACAAGTCAAGGTATCCTAAGTTTAATTGCGGGCACTAGCGCGGTCGCGGTATAAGTTATTACAAAGCTGTCAAGAGAGCAGGAGTAAAAGCAAAAACCGTGACGAGCTTATGAATTATACCGTCCGTGTTATGCTTAGGCTTTATTGTTATTTAATAAATCCAAATTCATCTATTGTTTTAAGATCTGAATCAGAGATGAGTACCCAAATATTTCTTCCAGTTGGACATGTGCAAGCAGTACAGAATGGTCCATCAGAATATATCTCTGTTTTAAAATCATAAACTTGGATATTCTTTCCCTCAAGAAAATCTATAACCACTGTTTCTGTATTATCAATAGTAGTATATCCCCATGGATTAGTTCCACACCCAGTTTCTATTCTATATACCCATGTCTTTTCTCCGAAATACTTTTCACATGAAGGTAGTAAGAGGAAAGAAGCAAAGAGTAGTATAACCAATGACTTATTTTTCATTTTATTATGCGAAGAGTTAAAGGATTTGGTTAGAACTATACTTATCTACCACAAAAATTATTCCACTCTCTTTTAGAGGGCATAGAAATTTTTCTTTGTCCTACTTTAGGATGCACTGTCGGCTTAAGCATAACGGCCCGGCGGTATAATTTAGTGGGCGTTACCCGACGACAGCACCGCCACAAAACTGTCCCGGTAGGCCAGAAAGCTGTCACGGTGCAAGGAGGGTACGGCGTGGTTTTTGCCGTCCGGTTACAAATTTTATGAGGATTACGCGTGTCGCGGTACAAGTTTAGTCGGAGCCAAAAAACTATCACGGTGCAGGGTTTTGATTAGGGCCACTGGAGCAGTGTCGGGGTACAAGCTATCTCGAAGCCAGGAAGCTATCACGGTACAGGATTTTGATTGTGAGCAGGTGCGGGTGTCCGGGTACAAGATTCAGCAGGATTTGTCACGAAGGCAGGGTTTGCAAAAACCATGACGAGCCCATTAATTATACCGTCCGTGTTAGCTTTAGTTCTTTTATTTAATTATCTTACTGTCAGGGTTCTGTCTGCAGTCCCAGATAGTGTGGATAATGATTTTATCCTCTGTAATTTGATAATAGATTATATAATCTTCTATAATGAGTCCCCTGGTGGTCTCCTCTGTAGTTTTTAATCCGATCCCTGGGAATTTGAGCAGGACTTTAACTTGTTTTTGAAGAAGTTGCTGTAACTTTTTGGAATAGGTTTTAGACTTATTCCGTTGATCATAAAACTCAAGAATGCCATAGAGTCGCTTAATCGCTCTATTGGACCAGACTATTTTACGCTTAGCCATTGACGTACTTGCTTATCGAGGAGGCTATTTTCAACGAACATTCCTTTTTCGATCTCCTTCTTTGATTCAATGATATCATCAAGTTGATCTTGTGTTAATTGTATAACACCAGATTCAGTTTTGGTATCAAGAATCGTTTTTATTGCCCTGAGAAACGAGATGTCATTAATCTCCGAGATTCGATGGATCAATAGTGTTTTAAGCTCGAATGTTGTCATGGTTACAAATCTGTCCTACAAAGATATTAAATGCCAGTAAAAAGCCCAAATCGCGGCACAAATTAAAGCTAACGGTCCGCCGGTGAGGGTTAGTTGCCTTCTGTTACGGGCTGGCAAGAGTTTTTGCAGGACAGTCAGGAAGTTCTTAACAACGGGAAGTTCCATGTCCCTGCAATAA
>Ga0209607_1004251_pt1 | contig 10700 bp, 8 predicted proteins | sample AD_UKC117_MetaG_FD_184413 | JGI IMG/M metagenome (GOLD analysis project Ga0209607, IMG submission 184413) | Active sludge microbial communities of municipal wastewater-treating anaerobic digesters from Hong Kong - AD_UKC117_MetaG (SPAdes)... | ecosystem: Engineered > Bioreactor > Anaerobic >... | reverse complement strand
TGATTTGGGGCATATTCCCTTTGTACAAAACGGTTAGCAAGCAGTTTCAATTGCCGCTCTTTCAAGCGACTAAATAGTGGTATATCAGACAAAAAAGTAATTGAAATATCTGGAGTTTCCATTTAAAGGTAGTCCAGTGTGATTATCTCCAACCGTCCGGCGGATAAACCGGAGTGAGGAGAATCTCACGAATGGATAAGATTGAATGAGCTATACCGATAGCCATAGCCGGTGATCGCTGTTGATACTTTTTTTACCCACCGGCGCAGTCAGCAACCGCTTGAGACTACGATGTTCACGACACCAATTGTAGACAGTCATACCCCACCAACCCATTGCCGCTTTAGTTTCGCCTTTACCGGCAAAGGCCAGGGTTTTGCGCACCTGTGCCGCACTCATCAGTCGCGCCGTGCCATTGCGCCGCTCGATAGCCGATGTGTTGGGGACGTTGTAGCCCAATCGGTCCAAAGCTTTTTCAATGCGCTTTTTGCTGCCATGAACATACCGGATTTCCACTTCTTGGAGACGATACCCACTCTGGTGTTTGATGATTTGGACATGTGCAGCCGTGCGCGGAACGCGGAAACGCGCTTTGGGATACGGTCCCCGCGCTCCTTGTCGCGGTGGATAGTAAGCATAGCCAAATATCTGCGGAAACAAGGTGCGATAAGCTGGCAGACCATCGGTGAACAGGGCAACCTCATGCCGGTGGTGCAATCGGGCTGCGCCATCGGCCAGCAAGCGGCGAATCAGCGATTCATCCCGTGCGCCCTGCACATGAGCCAGAATGAACTTACTGGCCGGGTCCATCAATTCTGCTTCCCAGGCTGGTTGCTGCTTGTTACCCACAAAACCGTATCGTTCATCCGCTTGCAGTTCGCTAACCACCACATCTTGCACTTCCTGTTCATGATATTGCTGCCCGTGTTTGCCCACTTTGCCGTTCAAGCGGCGGACGGTACTGGGGTCTACTTTGACCAGACGGGCCGTGCTCTTAATCCCACAGCCATCGGCCAGGTGTTCGGCCACCGAGACAGCTTTCGCCTCTGGTATTTTGCTATTCCACAGCGCCGTGTTTTTCCGTTCGCTGAATTCTTGTTGGCAGCAACGACAGCGCAAATAGCGAATTTGGTCACAGCCGTATACTTTTCGAATGAGCAGGTTTGTACCCCCGTTTTGACCATACAGGTCGCAGTCGGGGTTGACACATGCTAAACTTTCTAAGGGAGGTCTGGTTGTATTTCTTTCTTTCATGCGGTAATTCTACCGCTTACTCCAGACCTCCTTCTTTTGGGTTGGTGATAATCTCACCTGACCACCCATTTAAATCATTCCCTTTAGTTGAAGTTGATCTGCATGATGACAGGCTACATAATGTTCTGGGGCAACTTCACGCCACTGCGGCGTTTCCTTTCTGCACTCTTCGGTTGCATACAGACAACGTGGGTGGAAATAGCAGCCGCTCGGTGGATTAGCCGGATTAGCGACTTCACCGGGAAGGATGATTCGCTCTGATTTACGCGTTGGATCCGGCTGCGGTACTGCTGATAGCAATGCTTCTGTATATGGATGACGGGGATGACTGAAAATTTCGTCCGAATTCGCTAACTCGACGATTTTGCCTACGTACATCACGGCTAACCGGTCGGAAATATGTTCCACCACCGCCAGATCGTGCGCGATAAAAATATAGGAAAGATTCAGATCACGTTGCAGATCCTTCAACAGGTTGAGAATCTGTGCCTGGATCGACACGTCGAGCGCCGACACCGATTCATCACAAACAATGAGCTGTGGGTTGCACACCAGGGACCGGGCAATCCCGATTCGCTGGCGCTGACCGCCACTGAAAGCATGAGGATAACGCCGCAGGTGATTTTCTTCCAGGCCAACGACCTTGAGCGTTTCCAGAACAATATCACGTGCTTCATTCCCTTGGGCTAGTTTGTTATAAACCAACGGTTCCTTCACGATGTCTAACACGGTCATACGGGGGTCAAGAGAAGAGTATGGGTCTTGGAAGATCATGTGGAAATGGCGCCTGGCAGCTCGCAGTTCTTTGCCCTTTAGTGAAGTTAGATCCACCCACTTATCATCTACAAGCAAATTCACCTGCCCGCGAGTAGGTTCAATCGCCCTTACAATACATCGCCCCAATGTTGTCTTGCCGCAGCCGGATTCGCCAACAATTGAAAGGGTTTCGCCTGCCTTAACGTACAAATTAACATCGTCAACGGCACGTACATGACCGGCAACACGCTTCACTATGCCTTTCGTGATTTCAAAATGTTTGGTCAGGCCTTGAACATCAAGAATCTTTTTACCTTCAGTTAGGTTAGATATTTGTCCACTCATCATCTTGCTCCGTTTCTTGGCTGTACAGGAAGCAGCGCACAAAATGCCCTTCCTCTTTTTCAGTAAGCGCCGGCATCATTTTGTTGCACTGACCAGCTATTGCTTCTGGGCAACGTGAGAAAAACCCGCATTGTGGTGATAAATCCATAGGGATTGGCACCGTGCCGCTGATAACTTCCAGTTTATCAACCCGCTGACCTGGCCGAGGGATGGAACGCACCAACCGTTGGGTGTAAGGGTGTAGAGGGTTCGCAAACAGTTCTTCAGTCGTCGTGCTTTCCACTACCTGCCCTAAATACATGACATAGACGCGGTCAACGGTTTCGGCAATCACGGCCATATTGTGCGTGATGTAAACAATTGACATGTCTTCCTCACGCTGAAGCTCTTTCATCAAGTCAAGAATCTGTGCCTGGATGGTTACATCCAGGGCAGTTGTCGGTTCATCCGCCAGTACGATCTTGGGGTTGCAACTCAGGGCTAGTGCAATCATGGCCCGCTGGCGCATACCACCCGAAAGTTGATGTGGATATTCGTCAAAGCGTTGGGCCGGGTTTGAAATACCTACCCGGTTAAGAAGGCGGATTACGTGTTCGCGAATTTCATTCCGACTGAGTGAGGTATGAAGAGCCACCATTTCACTGATTTGGTGGCCGATGGTATAAACAGGAGAAAAAGCGGTCATCGGCTCCTGAAACACCATAGCAATATCGTTTCCTCGAATAGAACGCAAGTCTGCCGAGTTGGGTTCAAAGGAGAAAATATCCACTTCGGTTCCGTCTTTGCGTTTGAGAACGGCCGTTCCCTTCACTATCTCCCCCGGCGGTTGTACAAGACGCAAAATTGACTGGGCCATGACGCTTTTTCCGCAGCCGGATTCGCCAATCACGCCAATCGTCTCCTGATCGCCAACAGTGATATCCACGCCATTCACGGCCTTAACCACTCCTTCATCGAGGAAGAAAAAGGATTTCAAGTTTTTAATTTCTAATCGATTTGTCATTTGTGCACCTTTCAATCGTAAGCTTTGCAACGCTCTCAGAAACCCTACGCATTGCAAACGAAAGCGGTCTAATCCGAAATGCGCTCGCAGACTATCAGGCCAGATTAACGTGTATACGGATCTGCTGCATCGCGCAAGCCGTCCCCGATGAAGTTGAATAGGATAACGGCTAGAATAATCGCCAGACAGGGATACAGAATCCAGGGATAAAAAGCGATGACGGTCATATCCTGAGCTTGTTGAAGTAGTGACCCCCAGCTTACGTCGGGTGGATTGATACCCAATCCCAAGAAGCTGAGCGTTGTTTCGCCGAGGATCATCCCTGGGATGGAGATGGTGATGTGGACGATTAAGTAACTGGTGAATCCAGGAAGTAGATGCCTGAAAATGATCGCCAGATCGCTGGCTGAGGAAATCTTGGCCGCAGTCACGTAATCATCCTCTCGTAGAGAGATGATTTTCCCGCGCACAACCCGTGCCAGCCCTGTCCATCCCACCAAAGACAGGATGACGGTAATGGCGAAGAAGGTCTGGATACCTGTCCAGTCCCGTGGGATGGCGGCTGAAAGCGCCATCCACAATGGAATCTGGGGGATGCTCATGAAGAATTCGATGATCCGTTGGATCAATAAATCGACGGTGCCGCCAAAATATCCGGAGACACCCCCGAAAAAAATGCCCAATATAAAGCTGATAATGACACCGCCAAAACCGATGAAGAGAGAAACCCGTCCCGCAAACGCAATCCGCGAAAACAGGTCGCGGCCAAGATGATCGCTGCCCAGCAATAAAAAGGGATAATCTTCAGATTCGATCCCAAACAGGTGAATATCACTCGAAATCACTCCCCACATCTTATATGGCTCGCCTCGTACAAATAATCGAATTGGGTAGCGAACGGCCGTATCCTCTACAAAAGAATACGTAAAAGTCGCTTCATCTAGCTCGCTGGCGCGTCCATACACGAACGGTAAGTGGAAATTTCCCTGTTCATCTCGAATGTGAATCTTGCTTGGACTTGCATACAAATAATCGCCAAAGCGGGACACCTGGCTGTAAGGAGAAACAAAATTAGCAAAGATTGCCATCAAGTAGATGGCACTCAAAATATAGAAACTCACAACAGCGAGCTTATGCTTTTTGAACTTTTCCAGCATCAGCCGATATTGTCCGGCATCAATGAGCTTCTCAGCCACCTCCTGGCGACGGGCGCGTGTGCCACTGTAACGCTTATGTAACTCCTTCGCCCGGCGGTTTACGTAATGGTCTGATTGTTGATTGGAAACTGTACTTGCCATTGGAACCTCCCGTTCCTAAGTTGTTTATTCGAAGCGGATGCGGGGGTCTGCCCACGCCAGCAAGATATCGGAAATTAACGTACCGATAAGGGTCAGCGCAGTCAGGATCAATACAAAGCCGCCGATCAGGAACATATCTTGTCCCAAAGAAGCATCAAGCATCATGGGGCCAACAGTGGGGATATTTAGTACCATCGAAACCACCAATTCACCGCCGACAATGGCCGGCAGCATCCAGCCGATGGTGCTGATAATGGGGTTGAAAGCAATCCGAATCGGATATTGCAAGATAACCCGCCACTCAGGTAACCCTTTGGCCCGCGCTGTGGTGACATATTGCTTCTTTAATTCATCCAACAGAGTGGCCCGCAAGACCCGGATTAACCCGGCAGAACCGGAAATCGCCAGGACAACAATCGCCAACCAAACATTTTTCAACATGTCCACAAACTTGGCAAACGACCAGGCTGCATCGCGGAATTCTTCTGAAAATAGCCCAGTCACCATATACCCCGTATTGGTGAACACAATGTACATAAGCACCAGCGCCAGCAAGAAAGCCGGTATGGATAATCCTAAAAAACTGAGGAAAGTGAAAAAATAATCCCAAATAGAATATTTCTTTAATGCCGATAAAATACCGATTGGGATAGCGATCATCCAGGTGACTGCCATTGAAGCAATCGAAATGGCTATCGTGCGCGGGATACGTTCTCCTAAAAGTTCGGCAACAGGGCGCTGATAGCGAAATGAATTACCAAAATCACCATGTAGGACAATTTTTCCGATCCACGTAAAGTATTGAACTATAGGAGGTTGATCCAATCCATATTGTCTTTCAAGAGCAGCTATCTGTTCTTCGTTGATGGATCCACCTTGCGCCTCAAGGTTACGTATGTAAGAGTCAATGTAGGAGCCTGGCGGAAGCTGGATCACGAAAAACGCGACTATCGATACCACAAAAAGAAGTGGGATAAGAATGATAACGCGGCGCAAGATAAAACTTAACATGCCTTCTCCTTTCGTGTACCCTGTTTGGCGGGAGAAATCCTGCCAAAATCATAATAATCTGGCTGGATTGTGGGTCTGGTCTTAATTCTAGACCAGACCCACTCTATCTATATTGGTTAAAATCTATTCTGTAGCAAACCAGTAGCCTTCATAGTTGATAATGACATCCAGGTCAAAGGGAGCCCCATCATTGGGAACATTGCGCAGGTTCCCATCGACAGAAGAGGGTTTAAGAACTGGCCCAGTCACAGGGATCATCACATGGTAATCCCACATCCATTGAAGCATCTCGTCAAAGATGGCCGCGCCTTCGCTTGATTCAGGCGGGAACTCCTTACGAGCGGTGTGGAGATCATAGAATTCTTGTATGTAGGCTGGGGGTTCACGACCCTCTTCACCATTCGTGGTGTAATACAACCAGGTCATCGGCGACCAGGGGCCTTTGTGGTTGGGCAGGTAATCTTCAGAGATGCCCGAAGGCCAACCCGGACCATCATTCCATTTCAGAGAGGCCATTAATTCATTGGCGCTCTTTCGCTGCTCCCATAATGCAACGTCATTCACCTCGAGTTCGACTTGGATGCCTGCTTCCTCAATCTGTTCCTTGAGCAGTTCGGCGACCGGAGCCGTTTCAGTAGATTCATTGTTGAAGGAGATGACAAAGAGGAAAGGTTTCCCATCAGGGCCAAGCCTCCAGCCGTCGCTGCCCATTTCGAAACCCAGCTCATCTAGCAGTTGGTTGGCCTTATCAAGGTCGTGTCCCGTGTTGTTACCATAAGGCTCGCCATACCGGCCAAAGAAAACGGTGTCGTTGATTTCTACCGGATCCATGGCTGCAGCAATGGCTTTCCCGAAGCGTTGTTCGGGGTCGGCTATCAAGGTTTGCCAGACACTGCCTTCTACATCGTATTCAAAGTCGTGGTTGAGGAACAGCATTGTGGGCGAATTGAACGATCCGGTGAAGAAGACGTTTCTGCCCTGTTCATCGGCTGATTTCAGGATGAGGGGCATATCGCTGATGGCGACAGAGTTGCCGCCGGCTACAGTGACGTTTCCGGCCACGATGGCATTTAGCGTCGCTTGCGAATCAATGGTCATGTTGTTGACGACGCGATCAATGTAGGGTAATTGACGGCCGTTTGAATCAACGTGCCAGTAATAAGGATTGCGCTCGAAGATACGCCGATCATCGGTTGCTTCGGTAAGTACCCAGGCATTCAACGTTGGCTGACCGAGGGCCCTCATCTCGCCAAGATCCCAGTGAGACGCATCTTTGGTATTGAGCAGGTTGACCCAATTATCCACGTTGGCATCCGCCATCGCCGAAGCCAGTGCGTTGGCATCTGCATAACTGGCATGGAACTGCTTTAAGTAGTGTGATGGTTTAATGAGGATGTCGTAGTAGGGGATCCAAGAGTTAAGAGCGGCGACGAAAGCCCCATAAGGTTTGCTGAATTTCAATTCAAAGGTGTATTCGTCAATAATTGTTAATTCAGCCGCCCCAAGCGCAGAATTACCCTGGGTGTAAAGCTCGGTTGGAAGACCGCGCTGGACATCAGGATCGTTGTAGATATCTTCGAATGTGAAGCGCACATCTTCTGTGGTGACTGGTTCACCGTCAGACCAACGTAAACCTTTACGCATGCCAAAGGTGTAGGTCGTGTAATCATCCGAAATATCGACAGAAGCAACGACATTGGGAACAGATTCCGCAGTGTTTTGGCTGGGCGACCGCAGGATGGTTGCACCTCCAGCGATGTTAAGGTTGCCAGACCCCCACGAAGTTGCCATCACAAGATCGCCGCCATACTGACCATCTTCCCAGGTGCCATATTCCTCTTGCAGCAAGACGCCGGGGCCAACAACAAACACTTCCTCCGGCAGCCGCTCATCAATTGGCGGCAGTTCACCGGCAGCAACACGATCAGCTAAGAACGGCGGTTCAATGAACCCGCGCGCAGAAACTTCAGACATACCTGCATCAGCTTCACTAACTTCCCCTACAGCAGCCGCTTCTTCGCTCTGGGGTACTTCTGTTGCTTGCCCTACATTCTCATCCTGGCTTGGTACTTCTTCCTGAACAGTATCCTTTCCACCACAAGCTGCTAACAGAATGATTAGCATAAGCAACAATGTAATTGATAGATATTTTTTCATTTCTTTCCTCCATATTTTGTATGTGCTAATGACAAACATTTCATGCAAACGTGATCTCTGATCACCAAAAGTTGTGGGATTTCCCGCGATTTACGCAGAAGTTCACTATCTAATCATGTACACCTCCTTTTATAAGCAAGGTGCCTCATACAACGTTTGAACGTGCCAATATCATCCTGACAACCTCACTAAACAGAAGATCGTTCAATATAAGGGCATTCAATAACGTGTTGAATTGGTTGACTGGCGCTTGTTTGTTGCAGATTTTCTAAAAGGTAATTGAATGCCCATTTGCCCATCTCATAATGAGGTAATTCCATCGTGGAGAGGCCGGGGTTGAGATGTGCGGCAACCGATTCATAATTATCGAACCCTATCACGGCAACATCATCAGGAATGGAAAGGTTAAGCTTACGCAAGGCATAATAAGCGCCCATTGCCATATTGTCGTTGAAACAAAACAGCGCCGTTGGTGGGTCCGGTAATTGCATCAATGTTATTGCAGCACGCAAGCCACCATCAGCGTCAGAAGCATCTGAAACAACCAATGTCGGATCAAACGGAATGCCGTGTTCAGATAGTGCGGCCATATAGCCTTGCATACGAGCCGTAGTCGCTGGAATTGTGTCCTGGTTATTGAGAAAACCGATCCGCTTATGCCCTTTTTCAAGCAAAATTGTGGTGGCTTTATGTCCGCCGCCGACCTCATCCGGAACCACAGAAGGAAGTGAACGGTCAGCGACAAAGCAGTCAAGCAAAACCGAAGGCATTTCCCACAGCAATTTGGGTGGCGTCACAGGGCGATGGTACATAGTTGCATAGATAATTCCTTCAACATTACGCTTGATTAGCATGTTGAATGCGCTCGTTTCCAACGCCAGATCATCTTTCGTATTGGCCATTAACAACAGTTTGCCCTTACTCCAGGCTGTGTCCTGCGCGCCCTCAAAGATTTTTACGGCATATGGCGTTGTCGCGATTTCATCGGTTACAAACCCAAAGATACCTGAATTCATCGGATTAGATTTTTCTTGTTTTTTCATTATGAAGCCCTTTAGATTAGACTGCCTTATCCCAAAAAATATCTTCTATTACTCAACAAAGGTGTTTTCAATGCATGACACCGGTGTCAATTCGGCGGAAAAATAAAACTGCTTTCTGCAGTTCCTTCGTACCCATGTCCAAAACAGACTAAATTATGCCGAATCTCTACATACCAACGGGCAATCAATCATATGGTGAACCACCTTTGGTTCTTGCCCGTTTTCGTGATCATCAATTATTTGTAACAGCTTCTCAACTGCCCATTCCCCCATTTCATAATGAGGTAATTGTATCGTGGTTAAGGGGGGATCCATTATGGTTGAAACGAAAACCTGGTTGTCAAAGCCAATGACAGCAACGTCATCAGGAATTCTTAAATTTGCCTCACGTATTGCTCCATAAGCGCCAACGGCCGTTCGATCATTAAAACAAAAAATTGCTGTTGGACGGGGCGTCAATTGTAAGAGTTGCTTAGTTGCCCAATACCCTTGCTCAGGTTCGGGTGGCTGTGTGGAAACAACTAGTTCGGGATTAAATGAAACGTTGAATTCTTCTAAAGCCTTTTTGTATCCTGCCAAGCGACCTGCCGATGCAGGAATAGGTTCAGAATCATTGACAAACCCTATCCGGCGATGGCCTTTGTCCAGCAACGTCTTTGTAGCCGTGTATCCACCTTTTTTCTCATCGGGTACAACCGATGTTATTGAGCCATCTTCCACATAACAATCAAGAAGCACTGTGGGCAGTTTGTGTATAGCTTGAGGCGGCGTTGCTTTTCGGTGATAGGTGGTGGCGTAAATGATCCCTTCTACTTCTCTCTCGATCATGAGACCAACTGCGCTTTCTTTAATATCCGTTTCACGCTCTGTGTTGACAATCAGAAGCATGTACTTATGCTTCCAGGCGGCCTGAAAAGCGCCACGGATAACATCGACTGCATAGGGGGATGTAGAAATGTCATCGGAGATTAGGGCAATGGCATGAGATTTTCGCCTGGTAAGCTGGCGGGCGCTAAAACTGGGTCGAAAATCCAGTTTTTCAATGGCCTTAAGAACTCGCTGGCGCGTCTGATCACGAACATGGGGTTCATCATTGATAACTCGTGAAACAGTTTTGGGAGAGACGCCGGCTACCTTAGCCACGTCATATATTGTTGCCATTTTTCCTCTTTCCCTAACATTGACATCGGTGTCAATAGACAAAGTATACAATATAATGACACCGGTGTCAAGGGGTTTTGTTATTTGAATCCACAAACAAAGGGTGAAATACACAATGCTCCCATTTTTTCACGCTACCCGAAGAATGCCGGATTGATGAATTGTTGGGTAGGCTCAATGATGGTGATGGATTGATATTTCGTTCGTAAAGTTACCTAAGCTTTGGGACGCAAAGAAAGGAGAAGGATAAATTCCTACCGTATATTTACGCACGAAAATGGAAGATACCCAAAGATGGTAAACGACCGTGAGGATTTACGCTGACTTCCTGTTTCAAAGAACAAAACGGCCGTTCTCGCGTGAGAACGGCCGTTTTTAAGAGGAGGAAAAAGAAAAGGGTTTACAGCTTTACCCGCTTCAACCGCAGCGAATTGCTCACCACGCTGATGCTGGAGAAGGCCATCGCTCCTGCCGCCAGAATTGGGCTGAGCTGGCGCAGAAAGTCGGGCGCCCACTCAAATGGCGCTAAGACGCCGGCAGCGATGGGGATCAGGGCCGTATTATAAGCAAAGGCCCAGAACAGGTTCTCCTTGATGTTGCGCATGGTCGCTTTCGACAAATGAATCGCCTGTGGCACACTGCGCAGATCACCGCGCATCAGCGTCACGTCGG
>Ga0209607_1004247_pt1 | contig 10710 bp, 6 predicted proteins | sample AD_UKC117_MetaG_FD_184413 | JGI IMG/M metagenome (GOLD analysis project Ga0209607, IMG submission 184413) | Active sludge microbial communities of municipal wastewater-treating anaerobic digesters from Hong Kong - AD_UKC117_MetaG (SPAdes)... | ecosystem: Engineered > Bioreactor > Anaerobic >... | reverse complement strand
GTTCATAAAGAAACTTTCGCCGCCAAACATTTTGCGACCCAATGATTTGAATAAGCCGCCGGAAGCGGCCGTTTCCATCGCCAGATCAGGCGACATGCCCACCATAGCGCCGCCTTCGGTTTGAATGGACTCCCCGGCGTCGAGCGTGACCAGCGCCAGGGCATAAGATGGTTGATAGCGAACTTCAACTTTCATTTTGCAAATTCTCCTTTTATTCGTTTATTTTTTGACCACATCGGCTAAGTAAATCGCAAAAAGTTTTTGGGATTAGACCCGAAGGGTTTTGCACCAATTGAGTCGAGTATCCTAGGTTTCAAACCCTTCGGGTCTTCTGAAAACTTTCTACTGATCACTTAACTGCTGCATTGTAACATCCAAATTAGGCGAAACGCGGGCTTGCGTTGCCTGTTCGTAGGCATACCCTACGGCCAGCAGTTGTGGTTCAGCCAGGAAACGGCCGACAAAAACGATCCCCTGCGGCGTGCCGTCGTCTGCGTAGCCCGAGGGCACCGTGAGCGCCGGATAACCAGCCGGGGCATATAGCTGTCCCACGTCCGAAGCGATGACGTCAAGGTCGTAATTCTGGAAGATGAGATCCAGGGCATTACGCGCCAGGCCGTTGTCTTGCTGGGAAAGGGTGGCAAATTCGGCAGCGGTAACGGCCGTTCCCTGCGCCCGCTCCAAATACCCTTGCCCATACGGCGCGCGGTTGGCCAGGTCTTCGTTGTTAAACGCGATAATCTCCTCCAGCGAGGCCACCGGCGCGTCCGGGCCTAAGCCCGCCAGGAATTCATTGATGGCCGCTTTGTAACCATACTCCAAACGCTTCGAGATATCCGTTGCCCCTCTGGGAATATTGGTTATCGGGAATTCCACAACCGTTAGCCCAGCCGCAGATAAGACGTCACCCTGCGCCCGAATGGTTGCGTTCTGCTCTTCAAACAATTGGCGCAGATTGTTCTGTTCTGCGGTGTCCGTTACGCCTAGATTGGCAAAATATTCGGCAAACGCCTGGTCATTCCAAACCGGCAGCCCCACACGCAAACCGGACACGCTTTCCGGCGTCAGGAACTGGGTAAAGTCCGTGTCGGCCAGCGTGTTGCTGCTCGTCGTGAAGTCATTGGGGTCCACGCCGGTCAGGGCGTTGAGCAGCACGGCCACATCGATCACCGTGCGCCCCATCGGGCCGGGTACATCCTGCATTGGCAGCAGAGGAATGACGTAATCGCGGCTGACCATGCCCATCGTCGGCTTTAGAGCGACGACCGAATTGATACCCGCCGGGGCAATGATGGAACCCTGCGTCTCTGTGCCAACACTCACGGCCGTCAGATCTGCAGCCACCGCCACCGCCGAACCGCTGCTGGAGCCATACGTCTCAAACGGGCCGTACGGGTTCCGCGTCTGGCCGCCGTTGGTGCTGAAGCCATTGGGCATGCATGGGTCCATGTAATTGGCCCATTCGGACATATTTGCCTTGCCCAGGATGACTGCCCCGGCATCACGCAGCTGGCTCACCAGGAATGCATCTCTGGCCGGATCCCAGCCCAGCATGGCAGCAGCGCCAGCGGCCGTGTGCAGTTGGTCGCCGGTGGCGATGTTGTCCTTGAGTAGCACCGGTATGCCGTGCAGCGGGCCGCGCACCGTGCCTGCTGCCCGTTCTGCGTCCAACGCCTGAGCAATCTCCAGCACGTCGGGGTTCAATTCCAACACTGAATTCAGCCTGTCCACGTCGTAGCGCTGGATACGCTCCAGATAGTAAACGACCAGATCCACGGAGGTTAGTTCCCCGCCGTCCATCAGCTCTTCCAATTCGGGGATTGTACGCCCGCTGACCAGAGCTTCCCGCACGGCGGCCTGATCCGGGGTATAGGCGGCGAGAACGGCCGTAAACGGCGTAAAGTCTCGCGCCAATTTGCCGGTATAATCCGGTTCCGGCCGGGGAAAGGATTGGTCCGTGAGGGGGCAAGCGCCGCCACCTGCGCTGGAACCGCCCGCACCGCAAGCCGCCAACAGCAGCATGACCCATACAGCCAGCAAAAACAGATTCATCCGTTTCATCATGATTCTCCGTACCCCATCACCTCATTACGCCGGGCTACCTGGAGGTAACAAAGTTCATCACCCCGGCACGGCCGTCGGGCAGCGTGTAGAACAACTGGCCCTGGGTAATCACCTCGATGCCGTTGACGATTTCCGAGCGCCATTGGTTGCCGGTAAGGGCCGCGAGTCCCGCCAGAAACGCCTGCTCTTGTTCCATGACCCCAGCCGGATCGGCGCACGCCTTTTGCGTCGTTAGGATGTTGTTGATGGTGAAATAACCGTTGGCCGGCATGATCGCGCCAGAGAAATTGTTGCACCCGGCAAAACCGGAGGCCAGGTCATCGGCCAGATTCCCGGTGATGGTTGTGCCGGGAAGGACCGGCTGTGGGGCATCCGCAGCGCCAAAGGAAACCAGATAGAAGGTGTGGGCGTCAGCTTCTTCAACCGGAGATTCTGGTTTAGGCACGGGCGCACCCTGGGCGACAAAGCGCATGGTTCCCCCATCAGCCATTTGATCCAGGTAAAGATTGCCGCCCTGAATTTGGAAAACGGCCGTGCTGGCTAACTGCTGCAAGAAGGCGTCGGCCTGGGAATCTGGCGGGCAGGCAGCTCTGGTGGAGACGCCGGGGGTGATGGTGAGACTGCTGCCATTCAGTGTGTAAGCGGCCTGGACGTGGTTGCAGTCTGCCTGGATGGTGGCGGTGTTGTCGTCCTTAAAGAGGATGACGTACCGGCTGGGGTCGTTGACGTAAACCGAACCTTGCACAGGGTCGGTGGTCGATACCCACTCCCAGGGAATGCCGACCAGGCTTAACTCCAGGGCGTGGGCGGCGACGACCGGCACATTATCGCCGTTTTGTACCTCCGCAAACTGGGCCGCCACCCACACCTGGCCGCCGGGCAGCTGGGGCGCGGCGGCCAACCACCACTGCCCGTCCTCGCTGACGCCGATCACTTCGCCGGTTTCGCCAAACGGGGCTGCCCCAACGTAGGGGTAGTTGATGCCGGGACCGGTGCGCAGGAAGACGCCATCGGGCGCGATGACTGTGCCAACGGCCGTTTGAGCATCAGGCGGAGGCGCGGGCAGGTCGACGGCCGGGGCATCCAGCAGGCTGAAGAAATCCAGCGGTCCGCCATCGGCCCAGGCCAGGATCAGCACGTTGCCGTTTTCGATGAAACGGAAATTCTGCACTTCGCCGAACAGCTTCATCATTTCGTCGGCCAGGGAGCCGGGCGGGCAGGCGGCCAGCGTGACAGGACCAGGCTGCATGGCGATGGCGTCAGGCGGGGTGGTGGCGTAGCTGCCGGCGGCGACGTTGCAGTCCACTTTGGCGCTGAACGTGCCGTCTTCGTTAAAGATGAGCGTGTAGTTTTCCGGGTTGGGCACGTCGAGTGTGGCGGCGTCACTGCCGTTGGGGTCGCGCGCTTCCCAGGCCCAGGTTTTGTCAATCAGGTCTGGGTCGGGGACGTGTCCGGGCGTGGCCGGGGTGGGGGAAACGGCCGTTTCCTCCGTCGGCTCAGCCGCTACCACGGCCGGCGGGAGGGTCGGTTCCATCGTTGCCGCCGGTTCACGCGAACCACCCTGACAGGCCGCCAGCAGCAAACCAATTAGCATCACAACAAACATAACGGTTGATTTTTTCATCGTCTAATCCTTCGGAAATAGCTAGAGATAGAGTCTTTCACGGCTTCTTCCTCTCGCTCTTGCTCTAGCTTTTATTTACGGTGTTGAGACTACGCTCATGGCGTTTTCTTAACCTTGCTCCCAGCCGGTTGTTTCGTTTTTAAGCAGATTGCGGCCGAATATGAGAAACAAAACAAACAAACTCATTTCGACAATGAATGCGTCAAAGTTAATGTCGCCAACAAAGCTGGGTAAAGCCGCCCCTGCCTGGTAAGGACCGCTTAAGAGGAAAACGGCCGTATCGTAAAAAGCGTGGATAAGAATCGGCACGATCAGGGTATTGGAGACCCTTCGGGCCACGTAATAGATGGTCCCACCGGTAAATTGCAAAATAATTCCCAGAAAACTCCCGCCGCCAATCATGTTAATCAGGTGAAGTAGGGAAAACACAATGACGGTAATGGCGTACACCTTCCACTCAGATAACTTGTCATGGCGCAAACCGACCAGCAGGATGCCCCTTGTCACCACTTCTTCGTTGAAACCAATGGCCAGGGAAGCAATCAGGACCAGGGCAATCGAGCCAAAGGTCAGCAAACTGTATTGAACATTGAACAGCGCAATCATGGCAATGACCACTTCCGCCAGAGGAATAGCCCAGTAGAGCCGGGAAAGATTAAAAGCTGCCCTCTCGAAGAAAATGTCCCGCACGCTGTCTTTGAACAGGACAAAACAAACGAAGAGCAGGATAAAGGTCATGATGAGATTCGCAATGAACCCGGACCCCGTATAGCTTTCGATGTTGGTCTTATTTTCAGCGCCGCCGCCAAAAACGATCGTGGTGATGAGGTTGAGAATAATGGAGCCAATGAAATAAAAGGCGACAACGGCCGTTGCTGTTTTTGTATTTAGCTTGATAGATTTCATCGTGGTTTACCCGTATTGATGATCTGAAGTCTGGCGAAAATTAAAATTCAGTCGGTAGTATGAGGCGTTTTGGAAACGCCCCCTACTACCGGGAGAAATTTAAAAGAACGCCAATCCCCAGTTGTTTAATACCAATAGCTCTTTGGGAATTCAGGGGCTGATCCCATATGTAGGGGCGACCCTTGTGGTCGCCCTGGATGGGGCGGGTACAAGACCCGCCCCATCAGCGGATACCCCACGAAACCCTAAAGACCCTTACCAATTATTGCAGTGAAACATAGGTAAAGATTAGCGTGCCGCCGTCCGCGGGCAGCTCGATGAGCAGGTTGCCGTTGTTGAAACTCCAGGATGTCGCCTGGCTGAGATAATCTATGAACTGCCCGGCCGGGGAATCATCAGTACACGTCCAGGAAGAATCGTCCATATCAAAGCTGATGTTACCCATCCCCATGCTCGTATAGGTACCGTATGCCTCTCCACACGCTGCGCTGCTAACGGCCACAGTGCTGTTCTTGCTAATGACTATGCTCAGGGCGGCAGCTTCGTCAATGTCCACTGCCGCAGCAGGGTTCGTGAATTGTTTCCATGTCCATGTTGTGCCTAATAATTCACCAAGGGGGGTCAATGTCCAGGGGCCGAATGGTTGGGCGCCCTTACCTTCTAGAATGTTGAGCACATTCAAGAAGGCGTTCGAACTGTAGGAAGCGGAGTTGGTCAGGCCCACAACCACAGTACCGGTTTCCGGTTGGATATACCAGAGCGATTGGAAGCCCAGCGTCTGGCCGCCATGACCCCACACCGTTCCGTCTCCGGCGAAGTCAATCAACCCCAGCCCGTAAGGTCCGCCGACACCGAATTTGGCGGCCGGGTCAAAGGTGAGCATTTCATTCAATGTTTCCGGGTTCTGGAATAATTGTCCATTAGCCAGGCCGCGGGCGTAGGTGGCTAAGTCGGTGGCCGTCATGGCGGCGGCACCAGCGACCCAACCTTGCGATGCGTTCCAGTTGGTGGTGTCTATGATTTCGCCATTCTCAAACCAATAGCCGTGAGTTGTAATTTGCCCCTCTTGGGGCACGCCTTCGAGGAAGACGGCGCTTTCCATGCCCAACGGGTCAAAGATGCGGGTTTGGTATAGGTCGCTAATGGGTTGTCCGGTCACTTTTTCGATGATCATGCCCAGCAGGATATAACCAGTGTTGCTATACTTCCATTGCCCTTCGGCGCCGGGGTCAAAGTAGGGGGTGCCCTTATCGGCGGCATATTGCACAAGTTCGGCGGGGGTGTAGCTAGCTTCGAGTAGAGCAGGGTCAGACACACCACCGCCGATGATGTCGTCGCCATAGTCCCAGAGGCCAGCAGTGTGTTGGGCGAGGCGGCGGAGAGTCATCTGGTCGCTGTTTTCAAAGAGGGCGGCTTGTTCGGGGAGCCATTGGTCGAGGGTGTCGTCTAACGTGAGCTGACCTTCTTCGACCAGTTGCATGAGCAGAACGATAGTCATGGATTTGGTGTTACTGCCGATTTGGAGGATGTCGTCGACTTGCATGAGGTCGCCGTCGGCCAGGTTGGAGACGCCGGCAGAATTGAGGTAACGGCCGTCTGGCGTATCCACCAGCAGTACCAACCCCGGCGCGGCCAATTCAGGATTACCGCCGTCGGTATAGACTTGCGATTGCAGGTAAGCATCCAGTTGGGTCACGATGTCGGCCGGTAAACTGCTGATAATCGCGTTTTCATCAACCAATCCTTCCAGATCAACGGGGGCAAAGGTCATGGTGCCGCCGTCAGCCATCAGGTCAATGTATAAGTTGCCATCTTCCAAGAAGTAGCGGGCGGCGCTGCTGAGATATTGGGTGAATTGATCGCTGCGGGATTCGGGTGGGCAGGCGGCTAAGGTGGCCGGGCCGAGTTCAATGGTCATGGCGCCAGCGTCTGTGCCATAGGTGCCTAAGACGGTGTTGCAATCGGCGACGATGGTGACGGTCCCATCTTCGTAGAAGGTGAGGACGTAGTTTTGGGGGGTGTCGATATCGAATTGTTCGGCCGGGTTGGTGAAGGATGTCCACTGCCATGAGTTGGTCAGGAGCGCATCACCTGTCGCGGCTTCATCTGCATCGGCGTCTTCTGCGGGGGCCAGACTGTACGTGCCGTCGGGCAGCAGGAAGCCGATGTAATCAGGTGTTTCTGTGCAGGTCGTGTCTGGCGTCTGCGATGGGTCGGCAATGAATTGGGTGTAAACATCCTTAACGCAGGGCGAGAGACTCCCAAGCTGATCATGGATATGGCCCGAGAAAATGACGTGGGTGGCATTGGGCAGGGCGTCGGCGATGAGCTGACTACGCACGGGTGGTGTGGAGACATCCAAACTGCCACTTAGAAGGAGGGTGGGGATATCAACGGTGACGTTTTCGTCGGTTCCGTCGGGTAATTCCGGCACACCCAACAGCGGACAAAGTAAGGTGTAAGTCGTTGCCGTGGCGCGGGCGTTATCGATGGCAAATTGGCTGGCGCCGTCAAGGATGATTTCATCTTCTGAGCGCACCATATCGTCGGAACAAACAACGGCCAAGTGCATCAAAAGTGCCTCGGGGCCTTTTGTGGCGTCGCGGCTGGCGATGATGCCCTGTCCCGATACCGGCCCTAAGGTTGCCACAACCGTTTCTTTTTGATCAGCTGGAGCTAAAGAGGTTAAGAAGGAGGGAATGCTGAAAACGGCATTCTTATCACCCTGTAAAGCAAGGATGAATCCAGCCAGGTTGCTGGCATCGACTTCGCCTTCGATAGTGAGGGAAGGATCGTTCGGATCAGTGTAGGTGTACGGTAATGGGCCGTCGTCGAAGTGGGCGAGCGCCGCATCTAGCAAGCCGGGGATGTCGGGATAGGCTTCATTACATTTTTCGTCGGCGGTGCAGAGGGCGACCAGATTGTCAAAGGCAACCTGGTTGTCTAACGCCCGATCTTCGATCCAACTCTGGCGGGAAAGGGGACTGGAGCCATTCAGGATGACGGCTTCCAAAATTTCGGGGTAGTCGCGCATGAGATGTTGCCCCAAAATTGAGCCGTAGGAGGTGCCAAAGTAGATGATTTGCTCGTAACCCAATGCCTGACGTACGGAATTGACATCACCGGCTAGTTCTAAACTGTTGTATGCATCGAGATTGACGCCTTGCGCTTGGAAATCATCCATACAGGTTTGGACGGTTTCGATTACTAAGGCTTTGCTCGCTTCTTCATCAAGCCCCTGTTCATGCGCTTGCCAGGGCAGAGAGTAGAAGGCGGGGCAGTCGAGGAAGGTGTCGGCATGTTCGGTACCACGGGGGTCCATAAAGATGACGTCCCGATCGGGAATGACGCCATCAAACATGGCGTTGAAGAGACCAAAGGTAAGTTCGTTGATGTGCGCTTGACCGGGGCCGCCGGGATGCAGGAGTAAGGGCGAGGCGGTTGTCCCGTTGGGGGAGTTGAAACGCACGAAGGGCACTTTGACGATGCGGTTGGTTTCGCCCTGGTAGAATTCGGGTACGACGACGTAGCCGCAGTCGTAGTCAACGGTCAGTTCGACATCTTCTGGCGGGTAGATGAAACATTTGTCGGGCGGCAAGGGTTCGTAGCGAGGTTGGAGGTAGTCGGGTTCGGCGTCTACGACGGCAACGGCCGTTGCTTCGGTTGTAGGTTCTTCTGGCGGTGCGGCGGGGGCGGGCGCTTCGGTGGGCACGGCCGTTTCCGAGGCATTATTCTGGCAGCCTATGATGAGCAAACCTACAACCATGAACAACAAGATAAGTATCTTTTTCATTATTTCCTTCCCAAATCGTGAATTTTCAATCCAACAGGAACACCAAAAATATGGCATCCCTCGTACCATCGTGGCAGCCGGCAACTAACAGACCGGACATCGCCCCGCCATCGCCCAGGGTATAAACCCGCAGATCGGTCAGCGTGAACGCATCGTAGACGGTCGCCAAGACCGCGCGAGCCTTGTCTGCGTCATCCACGTTGTCCAGAATCATCGGCACAGAGACGGCCGCGTCCGGATCCTTAATGCCGCGCAGCTCGGCCACAATGTCCGGCGCTGCGCCGTAGGGGCGGGCATAAACCTCCCGCCAAGGGCCCATCCAGGCATCTTCGCCATACCGTTCCCAGAGTCCGCCGACAAAATAACGGTAATGATCGAGCGCTATCTTTTCCAAATCATCATCGGCCGCCAACTGGACAAAAAATACAGCACTGCCGAAGCCAGCCTGACTTGGTCCGCCATAAACGGCTTCTAGTTCGGCGACGCCGCGTGGTTTAATCTTCCCTGGGTGGGGCATCTCTCTCTCCTCAAATAGGGTAATGCCGGTTATTGAATCACAAAGAAGATGGTGAAATTCAAGGTCGGGCTTTCCGGCGGCGTCAGCGGGGCAACCGTCACGTAATAGTCACCTGCGGTCGGGATGGACACCCAGGTGTTGTTGTTAATCTGGTTGTTCTCGCCGTTTACCGGCAGCGCCTGGCCGTTCGCGCCTTGCACGCTGATCGTCAGCGGCTCGCCGTTGGAAGTCGTGGCGATTTCCATAGCCTGCCCGGCCTGGACTTGCAGCACAAAGCCAGCCGGCTGGCCGTTGTTGATTGCGCCCACCAGATTGGCCGAGATGGACCCGGCGGCAAACGTGACGCGTTGATACTGCACGCCGGTTGGGGGCGGATTAGTCGCGCCGCCGCCGCTGGCTATCAGGAGCTGCTGCCCGGCATAGATGGCGTTGTTGACCAAGCCGTTGGCGGCCGAAATTTGAGCTACCGAAACGCCAAAGCGCTGCGCGATGGAATACAATGTGTCACCGGCGGCCACGGTGTAGTAGGGCGCTTGATAAACGCCGTTGGCATACTGGCGCGGGCCGCCGTCCACAACAGAGCCGGGCAGAGAGGGCGCGGCTGTGGGCGGCACGGCCGTTGCGGGCACGGCCGTTGGCGGCAGCGGCGTGGGCGAAGAGGGCACGGCCGTGGGCATCACCACCACGGCGCCGGCCGGGATGAAAAACAGGCTGCCGCCATCGGCGGCCAGGTCGATGCGCAGTTGCCCATTACCTATCTGATATTTGGCGGCAGCTGATAACAGCGCCAGGAATTGGTCACTGCGCGATTCTGGAGCGCAGGCAGCCAGGGTCGTTGGCCCCAGGGCAATGGTCAAGCTGTCGCCCGCCGCCGTGAAAGTACCGGCGGCGTAATTGCAGTCGGCTCTTACCTCGGCTGCGCCGTCCGGTTGGAAGCTGACCGTGTAATTTTGCGAATTGGCGACATCGCTGGCCCCGGCGGCCTGATCAATCAGGCGCACCCAGGCCCAGGGGGCGGCGGTTAATTCGGCGCGTTGATCGGGGGCAACGGCCGTTACCGTATTGGCCGGCGCGGTGGTGGGCGGCACGGCCGTCGCCGGCGGCGGCTCTTCATTCCCGCCACAACTGGCCAAAACCAGCCCCAACACAATCAGATAAAAGTAAACATACCAACGGTTCATGCCTTGCATCTCCATTCATCCCTCAAAGTTTGTTTTGCCTCGGGCAGCAGCCTGGCCCACAGGGCTTGAGCGCTTCAAGCAGTGCAGGCGGCAATTGTCCTCATGTCGCCAGAAATAGGTGACCTGGCCATCCATTGCCTGTCGCCGGCGCAAGGCCAGCGCGCCCTGGCAGTAAGGGCAAACTGCGTCAGGCGGGGCGGTTGGTCCAGCCTGGATCGGCTCTCCAGCGGGGGTAACGGCCGTTTTCATCAGGTTTGCTGCGAAATCTACAATCTACTTGATAGGCAAGCCCGCTTCCGTGATGGGGAAGGACAGGCGTGTTTAGTAACCGTTGACTTTTAACGCCGCAAGATCGGTCCAGTCTTGAAGATGGGACCAATCTAAAAACCGCCAACTTGTTTTGCACGATTACTTAGTTGACGGCCGTTTCCCCCCTCTCCTTCACCTGCTCCAGCCGTTCGTGCACTTCGCTTTGCATCTTGTCCACACGCTGGTGAAGCTGTTCTTGGGCCTGAGCATACTCTTTCTGCAACCGTTCGCGCTCCGCTACGGCTTCCTGACGCAGTTCCAGGCGCAAATCCTCGCCGGACTTTGGCGCCAACAACAAAGCCGCCGCAGCCCCCAC
>Ga0209607_1004242_pt1 | contig 10716 bp, 9 predicted proteins | sample AD_UKC117_MetaG_FD_184413 | JGI IMG/M metagenome (GOLD analysis project Ga0209607, IMG submission 184413) | Active sludge microbial communities of municipal wastewater-treating anaerobic digesters from Hong Kong - AD_UKC117_MetaG (SPAdes)... | ecosystem: Engineered > Bioreactor > Anaerobic >... | reverse complement strand
ATATGCCACCGAGAACGGAGTAGCAGTAGGACCACCGCATTTTGTCGATAGCGAATCGCTCACTGTTGAACGGCTGCTACTTGGTAATCAGTGGGTTACGCATGCTGCAATTGTACGGAGGGAATGCGTCGAGGAGATCGGCGGTTTCGACGTTTCTCTCCGAGGTATGGAAGATTGGGATTTTTGGATTCGTTTAGCTGAGCTTCGACGTGAAATTGTTGGGATTCCCCACGTGTTGGCGTTGTATCGGCAAGTTGGCGGTAGCAGTTCTCGAAATGTCTTGTTGATGCGCGACTCCGGCTTGAATGTACTACACAGGTTCTTTTGTACTCACTCGGAGTCTGACGAATTGTCGAACTTGGCCGAAAGTGCCTTCGGAAGGGTGAAACTGTGGGCTGGTGCTAACTGTTTCGGCAATGGAGCTTCGAGAGAGGGTATGGTGCTGTTCACAGATGCACTCGTGAATCATCCGTGTCTTCTTGACTCGTTAGAAGCATATTACACGATCATTTGTGCTGCTCAACCATTGCCATATAAAGGAACGGGGGAATACATTGATCTGGATGCTTCGGAAACCCGTGTACGCAAATTGCTTGAACTGGTATTTGATTCGCACCCCGAGCTTGCTGAGCCGTGGCGGAAAAGGAGTGCTCAGTTGATGTTATTGGCGCTCAGCAGGTTGTCGACGGCTCGAGGCGACCTTCGGAGGACACTCTCGTACTTGGTTCGATATTTCATGGCCGAACCGTCATACGCGGCATTTTTCTTCTTGTTGCGAGCGTCCATAAAGCATGCAATATCGGTGTCTGCAAAATGAAGCGGTTTGTAACTTCTGTGCGCCGTCGCTTTCGATTGCGGTCCAGACTTCAGAGACTGAACAGCGAGTTGTCGGCCTCTTTCCCCCATAGTCGAGAACGGGAGAAGATGCGTCATGAACTGGGCTTTTGGGTACATCAATGGGACGCCAAGCTGAAAAGCGGTCAATTTTGGAATGGCGATATCGAGACGCTATTGCGGCCATTAGGAGAGTGGCCTACGAATGAAGGCGAAAACAGCCATGACTATGCTTCAGTTAGATGGCTTGAAGCGCGCGCTCACGGTCTTCGCATACTGAAGGAGGTGGGAGTCACTGAGCCAACCTTTTTCGCACAAAAGATCGTTGCGGATATCGGTCCAGGAGCTATCTGCTTCCTTGAGGCAAGTGGAGCACGGATTGGGATCGGGATCGAACCGCTAGCGCAACAGTTCGCCGCCCACAACTTGTTGCTGCCAAGCAAACACGTTACTTATCTGCCGGTGGCAGCTGAGGACATCCCTCTAGTCGATTGTTCAATCGACATTGCTGTTTCGCGGAATAATCTTGACCATGTTGCCGATCCGTTGATCACAGTGAGTGAGGTCTATCGTATTCTGAAGCCGGGAGGTTTCTTCATATTGATCGTTCACCTTGAGCCCGAACCGAGCATAACGGAGCCGCATGCGTTTGATGTTGAAGACGTTCATAGATTGATTCGGGGGTTTGTTACGATTCGCGAAGTGATTGAGCATGGTGGAAGGACGGCGTCTGCAGATACTTTGGCGGGCATATATCACAAGCCCACTGTAGGGTAGAGATTGTGGCAAGGGTTAGTGTCTGTGTGCCCACCTTTAATCCTGGCGTACATTTGAAGCCTGCATTGGACACTGTTCTATCTCAGACTTTTACAGACTTTGAGCTGATCATTGTGGATGATTGCTCTTCAGAGGAAGTTGAGACGATTGTGTTCCAAATAGATGATCCTCGCATCAGATTCTTCCGCAATGAAGCAAACCTTGGGCTGGTGGGTAACTGGAATCGCTGCATTGACTTGGCTTCCGGAGAGTATGTTTCGATCTTTCATCAAGACGATTTGATGGACCGCGAAAACATCGGCAGCAAGACTGCAATCCTCGATCTGTATCCGCAGGTGGGAATTGTGTACTCGAACATTTTGAGGATTGATGAGAATAGCCAGATCATCGGAGGACACTACATCTCTCAGCCATCTCAAGATGTGGTGCTCACCGGGGTACAGCTATTCCAAATGGTTGCCGACACGGGAAACCCAGTGGCCTGTCCGTCTGTGATGGCGAGGAGGGAGTGTTATGAGAAACTTGGCAGGTTTGATGATCGGCTTCCATTTGCCACGGATATGGAGATGTGGCTGAGAATCGCCCGAGTCTACTCTGTTGGGTATTTGGCTCGACCTCTTTTGTCGCACCGTGTTCATGGTAGACAGGAGACGGCCCGCTTTGCAGGTTCGGGGCTCGATTATTGTGACATCTTGAACGCTCTTGATATAGCATTCTCCAACGATTTGCCTTCGGAATATGCTCGATATAGACTTCAAGCCTACTCAACCCTAGAGGGTCAAGCGTGGGCAATGGCCAACTACAAACTGCGTTTGGGGAAGCTGAAGTCTGCTTGGCGCTATGGGGTCGTTGCAGTCCTGGCGCGCAGACGGTCAAGGCTCTCTTCTGCTTCATGTTCCACATGATTGACTGTGCACGCTGGATAAAGTCGATAGCCGTAAGAATACAGGCAGACATTTCCTGGGATCGATATCGACGCGGATGGGCGGCGAAAGGCGTCTCGATCTCGCGATATGCTGTCTTTACAGTTGGATACCTTGCCGATATTGAGATCGGCAAGGGCGCCGTCATCGGGGCCTATACGCTAATTGATCTACTGCCAGACTCAACCTCTGACTCTCCAAGACCTTCTGCTATTCGAATTGGCGCTGGAACTGCGATTAACGAGTTTAACAATATTCGCGCTGCTGGAAGCGAGATATTGATAGGTGACAACTGCCTTGTCTCTCAATACGTATCAATTATCGGTAGCAACCACTCAATTGCCCGCGGCCAACGAATTTGTGAGCAGCCCTGGGAGATGGCCAAAGCTGGTGTACGCATTGGCAATGATGTCTGGATTGGTACTCATGCAGTGATTTTGCCGGGCGTGGAAATCGGCGACGGCGCTGTGGTGGGCGCAGGTTCGGTGGTGACTCATAACGTCCCGCCATACGCTGTAGTCGCTGGCGCACCCGCGCAAGTTAAGCGGTACCGGACATGATATCGGGCTGCTGAGTCGGATAAGGCTTCCAAGACGGAAAGGTGAAAATCCTGTTTGTCAGCAATTATTATCCACCCTATGAGGTGGGTGGGTATGAGCAGCTCTGTCGAGATGTCGTAGAGCGGATGCGCCAACGCGGCCACGAGACGTGTGTGCTCACCTCAAACAGAGGCGAGCGAAGTACTGCTGCTAGTGTGAGCACTCAACCCGTCCATCGAGTTCTTACGATACAGCCCGATTACGACCGCCATTTGAACCCTGTCTGGCAGTTCTTCCTAATGCGCCCCCGACTTGATTGCAGCAATCAGCGTCGCTTTCGTCAGATTGTTGAATGTATGCAGCCTGAAATCATCTTTTTCTGGAATCTTCAGGGATTGACGCGAATACTGACGGTTGATGCAGAGTCAATCCCTAACGTTGCAGTTGCTTACTGGTTGGCAGGGTATTCACCAACTGAGCCTGATGAGTACTGGAGATACTGGTCCATTGAACCCAAGAAGCGCTCCTATCTTGGCCCCTTCAAGGCTGTAATTCGGAATATTGCGATTCGCATGTTGCGAAAGGAGAGCGAGGGCGTACGTCCAAAGATGCAGCATGTGGCGGTAGTAAGTGAATTCATGCGCCGGAAAGGCATAGACGAGGGTACTTTGCCGGAACATGCTCAGGTGATATACAACGGTGTTGAGGTCGAGCAGTTTTTGCTGCCAGTTCGACCTCGACATCAAGAACCACTACGGCTGTTGCTGGCTGGACGCATTAGTGAAGACAAGGGGGTGCACACGGCCATTGAAGCAATCGGACACCTCGTAAGTGATTTCGACATCCAGGACGTGCAGTTGACGATTGTCGGTGCCGGGCGCGCCGACTATGTCGCACGTCTGGAGGAAATCTTGAATCACTATAGTATAGGGCGATATGTCACCATAGCGGGATGGTTGCCGCGAGAACGTATGCCGGAACTTATGAGCCGAAATCACGTGTTGCTGTTGCCAACTATCCATCCGGAACCTTTTGCTCGAATTGTGTTGGAGGCAATGACCAGCGGTCTGGCCGTGATAGCTGCCGACACTGGTGGAACCAACGAAGTTGTACTTCATGGCAAGACTGGCCTTCTATTCCCCGCTGGTGACTGCCAAGCATTAGCAGGTGAGATTCTCAATCTTGTGCAGAATGATACTTTGCGCGAGCAGTTGGCATCTGCTGGTCAAGCCGTAGCTCGCAACCGGTATGATCTGAACATCATGGTTGATAGGGTTGAACACTTCTTAATGCAGGCAATCGAAGAATAAAGTCGGGTATAAAGCCATTAGTTCTAATGTGAAGGGAGCTTGATGCTTTGGGCAAGAAATCCTTTGTGCGTACGCTGACTTTGCTGACACTCGGGGCAAAATTGCCATGAGTCGACATTTCCTGGTGTGCGTTCTTGTCGCATTCTTTAGGCTCGTTTTCATCCTCCCGATTGCATTCTTGGCTTGATTGCTCTCTATTTCGTGTTGATAAATTGATCACTACTCCACCACGCCTGTCTCTACGACTATGAACATCCTCTTTTTGTCAACTTGGTATCCTCACCCAGTTGACAATGGCTCGAAGCTACGGGTCAATTATTTGTTGCGCTCACTGGGGCGATCTCATCAAGTGACCCTGATATCGTTTGTGTTCGGTTCCGCCCAAACCGAGGCGTCCATTGCGCTGACGGAATACTGTAGAGAAATTCAGGTAGTGACGATGGATCCATTTGCCGCAAATCGGGCGAGTTCTTTGCGTACCTTTATATCACTTCGCCCCATGGCGAATCGACCTCACCCCGTTATGAGCAAACTTGTAGCGAGGTCACTGCAAGAACACTCATTTGATGTGGTAATTGTGTCTACTGGCATGATGATGGACTACGCTCGATTTATTCCAAAGGGCACAGTCATAGTCTTGGAAGAGCATAATTCCCTGACACGCTGGAGTTGGGAAAAGTATAGAGCAGCAGGCAATGCATTTCAACGGGCGCGGCGCTGGTTAAGTTGGTACAAGATCCGTAGATATGAGGCCCATACCTTCTCGCGATTTGATCTGATTACGATGGTTTCTGATGCTGATCGCTTGGCTACCATGGACGGAATTGGTGCTCTTGATAAGCGGGTCGAGGTAGTCCCAAACGGCGCTGACTGTGGCTGGAATATTCCTGGACTGGCCACCCCCCGGCCCAACAGCTTGGTCTTCAGTGGTAGCTTGACCTATAGCGCAAATTACGATGCCATGCGCTGGTTTCTGGTTCATGTCTATCCGTTGCTCAAGTCCCAGCAGCCCCAGGTGAGCTTGACCATTACCGGATCGACATATGGCGTCAATTTGGATCAGTTGGCATTGGATGAAAGCATCGTTGTCACAGGCTTTGTGGAGGATGTACGCGTTCCTATTGCCGAAGCAGTCGTGTCGGTGGTTCCTATTTGGCAGGGAGGCGGCACACGGCTCAAAATCTTGGAAGCTATGGCACTGGGGACACCGGTGGTGGCCACGACCAAGGGCGCCGAAGGGCTGGAAGTGGTCGATGGCGAACACCTGCTGCTTGCCGACACGCCGCATGCCTTTGCTAGTGCTGTGCTCGGCCTGCTTGCAGATGCCGATGCACGCGCCCGACTTGCACGGAACGCCCGGTACCTGGTCGAGACGCAATATGACTGGGCGGCGATCGGAGACCGCTTTGTTAGGCTGGTGGAGAATGTAGTAGAGAAGAGGAACGCGCCGCCCGTTCGCGGCGGTAGGTCCGATGGCTGATACGACAAAGCAGACTGCCGCCTACTGGAGTCAGCAGTCCACCACGGAGCGTATGGCAGGCGCCTATTGGCTCGATCTGCCGGCGACACAGAAGCGGTTCTCCGCCAAGATTTCTGGCGACCCGGCAGTGGATGGCGTACTGTACACGGTGCAACGGCATCTGGCAGGCCGGCTGCCTCTGTCGCGCTGTCTGAGCCTGGGGTGTGGCGAAGGGCGGTTGGAACGGCGCATGGCTCAGCTTGGTGTCTTTGAGCAGTGCGATGCCATAGACATAGCCGACGGTTCGATCGCTGTGGCGCACATGGCAGCGCAGGCAGCTGGCTACGCTCATATTCGCTACAAGGTTGCTGACGCCAATACACTGAAGCTGCCCGCCGATGCGTATGATGCGGTCTGGGGTACAGGGGCCATCCATCACATAGAGCAACTGGAGTATCTGTTTGGACAGGTAGCCAACAGCTTGAAGCCTGGCGGCATCTTTGTGCTTGACGAGTATGTAGGCGCCAGCCGCTTCCAGTTTCCACCCCGCCAACGCGAGATCATCCAAGCCTGTCATGCGTTATTGCCTGAACGTTACCGCATATTGAGCACTGCCGTGTCGCACAATCGCGCTACGTTTGGCCGCGACGGCTGGCGCTGGTGGCTGCGGCGCCTGGGCGATAAGGTGCGAGACGGCGACCTTTACGGCGCGGTGCAGCGGCACACTCGCCGGCTGTGGAATGGGCGGCGCGGGCGCACGACGATCCGGCGCGGCGTGGATCTGCCAACAGCCCAATCGGTAGCCGCCATCGATCCCTCGGAGGCCATTCGGTCGGCCGAAATCGTGCCAGTACTGGGGTGCTACTTCGACATCATCGAGTACCGGCCAATGGGGGGCTCAATCTTGCAGTTCCTTCTGGCGGACATTGCCGGTAATTTCCGAGACGAGGAGGGACAACGATTGTTGGAGATGCTCTTTGTCATTGAGGACACGCTCATGGCGACCGGCGAGCTGGAGAGCGACTTCGCCTACATTGTGGCCAGGCCAAAGGCCCAGGGCGAGTACAAAGTGTTGGCATGAGGATCGACCTCGCTGAGTGTCGCAACGCGTGTCGCAAGGATATGGGCCGGCGCTGATGCTGGCGCGTTCGTGGGTGCCTGGCACCCGTGCTAGACCACTGACGATCCTGCCACTGACCGCAGGAATTCTCCTGCTGGCCTGGTATGTTGGGCGAAATCCGTCGATTATCTATGTTGTAGCGCCGCTTGCCGTCGCAGTCAGCCTGGCTTTGTTGCGCCGGCCGTGGCTAGGTCTGCCTGCACTCATTGTCCTGGCGCTGGCTGTGCACGTTTCGATTGGTACGGGTACTGAAGTCCAACTCAACCTCGCCGCACTCGCCGTGCCGGCGCTCTTTGGTCTGTGGTTGCTCGGTGCGGCATTGCGGGGTCACATCGCCATGCCCCCTTCACCGGTCAATCCGCCTCTGTTTCTCTTTCTGCTCGCCGGCCTGTTGTCATTGGGAATCGGGATCGGCACCTGGGATCCGCTGATCCCACGGCGACCCTCTTTCATCGTCGTACAACTTGCGCAGTGGGCCATCTTTGCGTTTTCGGCCATCGCCTTCTGGCTCACGGCGATCCTGGTGCGCGATGCGCGCTGGCTGCAGCGCATGGTGGTGACCTTCGTGCTGATAGGTGGACTATTGGCGCTCCTACGCGTCTTTCCGCCATTGCAGCCTGTCTTCAGCCAGGTCACGACGGGCGCCGTGGATCGCGCTCCGTTCTGGCTGTTGCTCAGCGCGCTGTCCGGCGGGCAGTTGCTGTTCAACCGTAGGCTGCGGCTGTGGCAAAGCGGCTTCCTCACCGCGACCCTTGTGCTGTCGCTCTACTATGCGTTTTTCCTGGAGCGCGAGGGCGCTTCTACATGGGGCGGCGTGGCGGTCGCCCTCATCGTGCTGGTCTGGCTGCGTTTCCGAAGACTGCGAACGCCGATGGTGGCGACAATCCTCGCCCTTGGCGTGCTTGGCCTGCTCTTTCCGGTCCTGTGGGACTTTGCCGGCGGGGATGAGGAATGGGTCATTAGTGGGGGCTCGCGCTACACCCTGATTGAACGTGTTGTCACTGTGACCATGCGCAATCCCATTACCGGCCTGGGGCCGGCCGCGTACCGTCTCTATGCCAATGCCGAGCCGCTGCTTTACGGCCGCGCCTTTTGGGTGGCGCCGGAGGTCAATTCGCACAACAACTATGTGGATCTCTTTGCGCATGGCGGCCTCGTGGGGCTCGCGCTCTTTGGCTGGTTTGCCGTGGAGTACGCGCTGTTGGGGGTGCGCCTGCTGCGACGCTATCGCGATGGATTTGCCGGCGCCTATGTGGCGAGTATGCTGGCGGCAGGTGCGGCCTCCCTGGTCATCATGTTGCTGGCCGACTGGATGTTGCCTTTTGTCTACAACATCGGCTTCAATGGCTTCCAAGCCAGCGTCCTGGTTTGGCTCTTCCTGGGGGGGCTAGTTGCATTGGACAACGCGGCGCCGGCGGCGGAGTGCCGATGACTGCGCTGACGGTCATTGTCGTCAACTGGAATACGCAGGCGCTGTTGCGTCGTTGTCTGTGGTCGGCACAGGCTGCCATTGCCGAAGTGCTGCCGGATGACGCGCAGATCCTCGTCGTCGACAACGCGTCGACCGATGGCAGTGCCGCGATGGTGGCAGCCGAGTTCCCCGATGTGGACCTGCTGGCGTGCGCAACGAATCTGGGCTTTGCCGCGGCGAATAACCGCGCAATCCAGGCGAGCAAGAGCCAGTGGCTACTGTTGCTGAACAGCGACGCCGAGATCGGCGGAGATGCCTTGCGACGTTTGGTCGAGTGTGGCGCTCAGCAGCAGCGTGCGGCGATCGTCGGGTGCCGGCTGGGCAACCCCGACGGCAGCTTTCAAGCCGCGGGCAATGCCTTCCCATCGCCGGCAAGCACAATCGGCGAGGCATGGGGGATCATGCCGTGGCTGACGCAGAACCCGTATTATCCCAGCGATCCACCGTGGCGGGCGTCGGCCAGCGGCGTGCGGGATTGGATCGGCGGCGCCTGTCTGTTGGTGCGCCGCGCCGCCATCGACGAGGTTGGCCTGCTGGATGAACGCTTCTTTATGAACGCCGAGGAGATGGACTGGTGCTATCGCATGGCGCAGCGCGGCTGGCAGGCGTGGTACGTGGCCGATGCCGCTGTTGTGCATGTGGGCGGCGCCAGCGCCGATCGGCGTACGGCGCGCCAGCGCATGCGCCTCTATGAAGGGAAGTGCCGTTTCGTCGAAAAGCATTATGGTCGAATGGCCGGGGGCATTGTGCGGCTCAATTTTCGAGTCGCCTCACTAGTCAAGGCTGGTGCCTACTCGCTGGCCTATCTCGTGACAAGGCGCGAGTGTTTGAGCGTTCTGGCGGCATCTCATTGGCCGGCGGCGTGGACCAGGAAATGGGCATGACAATCGCGATTGACGGCGTCTTTATGACGACGCCGCAACCAGGCGGTTATCGAACGTATACAAGGAATCTTGTGCGTGCGCTGGCCGAACTAAATAGCGAGCACGCATTCCGTATCCTCGTCGATCGACCCGTTGACCTTGGACTACCCGTTTCGTGGCGCACGGAGGTTCTGGCTCGTCGGGGAAGCTTGGGTTTCATATGGCGTGAGCAAGTTGCCATACCGAGGTTTGTTGATGGCCATGATATCAATCTTCTCCATGAACCGTGCGCTACCGGCCCCTTACGCGCAGCAGTTCCCCTGGTCGTGACCATCCACGATACGATTGAGTTCACGGAACCACTTCCCCCAATAAAGGACACGCGTCACTGGGCAATGCGCATGTATAGTCGCTTCGTTCAGACCAATGTTATACGAGGCACGAGCCATTTGATCACAGTCTCGAATTATTCGAAGCGGCAGATCATGCAGAGATTTGGGACCAATCCAGAACGGATTACTGTAATCTATGGAGCGCCTGCACTCCACGTGTTGAGAATTGCGTGTCCTGTGCGACCCAAAGTGAGCCCGCAGCCAGGTTATGTGCTTGGAATTGCAGCGTCAGCTCCACGCAAGAATTCATTAGCGACCCTTCTTGCTTATGCGCTTCTTTCCCCCATTGTCAGGAAAGAACATCCGCTTGTCTTTGTTTGTACGCATCGAGGCGTCATGAGGTCAATGCAGTCCGCAGTTGCCTCGCTCTCGCTTGTAGATCACGTGTTGTTACTGGAGCGAGTCACGGATGAGCAGCTGGCCGCACTATATCACGCTGCAGGTGTTTTTGTCTTTCCATCGTGGGAGGAAGGATTTGGCTTACCGCCACTCGAAGCCATGGCATGTGGCACTCCAGTCATTGCGTCAGATACTAGTGCAATACCGGAAGTTTTGGGTGATGCCGCTGTTTTGGTTTCTCCATCAGACATCGAGGGAATGGCGGTGGCAATGGAAACTATCCTGACCGATCCCTCTATGGCAGATTCATTACGCCACAAGGGATTGCAGCGTAGCCAAAACTACTCGTGGGACAACACAGCGCGGCATGTGATTGCCGTTTATGAGTCGGCTCTACAGAACTCTTAGCTTGCGATACGCAATGCATGTGCCTGAATCCTTCCATTTTCTAAGGTAGCATACATTACTTGTGGGCGAATTTGGATGAATACAAGAACTAACGTGAGGCGTAAGATCTCACGGACCATAAGAATGGTTAGAGATGCACTTCGGGGAACGAGGTTCGCTCATGCCCCTTCTGTGCAGCGAATCTATGGAGCATTAATTCCATGCCTGAAGGATACGAGCCGACCTGTTATGGTACTTGGACACGAAATGGTTCTCGACGGGCAGGATAACTTGGCTCTGAG
>Ga0209607_1004240_pt1 | contig 10717 bp, 4 predicted proteins | sample AD_UKC117_MetaG_FD_184413 | JGI IMG/M metagenome (GOLD analysis project Ga0209607, IMG submission 184413) | Active sludge microbial communities of municipal wastewater-treating anaerobic digesters from Hong Kong - AD_UKC117_MetaG (SPAdes)... | ecosystem: Engineered > Bioreactor > Anaerobic >... | reverse complement strand
CGTGGCCGTCGCGACGATGGCCGCCGGGAACTGGATCGACCTGGGCGACGGCGTTGCATTGTGGATACTCTCGCCCGCGGCTGACGGCTTTGCCGGCGACGATGCCGACAACGAGAATTCGCTGGTGACGAAACTGGTCTTTGGCGATTTCAGCGCACTGCTCACGGGAGACGCCGGCCTGGCCAGCGAGCAGGCGCTGCTTGCCGGCATCGCGCCGCTGCGCGCGACCGTGCTCAAGCTCGGCCACCACGGCAGCCGCAGCGGCTCCAGCCCAGCCTTCGTCGACGCCGTGGCGCCATCCTTCGCCGTGATCCAGGTCGGCATCGATAACGACTACGGCCACCCTCATCCCGACGTGCTGGAACGCTTCGGCGCCGCCACGGTGCTGCGCAACGACCTCGACGGCCGCATTCATCTACAGAGTGACGGGCAGTTGCTCTGGGCGGAACGTGAGAACCAGCAGCAATAGCCAGCACGGAAAACAACACCCAACGCAAACTGCGCAAGTTGCCGCCAGCGAAATAGCGCCACATCTCGGACCTGCGCTGCGCGTCGTTGTCTAGGCGACCAGTCCATGGCGGACGGCCAGGATGGCTGCCTGGGTGCGGTCGCTGACGCCCAACTGGGCGATGATGGCGCTGACGTAGTTGCGCACGGTGCCCTCGGAGAGATGGAGCTGCTGCGCAATGTCGCGGTTGCTCAGGCCGGCCGCCAACAGCCGCAGGACCTCGACCTCGCGGTCGGAGATCCGCTCGGTGATGAAGCTGGAGGGCGCTGCCGGTGAACCCATCGCCTGTTGCAGGACCCGGCCGGCCACCGTCGGGTCCATGAAGGTCTTGCCGGCCACGGTCCCCTTCACTGCCTTGATGACATCCGCACGCGGGGTATCCTTCAGCAAATACCCGTCCGCGCCTGCCCGCAGTACATCGAACAGCCACTCGTCGTCGTCGAAGGTGGTCAGAATCAGCACCTTTGTACCGTGGAAGCGGTCACGCAGGCGCCGGGTGGCTTCGACTCCGTTCATTCCCGGCATCTTCAGGTCCATGAGCACCAGGTCGGGCCGGTGTCGCTCAACCAGCTCAAGCGCTGCTGCGCCGTCGCCGGCCTTACCCACCACCTCGATTTCACGATCCAGCCTGAGCAACAGCTCAAGACCGTCGCGTATGATCGCCTGATCGTCGCAGATGATGATTTTCATCGCCTTACCTCGCGTGAATCGGCAGGTCGAGGCAGATCTCGGCGCCCTGACCGGGTACAGTCCGCACAGTGAGCGTCCCACCGGCCATGCGCGCCCGTTCCACCATGCCCGGAAGGCCGTAGTGACCCGGGTGCGCGACCGCCGCCGGGTCGAAGCCCACACCGTCGTCGTGAACGTGGAGGATGATGCGGCCATTGATCTGGCTGAGCCACAAGTCGAGATGGCAAGCGTTGGCGTGGTGCACCACATTGGCCGTCGCCTCCTGGGCCACCCGGTAGATACATTGTTCGGTGTCGTCAGAGAGTTGGGGAAGCTGCTGGGGCAATTTCAGGTGTAGCTTGAGGCTTCCCCACTGGGCCGCGCTTTCGGCCAGGTCTTTCACAGCCAGGAGCAGGCCCATGTCCTCCAGCGGACTGGCGCGCAATGCTCCCAACGCGCGCCGGGTCTCATCCAGCCCGGAACGCGCCGTGCCCACCGCTTGAACGAGAAGGTCTCGGGCTATCGCCGGATCCTCATCCCAGTAGGCATCCACCGTGTCCAACTGGATGATCAGGCCGGCCAGGGAATGGGCCAGGGTGTCGTGAAGGTCGCGGGCCATGCGGTTGCGCTCCCGGCTGATCGCCAGGTCCTCGGCAGTGGCGGCAAGTTCCAGCAACTGGCGGTTGGCGTCGCGCAGGGCGGCTTGTTGACGATGTAGGTATTGAAACGCGCGGTTGAGGCCCACGGCGAGGATTGCCGTGGCGACTCCAAACAGGATGGATATCACGAGGGAGACATTCCTGGCATGTGGAGACGGGTGCAGCAGCGCCAGCAGCAGATTGAAGAGCGTGATAGCGCCCACGAACAGCAGAACCTGGAATCTGGCGTAGCCATAGGCGATCAAGGCGACCACCAGGATGGTGGGCGCCCATTGTCTGATATACAGATCAGACGAAGCCAGCACCGTCATCCACGGTTCCACGCCGGCGCGGGGCAGGATGAAGGTCTCACCCAGCAAAGGCAGAAACCCCATCAACACCAGGAGCAAGGGCGGGTAGGTCTTGCCCAACCGCCTGGGCAGCCCGGGTGCGAAGGCAATGGCGAGCACCGCCAGGATCGATGCGCCGTAGAAGACGAAATAGGCAGCGCCCAAAGATTCCGGCGCTGCCTGGATTCCATCGAGGACGGCCAGGAGCAGGAAGTAGCTGCTCCAGAAGAGCGCACCCGCCCGCAGCAGTCTCAGGAAGTCGTCAGAGTTCGTTGTCATGGGCAGTCCCCAATATAGCACATCTGCAAGGGCCCGACACGTGCCATCTCTCATCAATCCTGCGGCCCAAATATGACAATTGTCATGCCAAAGGGGCAAAACGGATGACGCTGATCACTACTGTTGGCTGCTGGAATGCGGTAAGGTGTACCAGTTGCGCCGACAGTCGCACTCTCAGACCATCCGGCCCGCCCGATGCGTGGGGCGCGTCGCACCTCATGAAAGCGAAACCATGCTGCGACAGATGAGCACTTCCACCATGAAACGACTGATGATCTTCATTGGAATCGCGTTCCTCCTCACCATCCCTATCGGGGTCAGCGCGGTCAACGCCCGGAACGCAGGAGACGCTGATCTGGCGGCGGTCTGGCAGCGCGTCCAAGAGTCGGGCGCCTACGCCTTCAGCGCCGACATTACGCAGCGCAATACGCCCCAGGCCACCGTGCTCAACGCGGGGCGGAAAGCCACCCGGCACGCCTATTACCTGGAAGGCGAGACCGATATCCGCGCCGAATCGCTGCATCTGATGCTCTGGACCGGTGGGGGCAGTGTACATGTGCCCAATTCTGGTACGGAGATGTTGATCGAGGGCGACCAGGCCAGGGCACGCCAGGGCAACGGCGCCTGGGAAGAGATCGACGATTTTACGGGCCTTTTTGCTCCGGGCGGCGATTTTTTGGCCTACACCCAGGCGGCGCAGAACGTGGTGCGCCATGCGCCGGAAGTGCGCAGCACGCCGTTGGGTGAAATCAGCATCACGCGTTACACGTTTGACATCGACGGGCGCAAGTTGGCCATTCATATGCGTGCAGAAATGAGCGAAGAGGCCATGCGTGAGGGACTGCCCGCCAACGCGTCCATTGAGCTGCCTACGGCTTATGCCGAGATGACCGGCACGGGCGAGCTGTGGGTCGGCGCAGATGGCTTGCCCCTGCGCCAGATTTTTGCCCTGGAGTTCCCGCCGGACGCCGATGCGTACGTTTCCACCGCCGAGGTGACGGTTGATTTCTCCGACTTTGCCCCACTCCCCACGGCCGGTGGGCCGGGCACGCTGGGAAGTCAGTTCGTAAGCAGCCTGCAAGCCGTAGGAAACCTGCAAAATGCGTTGAGCCTGCTCGCAGCGGCCATGGCGCTCTGGCTCATGGCGCTGGTGGTGCTGGGGCGTCGCTCCAAGCGCGTCTACGTCGCGGTGGTCAGCGCGGTTGTCTGCTCCATGCTGGTGACGCCGCTACTGTCCTCCCGTCAAGTGTCGGCCTATAGCACGCGGCAAGAGGAAAAGCGTGCGGCTCAGGAAGAACTGCAAGGTCGCCAAGAAGTCCAGGAGACAGTGCAGGTGCAGATGCGCACAGCGGCGATGAATCCCCACGCCGACCCGCTGGCCGCGGCACAGGCGGCGGCGGTGGCCGCTCCCATGCTGCAGAGCGCCAGCGACGGCCGCTACTTCGACCCATCCTGCGAGACCGACCCCGCCGGCGACATCGACGCCGACGGGCTGACGAATCTCTCGGAGTGTCTGCTGGGCACCTTGCCGGACGTGGCCGATACCGACAACGACGGCGTCGCGGATGCCGTCGAGGTGACGGGTTTTAGCTATCGCAATCAGACCTGGTACACCGACCCCGCAAACGCTGACTCCAACAACGATGGCATTTCTGACGGCAAAGAGTGGTATCTGAACGGCGACATTGCGCCGCCTGATACTAACGGCGACGGCACGCCCGATCTGTGGGACGATGACAACGACAACGATGGCGTGCGCGACACCCTGGATCTCTCCCCCTACGCATCCACCAGCCGAGTAAATCCCTTTGACGGAGCAAACCCCTTCGAACTCACCATCAACGATCTGGTTGAATCTGAGCTGGTGCGCGTCGAGTTCCAGATCCGGCCCACGGAGAGCAGCCATCTCTGGTATTCCCAAAGCGTGCTCGACTGGCCCCAGGGCGACCAGCAGGACCAGATCCAGGATGTGGACGGCAAGACCTTCGCCGATCTGGATCCCACACTGCCGGCCTGGCCCAACGCCAATGGCGACATGCGTCTGACCCCCATGCTGGAAATCGCCATGGATATGGCGACGGCCAATCTGCCTTCGGAGCCCTGCACCGACGCCGACGGCAACCCCGACACTTGCTATCCACTGCTGGAACAATTTGGTATTTCCGTACAGCAGACCGATGACAACACCCTGACCGCGTATGTGCCGCTGCAGGTGGTCAGCGACAACGTTGGCGACGACAACGTGGCCTTCTATGCCCGAATGTTTTATGAATCTAAGGCGAATTGGGGCGCCGCCCACCAGGTCCGCGTGAGCTGGGTGCTGCAAATGCTCAACGACGTCTGTGGCTATCCGGACACGCCGCCCGCGGGCTATCCGGCCAACACCGTCTGGCCCCCCGATCCCGACCAGCCGCCCGGCGACTGGAATGCGGATGAAAATGGCGCGTGGCCCGCACAGTACAGCCTTTTTCAAGATGGCCTGTGCCAGTTCTATTCCTCCATGAATGAGTTGCAGGTCCTCAACACCTACGACGAAGCGTGGTACATCACGGGAATGCATGTGATGGAGGAGCACAGCGCCGATATCGCGCTGATCTACGAGGACCCCAGCGTGACGGGTTCGGTAGGGGCCGGGTATGACAGCCCGCTCTATGTGGACACACTCTACGGTCTGCTTTACGGACTGAACAGCACCTTCCTGGCGGCGCGCGATTGCGACAGCACCGATGCCGGCGGCAACTGCCAGGGCAACGGACAACTGGACATCACGGTAGACACCATCGGCGACCGTTTCAATCACGCGACCAATGGCTACAGCGCCGACAATCCCATCTACTGGGGCCTGCCCAATGTGTTGAGCGTGGTCAAGAACGGTGTGGAACGCGCGCCGGGCGATGGCCGCAGCTCGTACACGGACATTCCCACGTACGAGGCCATCGACCTGGGCATGCTGGATACGACCACCGTCCAGACCATGCATGTGTTGACCAGCACATTTGACGCTGCCTGGTCTGCAAGCGATCCCATCACGCCCACCATTATGATGGCGTCGCAGCAGAGCTACCGCGACCTCAACCTCGACCGGTTCATCAGCAACGACCCCAACATCAGTTGGAACAGCAACAGGCTGACCCTGAATCTGCCCCAAAGCGGGGACAACACTGTAGAAGTCGACACCCTGGCAACGGTCAAGTGGACGCCCTATGCCTACGATCCGGCCACGGGCTGGGCGGCCGCCGACATCGACGACTACTATAACGAGCTGAGCACGTTACTGGTCGACGCTTTCAGCGGCATCAGCGACCCCGACGAGGCCGAGACGCAGCTCACAATGGCGCAGTTGCTCTACATAAGTGCTTATGGCGGCGACGCCAATGTGGTGCAGATCGGCGTTACCATTCCGGATTACGGTTACCAACAGCCTGACGAGCCCCTCTACATCAGCCTTACCGCTACGACACTCACATATATCGCCAAAGCGGCAAATCAACTCTACACCTTTACTACGGATTTGAAGGAGATTGCCAGTACTTTCAGATATGCGGTAGGCACCCAAGAAGTAATCAGCAAATACTTGGACGTAAAGATATTCAGCCAGTTGCCGGGCTGGAAAGGAATCGCAGCAGGAGTTGCAGGCATTCTCTTGCTGACCCTCTTTGCCACCGACGCGGTCGTCAACTACATCTTGGGCGATTCGAACACCAAGCTCGGCATTGGGCTGAATGACGCGGTGCAAATTGTCTTCATTCTCTATGCTGCCTACGACATCACGATGAAAGTCGTCAAGGTGGTCCAGCTTGCATTGGCCGCCAGCAAAGCCGACACCGCGGCTGCCTTTGTTGATGCCTTGTCAGAGACGCTCTCCGAAAGCTCGACCGTGCTCGATGCCTCAAAGTTCCTCGGCGTGGTCGGACTGGTCATTGCCATTGGCGTTGCGGTGGGCATGTTCATCTATGCCTGGGCCAAAGGCGACATCTCTCCGGGCAACGTGGCGTTCAATGAGGCGCTGGCCGCAACGATCGCCGCTGTGATTGTGGCCGTCCTATTTTTCGTGCTTGCCCTCACCGTCGTCGGATTGATTATTGTTCTGATCATCGCCCTGATTGATGCGATTCTGCAACTGGTCGGATCGAAGTTCACTATCACGGGTTGGATCACGAAGTCTATAGCCTGGATTATCTACCAACTTGATCTGGAGACGACCCAAGACGTGGAGTCAGGTCAGCTCGATATTGTATTGATGGATCCCGACCTTGGTATCACCACGGCCAACAGTCTGCTAACGTCGCTACCGGTGACCACCACGCTGTACGAAAAATTCCCCCCTGGTTGGAGCTATAAGACGAGCCCAGATTATGTGGCGCAAAATAGTATGATCTACGAGCTATCCACAGCCAGCAAGTCGCTCTCTACTTCGAAGGGAGCCCGCAGTGACTGGACGACCAGTGTTTATGATTCGTTCGCCTTTAATAATGACACGGTGGACCTCTATCAGGCAACCGTCACGGATCATCTCTCCACTGAAGCGCCGCTGGTCGCCGGGGTGAACGCGTCGACGCCCCTCTGGCTCAACTCAGCCTATGCGCTGATGGCTGATTCGTGCTGGGTGGGTTTCTGTAAGAGGAAGCCTATACCGGGCAACAGCTCCGACAGTCTGGGCACCATTGCTGTGCTCGATGTGCTGCCGGCCACGCTGGATGAGTTTGTCGCCGTCAGCGACTGGGGCACGCTGACCTTTCTCGACGCCGACGGCGACGGCATGCTGTCCCATCGCGACGGCGGGCTGGATCCGGACGACTCCACACCGGACATCGACCAGGATCGCCTTTCCGACGCCTACGAAGTCACCATACGCAGTTTGCCCAGCGATCAGGGCGGCGTTGCCCTGCGCTCAGATAGCGGCGACAGCGATAGCGACAGCATTCCGGACTATGTGGAGATGCGCTGGGGCACGGACCCCGGCAACCGGGACAGCGACGGTGACGGCCTGCTCGACGAGCAGGAACTGGCGCCACGCGGCGGCTGGCTGATTGCCTATGCCTACGATGAGATCTCGGGAATTACCAGCGAAACCCGCGTCTGGAGCGATCCGAACCGGGCCGACGGCGACGGCGACGGTATGTCCGATCTCTTCGAACAGGACCAGGACATCCTCCAGGTCGATCCCTTTGCCGACCCGGCCGATCCGCGCGTCTACAACCCCAATGTCTGGAACGAGAGCCCGGTGGCGCTCTACATCGACGACAACACCACCGACGGCTTCATCAAGCCGGGCGCAACGGTCGTCTACACCACCACCACGGCCAACAACTTGAGCAGCGGCCAAGAGTTGGTGGGCCAGCTTTCGCTGAGTCTCCCAACGGGCGTCACCGGCGCACCCATCTCACAGACGGTGGACATCGCCAGCGGCGCGAGCAGCTCGCTGGTGAGCGCGCTCCAGTTCCCCGGATCGGTCACGGCCCAGTACACCATCTCCAGCCTCATGAGCCTGACCGACTTCGACCAGACCCGCTGGAGCTGGGATGAGTCGGACGGGTCCAGGCGCAACGGACTCAACGGCACGCCACAAGCCGTCGCCATCACGCCGGTCGATGGGTGGGAGGCGTCGTACCTGGTGGCCACCCTCGAGAGAGCCACAAACGGCAATGAAGCTATCAGCACCTATGTGGTGCGCGGTGACGGCACGGTGGAGCAGGCAAATACGCAGCTATTGCCTCAATCGGCGAACGTCCTCAACAGCCCGGACGTGGCCTGCAACAGTGCCGGTGTCTGCATCCTGTTGTGGGGAGCCAACAACAGCGGACAAACCAGCGGCTTCATTGCGGGCGTCCGCCTGGACAGAAGCCCGCAGAGCCAGACGACCATCGTTCCTTTCGCCAATGGCGAAGTCATTCGCAATCTGTCGGTTGCGACCGACGGCGCCAACTTCATGGTGGCTTGGGCGGCCAGTAGAAGCAACAATACCCAGACGGTTATTCGTGTCACGTCGATTGGGGCGGACGGCAGTGTCGGGAGCACCCAAGCCGTCGCCACTCTGAACGGTGCAGCGGGAGGCGCAGCCATCGACTGGACGGGCAGCAGCTACACGGTCATCTGGACGGGGGATGGCAACGTCTCTCGCGCCAGTGTCAGCACGAGCGGCGTCGTGAGCAACGCCGGCGTAATCGCGGCCGGCGCGGCCTGGCCCCAGAGCAACGGCGGCGTGCATCCTCCGTCCATTGCCTACGACGCGGTCAGCGGGCAAGCGCTGGTCACCTATCGCTCGCCCGCTGGGCAACTGGCGGCGCGCCGGCTGGGCAGCGGCATCAGTGCCGAGATCATCATTGCCGCGGATGGCGTCAGCGGCGACAACGTGTCGGTGGCCATCAGCCCGGACACCGAGAACAGCGGCTGGGTCGTGGCCTGGGTGCCCTCCGCCGGTGGCGCAACTGCGTTCAGCGCAATCTCACCGCTGGGCGCGGTGCGCACCGACGTCAGTTCGGTGGACAAGCTCACGCTCACCGCGGTCGCTCTGGCCTGTATCCAGCCGGAATACGAGCTGATCCTCGAGTTCAACGACGCAGAGGGCGCGCAGACCTTTGCCGATTCATCTGGCAACATGAACAACGCCTTCTGCCAGACGGCTGCCAGTTGTCCCCTAGCTGGCGTTACCGGCAAGTTTGGCAGCGCCGTTTCTTTCGACGGCTCCGACGATCTGTTGCGCGTAAATGGCAATATTGCTATAGATGTTCAGAAAAAGAATCGTGAATCACGCTTCGGCGCCCATCGTTTCGCAGTAGTGGCCCATGAGGGCCAGGATCTCGTCAGGTAGCTCGGCGAATTCGCACAAAGTGCGGTCAACGGCGGTGGTCAAGGCGTCAAAGGACGCAAAGTACTTGAGGTGCGTTGCCGCCTTTTTGACCTTCTTCCACAGATATTCGATGGGGTTGAAGTCCGGAGAGTAGGATGGCAACTGGAACTTGGTGAGGCGTTGGGCATGCAGGGCAAAGAACTCATTCATCACTCGACTGGTGTGATACCTGGCGCCATCCTGGATCAGGATGATGTGCTGTTGGGTCTGGGCCAGGACCTTGGTCAGAAAGTCAGCATAGGTGCCGCTGGTGAAGCGCTCAGTCTGACCTTGCCAGAAGAAGCGACCGGAACGGTAATCGATCAAGCCCATGACCTTATAAGCCTTGCGTTTACCACAGGTTTTGACGAGTGGTTGCTCACCCTTTGGTGCCCAGGTGTAACTCAGGGAGCCCCACTGGGCGAAACCCGCTTCATCGCCAAAGAGAATCATGGCGTCTTTCGCCTGCGCCAGCCGGACAATTCCCGGCCAGGTCTGCTGTTCCCACACCTCTCGCGCTGCTGCATTCAAGTGGTCCGAAATAAAACGCGCCTTCTGAAACGAAAACCCCATTTGGTCCAGCAGCGTACAGAGGTAGTGGGGATGATATTCAACTCCAAAGATGCGCAGCACCAAGTCCTGGATCAGCACCGCACTCCAACACGCTGTCGTGTAACCCGCCGCCTCTGGCCCAGCTTTGATCAGCGCCGCCAACTCCTTTCGTTGCGTCTTGGTCAGCTTCGGCGGTCGCCCCGCTGGTTTCTGATACGCCAAACTCGCGACACCGCGCCACAGAAAGGCGTTCACGTAATCTCGCACCGTCTGTGCCCCAAGGTTCAGCATGGTCGCTACTTCGTCAATCGCCTTACCTTCAATCACGAACAACAGGGCATGAATCCGCCGCACCAGCCGCACCTGCCCGCTTTGGTAGGCTTGCTGCAACCGCTCAATCACAGCTTGACGCAGATCACGACGAAGACGTATCCTGATGTCCATGAGAGATGCTTCCTTTCGAATGGGTTTTGTCACCCGTTAGGATCGCATCTCTCTGTTCTTTTTTCAACCCTCACTTCCACGGAACCAACCTCAATCACGAATCTTTTTCTGATTGTCTATAGAAGAATCTATCCAGTGAGTGCGTTGGGAAACGAAACTTGAAAACTGTTCGGGCAGGACTCGGCATGGCACACCTAGCGCCGCGCCTGTTTGCTAAGGCGCTTGCGGGTCGTCTGGAAGGGCAGCCCCTGCTTCTCAGCGAACTGCTGGAAGAGCGCATAGAAGTGGTCGCGATCGGCCTGCTTGAGCACGGCGACGGCGTCGGCCGTCTCGATGACATAGGGATAGCCGTTGCCCACGACGCACTCGGCGCGCACGCGATCGACGATGGCCTCCGCCTGGCCGCTGTCGAAGAGCCAGCGCGGCAGCTCGATGCGCGCGGGCGGGC
>Ga0209607_1004235_pt1 | contig 10725 bp, 10 predicted proteins | sample AD_UKC117_MetaG_FD_184413 | JGI IMG/M metagenome (GOLD analysis project Ga0209607, IMG submission 184413) | Active sludge microbial communities of municipal wastewater-treating anaerobic digesters from Hong Kong - AD_UKC117_MetaG (SPAdes)... | ecosystem: Engineered > Bioreactor > Anaerobic >... | reverse complement strand
TGCGCACCAGGTGACCTGTGATGTTCCCTTTCGTCAAGTCGTGTTTCATATCACCCTCCCCTTGGAAAACAACCTTGGAATGGAAAAAGCATACCAAGTGGTTGTTGGGCGATGTCAAGGGGGGGGAATGTTGGAAGGGGAGTAACAGGAGGGAAAAAGGTGGAGGTTAGTCTAGCTCAAGTCGTAACCCTTCGGGTTCTCCAACGTCCCTGGCGGAAGAAAAGGAGGTAGATCGCAGATTCTGCGAAGTCGGAGAAGACGTACGACAGCCACACCCAGATCACGGGGAGCCGTAAAACCCAGATGGCCAACAGCAGCAGGGGAATTTGCACCAACCAGCGCGCGGCAGCCCCTCCCACCACGTAGGGGATGTTGAATCCGGATCCCGAGAAGACAACGGCCATGCCGAAACCATAGGCAAGGATCGTGAGGCCAATGGAGCCAAAGCGCAAGAATTCGGCGCCGGTGCGCACGATTTCCGGATCCGGGTTGAACAGGCGCATGATAGCTCCGCCCATGGTCCAGCACACTACCGTAAAAAGGAGCATGGAACCCATCCCGAGCAATCCGGCGTTCTTTGCCACGTGGTGCGCCCTGTCGACGTTTTCGGCACCCAGGTTTTGCCCCACGATGGTTGCTCCACCCATGGAAAGTCCCACCAAGGGCATGAAAGCCAGCCCGAAGATCCTCCCTGCGACACCCGTTGCGGCGATCACCTGGGTTCCAAAAACCGAGACGAAGATGAGCACGATGGCTCCCGCAAGCGTACGCTGGAACTGTTCGATGCCGTTGGGCAATCCGATGGTGAGGAGTTTCTTGTCAATTCCCCAATGCAGGCGGAAAAGGCGTTTGAATCGAGGGTGCACCCCCGCCTTTCCGCTGAACAGGTAGAGGAAGCCGATCAAGAAAGCCAGGGTTTGGGATACCACCGTGGCCAGTGCCGCTCCGAACAACCCCATCCCAAGGCCCGGGATCGAGGTGCCCGGAATGGTGGAGAACATGAAGAAGGGGTCGAGAACGATGTTCAGAAAACTCACCGTGAACATGATTTTCATGGGTGTCTTGGCATCCCCAATGCAACGCAGTGCGGTGTTCACCGAGTAGGAGGAGAACATGATGGGAAGGAAAAAAAGGCGAAGGAAGCCGTAGTCCAGAGCACTTTTCAGCACCACGGGGTCGGTGGAAAAAAGAGAGAGCAAGGGTTTGAGGAAGAAAACCGTACCCGCGATGGTGAGCAATGCCACGAAGCACTTGAACGTGATGGTTTGCTCGATCGCAAGGTGGGTCTTTTCCATGTCTTTTCGCCCGAAGTTCTGGGAAATCAGGGAAATGGAGCTTTCCCCGATGATGGCGTTGAGCGTGGTGATGAGCGCGAAAATGGTGGAAAAGATGGTGACACCCGCCACCGCTTCCGGGGAAATTCGACCGATCCAGAAAATGTCCACCAGATCGTAAGCCATCTGCGCGCTGAACCCCAGCATTGTGGGTACGCTCATGCGCAGCAGGTGCCCAAACACATTCCCTTGCGTCAAGTCGTGTTTCATGTTGCCCTCCTCGAAAAAAAACTCCCCGGAATGCAACAGCATACCAGGGAGGGATTGGGCGATGTCAAGAGGAGGGCGAATGGCAATCCGGGTTACAGAATGGCAAAACGTTGGCTTTAGCCCACGTCAATCTTCCTTCATCACTTCTGCCTGCCCCACGATGACCGTTTCTCCATCCGGGTTAATAACGTCGGTGCGCAAGAGCAACCGCCTTTTTTCTTCCTTCCTTTCCAGCACTTCTACCTCCACGGTAACCGTCTGACCGGGAAAAACAGGGCGACGGAAGCGCACTTGCTGCGAGAGGTAGATGGTTCCATCACCCGGAAAATCCCGGCCAAGTACCTTGGAGATGAAGGAAGCCACGAGCATGCCGTGGGCGATCCTTTTCTGGAACCTGGTGCCCGCGGCAAAGGCGTCATCGAGGTGTACGGGGTTGTTGTCCCCTGTCATGTCAGCGAATGCGCGGATTTTTGCGTCGCTGACTTCGAACTCCTGTCGAAAAATGGTGCCAACGGTGCAATCGTCGAATCTCACGTTTTTCCCCTTCCCTTCTTGGATTAGCGGAGTGGTATGGAAAAGAAATCCAGGATGTTGCCCTCCGTATCGAATGCCCTGGCTTGGATGCGTTCCGCTTCGAAATCCAGCACCACGTAGTGGTTTTTCTTCTCGTACACGACCAGGCCATCTGGGTTGGCAGCCTTGGGATACAGTGCGGCTCCTCCCCCTCCGGTAACGATGAAATGGGTGTTCCCCCGCACCAGGTGTTGGTAGGCATGGTCGTGGCCACTGATTACCAGCGGCACGTCGTAGGTTTCGAACAGGGGAAGGAGCGAACCTTGCAATTCTTTCACGATGGAATCGCTGTGATGGGGCCCCGCGGAAAGCACGGGGTGATGCAGCAGCACGATGGCCATCTTTCCCTCTTCTTTGGCGCTTCGGAGCCTTTCTTCCAGGAAATTCCAGGAGGGCGAACCCGTGGAAAGGTCCAGGTACGAGTTGAGTTGAATCCACCGCACGGATCCGGTATCGAAGTGCTGCACGGTTTGCTCCTCGGAAACATGGAAGAAAGCCGAAAAGAGTTCCAGGGGGTATTCGTGGTTGCCCACCACCACGAAGTACGGGCGGTCGGAAAGCGGGGTAATGTCGGCAAAAAACTGCAACCACTCGTTTTCGCGGTCTCCGCTGTTCACGATGTCTCCCGTGTTGATCACGAACGCGGGGTCATGTCGCAAAATGCCTTCCACGATCCGCCGGTGCATGTTGTGATCGTTTCGAGAATCCCCGTATACTCCCACCGTGAAAGGGGTTTGCTGGGGGAGCAGCCGGAAAGTGCCCTCTTCGATAAATTCCGAGGAAAGCAACATGTATTCCACCAGCGTGGCGGGCTCGGTCAATTCCACCGTGAAACGATGGTGACGCGTGGCCTCGGAGGTTGTCATCTTCCAAAACACTTTTCCAGCGGGGCGTACCAGCAAAGTCACACGGTTTTCCCGGGAGGTATCGACCAGCGCGTACGTCACTCCTTGCTGGAACGAAACACGAAGTGGAGTGTGCCACGCGGAAAAACAAAGCACCGCGGCCAAAACCCACACTACGATTGTCACACGTTTTTGCACGCCCTCACCTCCCTTGGTTCGTCATGCTTCCGTTGGTTCCGGTTCCTCGGTTTCGAAGCCTTCCTCGCCGTTTTCGAAGTTTTCCGGCTTCACGAGTGGAAAGGGAATCACGTCCCGGATGGAGGGAGCGTCGGTGAGAAGCATCACGAAGCGATCGATGCCGATGCCCAGCCCACCCGTGGGGGGAAGCCCGTATTCCAGCGCGCGCAAAAAGTCCAGGTCCATCATCTGGGCTTCTTCGTCACCACTTTCGCGCAGCGCGACCTGGTGCTCGAAGCGTTCACGTTGGTCCAAGGGATCGTTGAGTTCGCTGAAGGCGTTTGCCATCTCCCTTCCCAGGATGATCACCTCGAAGCGTTCCGTGACCCCTGGCTTGGAACGGTGTTTCTTGGCCAGCGGCGAGATTTCCACGGGGTGGTCGATGATGAAGGTGGGCTGCACTACCTTGTCTTCCACGAGATCCCAGAGTTCCTCCACGAGGTGGCCCCTCTCCTTGAGCAAAGGGTCTACTCCGTGGTTTTTCAAAACCCCCAGCAAGGTTTGCTCGGAATCTGTCACGATGTTCACACCCAGGTGCTGCTGGATGAACTCTTCCATGGAGATGCGCTTCCAAGGTGTTTCAAAGTTCAGTTCCACACCCTGGTACGTGATGCAATAACCTCCGGTGAGTTCTTTCACCACGAATGCCATAAGGTTCTCCGTGAGGTGCATGATGTCATGGTAGTCTGCAAACGCCTTGTAGGATTCCATGGTGGTAAATTCGGGGCTGTGCTTGTAGCTCACCCCCTCGTTACGGAAACAGCGGTTGATTTCAAACACCCCATCGAATCCGCCCACGATCAACCGCTTGAGGTACAACTCCGGCGCGATGCGAAGGTACAGGTCCGCATCGAAAGCGTTGATGTGCGTGACGAAGGGTTTCGCCGAAGCCCCACCGGTTACGTAGTGCAGAAGGGGGGTATCCACTTCCACGTATCCTTGTGCGCTCATGTACTGGCGGAAAAGTTGCAGTACCCGGAAACGGGTTCGGAAACGTTCCATGCTTTCGGGATTGGCAATCATGTCCACGTAGCGTTGGCGGTAAATGACCTCGCGATCCTTCAGCCCGTGCCATTTTTCCGGCATGGTGCGCAACGCCTTGGAAAGGAATTGGTATTGCTTGACGTACACCGACAGTTCTCCCGTCTTCGACTTGAAAGGAAAGCCCTCGATGCCGAGGAAATCGCCGGTGTGTACATGCTCCTTGAAAAAGGCGAAAGCCTCTTCACCCACTTCGTTCTTCCGGATATAGGCCTGAATGGTTCCGAAAAAATCCTTGAGCACGAAAAAGGCAGATTTCCCATGATCGCGGATCGCCATGATGCGGCCAGCGGTACGGATCTGCTCCTCTTCCTTGGTCTGCCCGGGTTCGAGAGAGGAAAAAGTTTGCCCGATTTGCTGTGTGGTATGCGTACGGTCGAAACGGTACGGAAAAGGGTTGACCCCCTTTTCACGGATTGCCTGCAGTTCCTGGATGCGCGTTTCACGAATGTTCTCGCTCATTTGTCTCCTTCTTTCCGGGGTTACAATTCAATACCCATGATCTCAAATTTCTGCATACCGCCCGGGGTCTTTATCCGGATTTTCTCTCCCACTCGGCGACCGCTGAGTGCCATTCCCAGGGGAGAATCCACGCTGATCTTGCGGTCGAAAATGTCGGATTCCTGGGAATTCACCAACTTGATCTTTTGCTCTTTCTTGCTGTTCAGGTCTTTGAGGATGATCCACAGGCCCAAGCTGATCACGTCGGTTTGCACGTCGTGGGGGTCGATGATTTCGGCACGAGAAAGGGTGGTTTCGATTTCCAGGATGCGGCCGTTGATTCTGCCTTGTTCGTTCTTGGCTTCCTCGTACTCGCTGTTCTCGCTCAAGTCGCCGAATTCCCGGGCTTCCTTGATGCGCGCGGCAATTTCGTACATCAGTTTTTCCTTCAGGGCTTTCAGTTCGTTGGTGAGGGAGTTGTACCCCTCTTCGGTGAGCAAAATGACGTCTTTTTTTGGCATTTTTCTATGTCCTCCTTCATTCATTTCGGTTTTCTTCCCCCTCTTCTTCCAAAAGGGAATGGGCCAAGCGGATGATCTTACGCATGCGGTTGTACACCGCGGATTTTCCCAGTGGTAGGGGAAGTTGCTGCCCGATCTCTCCCAGACTCATGTCCTCGTTGTTCAGGCGAATCCGCGCGATCTGTTGCAGCTCGGGTTCCAGGTTTGCAAGGCCGATTCGCTGCTCCACGTCGCGAATGGCCTTGATTTGCTCGAAACTACTTTTCCCGATCTTCTTGGCGTTGGCCAACGTGAAGTTTATGGAGCGGTTCACGTCGGACTTGACCTTTCTCTGGTCCACGATGCGTTCTAACCAGTCCGCTTGGCGGGATGCACCCATGAGCTCGAGTACCTCGATGATGTCGATGGAGCTTTTCAGGTATAGCTTTGTCCCCTTGTTGGTTTCCGCGATACCGTTGTGCAGGTGGAATCCCCGATCGAAAATGCGCTGCATCAGCGACACGGTGGAATCTCCCACTTTTTCGATCCATTCCATGTGGTAATGGTTCTTTGGGTTCACCGTGTATCCACCCATGAGGAAGGTTCCGCGCACGAAATCCCCGAAGAACCCAGGGTCCGTGGAGAGGAACGTTTCGAACTGCTGGGAAAAATCGGGTTCAATTTGATCAAAGTACAGCACGTTTTGGCGTACGCTTCCCAACTCCAGGCGCAGGCGGTAGCGCTTGTTTTTCTCGAAGTACGGGCTGATGCGGTAACTGGTTTCCAACGGCGAAAGCTGCAGGAAACGGAACAAGCTGTAGGCTCTTCGAGCCACGCCCGCGTTGGAGAGTTCCAGGCTAACCAGCCGCTGGGGGATTCCCGTTTTGCGCGTGATCTGGATTTCCCCGCGAAACTTGAGCATCCCGATGATTTCCACCGATGCCGCGAGGGGATCGAGTATGGGCAGGTTGACAAGCTCTTCTTTGACACGCGCGGAAAAGCTCAAGGCTTTTCCCTCCACTTGAGCAACCGGTACACGAGTTCTCCTAAGCGCTGGGAATCGTGGCGGATTTTTTTCAGGTGATCCCGCTCATCTACCTCGAATGCCAGGCAGGGTTCTGCGAAAACCGGTACTTCCACCTTGTCCATGTCCAGTTCCACGGGGATTGCACCCTTTTGCGCGTACCGCGTCACGAGCTCGGGAGGGATTTTGCGGGAATTGGCCACCACGAACTGCAACGTACCTTGTAGGTAGCGACAAATCTCCCGGACATGGTCGGATAACGTGAAACCGTTGGTTTCCCCGGGCTGGGTCATGATGTTCGCGATGTAGACCTTGGGGGCGGGATTGGCATTGATGACCCGGCACACGTCCCTTGCCAGCAGGTTGGGGAGCACGCTCGTGTACAGGCTTCCGGGGCCCAGTACGATACCATCTGCCTCTTCCAGGGCTTGCAGCACCTCCGGAAGCGGGGAAAAAACGGGGCGGGTTTGCAGGGAGACGATCCTGCTGGAATTGGAGGCAAACGCATTTTCTCCGACCAGCGTGCCACCCTCCTCGGTTTGCGCCACCAGTCGCACCAGCTCACCACTCACGGGCAACACCCTTCCCTGGATGGCCAACACGTCGGAGAGATTCTTCACCGCTTCGGGGAAGGAACCGAGGATACGCGTGAGCGCGGCGAGCACGATGTTGCCCACCGAATGGTTCCGGAACGTGTTCCCGTCTTCGAAGCGGAAACGGATGGTTTTCGTGAGGAGGTTTTCGTCTTCCGCAAGTGCCACGATATTGTTGCGGATATCCCCGGGGGGTGGGATGTTCATTTCTTCGCGGAAAACCCCCGAACTTCCTCCCTCATCCGTGATGGTGACCACGGCGGTCACACGCAGTTCGGAAAAGCGTTTCAATCCCCTTAAGAGCGTCGACAAACCCGTACCGCCACCGATGGCGCACACTTTCATCGCTTCACCTACCTGGTCGATTCAACACAAAAAAGGAATCCCCTGGATTCCCGGAAAACTAGCCCTATTATACATGAAAAACGCGAAATTGGATGACCAACACTCACCCCTTCACGCCCGAGCGCACGAGGCTCTTCACGAACACCCCCTGCAGCAAGATGAAAACCAGCAATGTGGGGAAGAGCGCCACGAGGGTTCCCGCCATGATGATGCCCCAATTGTTTGCGGATTCCGCGTCGATCATCATCTTCACACCGATTTGCACGGTTTTCATTTGGTCTTCCATGGATACGATCAGGGGCCAAAGGTACATGTTCCAAGCGTACACGAAGTTAATGATGGCAGCTCCGCCGATCATGGCCTTGGAAAGGGGGACAAGAATGCTCCAGAAGTAGCGCAAGGGTCCCGCCCCGTCGATTTTGGCGGCGTCCTCCAGTTCCGAGGGAATGGTGCGGAAATGCTGGCGAAACAGGAAGGTGTTGGTCGCGCTGGCCATGAAAGGGATGATCATGGCCCAGTAGGTGTTGACCCAGCCGAACTTGCGCATGATGGAAAACAACGGAACGATCATGATGGTTTCCGCAGGTAGGAACAGGGTGGCGAACAAGAAGGCGAAAGCAAGCGATTTGCCAAAAAACTTGAAACTGGCAAAGGCATACCCTGCCAGGATCCCGGTGACGATTTTCCCTGCCGTGGTGCACACCGCGATCAACATGCTGTTGAACAGCAGCCGGGCGAAGGGTACGGTATGGAAAGCCTGCACGAAGTTTTGGATCTCGAAACCCCTGGGAAAGAGCTTGGGCGGGAACGAGAACACGTGTTCCGGGGGTTGGAGGCTCATGGTGATGGCCAGGATGATGGGAAGGAAAACGATGAAGGATACGATCACCAGGGTGATTTCGATCAGAATGGTGTTCACTCGGATGCGTGTCGATCGTTTCACAGCAACCACCTCAGCGATAGTGTACCCGGCGTTCGCCGAATACGAAGTAGATGACGGTGATGATGGCCATCAGTCCAAACATGATCACGCTCTGCGCCGAGGCCGGTCCGGTTTTTTGGAAGGCAAAAGCGTCCAAGTACAAACGGTACATCATGGTCGTGGTGTACCCCCCGGGGCCACCCTTTGTCATCACGTCGATGATGGCGAAAGAGGAGAACATGGCCACGATGATGTTCATGATCACCAGGTAGAACGTGATGGGGGAAACCATGGGGAACTGGATACGCCACATTTTTTTTAGCACCCCGGCGCCGTCCAGGGTGGCAGACTCCATCAACTCGTCCGGAACACTCTGCAGCCCGGCTATGTAAAAGATGATATCGAAGGGCATCATCTTCCATACCGAGGCGAAGAAAAGCGCGATCAGCGCGTAGGGCTTGGTGGTGAGCCATTCCACTTGCGTGCCAAAAACAGCCATGAAGAAGTAATTCACGTGCCCCACCACGGGATTCAGCAGGAATGTCCAAAGCGTCCCCGCGATGGCGGGAGATACCGCGTAGGGGGCGAAAATGAACGTGCGGTAGAAGCGCGTGCCAGGGACGTTTTGGTTGAGCAGAAGCGCCAGGAAGAACGAGATGAAAATGGTGAGCAACACCGTTACCGGAACGTAGAGCGTGGTGAAAAGCACGGCCTTGCGGTATTCCGCGCTGGAAAACACCTTTTGGAAGTTTCCCAGGCCGGTGTAGATCATGCGGTTGCCAAAAGGCGAAACCTTGTACAGGCTCATGCGGAAAGAATCCGCGGCAGGCCAGTAGATGAAAAGGATGATAACCAGGAAAGTGGGAATTAACAGAAGGTATGGCAGAAATTTCCGCAACGCGATCCTCCCCCAAAGAAAAGGGGGCGCAAAAAGCGCCCCCGCGAAATGTGTTTACTGGTACAGTTCGTTGTACTCTTGGATGGCGATGGTGGATTCCTTTTCCGCCCAAGCCAGTGCCTGTTCCGGTGTCATTTCGCCGTTGAGCATGCGCTCGATCGCCGTCTCGATGATGTTGCGCATCTCGGGGTAGGCACCAATGACCGCGCCGTTGGAGGCGTAGTTCTGCTCGGAAAGCAACAGTTGGAAGATGGACCCAAGCAGTGCGGGTTCTTCGGCGTACATCCCGCTGTTCATCAGCACTTCCAGTGAATCCTTACGCACGGGGAAGTAGCCGGTTTCGAAGTGCCAGCGCACTTGTTGGTCGGTGTCCGCCATCCACTTCATGAACGTCCATGCTGCATTGGTTTCGGCCTTGGAATGGCCGTCGATCAGCCAGAGGCTCCCGCCACCGATGGCGACTCCACCTGCGGGCGCGCCCTCGGGTCGGGGAAGGAATGCGGTGCTGGCTTCAAAGCCGTTTGTCTGGGCATCCACCATGATGGCCACGTCGGAGGTGGAGGAAATCAGCATGGCGACCTTCTGGGACATGAACATCTGGCGAGCAGCGGTCCAGTCTTCTCTCTTGGTGTTGAGCATCAAGCCCTCTTTGGACATGTCGTTCCACAGTTTCAGGAAGCGGAGCGAGGCCTCGTTGTTGAAAATGGCCTCCGTGGCGCGGCCCGTTCGCCCGTTGTTGTTGTTCACCATCAGGGCACTCTGCAGCGCGTTGTATTCCTCCAAGAACCAGGAGTGGAGGTTCCAGGTGATGCCCGCTTGCACGATGTTGCCGTTGCTATCTTTCTTCGAAAGCGCGCGGGACATCTCGATCAGTTCCTGGAAAGTGCGTGGTGGCTTGTTGGGGTCCAGGCCGGCTTCGGCGAACATGGTCTTGTTGTAATACAGAACGGGGTTCGAGGAATTGAAAGGCATGGAGTAGAGTTTGCCGTCAACGCGGTAGTAATTCAAAACCTGGGGCAAGAAGTTTCCGATATCGAATTCGGTGTCCTCGTCGATCAGGTCTTGGATGGGAAGAGCCACCTGCCCGTCGATGAGCTTCTGGGTTCCAATTTCAAAAACCTGGATCACGTGAGGCGCCGTGCCAGACTGAACGGAAGTGATCAACTTGTTCAACGTCTCCTGGTAACTTCCGGTGTACTGTACTTCTACCTCGATGTCAGGGTACAGTTCCATGAATTGGCTTGCCATGTCGTTAAGCAAGTCGATGCGCCATCCGCCCATGGCATGCCAGAATTGAACGGTGGTCTTGGACAACCCAAGGGTCACCACCAAACCGACCAGCAGAAGAACAACCAATGCTTTCTTCACGAAAATCCCTCCTTTTAGAAGTTGGATGGAAATTGGCCATCCACGAAAAAACTTGAAAAAACTAAATATTTGTTGGCAAAAAAAACGATCCCAGCGATTCGCCAAGGGGACCCTACCCTGCCATTTCACCGAAGGAACGCTTCTTTTCGCCGCCTTCCACCAGGACCCTTTCGTACTTTTCTTCCACGTTTTTGAGCTGGTCTTTCAGGTCCATTTCGCGCGAAATGTGGTTCAAAACCAACAACACGAGGATTCGCTCGAATCCGTCTTTCTCGTCCTCCTCAAAATGGCTTTGGTACTTCTCGAAGTCATCGAATAGCACTTTCTTGATTCTTTCGATCTTTTCCCTGGGTTCATCGGATACGAAAGAGAATTCCATGCCCCCCAGCTCCAC
>Ga0209607_1004232_pt1 | contig 10729 bp, 11 predicted proteins | sample AD_UKC117_MetaG_FD_184413 | JGI IMG/M metagenome (GOLD analysis project Ga0209607, IMG submission 184413) | Active sludge microbial communities of municipal wastewater-treating anaerobic digesters from Hong Kong - AD_UKC117_MetaG (SPAdes)... | ecosystem: Engineered > Bioreactor > Anaerobic >... | reverse complement strand
TGCCGGGTTTTTCCTTCCCTTCCGGAATAAATATGGCCTGATAAAGAAATTCCTCCAGCAGAGGGATCTCATGCTTTTCCATCTCACGGATGATCATGAAGGCAAGATAATGAAAAAAAAATTGTGCATTGCACACTTGATGCATTTGGCTGCTATTCAATCAAATAACAAAAAGCCACCCCCGGGGGTGGCTTTTGTTAAGATGCTCATATACAGAGCATGGTATCAAGTGTGCAACGCACACCTATTGTACTTCATAAGATTCCCACGTGTACAAGCTGATCTCATCATTAAGGCAGGAAACAGTTCCCTTTCAAGTCCTTAATCTAAAAACCGAAATTTAGTTATCTTTGTTTATTATTAACTTAAAACAAGAATCATGAGTTTTTCCCCCAGATCTATTGCAGCCCTGGCATTAGCTGCCCTGTTCGTTTTTCCTTTAACCATGGACGCACAGAAAAAAATGCCCAAAAAGTATAAAAACGCCCCTGATCAGACCATCGTTATTGTTACCAATTCTCCGGCCCAATCATTTGACGAAGCTGAATATCCGCATCTCCAGTTTTATTACACACCACAGGAAATGCCCGATTTTCTAACCAGGCTTCACAATGTGAAACCGATCCCCATGAAAGACGGCATCACCGGAATGGTCGTTGATAATCAAGGAGTCATTGTGTATATCCGTGGATTCAACAATGCTTTGGCAGAAAACAACGACAATATGGATGAGATGAGCTGGACCATTCTGACTGTCGCAGACAAGAAGGGGACCATTGGCGGATCAAAACCCATGGACGATTATTTGAAAGACTACGTTATTAAAGGGAAGAGTGCAAAGAGGGATGATGACAAAACATATACACCGGGTGAAGAACCGACTTTTAAAGGATGGGACAAAGGCAAAGTGGAAGGCATGATGCTTCCTGATTTCACACTGATCACAAAAGACGGAAATGAATTATCCATAAAAGAGATCCTCAACGGACAACCCGCCTTTATTGTATTTACGAACATTCCCGAAGACGGAAAAGAGGTCAGCCCCATGCTGTGGCATGTAGAGAACGTGCTCTACAACTACTTTCCGCCCAGAAGGTAATTAGTATACTAAAATCTAATATTCAGGTATTTACGGGTTACAAACAATGACCAATTTCCAGATTAAAAGAGTAACTCCAAATGATCTTGATGAATTACAGACCATCAGCAGAATAACATTTCACGAGACTTTTGCCGGGGACAATAGTCCGGAAGATATGAACAAATACCTGGACGAAGAATTTTCTGCAGGAAAGCTGAACAAAGAATTGAAAGACAGGAATACCCAATTTTATTTTGCAACACTCAAGAATAAAATAATCGGTTACCTGAAAATCAATTTTGGACCCTCTCAAACAGAATTGCAAAACGAAAACGCTGTCGAGATTGAACGCATTTATGTGCTAAAAGCCTACCACGGGAAAAATCCGGGTCAGTTACTCTACCAAAAAGCATTAGAGATCGCCCTGCAAAAAAAAGTTGATTTTATATGGCTGGGAGTATGGGAACATAATCTCCGGGCTATCCATTTTTATAAAAAAAACGGTTTTGTGGCGTTTGACAAACACCTTTTTAAATTAGGGGATGACGATCAAACAGATATAATGATGAAACTTTCACTGGATCATAAGACAGGTTCCGTTAATTCAGATAATTCCCGATCTTGACTATATACAGGTCATACCCGCCTTTGCCGCCCGCACGGTCAGAGGAGAATACCATCAGATCAACTCCCAGGACCTGGAACAGCACGGGACGGTATTCGTTATATTCGGAATTGATGGTAGGTTGCAGTTTAATGGGCTCCATCCATTCATCATGATATTTTTTGGAATACCACAAATCGTAACTGCCTTCCCTGTTTGAAGCAAATACTATGAAATCCCCATAGATATAAGGACATTTGTCATCATAGCCACTCGAACCCATTTCCTTTGTTATATGCGCTATATCCCCGCCTATAAGCGATTGCTTTGAGATGGGCGAATTGTACTGCGCCGAATAAATGTCATAAGTCAACCCGTCCCGGTTGCTGCAAAAGTAGATCTTCCTGTTTTCTTCGTCTATGCACGGATAAAGATTGTCCCCGGATTCGTTCAGACCCGCAACGGCCACGGGATCGCTCACCGTTTGTCCGCTCCCGTAATTCCAGCGGGTAAGCTCCACAAAACGGATCTCGAATACCTCCCCCGGATTGGTAGCGTACAGGAACAACATATCCTCTCCGGTCAGAAAGCTGTGCGGCCCCAGCTCATCGTGCGGGGAATTTATCACGGGCAACAAAGCCGAAGCAGGTGCAACGTATTCTTCGTTCCCCGTACTCAGATCCAGGATGTTGTGGTCTTCGTGGTAGGAAAAATCCAGCTTGCAGGCAACTAAATCAAATTCTCCTCCATAGGAGTTCCTGTTGGAGGAAAACCAGATCTCGGACCGTTCGTAAGGGAAAGGCAGATCAGAATTCCAATCGTCATAGGCAGAATTCAGATCCCCCATGTTAGTAGCCGTTTCCGTGACTATTATATTGTAGTCAAATTCATAGTTTTTATTTAGCCAGGGACAGCCTTGCAGACTGAATATTATTAGAAGAACTGCAAAAATTCCGCATGATTTTTTTAATATTTTCATCATTGATCTTTTTGGGTGCGTGACAAATAATTCGATAGCATGGCAAACCAACCAAAAACAACCACTCCAAAAAGTCTTTGTGTCAAACCGCGGTAATTAACCGGATCCAGCCCGGCTATCACAGACCACAAATAAAGAAACATCAGTAAACCGGCGACGACTGATAACCGTTCAAGTAATTTCTTATGCAGTAACCCACGTGATTCGTATAGAAAAACAAACGGGAGTATCATAATGAACAATCCAAACCCGTAGAACCCGTGCCAAGGTGAACCTATGGGATAAATGGCCCCAAAAACAAATGTTACACCAAAGGTAAAAGTAAGTATTCCGGTGAGCAAAAATCTTTTTTTATAGCTCACCCACAAACCGGTAGCCAGAAGAAACAATGATATACTGGTTAACAAAACACCTGTCTTGAAAAGGATAACAGCAGCATTATTGCCGTTAATACCCAATTCACTGGCATGTTGTCCAAGGTGGGAATATTCCTCCGCCGGGATGCCGGCAATAAATATGAAGCCGAAATAAATGACCGGCAGGCACATGGCTTGTTTAATCAGGAAATTTTTCATTTGTATCATTATTTGCTATCAAACTATATGCAAACCATAGCAGGGGAGCCTGTCCGTGCAGGTCTCCTGCCACGCGGGGACGTGTAAGGTAATGATTAATATCCGTGCTTTGGCCCGTTCCCACACATACTTCCCGCAAAGTCCCGTCTTCATTTAAATATTTGCCGAGACCTTTCCACGCCCATTCAACCGCCTTGCCGTAAGGGCGCCGCGGCAATAATCCCCGGTTCACTCCCACCTGCATGGCATATCCGAACATGGCACTGCCCGAGGTTTCCCTGAAGGACTCGGGGTGATCTATGAGCTGCCCCCAAAGGCCGTCTTCACCCTGGTGGCGCAGCAGTGCTTTCATCATTCTGCTGTACCCTTCAAGGACGGCACTGTAATGCGGATCGCTTTGGGGCAGCTCCGTAAGCAACTCGGCAAGTCCCGTTGCTACCCAGCCGTTTCCCCTGCCCCAGAAGAAAGGACCTTCCGAGCCATGGTAAAACAAGCCGTTGGGCTGCTGCAGTTTTTCGAGGTAAGCCGCCACCACCCGGGCAGTCCTTTCCAAATACTCCGCTTTCCCGGTCACCCGGTACGCCTGGACCTGCAGCGAGACGATCATCCAGATATCATCAATCCAAAAGCGCACCTGGCGCGTCAACCCATCCGGCAACGGATCCTCCCACTGCCCGTCGGCATACCGCAACCCCTGCTCCCGGAACGCCTCCCACACCCCTGCCTGTGTTACCCGGTTCACCCCATCCATTCCCGGCTCCTGATGCATCCCTGCCATTTCCTGCTCCTGATGCACCCCTGCCATTCCCGGCACCTGATGCATCCCTGCCATTTCCTGACGGCCAAAGGCAGTGCTCATCCCCACCCGGTACAGCTCCAGCGGCAAAATACCGTAAACGTTCACATCCACATGATTTGCCGAGTTTGGGATGGTATCGGTCCGCTTCACCGCATACCTTTGCGCAAGTCTTTCAAGCAACGCCGAGTCCTTCAGCGCATCGGCCAACCGCACCGCTCCAAACCCCGCGCAAGCCTCGGCATAATGAATCCCGAAAACCAACGAATTTTCATTCATTCCAGGCTCCTGATCCGTTTCCTGCTCCTGGGTCAATCCTTGCTCCTGCTCACTTCCGGACTCCAGATTGGCGCCCTGCTCCTGATACAACAACATCATGAACTCCGGGCGCGAGAGCAACTCCTCTATCACCAGCTTTCCTGCCTCCTGAGGCGAATACCGCCCCCACTCATCCGTCCGGGAGCAACAGGACAAAACCACCAACCCGATAAAAAGAGCTGGCAAGACAAAAAGAAGTGGGCCCTTAATGCGCCAATATGCTTTCATGCTTCTATGCTTTTTATGCTTTTATCTGCTTTTAATGCTTTTAGCTGCTCTTTAAGTCTGGTTACCCTTTCCTTAAGTGATTTCTGATGCTCTTCGTCCGACGTATTGGGATCCTGCATACGGATGAACAATTCGCAGGGAAGATCGGGGCATTGTCCGCAGCTGCTGTACTTTTTAGCCACAACAGCGCATTTGAACAAAGGGCAAATACCCTCTGCAGTGTGTTCGGCCGCCCAAAAAGGAGCACCCTTTACCCGGTAGCAACCGGCGCATTGGTTGCCGTAGAATTCACATTCATTACACAGCAATCCGCAGGAAGATAGAATTTGTGTCATGATAATAGTTTTCGTAAAGATAGAAAATGATTTGGGGTGCAACGCACACATTGTTCGTTTTCCTCATAATGAGGAAGTTACGAAAATCAACCCCCCGGGGGTCGATTTTCGTAACAGGCTGAAAATCAGCCAAACGAACAATGTGTGCGTTGCACCCCCTTTTTCAAATATCATAGATCTGATCATAACGTATTAAACCTTCTGCATTTATGGCAATCAAAATTGTATATTTTTTTTGATTCTGATGAAACGACACACTCTTCTATCTCTGTTCGTACTATTATTTGCGACATTCAATCAAGCCAACGGCCAGAACCTGATCCTGAACGATCTGGAATATTTCCAGACGCAGGGCGTCAACGTACTGGTATACAGCAACCTTTTTACCGGGGGGTTTAACGACGAAAAAACCGCCGGTATAGAGATCATTCACCATGGCGTAAGAACGGCTCAGGGCGGTGCCGTCAGGCTATCCCATACTCCCGAGCAGTGGGACCTGGTGCCGGCCATACCCACCCGGACGGTCAACCCGACAGAACAATCCATCGAATCCGTATTGCGTTACGAAGACTACGATTTTGAATCGCGCGTGGTTGTCTCGGCAAAAGGAAAAGGGGTGGAAATCTCGGTTTACCTGGACAAGCCCCTCCCTGAAAAACTGGAAGGAAGTGCGGGATTCAACCTGGAGTTCCTGCCGTCGCAGTACTGGGGAAAGGCCTACCTGATGGACGGGCGTCCCAACCGGTTTCCGCGCTACGTGGTGGGGAACACCATTACTCGGCCGAACACTGAGAAACTAAAACAATTCAAAGGCTACGTGACCTCGGACGACAGGGGCACGGGCCGATTCATAGACCCGCTTCCGCTGGAGACCGGGCATTCCATGCTGCTTGCACCCGATGCGCCCGAGCGGACGGTGACAATCACTTCGCATGATGCCGAGTTGATGCTTTTTGACGGCCGCGTGCTGGCACAGAACGGTTGGTTTGTGGTTCGCAGCCTGCTTCCTGCGGGAAAAACCGGCAAAGTGCTGACCTGGACCGTGGAACCGAATGCCGTGGAAGGATGGATCCGGGAACCGAATATCGGGTTTTCCCAGGTAGGCTACCTGCCCGGACAACAAAAAGTAGCCGTCATTGAACTGGACAAAAAAGATAAACCGCTGGAAACAGCCTCCATTTACAAAATTGAAAACAATGGCAACGCAACCGAAATTTTCAATGGCAACATTGAACCCTGGGGCGATTATTACAAATACCATTACGTGAAATTCGATTTCACCCCGGTCAACACCCCCGGCATATACTACATCCAATACGGTGACTGCAAAACAAACAACTTTATCATAGAAGAGAACGTATACGACAAGATCACCGATGCCACCAGTGATATCTGGATACCCATACACATGAACCACATGTACGTGAACGAGGCGTACAGGGTATGGCACGGGGAACCTTTCAAAGACGGTTACCTGCAGGCACCGCCAAACACGGATCACTTTGACCTTCACGGTCAGGGCCCCACAACCGACACCCCGTACAAAGCACTGGAAACGATCCCCGGATTGAACGTCGGCGGGTTCTTTGACGCAGGCGACTTTGACATAGAGACGGGATCGAACATCAGCGTGGTACAGAATTTTGTCCAGACCTGGGAATACTTCAAACCCTTGCGTGATCAGACTTTTGTGGATCAGGACCAACGTTACGTGGACCTTCACCGACCGGACGGGACACCCGACATCTTGCAGTTTATTGAGCACGGGACCATGCAACTGGTAGCCCAGGCCGAGATCATCGGCCATATGGCCCAAACGCTTTCCAACTCGGTCCTGGACAATTACCACCACTTGGGCGATGCCGCATCCATCACGGACGGCCTTCCCTACAACCCCGAACTCGGCCCGTATGAAGTGGCGGCCGACGGGCAGTCCAGCGGAGTGAAGGACGACATGTGGGCATTTACAAGCCGCAATCCTTTCCTGGACCAGACGGCCGCCACCATGTTTGCCTCGGCAAGCCGCGCCCTGAAAGGATACAACGACGATCTTTCGGAAAGGGCATTGCAACAGTCAAAACGACTGCTGAAAGAAGCCACGGAGATGATGGCCGCCATGCCGCAACAAAGGCGCGGATGGGGATTCGGATCCGGCAATTTTGCCACCAACCTGCAGCTTTACATCTCCACCGGAGAACAATCCTACCTGGATCAATTTGAGCAACAACTATGGCCGGCTCTTGACCGGAACGTGAGCTACACCATCCTGACTGCGCTTCACGCCATACCCCACATGGACGCCTCCTACAAAGAAAAACTCCGTCCGTATGTCATTCAATACAAAGAGTATATAGAACAACTGGAAAAAGACAACCCCTACGGAGTACCCATCGGCCTGGGGAACTGGGCAGGCAGCGGAGGTGTGGTCAGTTTTGGAACCACCGTTTGCTTTGCGAACCGGTATTACCCCGATATCATTGACGAAAGTCATGCTTTCAAAGCCACCAACTGGCTGTTCGGCTGCCATCCGTACCACAATTATTCATTGGTAGCCACCGTGGGAGCCACCCGTCCCAAAGAGGTCTTTTACGGAAACAACAGGGCCGACTTCTCGTTTATCCCCGGCAATGTGGCTCCCGGCATATTGTTCAGACAGCCCGACCACTTTGAGAACTACGACGACTGGCCCTTCCTGTGGGGACAAAACGAGGGCACCATTGGCGGAAATACCGCGTACCTGATCTTCGGATCCGCCTTTAAGGATATGATCAAGGATTAACGCCCAGTAAAAGTTTAGCGCATCCCCAATTTCCGGTTTTCCTTCAAAAGACCAATGGACTCCTGCACCCTTTTCTGCACGGTTTCCTGGGTTTTAGCAGTGGTGATCCAAAGAATGTACTGCCGCCTGTAACTCGGCGCAAGATTTTGAAAATTTTCCAACGCCGGTTCGTTCCGCGCAAAAGCTTCCCGGAGAAATTCCGGCAGCGGGATCTCTTTCCCCGGCAGCTCTTTGAGGGGTTTGTGGTTTTCCCACTTGCCGAGTCCCGCGCGCGTCATTTTTCCCTCCCGGATCAGTGTCTGTGCGATTTTGATGTTGACCTGCGACCATTTGGAATTTTTTCTCCGAGGCGTGAATTTCCTGAGGTATCGCTCCTCGTCCACTTTTTTCAGTGTGCTGTCAATCCACCCGAAGCAGAGAGCTTCTTCCAAGGCTTCACGGTATTCGATACACGGTTTATCCGTATGTTTCTTATAATAGATCATCCAGATGCCGGGACTGCTTTCATGGTGCTGTTCCAGCCAGTTCCTGAAAGCTTCCCTGTTTTCAAAAAAAAGCTGTTTCTGGTCCTGGTTCTGTGACTGTGCCTTATCCGGTTTCTGGTCTTGGTTCAGGTTCAGGTCCTGCTTCTGGTTCAGGTTCAGGTCCTGCTTCTGGTTCTGGTTCTGGTTCTGCTTCTGGTCCTGCTTCTGTTTCTGCATTCTGAACTAATGATTATTTGGTGAGTTTTTCTATGGCTTCTTCGCGGCTGTTAACAAAATTAATCCTACCGTAGCGGTTGCTTTCATAGATAAAGTCCCGGATGCTTTTCCCCGGGTATTTTGAGAAATCACCGATAATGGCCAATTCTACGCGGTACGTAGTGAATTTTTGCAGGATCTCGCCTGCCATCCCTGTTTTCAGGTCAAAGAAGGCAGGATCCAGGTGTTCTTCCCGGATCATGATCTTCCGGGCACCCAGGTAATCGGCGTTGGCCATCAGATCCAATGCATCCTGTGTCTGCCCTATCACTGTTCCCGCGGACTTCACCTCGGCAATTCTCACACCCTCTTGATTTTCTTTCCGTGCTTCCCCCGCTACAATGATTTTAAGAACCACATCCGGTTCCTCCAATACTGTTTTCAATGCCCCTATGCGGCTTTCCCGCTCAAAGGAATACGTGCGGTCCTTATCCCGGCAATGCTCCAGGATCAGAAGCGCCTTCTTCAATGACAAGTTGCGGATTTCGACCAGCTGCAGTTTAACAGGCCCTGCCATCAGCGGCTCTTTTATGTCCGGTTCTGCATTCAACGAAAGCGGTGGCAACGGTTCTGTAGCTCCAGGATCTGCAGTTTCCGGTTCTGAGGCTTCAAGTTCTGCTGCTCCCAACTTTTCAAGAATCAGGGCCAGATCCTCCAGGTTCTGAATGTTGAAATCCCTCCGCTCCTGGAGGTATTTGATCGCCCGGGCATCATCCATCCGGATAAATGCTCTCAAATCAAGATCTGCATTTTCCAACAGTTCTTCAGTGACTTCTTCAAATTGTTTCTCTTCCGGAAGCGGGTTATTGGCATTTCCTCCGAAAATTTTGGTCATGATAGCCCTTAGTATCACGCCCAGTTTCTCTATTTCCCTTAATATGTAATCCTTTTGCTCCATAATTCACAAAGATAGCAAAAAGGGTACGTCGTACACATTGTTCGTTTAATTGATACTCAATCAGTTAAGAAAATCAAGCCCCAAGGGGTTGATTTTCTTAACTGCCTCATTATGAGGCAAACGAACAATGTGTACGACGTACCTTTTAGCGAATTGATACCTCTCTTAGTAATTCCAAAGCTTCCGTTATCTGTGTGCCATTGCCTTTTAGAATCCAACGCATCCACTTTTTGTCTGCATTATCAGGTACAAGTTTTTTTAGCATCCAAACAACTAACGGTATCATAACAAAAACACTGATGGCACTTTGCACCAGGAGCCATATCCTGTCACCGTGCTTAATTATGTTTATTCCAAAAACAAGATCAAAAATCAAAACTACAAAAGCCATATATAATGGGAATATCCATATTAGCTTACGCAGGTATTTTATTACCGTACTTCTGAGTATCAGTAATTGTTTCTGCAATTGACTGATGGTGGCTGAATAATCTATAGTTAGTATCAACCTCAGTTCTTTCACCGAAGTATAGACTATAGTAAAAGCCAGCACAGCCAGGATTGCTCCTGAGATCACAAACACAGGCTGGGGCCATTTTGCAACAATATATCCAATCAACAGAAATCCAATTAATATATAAAAGCTCATTGCTATAGCTTTTATACGAACCAGGCTCTTCATTTTTTTTTCAACCTTATCCATATTGATCTTCCGCAACAAATCGGTATTGATACTCACCTGCTGTTGTAATTGTTGTTCATGCTGACTCCACAATTCCCGGAATTTATCCTCTTCTTTCATTGCATATTTATGGTTATATATTGTTTCATTTTTTGTTTTAACCTTCCCAGTCGGGTACCTACATTGCTGACCGATATTCCCAAAACTTCAGCTATCTGGGCATAACTGTTTTCGTCCAGATACATCAAGAGCAACGCCTTGTCCAGCTTATTCTGTTCATGGATGAATTGCCTGAGTAATCCTATCTCTTCGCTCATTTCGCTCTTTTCTTCCCCGGCAACATGGACAAGATGCAAATCCAGTGAAATATGGTGCTTTTCCCTCACCCTGCTTTTACGGATATGTGAAATGGCCACATTCAATGCGATCCGGTACATCCAGGTGCTGATCTTGTATTGTTGGTCATAGTTCTTGAAACTTCTCCAGAGTTGAAATATAATCTCTTGTACCAGGTCCTGGAGTTCCTCCCGATCATTGCAGTAAGCGTGGGCCACTTTGTAAATGATCCCCTCATTGTTTTCAATTACCCTGACAAATTGTTCCTGAATATCCTTTCCCGGGTTGTCTTTCATTCAATTATCATGTTTTTTTGTGCCCATTCCCCGGCCGCTTTTATTGCCGTGGGATGCTGCCTTATCCCGTTATGGCTGGCTC
>Ga0209607_1004224_pt1:7500-10739 | contig 10739 bp, 6 predicted proteins | sample AD_UKC117_MetaG_FD_184413 | JGI IMG/M metagenome (GOLD analysis project Ga0209607, IMG submission 184413) | Active sludge microbial communities of municipal wastewater-treating anaerobic digesters from Hong Kong - AD_UKC117_MetaG (SPAdes)... | ecosystem: Engineered > Bioreactor >... | reverse complement strand
GGGGCGGCGGCGCTGAGCCTCGTCAACGCGGCGCTGGCGGAGGGCTGGGGTGCCAGCTGGCTGACGGGCTGGCCGGCCTATGACCGCGGCCTCGTGGAGGCGGCGCTGGGGCTCGGTCCCGAGGAATGGATCGCCGGCTTCGTCTATATCGGGCATTGCGATGCGCCGCCGCCCGAGCGGCCGCGGCCGGAGCCCGAGTCGCGGGTGCGCTGGCTCGGCGCATGAGCCTGATCGCGGATTTCGGCCGGGCGGTCGCGCAGTTGCGCGATCAGCGCTTCCTGGGCGTGCTCCTCAAGGCGCTGGCGATCACCGTGATCGGGCTCGCGCTGGTCTTCTGGGCGGTGATGGCGGGGCTCGGCTGGATCCTGCCCGAGAGCGTCGCGCTGCCCTGGATCGGGCCGGTGCGCTTTCTCGACGATCTTGCCTCCCTGGCGGCGGTCGGGCTGATGCTCGTGCTCTCGGTGGTGCTGATGGTGCCCACGGCCGCGGCGGTGGTGGGCTTCTTCCTCGAGGAGGTGGCCGAGGCGGTGGAGGCCGAGCATTACCCGGGCCTCGCGCCGGTCGCCGGGCCGGGGCTGTCGGCGCAGATCGGCGACGCGCTGCGGTTCTTCGCGCTGGTGGTGGCGGTCAATCTCGCGGCGCTCGTGGTCTATCTGCTGCTGCCGCCGCTCGCGCCCTTCGTCTTCTGGCTGGTCAACGGCTTCCTGCTGGGGCGGGAGTATTTCCAGCTGGTCGCCATGCGACGGCTCGGGCCGGAGGGCGCGGCGCGCCTGCGGCGGGCCAATGCCGGGCGGATCTGGTTGGCGGGAACCGCCATGGCGGTGCCCCTGAGCGTGCCGGTCCTCAACCTGCTCGTGCCGATCCTCGGCGTGGCGGTCTTCACGCATCAGCTCCACCGGATGGCCCCGGCGTCCTGAGGCCGCCTGTGGCGGCGGTTTGGCGGGGCCGGCGGTTTCGGTGTATGCTGCCCGCGGGGAGGCTGAGATGCGGATCCTGCGCGTGCTGGCTCTCGTGGCCGCAGGGGCGCCGGGCGGCGCCGCGGCGGCGACGGCGGTCGATGCGGCGATCGTGCTGGCGGTGGATGCCTCGGCTTCGGTGGACGGGGTGGAACTGGCCATCCAGCGTGGCGGTTACGCCCGGGCGCTCCGGCACGCCGACCTGCTGCAGGCGGTTCGGGCCGGGGCGGAAGGGCGGATCGCGCTCGCCTATTTCGAATGGGGTGGTCAGGTGCATCGCGACGCCGTGCTGCCCTGGACCCTGATCGACGGCCCCGAGGCGGCGGCGGGTTTTGCCTCGGCGATCGAGGGGCTGCCGGTGCGCTCGAGCCTCGGCACCTCGATCTCGCGAGCGCTGGACTTCGCCCGGAGGCTGATCGACCGCGGCCCCTTCGCCGCGGACCGGCGCACCATCGACGTCTCGGGTGACGGCCCCAACAATCTCGGGCCGCCGGTTACGGAGGCGCGCGACCGGGCGGTGGCGGAAGGGATCGTGGTCAACGGCCTGCCGGTGCTCGTCGCCCCCTCCGCCAGCTTCCGCGATATCGACCGCTATTACGCGGATTGCGTCATCGGCGGCTTCGGCGCATTTGTCCTCGCGGCGCGCAGCGGCGAGGAATTGGCCCCGGCGATCCGGCGCAAGCTCATCCTCGAAGTCAGCGGTCTTGCGCCGCCGGCGCGCATCCTGCCCGCGGCCGAGGCGGAGCCGGTCGACTGCCTCGTCGGCGAGCGGATCCGGCAGGAGCGGATCGACCGCATCTTTCCCGGCCTCCTTCGGTGACGGCCGCGCCGGCTACTCGGAACGGGACTCCGGCGCCCCCCCGGCGACAAACCAGCCGGGATCGGCGTTGCCGCCGCAGACGAGCACGCCGACCCGCTCGCCCGGCGCCGCCCGGTAGCGGCCCGAGGTCAGGGCTGCGATCGCGGTGACGCCACCGGGCTCGGCGAAGATCCGGGCGGCCTCCCAGAAGCGGCGCTGGGCGTCGACGAGCTCGGCGTCGGAGACGACGAGTGCCGCCGCGACACGCTCGGCGAGGATCGCGTAGGGCAGGGCGCCGATGCGCGGTGCACCGAGCGAGCCGGCGGCAAGCCCCTCGGGCGCGATCACGGCATCGGGGCCCGTGGCGAGTGCTGCGGCGAGGGTGGCGGTGCCGCGGGTTTCCACGGCGACGATGCGGATGCGGCGGTCGTACCAGGCGGCGATGCCGCCGATCAGGCCGCCGCCGCCCACCGAGACCAGCAGCGTGTCGAGACCGGGGCATTGCTCCTCGATCTCGCGGCCGAGGGTGCCCTGGCCGGCGAGGGTCTCGGGCTGGTCGAAGGGATGCACTGCCAGCGCACCGGTCTCGGCCACGAAGGCTTCGAGCGCGGCCAGGGTCTTCTCGAAGCTGCCCGGCACCGCGACGACCTCGGCGCCGAAGCCGCGGATGCGCTCGGCCTTGACCGGGTCGGCCCAGTCCGGGACGAAGACGCGCGCCGGATGACCCAGGGTGCGGGCGGCGAAGGCCACCGCCGCCCCGTGATTGCCGCCGGAGGCCGCGGCGACCCCGACAGACGGCACCGGACGCGCGAGCAGGGCATTGAAGGCGCCGCGGGCCTTGAAGCTGCCGGTCACCTGCAGCTGTTCGAGCTTGAGGACGAGCGGATGTCCGAGGCCCAAGGCCCCCGCCTCGAGCTCCAGCACCGGCGTCCGCCGGACATGCGGCTTGATGCGCGTATGGGCGTCGGCGATGTCGGTCGGGCCGATCATGGACGCCTCCTCGGCCGGCTGCCGGCGGGCTAGCGCGCTTCGCCGGGCAGGAGGCCCTCGGGCATGATCACGCCGTCGATCACCTGGATGAGGCCGTTGCTCGCCATCACGTCCGGCTGGACCACGTTGGCGCCGCCCACCCTCACGCCGTTGATGCCGTCGACGATGATGTCGAGCCCGCCCAGGGTGGTGAGCGTCGTGGTGCGGCCGCTGAGATTGGCGGTGGTATAGGTTCCGGGCACCACGTGCATCTCCAGCAGCCGGGTCAGTTCGCCGCGGTTCTGCGGCTGCATCAGTGTGTCGAGCGTGCCCTTCGGCAGCGCGTCGAAGGCCGAGTTGCGCGGCGCGAAGACGGTGAAGGGGCCGGCATCGTCGAGCGACTGGACCCCGGCGGTGGTCAGGGCGCGCGCCAGCGTGGTGAAGGCGGCATTGGAATCGATCACCTCCTGGATGCTCGGGTTCTGCGGCGCGCCTGCACAGGCCGAAAGCGCGAT
>Ga0209607_1004224_pt1:0-2500 | contig 10739 bp, 6 predicted proteins | sample AD_UKC117_MetaG_FD_184413 | JGI IMG/M metagenome (GOLD analysis project Ga0209607, IMG submission 184413) | Active sludge microbial communities of municipal wastewater-treating anaerobic digesters from Hong Kong - AD_UKC117_MetaG (SPAdes)... | ecosystem: Engineered > Bioreactor > Anaerobic... | reverse complement strand
TCGTCAGTCAATAACGGGGTGAACCAGGTACTTTCGACCTGAACACATAGGGTTGAAAGAGCGAACGCGGGGAACTGAAACATCTCAGTACCCGTAGGAAAGGAAATCAATCGATACTCCCCCAGTAGCGGCGAGCGAACGGGGACCAGCCGAGCCCAAGACGTGAGCAGAACCGGATGGAAAGCCGGGCGAGACGGGTGACAGCCCCGTATGCGAAGCGTCGCGGGACGTATCAAGTAGGGCGGGACACGTGAAATCCTGTTCGAAGATGGGGGGACCACCCTCCAAGGCTAAGTACTCCTTGCTGACCGATAGCGAACCAGTACCGTGAGGGAAAGGTGAAAAGCACCCCGACAAGGGGAGTGAAACAGTCCCTGAAACCGGACGCCTACAAACAGTCGGAGCCTGACGGCGATCTTCGGATCATCGGGCGGGTGACGGCGTACCTTTTGTATAATGGGTCAACGACTTGGTCTCACGAGCAAGCTTAAGCCGGCAGGTGTAGGCGCAGCGAAAGCGAGTCTGAACAGGGCGTTCAGTTCGTGGGATCAGACCCGAAACCGAGTGATCTAGGCATGTCCAGGATGAAGGTGCGGTAACACGCACTGGAGGTCCGAACCCACACCTGTTGAAAAAGGTCGGGATGAGGTGTGCCTAGGGGTGAAAGGCCAATCAAACTCGGAGATAGCTGGTTCTCCGCGAAAACTATTTAGGTAGTGCGTCAGACGGACACCCTCGGGGGTAGAGCACTGGATGGGTAATGGGGACCCACAGTCTTACTGATCCTAACCAAACTCCGAATACCGAGGCGTGATATCTGGCAGACACACGGCGGGTGCTAACGTCCGTCGTGGAGAGGGAAACAACCCTGACCTGCAGCTAAGGCCCCCAATTCATGGCTAAGTGGGAAAGCATGTGGGACGACCAAAACAACCAGGATGTTGGCTTAGAAGCAGCCATCATTTAAAGAAAGCGTAACAGCTCACTGGTCTAGACAAGTTGTCCTGCGGCGAAGATGTACCGGGGCTCAAGCCATGAGCCGAAGCTCGGGGTGTACCCTTCGGGGTGCGCGGTAGCGGAGCGTTCCGTGATATAATTCCATGTCTCTTCAGCATCGCCGTTCAGCAATGGGCGGATGTTGCGGAGACGCGGGATTTACTGTGAAGCCGGCCTGTGAGGGATCCGGTGGAGTGATCGGAAGCGAGAATGTTGACATGAGTAGCGACAAAGCGGGTGAGAGACCCGCTCGCCGAAAGTCCAAGGGTTCCTGCTTAAAGCTAATCTGAGCAGGGTGAGCCGACCCCTAAGGCGAGGCCGAAAGGCGTAGTCGATGGGAACCGGGTTAATATTCCCGGGCCAGGAGGAAGTGACGGATCGTGGAAGTTGTCGTCCCTTATCGGATTGGGGCGGCCTCCAAGCGGTTCCTGGAAACAGCCCTCCATCAGATCGTACCCGAAACCGACACAGGTGGACTGGTAGAGCATACCAAGGCGCTTGAGAGAACTGCATTGAAGGAACTCGGCAAAATGCCTCCGTAACTTCGGGAGAAGGAGGCCCCGTCCTTGGGCAACCAGGGGCGGGGGGCACAGACCAGGGGGTGGCGACTGTTTACTAAAAACACAGGTCTCTGCGAAGCCGTAAGGCGACGTATAGGGACTGACGCCTGCCCGGTGCCGGAAGGTTAAAAGGAGAGGTGCAAGCCTTGAATTGAAGCCCCGGTAAACGGCGGCCGTAACTATAACGGTCCTAAGGTAGCGAAATTCCTTGTCGGGTAAGTTCCGACCTGCACGAATGGCGTAACGACTTCCCCGCTGTCTCCAATGCAGACTCAGCGAAATTGAACTCCCCGTGAAGATGCGGGGTTCCCGCGGTCAGACGGAAAGACCCCGTGCACCTTTACTACAGCTTCACACTGGCATCAGGTCAGAGATGTGCAGGATAGGCGGTAGGCTTTGAAACGGGGACGCCAGTCTCCGCGGAGCCGCCCTTGAGATACCGCCCTTCGCTCATCTGATGTCTAACCGCGGACCGTCATCCGGTTCCGGGACCCTGTGTGGCGGGTAGTTTGACTGGGGCGGTCGCCTCCCAAAGAGTAACGGAGGCGCGCGATGGTGGGCTCAGGTTGGTCGGAAATCAACCGTCGAGTGCAATGGCATAAGCCCGCCTGACTGCGAGACTGACAAGTCGAGCAGAGTCGAAAGACGGCCATAGTGATCCGGTGGTCCCGCGTGGAAGGGCCATCGCTCAACGGATAAAAGGTACGCTGGGGATAACAGGCTGATGGTGCCCAAGAGTCCATATCGACGGCACCGTTTGGCACCTCGATGTCGGCTCATCTCATCCTGGGGCTGGAGCAGGTCCCAAGGGTACGGCTGTTCGCCGTTTAAAGAGGTACGTGAGCTGGGTTTAGAACGTCGTGAGACAGTTCGGTCCCTATCTGCCGTGGGTGTAGGATACTTGAGAGGAGTTGCCCCTAGTACGAGAGGACCGGGGTGAACGT
>Ga0209607_1004218_pt1 | contig 10754 bp, 6 predicted proteins | sample AD_UKC117_MetaG_FD_184413 | JGI IMG/M metagenome (GOLD analysis project Ga0209607, IMG submission 184413) | Active sludge microbial communities of municipal wastewater-treating anaerobic digesters from Hong Kong - AD_UKC117_MetaG (SPAdes)... | ecosystem: Engineered > Bioreactor > Anaerobic >... | reverse complement strand
ACTCTACAAAGCGCACCTCAGCGCCGGCGACACCGGCTTGGATGGGCGCGATGCCGGTGAAGGGACAGCGTACATTGGCACCTTGAGCAATCTCAGCGGCGGCAGCTTTAGCAATGTGACCATGACAGTCCCCGGCGCAGTCGGTTTGCAAATTGGCGATGACATTACGGCCCTACTCATCGACCGAGCTACCGGCAACACCTCTGAGTTTAGCGCCAACTATGATTTGAGCCTACACATTAGTGGCAAAGTCTTCCACGATGTCGATGGGACAGCAGCCGCAACTGGTCCGGCCTTTGTTGGCTCTACATTGGCGGATGTCCATCTTTACACGGATCAGGGCGTCCATCTGGCCAAAACCACCTTGGACGCCAGCGGTGAATTTACCTTCACCGGGATTAGCAATGGGACCTACTACGTCGCGATTAATGATTTCCGCGGCTTGGCGACCGGTTCCGTGGGCGATGGCTCATTGCAGGTCGAACAGACCTACGGTTCTGCCGGCAACGCAGCCACAGGTAGCGGTCCGATCTGTGTTGGCCCAGCACCAACTTACACGCAACAATCATCGGCCAATCCGGCGGCATGGATCTTCGGTGCGCAAGGTGGCACAACAGTTGCCGGCCCTTGTTTCGGCGGTCGCACCAGCAATCCCAGCATCTTTGACAACACCGCGGCCCCGCCAATTACAAAGAGTGAGCATGTGATTCGCATTGCCGTTCTCGATAATCATGTGAGCGGTGTGGCCTTCGGTTTTAGTGCCAATGTGGTCACCAACCTCGGCACCGGTTATACACAAGGAACTCTCGCCAGCTTCCTCAAACTTGCCAACACGTTGAGTGGCCCCAACAGCATGCGCTTTGTGCCGGCTCAGGTGCCCAATATGAGCAGCAACGGCAACAAGTGGTGGCAGCTCAATGTCACCGATGCGCTGCCTCAGGTCACGGCAGCCGACACCACCATCAGTGGCGTTGCCTATAGCAATACCGATGGTGCCACGATCCTCGACACCAACCCAGTGATGATTGGTGCAACAAGTAAAGTTGGTGTCGGTGCAGATGGCCGCGCCAACAGTGGTGACGAGGCTCAAATTGCCGGCATGAGTGGTCCGGAGTTTGCAGTAAAAGGGACATCAACGATTGCCTACGGTCTCGATATCAATGCGAACAATGTCACGATGCAAAATCTGGGCATCTACGGCTTTGGCTCCGCCACTTTGCCCCAAGGTGTCACCCACTTTGGCGAGACCGGCAATATTGTGCTGCGCAACAATGTTGACAACGTCACGCTGAAAAACAGCGTTCTCGGGAGCAGCGCGGCCAGCTTTACCGATCCAGGCAGCAGCCGCACCAAGGGCAGCAATCTGATCTTCGAGGGTAGCGCCAGCAATATCACCATCACCGATAACCTGATCGGCTTTGCCGGTGACAGCGGTCTGCTCAAGTATGCCAAGAATGGCATGAGCCCGCTCACCAATGTGACAATTAGCGGTAACGAGATTCGCGGCAACGGCTTGGCACCGGCCAACAATACACAGGGCGCCGGTATCGAGCTCAACAACTATGCCTTGCCGGGCGCGGCGCAAAGTGTAGCCATTCACAAGAATCTAATTACCGCCAACGGCGCCCAAGGAATTCAACTTGACTACGGCCGCGGTGTGACGATCAAGGAAAACACGTTACAGGGCAATGGTGCCGGCTCGTCCGTTTCGATTGACGAACGCCAGAACATTCAGATCGTCGGCGGCGAAAATCTAACGGTCCAATACAACAGCATTACCGGCAGCGTGGTCTCTGATGGCATCGAATTGCGCAATGGTACGGGTGCGGGTGCCACACCAGCAATTAAAGTTCGCATTAGCCAGAATCAGTTCGGCAACAACCAAGGTCAGGCGATTAACCTGCTGCCCGACAACGTGAACATCAACAATGGGCAATGTGCCGAAGCCGGCCAGCAGAACTTCTCCGTCGATTATCCGGTCATTACCCTGGCCGAAATCAACGGCACCGATCTCAAGATCGAAGGCTCCACCTGTGCCGGCCTCAGTGGTACTGTTGAGGTTTACAAGATGGCCGCCACCAGCGGCAACGGTGAGACTGTCAACAGCGCCCTCTATGGTGAAGGCGACGCCTACCTTGGCTCCTTTGCCGTCAGCGGTGGCACCTTTGCGGCCCACACCTTCAACAGCGTTCACAATATTATTGGTGGTGAGTATGTCACGGCTATCTTCATTGATGCCAATGGCAACACCTCCGAGTTTAGCAAGAACGCCTACGTCTACACGCCGGTTAAATTGAGCGCAACACCGACGATCACAGAAGGCATGAGCGGCCAAATCACCGCCACCATTAGTGTCACAAGCCTGAATGATGTAGATGTTACGCTGGGTTTTGTCAACCAATCAGCCGCCGACAACGACTACAGCACGACCACGGCCATCACAATTCCGGCGGGGAAACTGCACGCCAACGTCCCCTTCACGGCGACCGATGACACGACCGTGGAAAATGATGAGACCTTTACGGTCAACATTGTCAGCGCCCAAAATGCGACCAACCACGCCACAGCGCAGACGGTGACGATCAAAGACAACGACTTTACCGCCATTACATTGAGTGCCAGCAGCACCCTGGTTGAAGGACAGAGTGGGGTCGTGACGGCTACACTGGCCACACTCAGCGTGAACCCAGTGAACGTTACCCTGGTCTACACTGACGGGACAGCAGCCGGCAGCGATTACACAGGCGGCCTGTCCATTGTGATCCCTGGTGGGCAAAAATCGGCCACAGCGACCTTCCTCGCCAACATCGACAACGAAATCGAAGGGACAGAGACTGTTCAGGTGGACATCGCCAGTGTCTCGGGCGCCAGCAATCAGGCAACGGCCCAGACCATCACGATCCTCAACGACACCGATCACGATCTGATCCCAGATACGACTGACCAAGATGATGACGGCGATGGGATCAGTGATGCGATTGAGGGAGTGAACGACACCGATAGCGACACGATTGCCGATTCGCTCGATACCGACAGCGACAACGACAACATTCCCGACGCTATCGAAGGACATGACGCCAATGGTGACGGTCTGCCGGATGTGCCTTTTGCCAATGCCGATGTCGATAAAGACGGTCTTGATGACGCCTTTGACGCCGACTTCGCCGGCCAAGATCCATCTTTGCCCGATGCCGACAGCGACGGCAAACCGAACTACCTTGACAACGACGATGACAACGACGGCGATTTGACCAATCTCGAAGATGCCAACGGTGACGGCGACAACAATCCGGCCACCAATGCAACTGACCGTGATCAAGATCGCATCCCGGATTATCTCGATCCGTCCGACAGCGAAGGTGTTACCAACGGTGGTGACAGTGACGGCGACGGTATCAGTGACGCCTTCGAGTTCGATGCCAATGGTGACCAGGTTGGCCCGGACAACACAGATGGCGACGGAAAACCGGACTATCTCGATGACGACGATGACAATGACACTGTGCTGACGAGCGCCGAATTTGCCGACCCGAATGCCGACGGCAACCCGGATGATGCAGTAGACACCGATACGGACGGCACACCGAACTACCGTGATAGCGACGACGACGATGATGCCAAGCTCACGAAGGACGAAGCTGCCCCTGCCGACAACGATGGTGACAACATCCCGGATTATCTTGACCCGGATGACAGCACCATCGGCCAGAATGGTGGCGACAGCGACAACGATGGTGTCCGCGATGAATTTGAATACGACGCCAACAACGACTCCATCAAGCCCGATGATACCGACGGTGATGGCCTGGCCAACTATCTTGACAACGACGATGATGGCGATGGCTTACCAACCGATATGGAAGCAGCCGATCCCAACCGTGACGGGAACCCGGATGATGCGCAGCAGAGCGACAACGACGGCACGCCGGATTATCTCGACAACGACAGCGACAAAGATGGTATTGCCGACGGCGCCGAATATGATGTCAACAATGATGGCATCGGTCCCGATGACAGCGACCTGGACAGCAAGCCCGACTTCCGTGACGATGATGACGACGATGATGGTGTGCTGACCAAAAATGAGCAGCCCGACCCCAATGGCGACAAACGCCCGGATGATGCCGTTGATCGTGACGGTGACGGCAAACCCGACTACCTCGATAAGGACGATGACAACGACGGGACTGATACCTTTGCCGAAAGCAACATTGACGCCGACAACGATGGCATTATGGACTATCTCGATCCGGATGATGATGCAGGCAACACCAATGGTGGCGACAGTGACGGCGACGGCATCAGTGATAAGTTCGAAAATGATGTCAATGGCGATAGCCAGGGCCCGGATGATACCGACCAAGATGGCAAACCGAATTATTGGGATGCCGACGATGACGGCGACACCATCCCGACGAACCAGGAATTTGCCGACCCGAACGGCGACGGCAATCCAGCCGATGCCCTGAACACCGACGGCGACAACCTGCCCAACTATCGGGACAAGGATGACGACAACGATGGCAAGCTGACTCGTGCGGAAGGTGCCACCGCCGACGCCGACGGCGACAAGATTGTCGACTATCTTGACCCAGTCGATGCCCCGGAAAACAGCAACGGTGGCGATAGTGACGGCGACGGTATCAAGGATAAGTTTGAATTTGATCCCAATGGCGACGGCCAGGGCCCGGATGATAGCGACAGTGATAGCAAACCGAACTACATGGATGCCGATGATGATGGTGACGGCAAGGCAACCAATACCGAACAGGCCGACCTGAATGGTGACGGCAACCCGGCTGACGCCTTCGACACCGATGGTGATACCAAACCGGATTATCTCGACAGCAACAACACGGACGGCCTCGCCGCGGACAACGATGGCGATGGCGTTACCACCGGCAATGAAGATGTCAACGGTGACGGCAACATTCACAACGATGATACCGACGGCGACGGCACACCCAACTATCTCGACGACGACGACGATGGCGACAAGGTGCCAACCAAGGATGAAACGGCCAACGGCGACACCGATGGTGACAGCAAGCCCAACTATCTCGACAGCGACGATGACGGCGACTCGCTGGCCACTAAGCTAGAAGATGTCAACGGTGACGGCAATCCGGCCAACGACGACAGCGACGGTGACAGCAAGCCCAACTATCTCGACAGCGACGATGACGGCGATAAGGTGCCGACCAAGAGTGAAGATGTCAACGGTGATGGCGACGTTACCAACGACAACACCGATGGCGACAACAAGCCCAATTACCTGGACACCGATGACGACAATGACGGCATCTTGACCAAGGATGAAGATGCTGATGGTGACGGCAACCCAACCAACGACGACGCGGACAAGGACGGCACACCCAATTATCTCGACACCGACAGCACGCTCGACAGCGATGGCGACGGCATTCCGGACAACGTCGACACTGATGATGACAACGACGGCGTCCTCGACATCGATGAAGGCAACGGCAATATCGACACCGACGGCGACGGCAAGAAGGATACCGTTGATACCGACGATGACAATGATACCATCTCCACAGCCGACGAGAACAAGGAAGCTGCCGGCCAGGTTGCAGCGAGCAGTACCAACGGTGGAACCGCCTACCCGGATACAGACGGCGATGGCATACCGAACTTCCGTGATGAAGATGACGATGGTGACGGCATCCTCACCAAGAACGAAATCGCCCATGGCGACACCGATGGTGATGGGATTCGCAACTATCTCGACAGCGATGATGACGGTGATGGGATTCCCACCAAGTTGGACAACACCGGCTTAGATCCGGCGGATACCGATGTCACAGACGATGATACCGACGGCGACGGCATCCCGAACTACCTCGACAACGACGATGATGGTGATGGCGTCCTCTCCAAAGACGAAGATTTCGATGGTGACGGCAACCCGGCCAATGATGACACCGACGGCGATGGCATTGCCAACGCCCTCGATACCGACGACGACAATGACGGTACGCTGACCAAGGATCAGGACACCACGATTGATACCGACAACGATGGCATTCCGGACTACGCCGACACGCAAGACACAGTGCCCGTTGAGCAGACGACCTTCAAAGTCATGTTACCTGTTGTCATTCGTTAAGGGATCGCTCATCAATAACTGCGGCGTTTCCCCCTAGCACATTACGGCGTAAATCCGTTCTCGGGCCATGCGTCGTAATCGCAACAACACAAGAATTCGCTTTGACGGAACGATTGTATCAGTGATAGGCTAAAGAGGTCAGGCAACGATGCCTGGCCTCTTTGCTTTGGCGGTATAGCACGAATTGTGTTAATCGCCATTGCTTTGCTGTTCTTTGTACGAGTCGGCACCGCCTTTTTGCCGGTGGTAGAAACCTGGGACTGACTGCGCAAGGTTCGCAAAGCACATTCATAGCAGCACACATCAACCCGCACGAGTTGCATGCGTCAGGGCGCCACTGTGCATGGCCCCCAAGCCATCATGTAACGATATCCGACTCGAAAGCACCACCCAAACTATGACTGTCAATCCCAAGGAACTGACCGCCGTCATCTTTGACATGGACGGCACTATGGTCGACACGGAGAGTATCTATCACATTGCTTGGCAAGAGTTGGCCACCGATCTCGGTTACACCCTGGATCAAACAATGTTGAAAGCAACAACGGGTCGCCGCATGAGCGATTGTTATGCCATTATTCAGGCTGCGTTGGGTGCCGACTTCCCCATGCAACACTTTCAAGAGCAGTGGTGGAACTATTGGACACGTCACGTCCAGCGCCACGGCATTGCCCGCAAGGCTGGGCTGGATCAACTGCTCAATTTGCTGGATGCCCACGCGATCCCCAAAGCAGTCGCCACTTCCAGTGCGCGGGCCGAGGCGCTCTACACATCGCCGATCGGTTTTCCATTCTCGTCACGGGGGATCAGATCCAACATGGCAAGCCTGCACCCGACATCTTTTTGTTGGCTGCCGAGCGTTTGGGTGTCGATGCCCAACATTGTGTGGCCCTCGAAGATTCGGAAGCCGGTGTACAGGCAGCAACCGCAGCGGGCATGATGACCTTCATGGTGCCTGACCGCATCCAGCCCAGCCTGGATATTGCCGAACGGGCGTTTCGAGTCGTCGATACCTTGCATGAAGTGCATGACTGGATCGTCGAGGAGTGGTTGGCAGTGGTCGTTGAGAAGGAAGAAGGGGCTGCAACAACCTCAAGGATTGAACGCCTTCGCACAGAGTGGACGGAAACGAGCGGACACGAATGGGTATGACGACAAAGGGTACGCCAACGGCCTCGACCACCCTGTTACCGCAAGCCAGCCGTTCTCTGCGCGCCTATAACCGTGACGCCTGGGATCGCGCCGTAGCCGATCGGAGCGAGTGGACGATCCCCGTCTCACCCGATGTCATCGCGGCGGCGCGTCAAGGGAGATGGCAGATCATTCTCACCCCAACCAAGCCAGTACCCGCGCATTGGTTTCCGCCACTAGCTGGGAAAGAACTTCTCGGGCTAGCTTCGGGGGGCGGTCAGCAAGGCCCTATCCTGGCCGCGGCCGGTGCACGGGTCACCATCTTTGACAATTCGCCACAGCAACTTGCCCAGGATCGCTATGTGGCCGAACGCGAAGGGCTAACGCTTACCACGGTCGAAGGCGACATGGCAGATCTGTCGTTTTTTGCCGATGAAAGCTTTGACCTGATCGTGCACCCCTGTTCAAATCTCTTTGTGCCCGCAGTTCGTCCAGTCTGGGAGGAATGTTATCGCGTGCTACGCCTTGGGGGTCTACTCCTGGCGGGCTTTTGCAATCCGATCAACTACATCTTCGATCAGCAACTCGCCGATGCAGGCACATTGCAAGTACGCCATCCCTTACCTTACTCAGATGTAGGAAGCCTTTCTCCCACAGAACTGCAACGTTATCTCGATGACGAACAGCCTCTCGAGTACAGCCATACCGTGGAGGACCAACTCGGCGGTCAGCTAGATGCCGGCTTTGTTTTGACGGGGTTTTACGAGGATCGCTGGGCCGATCACATTCTCGACCACTATATGCCGACCTTCTTTGCCACCTGCGCCCGGAAAGAACCAAAGACGCAATGACAACGCTAGCCCCAATTCCATCGCTTCAAACTGAACGTCTGCTCTTGCGTGCTTTCACGCCTGCCGATGAAGCGCCACTACATACCATTCTGAGCAAACCACAGGTGTTGCGTTACTTTCCGCGCACGGAGCCCTGGCCGCTGGAACGAGTGCAACGATGGATGGCCAGCCAAGCAGCCCACTGGCAAGAGCATCACTTCGGTTGGTGGGCCGTAGAAGAACCTGTGGCGGGGCAATTGATGGGCTGGTGTGGGTTGCGTACGCTCGAAGAAACGGGCGAAGTCGAAGTGCTCTATCTTTACGATGAACCATTTTGGGGGAAGGGCTATGCCACCGAAGCGGCAACCCGATGCGTTCATGAAGGTCTCACCCACTATGGGCTTCCGGAAATTATTGGCTTAACCCTACTCGGCAATCGAGCATCGCAGCGGGTGTTGGAGAAAGCCGGGCTAAGATTTATTGGTCAAGCCCCCTACTTTGGTATCACATGCAATAAATTTGTGATCCAGCGCGCGGCGCAAGAAATGAGCTGATCTTGAATCAGCATGGTAATGATTACCATGAGTCATTTGATCCTATTCAACAAACCATACCATGTCCTCACCAAGTTCACCGACCGGGAAGGTCGCGCCACACTGGCTGACTATATTCCAGTCTCTGGTGTTTACCCGGCAGGTCGGCTAGATTATGACAGCGAGGGATTGCTGCTTCTCACCGATGCGGGTTGGCTCCAGAGCACGGTTAGCCATCCACGCTTTAAGTTGCCCAAAACCTATCTCGTGCAGGTGGAAGGTATCCCTACCGCAGCAGCGCTGGCACAGTTGACGCAAGGTGTGACTTTGAAGGATGGGTTAACCCAGCCGGCTCGTGCCCAACGGATTGAAGCACCACAACTGTGGCCGCGGAATCCGCCTATCCGCGAGCGGAAAAGCATTCCCGACTCGTGGTTGGAACTCACGATTAGCGAGGGACGCAATCGCCAGATTCGCCGCATGACGGCCGCAGTAGGCTATCCCACGCTTCGCCTTATCCGTTGGGCCATTGGCCCGTGGGCGCTCGATTCCTTACAACCAGGCGAATGGCGCGAGGTACGCGTCCCCCGCGATCGACAGGAGATACTAGCACGTTATGCCGATGAACGAAGTTGATTACAGCCGGAAATGGCTGGTCATGACAGCGATTGGGTTTGCGAGCTTTCTGGAAACGATTGACAGTAGCGCCATTACCTTAGCACTGCCAACCATGGTCAATGTCTTTCAGGCCAATTTTGCGCTTGTGCAGTGGGTGGTGTTGGCCTTTGTGCTTACGCAGGCAACGCTCATGCTTGTTATGGGTCGGCTGGGCGACACCTTTGGCAAAAAACCCATCTTTCTCATAGGCGTTGTCGTTGCCATGATCGGGGCAACCCTTTGTGGCTTTGCCCCCGATATCTATTGGCTCATTGGGCTGCGTGTCATTCAAGCGGCCGGCGTGGCCATGGCCGCGGCCTTGATGTTTGGCATTGTGGCTGAAGCCTTCCCACCGGAAGAACGAGGCATGGCGATGGGGACGATTGGGGCGATTGTATCGATTGGCGTTGTCATTGGCCCCATCGTTGGCGGCCTGCTGCTCGATTTTCTATCATGGCGTTGGTTGCTCTTTCTCAACGTCCCCTTTGGCTTGCTGGCGCTGCCGATTGGTCTGCGCAATATTCCTCATCGGCGACAGGGCAGCGGTGGCCGTTTTGACTACTTAGGCTCCCTCATCTTTTTCTTGAGTCTGGCAGCCTTTTTGCTCGCCACGACCTTCGGCCAGCGCACGAGCTTTGTGGAGCCAACGATCCTGCTTTTGCTTGGAGGGGCACTCCTGCTCTTTCTGCTCTTTCTTTTGGTGGAAAGCAAAGTACCGGCGCCAGTTGTTGACCTGCATCTCTTTCGCGAACGGCAATTTAGTCTCAATCTCCTGCTACGCTTTCTTAGCTTCATCATCTTTGTCAGTGTGTCGTTGTTGCTACCATTCTACCTGCAAAACATGTTGGGTTTTGAACCGCGCATGGTGGGCATTTTGCTTACCGTAATCCCCATTGGCTTTGGCGGAATTGCCCCGGTCGCCGGCACGCTCTCCGATCGATTGGGCGTGCGACCAGTTGCCATGCTCGGACTGGGGTTGCTGCTGCTTGGCTCCGCTGCCGTGAGCACCCTGAATGCCGATACAACGATTTTGGGCTATGTTCTACGGGTTATTCCCTTTGGCCTGGGGATGGGGATCTTTCAGTCACCAAACAACAGCGCAATTATGGGTTCCGTACCGTCATCGCGACTGGGCATGGCTTCCAGCCTTTTATCAGTGATCCGTACGCTGGGGCGCAGCAGTGGTGTGGCCATTCTCGGGGCATTGTGGGCGCAGCGGGTTCGCTATCACAGTGGTCCCAGCTATGGGGGTGATGCGACATTGGCGCCTATTCCGGCACAGGTTGCGGGTTTACAAGAGGCATTCTGGGGTGTTGCTGCAGTGGCACTGGTTGCGCTGGCCTTGATTATTTGGGATCGGTGGCAGGAGCGCGCTGGCCCTCAATCACCACGATAAATTCCCCTTTTAGTTTTTTGTCCTCATAGGATGCCAGCAATGTTGACAGCGTGCCCCGCTGAACCTCTTCGTAGAGC
>Ga0209607_1004217_pt1 | contig 10757 bp, 7 predicted proteins | sample AD_UKC117_MetaG_FD_184413 | JGI IMG/M metagenome (GOLD analysis project Ga0209607, IMG submission 184413) | Active sludge microbial communities of municipal wastewater-treating anaerobic digesters from Hong Kong - AD_UKC117_MetaG (SPAdes)... | ecosystem: Engineered > Bioreactor > Anaerobic >... | reverse complement strand
CCCCGCGCTATTTTCATTCATGGCGTACCTCTTCGTGCATGCTGAAACCTGATCTCGTCCATCTCGTTTCAGCAGGGTACACCGCCTTCCTTCAAACCCCTCCGTACACCAGATTCGGTTATAACTCTTATACTTATGTTGAATGGCTTGCAACTGTCTGTGTTGGTTCCCGTTTGTCGCGAAAATCGGACCGCTCGTCCTGGTTTTCTATACAGTTGAGCTCAACTAGACTTATACGTAAGCGAAGGCTAAAAAGGTCATATAGGCCATGAACAGAAAATCAGGATTTACCCTCCTTGAATTAATCTTAACAATTGCCTTGGCGACGATCATCATCACTATTGGTGTGCCAAGCTTTCAAGAGATTATTCGTAACAATCGTTTAACAACCCAGACCAATGATTTGGTAATGGCCCTTAATCTGGCCCGCTCGGAAGCCATCAAGAGGGGAACCACGGTTTCCATTTGTAAAAGCAGCAATGGCACGCAGTGCAATGCAAATGGTTGTTCTGGTGGTGCTGGCGATAGCATTGGTTGGTCAGAAGGTTGGTTGATATTTGTAAATAATGCTGTTGGTGGTGATGTGAAATGTGTTGATGCAGGAGAAGAGATTATTCAAGTGCATGGTGCGTTACCAAGTCAGTTTACTTTAAATCCTAACAACAACTTTACAAATTTTATTTCATATAAATCTAATGGTGATTCTAATAATTTAGGTGCATTTGCGGTTTGTTATGATGATAAAATATATTTTTCAAGAACAGTAATTGTTAATTCAACAGGGCGAATTAGGGTTGGAGATGATAGCGACCATGATGGTATTCCAGAAAAAGATGGTGGCGCTGAGATCACATCTTGTACAAACCCGTAATTAGAGCTCACTTTCTATTTATCAATATTGAAATAGTGAGTTCTAATTTTCAAGCGTGGAAATAAAGACTATGTATTATATATCAGTCGGACAACAAAAACAGAAATTGGCCTTAATGAAGGGATTTACCCTAATCGAAATCCTAGTGGCTATTATTGTACTTTCAATTGGGCTGCTTGGGTTAGCTGGCTTGCAAACAGTGAGCTTGCGGAATAATCATAGTGCTTATCTGCGAGGGCAAGCAACTCTTTTAGCCTATGATATTGCAGATCGCATGCGCGCCAATATGAGTGCGGTTCAGGCCGGTGATTATCATGAACCAACACTTCCAGCCACGATCTCTAATTGTGAAGGTTCATCGGCGTATTGTAGCTCTATACAAATGGCTCAATATGATATTTCTCAATGGAATAATAGAGTTAAGGGTTGGTTGCCAAGCAGTGCTGGTATAGTTTGTAAAGATAGTGACCTCTCAGATGAAGATGATGCAACGCCAAATGACACGAAATGTGATGAAACATTTACCTCATCAGCACCTTACGTGATCAAGATATGGTGGGACGATGATCGCAGTGGGAATTTAATGCATTTTGTAACGAGTTTTGAGCCATGAATATTAATTTGATTGGCCGTCAACGCGGTTTCACCCTTGTTGAAATTATGGTGGCATTAGTGATCAGCCTGTTTTTGGTGGCTGGACTCATTCAAATATTGATTAGCAGCCGACAAGTTTATCGTGTTCAGGATGGTTTGGCGCGCGTTCAGGAAAATGGACGATTCGGAATGGATTTTATCACTAGAAGTGTCCGTGAAGCGGGTTACGCTGCGATTTCTGATAATCCTGCAATCGGATATGGAAAATTTAATGGCACGGCGCTGAGAGGAACAGAAGGAACATCTGGTTTACCAGATAGTGTTACTGCAAGTTTCGATACAGATATAGACTGTTTGGGTGACGATACCTTGACGATTTTGGTGCCAGGTGGAAGCGTAGGTCGGACCGTTAACCAATTCTTTTTGGAAGATGGCAGCTTAAAATGTAAGACTTTTAAACCTACGGATTACCCTGACACTTTGACTCTACTGCAAACTCAGCCTCTAATTGATAATGTTGAGGACATACAGATATTATATGGGATTGACCTCTCTGGTGATCAGGCTGCAAACCAATATGTGAATGCGACAGATATTGGCAATAATTGGGATAATGTAGTCAGTGTGCGGGTATGTCTGTTAGTACGCTCTGTTGAAGATAATTTAGTGAATGAAGTTTCACCCTATCAAGACTGTAATGGTAGTTCGAAAACACCTAACGATCGGTTGGTTCGGCGTATCTTCACCTCAACTATTAATCTGCGTAATAGGATCAATGTTTCACCTGCTTTCTGGAATTAATATCATGAAACCCATTTTGTATAACCTGCCCTACCAACACGGTGCGGCCTTGATTACCGGATTAATATTTCTGGTGATACTGACGTTGTTAGGGATAACCGCTATGCGAACCTCGACATTGGAAGAACGGATTGCTGGTAATACGCGTGATAGAAATGTGGCATTTCAAGCTGGGGATACTGCTTTGCGCGATGGTGAACGGGATATCATGAATATTTGTGAAGGATCTTACTGTCGTGCTGTTTCTATATCTGGCCGAACTGGATTTGATGAAAATTGTACTAATGGCCTTTGTTATAAGGCTTATCCACCGGGTTTTACTACACCGGTTTGGAAAGATAATGCATTTGGTCTAAATAAGGGACAGATGGCGGGTGAGGCGCCAAGTGTTGAATATGGTGCTAAAACGTCTGGCGCCAAAATTGAAGGTTTGGCCCAAGACTCGGACGGCAATTTGATTCAACCCAGATATTTGATTGAAGTTTTTCGTAAATGGCCTCCTGGTGAAAGTAACTGGCGTGATTACTACCGAATTACCACAAGGGCCGTGGGTGGGAATATCACAACCCAGGTTTTATTGCAAGAAGTATTCTTGCCTTAAATGGTTTTGATTAATATTATTTGGAGAGTAATGTCATGAATATATATAGAAATTTCTCTTTTATTATGATTGTAGTATTAGCAGGTATTTTTTCACCTTGTTCGGTAGCAGATATTAATTTGGCGAGTTCTCCTTTATATATTGGCGGGAATGTGCCGCCGATGGTTATGCTGAATATCTCAAAAGATCATCAGCTTTTCTATAAACTATATAATGATTACGCTGATTTAGATGATGACGGTACTACTGAGACTACTTATAATCATGATGTTGATTATTATGGATACTTTGATAGTTATAAGTGCTATAACCATGATGGGAGTCAATTTAATCCAGCTTCGATCTCTTTAACTAAGTATTGTTCTGGCCAATGGAGCGGAAACTTTTTAAATTGGGTGACCATGGCACGGATTGATGCCGTGCGTAAATTGCTATACGGTGGTTACCGTTCGACAGATAGTAATACCCAAACAGTGTTAGAGCGTTCCTTTATCCCTACAGATGCCCATGCTTGGACGAAATACTATAACGGTAGTGATATTAGCCAGCTTACCCCTTTTAGTACTGGTATTACAACCACTCCGCTCTCGACTACGAGCACTTCTTCTAGTGGGATCGGTTCGGGCTCTAAAACCATTACGCTGGCTTCAGCATCAGCAATTAAAGCAACAGTAGGTGATCAGTTGCGAGTATCTTCCACGGCCAACCCAGTAAATTATATGTTGGGATATGTTACGGGGATTAGTGGTAATGTTGTAACAATACAGGTTGATATCACGGGAGTAGTAGGTACTGGAACTCTAAATAGTTGGAAGGTGGAAAACCTGACTTCACCAGGTATCTCATTTTGTAATCTTACACTGGGAACTGGGAGTAGTGCTAACGCTTTATCTCAAACTAACACAAATCCACCATTAATGAGGGTGGCGAGAGGGGATTTTAGGCTATGGGCAGCAAATGAGCGTTTTCAATGCTATTGGCGAAGTGAGACCACTTCTCCTGATAGAAGTACCAGTTTTACGGGTACGCGAAACAACGGTAATATTGGGTCAACCAGTGGAATTTATGCGAGTTGGGCAGAGCCTATTGAAAGCACTCATGGTCTGGGTGATTTTAACTATATTGTACGAGTTAAGGTGTGTGATCCCGATTGGTTAGGTGAGGAAAAGTGTAAAAAATATCCTTCGGGTGATTATAAGCCTATTGGATTTTTGCAGACTTATGGCGATAGTGGTTTGATTGATTTTGCCTTAATGACTGGTAGTTATAGTAAAAACAAGTCAGGTGGAGTGCTTAGGAAGAATATGGGTGATCTGACTGATGAAATTAATGTTGATACGGATGGTACGTTCAAGAGTGCACCAAGTTCTGGTAATATTATCAACACGCTAAATCGCCTCAAGATTTATGGATATAGTTATAATCCTGGTAGCTATGAAGGTTCTACAGATTTATGTAGTGTTGTGAGCTATAATACTGGAAATGCTAATATAAGCCGTTCTGATTTTGTGGAAGGTCGTTGTGGTAATTGGGGTAATCCGATATCGGAAATCTATTTGGAATCAATCCGATATCTTGCTGGAAAAACTGCTAATAGTGATTTTATCTATACAGCTCCTTCCAAGGATTCAAATCTAGGTTTGCCTATTGCAACATGGAGTTCTCCACTTAATCAAGATAACTACTGTGCGCCTTTAAGTGTGCTAAATTTCAATGCGTCTGTATCATCATATGATATGGATCAATTAGGATCTTTTTCCGATCTACCAGATGCTCCATCGGCAGTATCATTAACAAAATCTATTGGTGATAGCGAAGGCATTACAGGTGGAAATTTTTTTATAGGAAATAATGGAGTAATTAATAATGGGCTTTGTACAGCAAAGTCTATTAGCGATTTCGGTGAAATAGCTGGCCTTTGTCCAGAAGCACCTTCTCTGGATGGTGGTTACAATATAGCAGGCATGGCCTATTATGTTCATACTCATAAAATTCGTGATAACTTGATTGTGCCTAGTTCCGATTCAAAATCATTGAAGATAGATACCTATGGGATTAGTTTGGCAACTAATACGCCAAACATTAAGATACCAGGTACGTCAGTTAAAATCGTACCGGCTTTTCGTGCTCAAGATACTTATAATACAATTATAGGATTTAGTAGTGGGGCAATTGTAGATTTCAAAATAGTCAATACTACTTCTATGAGTGGAAAGTATTATGTGAATTGGGAAGTTCAGCAGCATGGTTCTGACTATGATGCTGACGGCTGGGGGATAATTAGTTATGTAATTTCTGGTGAAACCATTTCGATTACCACTGATTTAATTTCGCAATCGGCTAGCGGCCAAATGGGATTTGGTTATATTATTAGTGGAACAACTCAAGATGGTGCCCATTTTTATTCTGGTAAAGATGGGTTTAACTATACATTTGGCCCGGTTAGCGAATGCAGTAACTGTCAACTTGATGATGGGCCTGTAACGAAAACTTACAGTATGGCTTCTTCCAGCGTGGCTGCTTTATTAAAAGATCCATTATGGTATGCCGCTAAGTGGGGTGGCTTTAAGGAGAAGAGTACGCCTTCCAATAATGAGCCTGATATGTCTGAAGAATGGGATAGTAAAAAGGCGGATGGTACTGCTGGAAGTGATGGTGTTCCGGATAACTACTTTTATGTAGTGAATCCTGGTGATCTAGAGAAATCACTTGATAAAGCACTTGTGCAGATTCTCGAATCATCATCTGCGTCATCCGTAGCGACCAATTCCACTTCCTTGCAGAGTGGTAGTCGCATTTATCAGGCTCAATTTAATAGCAGTTTATGGAGTGGAAAATTGCTATCATTTAAAATCAGTACATCAGGTCAATTAGATAGTTCTGAACCAGAATGGGATGCTGGTGTGATTCTAAGTAACCAATTGCCTAGTGATCGACAAATTGTTACCTATAATCGTGATAAGGCTGATATCTCTACCGCTCCAATTGGTGTGCCTTTTACTTGGGCGGCTATCAATGCCTTAACTAATCCGATGCAAAAAAATGCGTTGAATACCAATGGCTTGGGAGTAGTCGATAATAATGGAGAGCAAAGGGTAAACTATCTGCGCGGAGACAAAGCTAATGAGGGTATCTCCGCAACCAGTTTTCGTCAACGTTACCCTGCTGAGCGTAGCGGATCTTTTTTAGGCGACATTGTTAATTCAAATCCTTGGTATGTGGGTGTGCCAAAGGCTGGTTATCCTGGTAGCGATTATTTGAGCTTTCGTACTAATTATCTAGATCGTAAGCCTGTAATCTATGTGGGTGCTAACGATGGCATGTTGCATGGTTTCGATGCCAGTGTTGGCGCTGATGATAAGCCTATTGTTAATGTGACTGGTAAGGAAGTTATTGCGTATGTCCCTAGTAAGGTATATGAAAATCTTAGCAAGTTGACTGAACAAGATTATGACCATCGATATTATGTTGATGGTTCGCCGATGGTGGCTGATGCTTACGTTGGTGGTTGGAAAACAATATTAGTGGGTGGTTTGAATGCCGGTGGACAAGGGTTTTATGCTCTGAATGTGACTGATCCGACTGAGTTTAATGAAAGCAAGGCGGATCAGCTAGTGTTATGGGAGTTCACGGACGAAGATGATCCCGATTTGGGGTACACGTTTAATCAGCCTCGGAAACTCAGTGATCAAATTCCTGATACGGCTCAAATCCGTAAAATGGCAGATGGCCGGTGGGCGGTTATTGTAGGTAATGGCTATAACAATACGGAAGATGATGACAGTGGCGCCTGTACAGATGATGATGACACTACCCCTTGTACATATAGCACAACGGGCCATGCTGTATTATATATTCTGTTTCTAGAGGGGGGGATGGATGGTACATGGTCAGCTGGAACAGATTTTATTAAAATCGACACGGGAGTTGGTAGCTTATTAACGCCAAACGGTTTGGCTACCCCATCCCCCATTGATGTTGATGGAGACGATATTGTCGATATAATTTATGCTGGTGATTTGTATGGAAATTTATGGAAATTCGATGTTAGCAAGACTAATCCTAGTGACTGGGGGATCGCATTGGAAGGTAAGCCACTATTTACGGCAAAAGATCCTGGTGGAAACCCACAGCCTATCACTTCATCACCTACAGTGACTCCTCACCCTAATGGTGGATTCATGGTCAGTTTTGGAACTGGAAAATATCTTGAGGTGAGTGATGTCGATCCTGACCCTAATTTAAATCCTCCTTTCCAAGTACAGACACTCTATGGCGTCTGGGATAAGCTTGGTGATGAAGCACGTAGTATTGCAAATCGATCTACATTGGTTCAACAAGCAGTTATTCAATCTGTGGTTATTAATAATGAGAGTTATCGGATTACCAGCCAAGAACCAGTGACTTGGGTCGATGATCCAAACACTACTGGAACGGATGAAACCAAAGATGGTTGGTATTTAGATTTACCCAGTTCCAGCACGACAGGGGAACGAGTAGCTTATAATCCATTGTTACGGTATGGTCGGTTTATCGCGACGACATTAATCCCATCTAGTACTCCCTGTGAATCAGGTGGTAAAAGTTGGGTTATGGAGCTGGATTATCTGACAGGTGGTCGCCTTGATTCTAGCCCATTTGATGCGAATGGAGATGGTCAGATCAATGACAGCGATCTGCACACGATTACAATTGGTAATGAAGAAGTTCCTGTGGCCACAGGTGGACTATTATTGGATATCGGTATTTCGCCAACTCCGACTGTCATTGGTGGTGGAGATGAGGTGGTTTCAGGCGGTACTGCTGCACCGCTTCACGAGTTCAAAATTTTTAGTGGTTCGACTGGTGCCATTCAAAGTGTGAAGGAGAATGTGCCACCCGGTGAACGGGGCCGCATTAACTGGCGGGAGATCACCAATGACTAATCATCATTGGAGCAATCACAAATGTGGTGGCTTCACCCTGATTGAATTGATGATCGTAGTCGCGGTGATCGCCATCCTGGCCGCCATTGCCTATCCCACCTACCAAGACAGTGTGCGCAAATCGCGGCGGGCGGATGCCAAAACCGTACTATTGGAAGCAGCTCAGTGGATGGAGCGGTTTTATACGGAAAATAACCGCTACGATCAGAACCGCGCGGGTACTGCTGTGACGCATTCCACGCAATTTCCAGGTTCCGGTTTGGCTGAATCTCCCAAGGATGGGGGAACGAAGTACTACGACATTACCCTTTCGGCGGTAGCTCAAAACTCTTATACCCTTCAGGCGGCGCCTAAAGGCGTACAAAGCAGCGATCCCTGCGGAACGCTCACTCTGACCCATACCGGTGTCAAGAACGTAACTGGTGGTTCCTACACCAAGGATAGGTGTTGGTGAGATTCGCAAAGGGCCAGCGCAATGCCGGCCTTTGTGATTAAAGCATGCTACCTCCGTCTCCATTCACCCGGTCGCGGCCTTGGCGCTTGCTGGCGTACATCCACACGTCCGCCCGTTTCAACCATTGATCCAGTGTCTCCTCCGGCTGATAGGCGGCCACCCCGAAACTGGCGGTGATCGACCCGCCCTCAGGGCGGGTTAGCGCGCGCAGGGCGGTGCGCAGGGTTTCGGCCAGCGCCACGGCGTCCTGTCCAGTCGTCTCCGGGGCCAGGATCAGAAACTCCTCGCCGCCCCAACGGGCGAACACGTCGCTGCGGCGTAGCCGCCCCCGCACCTGAGCCACGATTGCTTGCAGCACCTGATCGCCTTGATCATGGCCGCAAGTGTCGTTGATCTGCTTGAAGTGGTCGAGATCGAACAGAATCAACGCCAGCGGTCGGCCATGGCGACGGGCGCGTTCGATCTCGGTTTCCAGCACCGTCAGTAAGTAGCGTCGATTGAAAAGACCAGTCAGCAGGTCGGTGGTGGCGAGCCGGTGCAATTCGATTGCCATGGCCCGCTGTTTGGTGACGTCGCGGCCGATCCCTTGAATTTCGATCAGGGCGTTGTCGCCATCGAGGACGGCTTGGTTGTGCCACTGCACCCAGCGGTGCGTGCCGTCGGCGCGTACCACCTGATGCGTTTGGACATTGTTGGGATGCGCGGCGTTGCAGTTCAGCACCTGGGCCAGCGTGCCGACCCGGTCGGTATCGAGGATCAAAGGGGCAATGTTGGTGCCTAGCAAGTCTTCCGGCGCGTGACCGAAATAGCGGCAGTAGGCGGTGTTGACAAAGGTGAGCGTGCCATCCGGTAGACAGCGGTACACCAGATCGGTTTGTCCTTCGACGATGGCCCGGTAGCGCGCTTCGCTGAGCTTGAGTAGCTCCTCGGCCTGTTTGCGCTCGGTGATGTCGAGCACGGTGAAGGTGACGCCCTGAGCCAAATCGGCGGCATTGAGCGGCGCGGAGCTGAGGATGACATCGATGCTGGTGCCATCCCGGCGGCGCCAACGGACTTCGACGGCGCCGGTGCCTTGTTCGACGATCTGCCGATATTTCTCCAGCCCGACCCAGTCGAAATCTTCATCATTAAGATAGAATTGGCGCGCGCTGCGTCCAACCAGCGCCTCACGGGTATACCCCGTGAGGCGGCACAGCGTGTCGTTGACATCCTGTACGATACGGTTGCGGACCACGCCGATGCCGACCGGAGCGACGCGCAGGATGCTTTGCAGTCGGGCTTCGCTGACCTGTAGGGCCACTTCCATCCGGTGATGTTCGGTGATATCCAGCGCCGCGACGCGGCACAATCGCTCGCTCTCAGTGTTTAGGCCCACGCCCGCCAGCGACAGGTAACGGGGTGGCAATCCTTCCAGGCAGAGGCCCGCCTCGCCGAATGCCTTGGACGTTCCCACCAGCGCCCGGTTGAGAAAGGCGTTGAACGCGGGCAAGGTTGCCGTCGATATGAACAGTCCCAATCTTCGCCCGATCAGGCGGGCGCGCTCCTGACCCAACAGCGTCGCACCGGTCAGGTTGACTTCACGAATGGTTCCGTCGTCGGTCAGGGTGAAGTAGCCGACCGGCGCGAAGTCGTAGAGATCGACGTAGCGTTCCAGGTTTTGTCCGAGCTGGTCGCGCATCCGTGCCAGATCCTCGTTCTGCATTTCCAGCTCGACTTGGTGGACTTGCAGTTCGTGAACCAGCCCTGGGTTCTCCACGATTCGCGATGGCAATCGCTCTTCCGCCTGACGGCGCGGTTCGGTATTTTCCACCGCGAGGGGGGCTGTCTTTTCGACCATCGCGCAATCTCCGTTGGCTTGTCTTGGGTCTGCTCGTAGTACTTTCTGCCTGCGGGGCGCTGGATGAACACAAAGGTCGGGACGCTGTCCTGGGGAACAGGGCAGAAACTACTCCAGCGCTTCAGCCTGTGGCTGAGACGCCGATGCCGACGCTGAGGAATGCATCGGACGAGGCGGGGTCGGGCGACTTTGGTGGGTGTTTTCATGACGAGAATACCTTTTGTCACCGATCTGTTTCTATAGACTTTAGTATTGCTCAGGGGTTTTGTCGGCGCTTGCTGGGCTGGACGCGACATTCGCCGCCCAGCCCCGTATAATTCCCGACCTCTTTTCTCGGCTATCCAGCGGCCCACGCCGCCCGGACTGTGATGCTTACCGCTCCCCACCTGTTTTCCCGCCGCCGCTACTGGGCCGCCCGCTTCGGCATCGCGCCCTTCCTGCCGATGTCGCGCGCCGAGATGGATACCCTCGGCTGGGATTCCTGCGACATCATCCTGATCACCGGCGACGCCTACGTGGATCATCCCAGCTTCGGCATGGCTATCGTCGGCCGATTGTTGGAAGCGCAGGGTTTTCGGGTTGGCATTCTCGCTCAGCCGGATTGGACCTCGGCCGAGCCATTTCGGGCGTTGGGTCAACCGAATCTGTTTTTCGGGGTCACCGCCGGCAACATG
>Ga0209607_1004216_pt1 | contig 10759 bp, 10 predicted proteins | sample AD_UKC117_MetaG_FD_184413 | JGI IMG/M metagenome (GOLD analysis project Ga0209607, IMG submission 184413) | Active sludge microbial communities of municipal wastewater-treating anaerobic digesters from Hong Kong - AD_UKC117_MetaG (SPAdes)... | ecosystem: Engineered > Bioreactor > Anaerobic >... | reverse complement strand
TGCGCGCCCGGGCGATCGCGGTCTTTCCCGGCGGCTTCGGCACGCTCGACGAGCTCTTCGAGGTGCTGACGCTGGTCCAGACCGGCCGCATGCAGCCCCTGCCGGTGCTGCTTTTCGGACGCGCCTTCTGGGACCGGGTCATCGACTGGTCGGCCCTGGTCGAGGCCGGCACCATCGCCCCCGCGGATCCCAGCATCGTCACCTTCGTCGAGACCGCGGCCGAAGCCTGGGCCGCCATCGACGCCTGGATTCCGCGCTGATCCGCCGGGCGGATCGGCGCCGGAACTCGATCTTCCGGAGGATGCTGACCGGGCCGTGGAGCTTCGCGGAACCGAAGCCTCTTCCACATCGATTGCCGGGTCAGGACGGCATTCGATGCGGCCGGTGCGGAGGGCCTGCGGTGCCAGGGCCCGGGGTGTGACCCGTCCCTGGCCGGCCTTCCACGTCCCTCTTACTGGAACGTCTGGAGATAGGCGATGACGTCGTCGACCTCTTCAGGCTTCTTCAGGCCCGCGAAGCTCATCTTGTTGCCCGGGATGAAGCCCTTGGGATCGGCGAGATAGCTGTGCAGGTTCTCGGTGGTCCAGACAAAGCCCTCGGCATTCTTCTCCATGAAGGCGTCGGAATACTTGAAGCCCTCGACCGATCCGATGGGCCGGTCGATCACGTCCGTGAGCTCGGGACCCACGCGATTCTTGGCGTCCGGACCGACCATGTGGCAGGCCTTGCACTTGTTGAACACCTTCTCGCCCTTTTCGGCATCGCCATCGGCGAAAGCCGGAACGGCCAGCCCGGCGATCAGCACGGCCAGGGTCAGGCTCGAACGGAGTGTCATCGTCTCTCTCCTCTCAGTTTTTTAGTCATGAGGAGGGAAACCCTCCGAATCCCCCCAAATCCCGTCATACGACGCAGGCCGGCCCTTCGCCAAGTGGATGAGTTTTGGCAAGGGCATCCCGATTCTCATGCCTCCGCCAGGGCGGGCGTGCGCCCGAAGTGCCGGACACGCCCCGCAGAATCCGTTGCGACAACTCCGACGCCCTGCGGCACCAGGTCGCCGATGCGCTCGGGCTCGGAGACCGCGAAGGCGGTCGAGAGCGCATCCGCGGTTTCCGCCTCGGGCGCGATCACCGACACGCTTCGCCAGAGCCCCGGAGAGCGCCCGTCGCGGGGATCGAAGAGGTGATGCCGCCCCGGCCCGAAGCGCAGGGCGCCGGGCGCGCTCGTGGCCACGGCGCATTCCGCGAGCCGCAACGCTAGTCCCGCCTCGGGCAATACGACCCTGCGCCGGGCGGCACCCGGCAGGCGCATCTCGCCGGTATCGATCAGCGGCGCCTCGAAGCCGCGGGCGCGCAGGAGCGCCGTCACCCGGTCGGCGATGGTGCCTTGTGCGATGCCGTTGAGCGTGAGCGCGGTGCCCGGCGCGAGCACGATGCGCCCCGGAAGCACGTCGATCCGGGCCCGGCGCACGCGCTCGAGGCTGCTGCTTCCCGCAGGCCCTGCCACCGCCTCGAGCCAGAGCGGCTGCACCGCGATGTCGAAGGCGCCTTCGGTCTGCCGCCGCCAATGTGCCGACGCGCCGAGCACCGCGACCAGGTCGCGCGCCGGCGCCTCCAGATAGCCGGAGCGGTTCAGGGCGGAGAGCTGCGACTCCGCCCGGTTCAGGCTGAAGATGCGCTCGAGCCGGCCGATCTCGGCCGCCGCCGCCGCGAGCGCGGCCTCGACCGCCTCGCGCGGCCCGGCGAGGCGGATCTCCGCCTCCGCCCCCAGCGCCGAGCCGCGCCAGCGCCAGGTCTCGCGCCGGGTCGATGCGAGGGCGAGCCCGGCGGCGGCGGCGGCGACGACCAGGAAGCGGCGGCGCGAGAAGCTCATGGCGCGGCCCCCTCGGGCCGCGCACGGGCGGCGCGGTTGGCGCGGGCCTTGAGCACGGTGCAGGTCTGCGGATCGTGGTAGATCATCTGGCACTTCAGGCAGAGCACGCATTCGTTGGGATTGATGCGCCCGATCGGGTCGATGGCGCCCACGGTGCATTTCGTCTCGCAGAGCCGGCATTCGCGGCCGCATTGCGGCCGGCGGCGCAGCCAGTCGAAGATCTTCAGCTTGGCCGGGATCGCCAGCGCCGCGCCGAGCGGGCAGAGATAGCGGCAATAGAAGCGCTCGATGAAGAGCCCGGCCGAGAGCAGCGCCAGCGCGAAGAGCACGAAGGGCCAGGCACGCAGGAAACGCATGGAGATCGCGGTCTTGAAGGGCTCCGCCTCGGCGAGGACCAGCGCCTGGTGCATCGAGTAGAACGAGAGCGCCAGGATCGCCATGAAGAGCGTGTACTTGATCACCCACAGGCGCTCGTGCAGCACGTAGGGAACCGCGATCTGCGGCACGCCGAGCCGCTGCGCCAGCGCGTTCGACAACTCCTGCAGCGCGCCGAAGGGACAGAGCCAGCCGCAATAGACGCCGCGGCCCCAGAAGAGCAGGCCCAGCGCCACGAACCCCCAGAGGATGAAGATCACCGGCTCGATCAGGAATGTCTCCCAGCGGAACCCGGTCAGGAGCGAATGCAGGAAGGCCACGACCTGCACGACGGAGAGCTGCCCGCCGGCGATCCACCCGAGCCAGACCAGCGTGACCGCGAGGAAGGCGTAGCGGCCGTAGAGCCATAGCTTCGGCCGGCGCACGAAGCTCTCCTGGAAGAACAGGATCGCGCTCAGCGCGGTCAGCATCACGCCGAGGCCGGCGATCTGCGGGCGCTTGGCCTGCCAGGCCGAGATCCAGAGCGGCGCGACCTCCGGCGGCGGCGGGGGCGGCAGCAGGAATTCCGCCGGCAGGGTGTAGTCGAGCGGCATGCGGAAGACGACCTCGCCCTCGGCGGTCGGGCGGGTCGCGGCGACCTCGATGCGGAAGGGCGCCGTCGGGTCGAAGCGCGCGGCATCGAGGCGAAAGACGCTCATCTCCTTCAGTTCCGGGGCATCGCCGGGGGCGAGACGGTCGACGCGCAGGAAATCGCCCTCGCGGAGCGCAATGGTCTCCTCGCCCTGGATCACCTCGATCCGCTCGAAGACCCCGGAGCGCCGCCATTCGGTCCCCCGATGCGAATGCAGGCCGCGCGAGCCCAGGAAGATCGCCGAATCCCCCGGGCCGAGCGCCGCCAGCACGCGGCTGTAGAGCGCCTGGCCGAGCAGGTTGCGGCCGATGGTCGGCGGATCGAGCACCGCCAGCCAGAGCTCGATGAAATCGCCCTCGCCTTCGGGGAGCGGCACCTTGGCGCCGGCGAGCGCCGCCCGCGCCTCGGCCAAGGGCACGGAGGTCTGCGCCAGCGCGCCCTCGGCGAGAAGCTGGCCCCAGGTCCGGGTCTCGAAGCTCACCCGGTCGATGTCGGCGCCGCGCCCGCCGGCGAGGCCGCGGCCGAGCGCCAGCGTGCGCGCGGTGCGCAGGATCGCGTCGCGGATCACGCCCGTGGAGACCGTCGCGCGGGCGATGACATCGGGCAGGTCCGAGCGGGCGCCGAAGGCGGTCACCTGCTCGCGGTTCAGGTCGACGCCGGCGAAGGCGCTGACATAGGCGGCGATGTCCTCGGTCGAGATCCCGAGCGTCAGCACCGGCTCGTCGTGGCGCATCAGTTCCGCCCCGGCGATGCGCGCATCGGGCGTGACCCCCACCAGCACGTCGATCGGACGCCCCGAATAGCCGACCGATCCCGCAGTCTCCCAGGTCGAGGCGATGTAGCCCACGACGCCCTCGGGGCCGAACACCGTCCAGCCCGGGGGCGAGGCATCGATGCGCTCGAGCCGCAAGGGCCCCGGGCCGGGAAAGAGGCGCCCGGCGATCGCGCCATCGGGCTCGGCCGGGGCGATCGCGGCGCCTGACTGCGAATCGAGGACGGCGGCAAGGGCGGGCGACGCCGCGCCCGGCAGGCAGAGGGCCAGGATGGCGATCAGGCACCGCAGGGGGCGCACCAGAAGCCGCATCGAACGCTCCAGAACCGACGCCCCGACCCTTCCGCGCGGACCGGCCCGCCGCCTTAACGAAAGTCAAGGCGGCGCGCCGGCCCAGGCTCCAGAGTGCGGCGATCTCAGCCAAGAAACGGAGAACCACGGGGATGACCATGTCGCGCACCTTTCGCAGGGCCGCGCTCTTCGCCAGCGCAGCGCTGCCGATGGCGATCGCCGCTTCGGGCCTGACTGCGCAGGAGAAGCCTGCGGGACACGGCGACACGCCCGCTGCGAAATACGTCTTCAGCGCCACCTCCATCGGCGACATCAACGTGGAGGTCCCCGGCCTGAAGCCCGATGACCCGGTCATCACCCAGGAGGAATTCAACGAGGCGGCCACGATCTATTTCGAGCGCTGCGCCGGCTGCCACGGCGTGCTGCGCAAGGGCGCGACCGGCAAGCCGCTGACCCCCGACATCACGCGCGAGCTCGGCTACCAGCATCTCATCGACTTCATCACCTATGGCTCGCCCGCCGGCATGCCGAACTGGGGCACCTCCGGCGACCTGAGCGAGGCGCAGGTCGACCTGATGGCGCGCTACCTGCTGATCGAGCCGCCGGCCCCGCCGGAATTCGGCATGGCCGACATGCGCGCGAGCTGGAACCTGATCGTGCCGCCCGAGGATCGCCCGACCGAACAGATGAACGACCTCGACCTCGACAATCTCTTCTCGGTCACTTTGCGCGATTCCGGCCAGGTGGCGCTGATCGACGGCGAGACCTACGAGATCCACAAGATCTTCGACACCGGCTATGCGGTGCACATCAGCCGCATCTCCGCCTCGGGGCGCTATCTCTTCGTCATCGGCCGCGACGGCAAGGTGAACATGATCGACCTCTGGATGGAGGAGCCCTCCACCGTCGCGGAGATCAAGATCGGCTCGGAGGCGCGCTCGATCGAGACCTCCAAGTTTGAGGGCTGGGAGGACAAGTATGCGATCGCCGGCGCCTACTGGCCGCCGCAATACGTGATCATGGACGGCGACACGCTCGAGCCGCTCAAGATCGTCTCGACCCGGGGCATGATCTACGACGAGCAGGAATACCACCCGGAACCCCGCGTGGCCTCGATCCTCGCCTCGCATTTCAAGCCCGAGTTCATCGTCAACGTGAAGGAGACCGGCAAGATCCTGCTGGTCGATTATTCCGACATCCACAACCTCAAGACCACAGAGATCGAGGCCGAGCGCTTCCTGCACGACGGCGGGCTCGATTCGACGCATCGCTACTTCCTCGTCGCCGCCAACGCGCGCGGCAAGATCGTGGTGATCGACACCAAGGAGGGCGCGCTCACCGCCATCATCGAGACCGGCGGCCAGACGCCGCATCCCGGCCGCGGCGCGAACCTCAACCATCCGACCTACGGGCCGGTCTGGGCGACCTCGCATCTGGGCGACGAGACGGTCACGCTGATCGGAACCGATCCCGAGGGCCATCCGGACAATGCCTGGAAGGTGGTGCAGACGCTCTCCGGGCTCGGCGGCGGCTCGCTCTTCGTGAAGTCGCATCCGAATTCGGATCACCTCTACGTCGACGCCACCCTCAACCCCGACGCCGAGACCTCCGCCTCCGTCGCGGTCTTCAAGGTCTCGGATCTGGGCCAGGAGGAGCCGGAATACACCACCCTCCCGGTCGGCGAATGGGCGGGCATCGCCGAAGGCCAGCCGCGCGTCGTCCAGGGCGAGTTCAACGAGGCGGGCGACGAGGTCTGGTTCTCGGTCTGGAACGGCAAGGACCAGGAATCGGCCATCGTCGTGGTCGACGACAAGACCCTGGAGCTCAAGCACGTGATCAAGGATCCGCGGCTCATCACCCCGACCGGAAAGTTCAACGTGTTCAACACCCGGGCCGACGTCTACTGAAGAAGGCCGACGATCGGCGGAGCGGCGGGACCGCCGCCCTCCGCCGCTCTCCGTGCCGGGAGGATCGCTTGGGCAAGCTGGGATCTGTGCTTCTCGTCGGGGCTGGCCCGGGCGACCCGGACCTCTTGACGGTCCGGGCGGTGAAGGTGATCGAACGGGCCGGGGCCGTCGTCCACGACCGCCTGGTCTCGCCCGAGATCCTCGCCCTCGCGCCGCGCCGCGCCCTGCTCGTGCCGGTGGGCAAGGCGGCGCAGCGCCATCCCGTCCCGCAATCGCGCATCAACGAGATCCTGATCGACCTCGCCCGCCGCGGCCTCGCGGTGGTCCGGCTGAAGGGCGGCGATCCCTTCGTCTTCGGCCGGGGCGGCGAGGAGGCGCTCGCGCTGCGCGCCGCCGGGATCCCGGTCGGCGTCGTGCCCGGTATCACCGCCGCCCAGGGCGCCGCGGCGGCGGCGGGCGCACCGCTGACCCATCGCGGCCTCGCGACCGGATTGCGCTACGTCACCGGCCATTGCCGCGGCGACGCGCCGCTCGACCTCGACTGGGCCGGCCTCGCCGATCCCGAGACGACGCTGGTGATCTACATGGGCGTCGCCACCATGGCCGAGATCGCCGCGCGGCTCATGGCCCACGGCATGCCCGGGGACCTTCCGGTGCTCGCCGTGGCCGAGGCCACGACGCCGCGCGAACGGCGGCTGGTCTCACGGCTCGACGCCATCGCCCGCGATGCCCGCGAGGCGGGGCTCGCCGCGCCCGTGCTCTTCGTCGTCGGACGGGTCGCCGCGCTCGCCGATCCGCTGCCCCTCCCCGCGCAGCTTCGCGCCATGACCGCGAATGCTTAGGCTCGCGCCCCTGCTCGCCCTGCTGGCCGCCCCGGCAGCCGCCGGGGCGCTGCCGCCCGACCGCGCCGCGGAACTCGAGCATCTGGTGCGCCAGGATTGCGGCGCCTGCCACGGCATGACGCTCGCCGGCGGGCTCGGCCCCGACATCCGCCCCGCGGCGCTGGCCGCGCTGGACCGGACGGCCTTGGTCTCGGTCATCCTCGACGGCCGGCCCGGAACCGCCATGCCGCCCTGGCGCCCGCTGCTCAGCGAGGCGGAGGCGGCCTGGATCGCGGAATACCTCAGGACGGGAGACGCGCCGTGATCCGCCTCCTCGCCTTCCTCCTCCTCGCCGCCCTGCCGGCCCGGTCCGACGAGTTGCGCGGCACCGGCGATCTCGGCGTGGTTGTGGAGCGCGCCACCGGCTCGCTCCTGATCGTCGACCGCTCGGAACGCGCCGCCATCGGCCGCGTCGAGGGTCTGGGCGATCTCTCGCACGCCTCCGTCGTCTTCTCGCCCGACGAGCGCTTCGCCTATGTCTTCGGCCGCGACGGCGGGCTGAGCAAGGTCGATCTCCTGACCCGGGAAGTCGCCGGACGGGTCCTGCAGGCAGGCAATTCCATTGGCGGCGCGATCTCCGACGACGGCAGCCTCGTGGCGGTGTCGAACTACGACCCGGGCGGCGTCCGGGTCTTCGACGCCGAAACGCTGGCCCCCGTGGCCGACATCCCCACCGGCTCCAAGACCCTCGGGCTGGTCGATGCGCCCGGCCGCCGCTTCGTCTTCTCGCTCTGGGAGGCCGGCGAGACATGGATCGCCGACTTCTCCGCCGGCCCCGAGCCGGCGATCACCCGCATCCCCGATATCGGCGCCAATCCCTATGACGCGCTGATCTCCGGCAACGGCCGGACCTATATCGCCGGGCTCTTCGGCGAGGACGGGCTGGCCGCCATCGACCTCTGGGCCGATCCGCCCGCGGCCCGGCGCATCCTCGACGGCTACGGCCGGGGCGAGGAGGCGCTTCCGGTCTACAAGATGCCGCATCTCGAAGGCTGGGCGCTCGCGGGCGAGCATTTCGTCCTGCCCGCCGTCGGCCGGCACGAACTGCTCTGGGTTGATTCCCGCAGCCTCGAGGAAACCGGGCGCACCGCCGTGCACGGCCAGCCGGTCTTCGCCGTCGCCCGCCCGGACGGCCGGCAGGTCTGGGTGAACTTCGCCCATCCCGACAACGACACGATCCAGGTGATTGACACGCTGTCGGGTGAGGTCATCGCGGCGCTGAAGCCCGGCCCCGCTGTCTTGCACATGGAATTCGCGCCGCGCGGCCAGGAGGTCTGGGTCTCGGTCCGCGACGCCGGACGGGTCGAGATCTACGACACCACCACCTTCCAGAAGCTCGGCGAGATCCCCGCCGAAAGCCCCTCGGGCATCTTCTTCACCGCCCGCGCCCACCGGACGGGACTATGACCATGCATTGCCGGTTCGATCCGATCGACTGCGCCCTTCTGGACCGGTGGCAGCGCGACCTGCCCCTGGTGCCGCGGCCCTTCGCCGCCATCGCCGCCGCGCTCGATCTCGGCGAGGGCGAGGTGCTCATGCGCCTCGAACGGCTCGCCGCGACCGGGGCGATCAGCCGCATCGGCGGCACCTGCCGCCCCAATACCGCCGCGGCCAGCACGCTCGCCGCGGTCTCCGCCCCGGCGCATCGCGTGGACGAGGTGGCGGGCGCGATCAGCGCCGAGCCCGGCGTGAACCACTGCTATCTGCGCGAGCACGCGATCAACATCTGGTTCGTCGCCACCGGCCCCGACCGGGCGCATGTGGACGCCACGCTCGCGCGCGTCGCCCGGGCGACCGGCTTCGAGGTGCTCGACCTGCGGCTGGTCCGCCCGTTCAACGTCGATCTCGGCTTCGGGCTCGAAGGGGCATCGCTACCCCTGCCCCTGCCCCGCGACACCGATACCGCCGCGATCGAACCGGGCGACGGCGCGATCATCCAGGCGCTCTGCGAGGGGCTGCCGATCCTGCCGCGTCCCTATGCCGCCGTCGCGGCGGCGCTCGGCCGCCCCGAGACCGAGGTGCTCGAGCGCATCCGGGCCCTTTCCGCCGCCGGCGTGATCGGCCGCGTCGGCGTCATCGTCCGCCACCGGGCGCTCGGCTGGACCTCGAACGCCATGGTGGTCTGGCAGGTCGAGGAGGCGGCGATCGAGGCGGCCGGCCGCAGCCTCCTCGCCGTGCCGGGGGTCACGCTCTGCTACCAGCGCCGGCCGGCGGGCGCGATCTGGCCCTTCACGCTCTATTGCATGATCCACGCGCGCTCGCGCCCCGAAGCCATGGCGGTCCTGGGGCGCGCGACCGAGGCGGCGGGCCTCGCCGGGGTTCACTCCGCCGTGCTCTTCTCCTTAAGATGCTTCAAGCAGCGCGGCGCCCTTGTCGCCGTCAGCGAAGGAGCGGCGGCATGACCCGAAAGGCCCGGCCCGAGATCGACGCGCTCGACCGCCGCATCATCGCCAGCCTGCAGGAGGGCTTCCCGCTGGTGCCCGAGCCCTATGCCGAGGTCGCCGCCGGCTTCGGCATGACGGAGGCGGAGCTGATCGCCCGACTGAAGCGCCTGCGCGAGGATGGGGCGATCACCCGCTTCGGGCCCTTCCTCGACGCGGCGGCCATGGGCGGCGCCTTCTGCCTCTGCGCCATGGCCGTGCCGGAAGCGGATTTCGAGCGCATCGCGGCGGCGGTCAACGCGCATCCCGAGGTCGCCCACAACTACGCCCGCAGCCACCGGCTCAACATGTGGTTCGTGCTCGCGACCGAGACCCCGGAGGGCATTGCGGAGACGGCTGATCGCATCGAGCGCGAGACCGGCCTCGGCGTGCTGCGCTTCCCCAAGCTGCTTGAGTTCTTCATCGGCTTCCGGGTGGCGGCATGAGGCTCGACCCCACCGACCGGCGCATCGTCGCGGCCACCCAGGCGGGGCTCGACTTCACGCCGCGGCCCTACCTTGCGGTCGCCGAACGCCTCGGCCTCGACGAGGCCGAGGTGATCGCGCGGATGTCGGGGCTCCTGGCGCGCGGCGTGATCCGCCGCATCGGCGCGGCCCCCAACCATTACGCGCTCGGGCTGAGCGCGAACGGCATGACGGTCTGGGACGTGGAGGACGGCGAGGCCGAACGGCTCGGCGCCCTGGTCGGCGCGCGCGAGGACGTCAGCCATTGCTACCTGCGACCGCGCGCCCTGCCCGACTGGCCCTACAATCTCTTCGCCATGCTGCATGGCACGGACCGCGCCGAGGTCGAGACGCGCCGCGGCGAGATCGCCGCACTGCTCGGGGCATCCTGCCGCGGCAGCGACGTGCTCTATTCCACCCGCATCCTGAAGAAATCCGGCCTGCGCCTGGCCGGTGGAGCGAGCTGATGTTCCGCCTTTCCCACTACATGCACGAACTGGTCGCGCCGAGCGCGCCACGCCGCCGTCGGCCGGGGCCGGTCAAGCCGGTCGTGATCTGGAACCTCACCCGGCGCTGCAACCTCCGCTGCCGCCACTGCTACACCACCTCGGCCGACGTCGCCTTTCCGGGCGAGCTCACCCACGAGCAGGCGATGGCCGTCGTCGAGGATCTCGCGGGATTCCGCATCCCCGCGCTGATCCTCTCGGGCGGCGAGCCGCTCTCGCGCTTCGACTTCTTCGAGATCGCCACCCGCGCGCGGGCGGCCTGCCGGTACCTCGCGCTCTCCACCAACGGCACCGCGCTCGTCGGCGAAACCGCCGACCGGATCGCCGACATCGGCTTCGACTACGTCGGCATCAGCCTCGACGGCATCGGCGCGGTCAACGACCGCTTCCGCGGCAAGGAGGGCGCCTTTGCCGAGGCGCTCGCCGGGGTGCGGGCCTGCAAGGCGCGCGGCATCAAGGTGGGCCTGCGCTTCACGATGACCCGCGACAATGGCGCGCAGCTGCCCGAGATGCTCGACCTCTGCGCCGCCGAGGGCATCGACAAGTTCTACCTCTCGCATCTCGTCTATGCCGGCCGCGGCGACAAGAACCGCGGCGAGGACGCCGAGCGCGAAAGGTCCCGCGCGGCCATCGCCTTCCTCGT
>Ga0209607_1004213_pt1 | contig 10763 bp, 9 predicted proteins | sample AD_UKC117_MetaG_FD_184413 | JGI IMG/M metagenome (GOLD analysis project Ga0209607, IMG submission 184413) | Active sludge microbial communities of municipal wastewater-treating anaerobic digesters from Hong Kong - AD_UKC117_MetaG (SPAdes)... | ecosystem: Engineered > Bioreactor > Anaerobic >... | reverse complement strand
CCCCGCGCTATTTTCATTCATGGCGTACCTCTTCGTGCATGCTGAAACCTGATCTCGTCCATCTCGTTTCAGCAGGGTACACCGCCTTCCTTCAAACCCCTCCGTACACCAGATTCGGTTATAACTCCAGGGTATTTTATCAAGGCGTCAGTTTCGAATTGGAGCGTGGCAATAAAGCAATCGCCAGACTGTGCCCGGTTACCACGCCTCGCCGGGTTGCGGTGCATGATCTTAACCGCCTGTTCGCCGCATTACCCCGTCTGAACGAAGACGCCGAGTCCTTTGTCCAAGATCTTGACGCTATCCGCAAGGCTGCGTTACCCGAGCAAGATCCATGGGCCTAGTCCTGGATACCTGCATTCTCATTCACGCTGAACGCCATGAAGCGCTGGATTTTTCGCCTTGGGCCAGCCATGGTGACGCTTTTATCAGCGCGATCACCGTATCGGAGTTGCTGGTCGGCGTGCATCGCGCTACAGCGACGCCCGCCGCGCCCGCCGCTCAGCCTTCGTCGAGGCGATTCTGGCACAGTTGCCGGTGCTGGACTTCACAACGGAAACGGCGCGCGTCCATGCGGGTCTCTTTGCCACCCTGAGCCAGCAAGGCCAGATGATTGGGGCGCACGACCTGATCATCGCGGCCACCACGCTCCTTCATGACAGCGTGGTGCTGACCACCAATGCCGCTGAGTTCGCGCGGGTACCTAGTTTGGATGTGCTGACCCCACCGGTTTCCTGAAACGATCACTTTGTTGCTCTGGGATTTTGGCGGCCTTTGGCCACCAGATCTTGAGATTGAATGTGATCTAGAAATTCCGCCCCGGCACTTCCACATGACCGGGTGACAGGCCCCATTCATCCCACCACGGCTTGCCGGTATGGGTCGGGGGAATGACGGGGGGAACGGCCGACACTGGCGCGGACGCAGCGCGCAGTTGGAGTTTCACGGCGGTTTCCCGCGCCCCGCGCACTTTGACGATTTTCTGGGCAGTATAATCCTGGCCATCGATTCGCGCGTAGGCGTTGATCTTGCGTGTTCCCTCGGAAACCTGGATATGCAAGACATCACCCAGACGCTGGGGCGTCACGCCGCGATAGGCATTGTCCACCACAATCGAGGCCCCCGGCGGCTCGGAGGTGATTGCCAGCCAAGTTTCTTCGGCAAATGCATTCTGAATACCGAACACTAAGGCCATCCTGCTCAGGATTAGCCAATATTTGCGCGTCATGATTATTCTCCAAGGGAGAAGATCGACGATCGGGGGTGGACCGTTAGCGGTCACCTCAAAAGTCTATATTGCCGCGTATTCCTTGAATCGTATACGAGTGCTTGCGACAAAAGTTTCATTAATAATCTCCAGAGAAAATAGTCTTAATGAATACCGAAATTCCGTGCCGCATAACACCATCATTGGGGCCCGCAGTAGTCATCCCTACATTCACCACTGGTAATATTAATCGGATTTATAACGGCTGGAAAATTATCGGCTACATATCCGATCAGGAAATAGCTACCGGCTGCAACTTCGGAGGGAATTCCTATTGGACCCGCACATATATCGCTTGCTCTTGGCGGTAGTGAAAATTCGCAGGAAACATTAAGGTATTCATTAGACGAGACGGTGCTCATATCCTTGGATAGAAAGAAATATACCCTAAATATCGCGGATTGGTTTCCATTATTTTGTGCTTGTAATTCAATATTGATCTGCCTACCAGCCACGCCACTGCTAGGACTGAGAAAGTAAGGAAAAACGATATCATCACTCTGACCAACTTTCGTGATTTCCGAGAAAGCATACCCTTGAATTTCAGTTCGCCAATCCAAACGAGCATCATACGACTCACCATCAACAGTCATGCCATGGATGACAATCGTCTTACCATTATTCCCCGATACGTTGGCATCATTTAAACTGACAATATTGTGAGTATAGGGATTATCAAACCGTACCACAATAAATGTACGTGTTGTTTCTTTCGAATCGCCGTCTTGGTCGATCACTCGAACCCGAATGCTGTGTGTTCCAGCCGCTTTTTCAGAATAATTAAACGCCATCGAAAATCCAGAATTCGCCGAGTTCGGATAGGTGGGATAAGTATCACCAACATCGGTGCGCTTTCCGCCAACCGGGATGTTGTTTTCGTACTGCCCGTCGATATAGAGTTCGACACGATTAATCCCTTCGGAACCCACCGCCCAACCACGAATATTGGCAACTCCACTGTAGACGCTTCCCAGCGTCGGTTCCTCTAAGCTTAACTCTATGTCACCAGCCCAGGCTCCATTCGCCGCAATAGTCAGAATACCGGCAATGATCCACATCGAGATTAGATAAATACAAGATTTGTTATTCATAAGATTCACCCGATCATTGATCCAATTTGCTGCTTAGTTTCTTATTATTTGTGCTAAAACGTATCCTTGAACCTCAGTCCGCCAATCAAGGCGAACGGAGTATGATTTACCATCGACGATCATGTCATAAAAAATTGAGTTTCCCCCTTTCCTTACATTGCTCAAACTAACTTGCGAAGGGTCGTCAAAATATGGGTTTTCAAATCGTGCCACTTGGAATGAAGATGTTTCCTCTCTTGAATCGCCGTCTTGGTCGACCACTCGAACCCGAATGCTGTGCGTTCCAACCATTTTCTCTGAATAATTAAACGCCATCGAAAATCCAGAATTCGCCGAGTTCGGATAGGTAGGGTAAGCATTGCCGATATCGGTGCGCTTTCCGCCAACCGGGATGTTGTTTTCGTACTGCCCGTCGATATAGAGTTCGACACGATTAATCCCTTCGGAACCCACCGCCCAACCACGAATGTTGGCAACTCCACTGTAGACGCTTCCCAGCGTCGGTTCCTCTAAGCTTAACTCTATGTCACCAGCCCAGGCTCCATTCGCCGCAATAGTCAGAATGCCAGCGATGATCCACCTATTGATTATATAAGACTGAAGTACTACAGCCATGCCACATTCTCCTCATATCAATTGCACTAAACAGCTTACATTAACCCTCTCGACTAAACCTACTCTATTTAATAGGCTGTAGGCAGCCCACCACTTTAGAGCCCAAACGGCTCCTTAAAACATGTAAGTCAACGATGCAGTTAGGGTAAATAACTCCTCAGTTAAAGGAACATTATTGAAAGTTATAGTTTGAACCGCCTGATTCCCTATAAAATTTGTAATTGATCCAGATCCAGATGTATCAAATTCATATCGTTGGTAATTGGCACCAATCGACACACCAAAGTTGTCAGTAAGAGATTGTGTCCAAGACAGCCCAAAAGAAAAAGCATTGGAATTGCCATTCAAATTGAACTGCTGCAATGCTAGCTTAGGGGTATCTGGACAATTGGTATTTGGTGGGCGACAAACTGAATTAAAGTCAGAAGTATAGGTACCATCCAAGTAAGCATAAGCTGCTTTGATGGTAAGCGCTCCTGGGCCAATCAGGAACGAGTAAGAGGTTCCTATAAAAGGACCATCTTGTTCAAATTCAAGATTAAAATTACCATCCTGAAGTACTCTAGAGTCTGGAGCGGGTCGATTCAGACGAACTGACTGATCCCACTCTGTCTTCCCAGATTTGTAACCTGCAAATACCGACCATTGATCGTTGATCCGATAACCCAAGGAAATCGCCCAATCTGAGTGTTGCGCATCGACATCACCATATGATACTATGTTATTGCTAGATAATGTGCGCTCTTGGCTAGAGTACACAGTCTCATCAAGAGTGGATTGGTAATAAATATCACCAAAAAAATATCCAGTTGCTACCGTTGCTCCCAATCCTCCCAAAAATCCTGTGCTATGAATTTTACTATCTCCTTGAACGTCAAATGACAATTTATCTGAACTCGAAACAGGTGGATCATTTCCCTCTGTTGTAATAAATGTACCAGTCCCCGACTCTAGCGAATAATCCGCATACCCTGCATACGCCCTCGGCTGAAACGTTACATCCCCCCACGAAAAACTCGAATTCATTTCTTCCGCTGCGGCCGCCAGGGATGCCATGCTCAAAATGACCGCCGAACTCATCAGAATGGTTTTCGTGCTCATACTTCCGTACTCCCCTTAGTTACACTTTGTTAATTTATATCAAAATAGATACGATTTGGCTGGTTCGGATTGTTATTAAGAGCTATTTTCCCTATGATAAAGCCTGCCGGCTGGGACAGGCTTGGGGTAGTGTATCGTTAGAAGCGATAAAATATAGAGGCAGTGATGGTCAATAATTCTTCGGTAAGGCTGAATTTATGAATGGTCTGGGGTGGTTTTGGCGAACCAGCTACAGTTTCAGCGGAACTTCCGGATAGATCAAAATCATAATTATGGTAGTTGGCTCCAATTGAGAATCCCAGATTATCCGCTAAGGCTTGCGTCCACGATACACCCAACGAGTAGGCATTGGAGTTTCCATCTAAATTGTAGTAACGCGTTCTGGGCAGATCTCCGCCGGGGAGGCCAAAGATAGTCGAATCAAAGTTCCATTTAAAAGTTCCATCCAGGTAGGCGTAAGCCGCTTTAAGCGTAAGCGTACCGGGACCTATTGGAAACGAGTAAGAAGTTCCTAAAAAAGGACCATCCTGCGTAAACTGTTCATCCAGAGTGGCGTTCTGGTACACGCTAGGGTCTTCAATCACGGAAACAAAAGCGGACTGATCCCAGTCTGTCTTGCCCGATTTATAACCCGCAAACACCGACCACTGATCCGTGATCAAATACCCCAGGGACAAAGCCCAATCGGCATGTTTCGCTTCAACATCACCAAGAGAATTATCAAAATTCAAACCATCTTCCGAATCTTGAAATTGGATCCCTGAGTAAGCGGTTTCGTTCGGTGTGGCCTGATAATAAATATCGCCAAAAAACCGTCCAGACGCGACAGTTCCCCCAATACCCCAAATCAGACCAGAAAATGAAATTTTATCACGACCAGGAAGAGCAAGATTAACTGTGCCCACCTGAGGTTGAGGATCGACTGTGGTGGTAAAAGTAACAGGTCCTCCCTTAAGATTATAATCCGCATACCCCACATACGCCCTCGGTTGGAACTGCACATTCCCCCACGAAAAACTCGAACTCATTTCTTCCGCTGCGGCCGCCAGCGATGCCATGCTCAAAACGACCGCCGAATTCATCAGAATGGTTTTCATATTTCATACTCCCCTCGGTTGCACTTTATTGATCCACTCAGAACAGACCTCCTTGACCACACCCTGGGCACCTCCCTATTCGCAGGTCGCCCAATTCAAAAATTCGGCATCCCTAAAATGTCCCAAATATCCGCGGCCTGACCGGTTCGGATGGTGGTTGCGGTCTTGGTTCCGGCGGCGGTTCCCTACGTGGCGGCGGTGCTTTCCGCTGCTGTTCAAGTTTATTTTGCTGCTCCTGTCGTTGTTGTTCCTGCCGCCGCTGCTCCAGAAGCCGTTGCCTCTCCTGTTGCTGCTCCAAGCGTCGCTGCTGGTCCAGACGCCGTTGCTCCAACCGCTGTTGTTCCAGCTTCTGCTGCTGCTCCAGACGTTGTGCCTCTTGCCGCTGTTGTTCCAGCTTCCGTTGCTGGCCCTGTTTTTGCTGTTCTTGGCGCTGCTGATCCTGTTTTTGCTGTTCTTGACGCTGCTGATCCTGTTTTTGCTGTTCTTGCCGCTGTTGCGCCGCTGACTCCTCGGCGCGTACCGCCTCCCGCAGGCGCAACAGCTCCGCGTGCTCCGGAACCACTCCTAAGCCTCTCTCAATAAACGTCAGGCTATCCTGCAACGCTCCGGCTGCCCGTCGCTTTTGGGCCAGTTGCAGATACCCCTCGGCAATCCGCTCCAATCCCGCCCTAGCCTGAGCATTGCCCGCATCCAGCTTCAACACTTGCTGATAGGTCTCTTGCGCATTGTTTCCCGCCGGCGTCGTTAACCGCCATGCCTGCACATGCGCGTCCGCTTGTTCCAACAGACTGGCGATCTCCCGTTCGCGCTGTTCCCGTTCGACCTGCTGGCGTTGTTGCGCGGCGATTTCGGCGCTCACCTCCTGGCGCAAACGCGTCAAACCTTCATGATCCGGTATCAGCGCCAGCCCTTTTTCGATCGCCTGCATAGTGGCAACCCGATCATCCTGGCGCCGCAATTCGACTGCTTGTGCCCAATATTGATCAGCCTCCCGCCGACGTTTAGCTGCCTCCGCCTGCTGGCGCGCCTGTTCCGCCCGCTGCCGTTCCGCCTCCGCCGCCTGCCGCCGCGCCTCCTCCTCTTGCTGGAGCTTGATCGCCTCCGCCTGCTGTCGTTCCGCTTCCGCCGCCTGCCGCCGCGCCTCCTCCTCTTTCTGACGCTTGATCGCCTCCGCCTGCTGCCGCGCCTGTTCCGCCTGCTGTCGTTCCGCCTCCGCCGCTTGCCGCCGCGCCTCCTCCTCTTGCTGGCGCTTGATCGCCTCCGCCTGCTGCCGCGCCTGTTCGGCGATTTGCGCCTTCACCTGTTCGCGCAAAGCCAGCAAATCCGGCTGATCGGGCACCGCCAACAAACCCTGCTCGATATGGGCCAAACTGACCTCCAAGGCTCCTTCCTTAAACCGAGTCCGAGCCTGTGCCAACAATTGTTCAGCCTGCAACCGCCGTTTGGCCTCCTGCTCCTGTCGGACCCGCACCTCAGCGATGCCATGCTCCACTTCCTGGCGTAACCGCAGCAATTCCCCCTGCTTGGGCACCACCGCCAAACCCTGATCGATCAATTCCAGACTCTCTGGCAATGCCCCCGCCGCCTGCCGCTGTCGCGCCTGTTGCAGATACTCCCTGGCAATTCGCTCCAATCCCGCCTGGGCCTCGGCATTACCCTCATCCAGCTTGAGCACTTGTCGGTAAGCCGCCTCCGCGTTATTTTCCGCCGGCGCAGTCAACCGCTTTGCTTGCCAGTGCACCTCGGCCTGTTGCAACAACGCCTTGATGTCCTGTTCACGCTTCACCTGCTCCGCCTGCCGAAGTTGCTCCGCCGCAAGTTGGGCACGCACGGCTTCCCGCAGATGCAACAACTCCGCATGATTGGGAAGCACTTCCAACCCCTTCTCAATCCACTGCTCGCTGGCCACGAATTCTCCCTTGCGCTGGGCTTCCACCGCCTGTGTGAAATAATGCCCGGCTTCCTGGCGCCGCCGCTCGGCTGCCACTTGCAAGCGGATCTTCTCGGCCTTCCGCCGCTCGGCTCCTTCCGCCTGCCAGCGTACCTCCTCCTCGCGCTGTTGCCGTTCTGCTTCCGCCTGCCGTTGCTGCTCGGCCAGCCGCGCCCTCACCTGCTCGCGCAACGCTAACAAATCCGGCTGCTTGGGCACCGCCAATAAACCCTGCTCAATATGCACCAGGCTCAATTCCAACAAGCCTTCCTGGAAACTGCTCCGCGCCTGCTCCAAAAACTGTTCGGCTTGCAACTGGGACCGCTGTTGTTCTTCCTCCTGGGCTTTCTGGAGCCGGATCGCAGCCATCCGCCCAGCCACCTCCTGGCGCAAGCGCAGCAACTCCCGATGTTGTGGAGACGCCGCCAAACCCAACTCAATCTGTTGTAAGCTCTCCGGCAAAGCGTTTGCACTCAGTCGCTGCCGCGCTCGTCGTGCATATTCATTAGCAATCGCTTCCAATCCAGCCAAGGCCTGAGCATTCCCTGGATCAAAAATCAATATCTGCCGATAAGTCGCTTCCGCGTTATCCCCTTTGGAGTCGCCAGCCAGTAACCCTATTTTCCGTTGCGCATCAGCCAGTTTTAACAAAGTCGCAATCTGCTGGTTGCGCCGAGCTTGCTCGGCTGGATCAACTGGCATAGCGGATTCCATAATTTCCGACTGATCCACAAATTTTCTCGACACTACATAAAAAATGGCTATAAGTAAAATGATAATGCTGATGATGACTACAAATATAGGCCATCTTATTCTTTGATTTTTGAACAAACTGCGAAACTTGCCAGTCGTAAACTCCAGAAGACCCAGATTATCAAAATCTCCAGGTGTTTTCGGCTGTGTCCTCGTATCGCTGGGCACGATCGCATCAAGCGCGTCAAGAAATTCATGCGTGTTCCTATATCGATCCGTTCTTTTTTTAGCAAGCAGCTTGTTTAAAATTGATTGGAGGTAAGTATATTGCTTGGGTAACTTTGGAATGGGGTCATTCACATGCTTCATCGCGACGGAAATAGGATTCTCCGCCTGATATAGCCGCCGTCCCGTAAGCATCTCATAAATTACGACGCCAAGACTGTAAAGATCGGACTGGCTCGTAGCACTCTCGCCCATGGCTTGTTCGGGACTCATGTATCCTGGACTGCCGATGGTCAGTCCCTCCATGGTATAAGCGGTCTTGGACTCAATAACCCGGGCAACTCCAAAATCAGTTAATACGGGAGTGCCGTCATGGCGAAACATGATATTGGAAGGCTTGACGTCTCGATGAACGATGCCTCGCTCATGGGCGTATCCCAAAGCGTTCGCTATTGCCCTAGCAATTTGAATAACAGAATCGAATGACAGACCGATTTTAATTCGGTCCGCCAGTGTACCACCAGTCAGATACTCGATGGATATAAAAAGCTTCTTGTCTTCGGAAATGCCAACGTCATAAATGGTAACGATATTGGTATGCAGTAACTGAGCAAGAATCCGACCCTCTTTTTTAAAGCGCTGCACGAACTGATCATCGTCGTCGGATTCCCATTTCAATACCTTGATCGCGACATCGCGACCAAGCGACCGTTGACTGGCATGGTATACCGTCGCCATACCGCCGCTGCCAATCTTGTAATGAATCTCATAGCCAGCGATTTGTAGGAATTGCTGGCGACGCAATCGTCCACCGCTTTCATTGGCTTCGGAGGAGTCGTCCATGGAGGAAGGCTGAAAACTCATCGGATCCCCAACCTAAACTGATTACTGCCTCGGACAATATATGATGGACCAATCAAAGCAAATCTGAAAAAACTCACTCCGCAACCATCGAAACTGTTTCAAAAAAAAGACAATCCTTGGCGCTTAACTAAAGACAATGTCGTATAATCTGTCATCATCCTCTAGTTTGTCACAGGCAAAATGCCTAACTGAACAATATCTCATTTGCTTGATAATTTTCACATGGTTTTAACAAGTTAGGATAATTTCGCTGCCATATCAACCAATGGAAACACTTCAAGCTGAAACTGGCGGAAGCTGCCTGGATCGCATGCCGCTTCCACCCAGCATGAAGTTGTATATCGGCAAAAATGCACCTCAATCCGCCTTCTCCACCTTCACCACCTTGATCATGTTGGTGCCACCGGACACCCCGACCGGCACCCCGGCGGTGAACACCACCGTTTCGCCTTCCCGCGCCATCCCCTTGTTGAGCAGGAATTCCGTCGCGGAACTCAGCAGGTCGTCCACCGACTGGACGGCGCCCAGTTGCAACGGCTCCACTCCCCACACCAGCGCTAGCTTGCGCAGGGTCATCGGTTTCGAGCTGAAAGCGATCAGCGGCATCAGCGGCCGGAACTTGGCCAGACCCAGCACGCTCGCCCCGCTGTTGGTAAATCCCACCAGATAGCGGGCGCACACCTTGCCGGCCAGATCGATGGTGGCGAAATGGACGGCATCCTCGACCGGCGGACAGGCGTTGGCCAGCAGCGCCTCCTGCGTCACCACGTTCCTGCGCACCAGTGTCTTGAACACCTCGCTGGTCTCGACGGTCAGCGCGATGTTCTTCATCATCCGCACCGCTTCGACCGGATACTGGCCGGCGGCGGTTTCCGCCGACAGCATCACTGCGTCGGTTCCATCGAGAATGGCGTTGGCCACATCGTTAGCCTCGGCGCGGGTCGGGCGCGGGTTACCGATCATCGATTCCAGCATCTGGGTGGCGGTGATCACCGGCTTACCAGCCAGGTTGCACTTGTGGATCAGGGTCTTCTGCATGATCGGCACCTCCTGCGGCGAGGTTTCCACCCCCAGATCGCCGCGCGCCACCATGATTGCGTCGGCTACCGCGATGATGCCATCGATGTGCCGGAACGCCTCCGGCTTCTCGATCTTGGCGATGATCGGCAGCTTGCGGCCATGCACGGTCAGCATCAGATCGATCAGCTCCTTGACATCGGCCGCCTCGCGCACGAAGGACAGCGCCACATAATCCAGGCCGTGGTCGTAGGCGAACTGCAAATCGCGCCGATCCTTTTCCGTGATCGCGGAAATATTCAGCTTGATGTTGGGCAAATTGACACCCTTGCGCGGCTTGAGGCGACCGCCGTTGATCACATGGGTGTAAATCTCGCGCCCCTCGATTCGTTCGACCACAAACTCGAACAAGCCGTCGTCGATCAGAATCCGATCGCCGGCATTGACCTCCTCGTGCAGGCTGCGGTGATCGATGGCCACCTTCTTGACGCCGTCGTGCACGCCACCGATCAGCTCATCGGTGCTCAGCACTAGCGTCTCCCCAGCACCCACTTCGAGGAATTCTCCGTCCAGTTGACCGAGACGGATCTTGGGGCCTTGCAGATCCTGAAAGATGGCGACGTGCCGGTTCAGTTTTTGCGCGGCCTCCCGCACTCGCCGCACGGCCGTCTCGTGATCTTCCAGCGAACCGTGCGAGAAATTCAGCCGAATCACATCCGCGCCTTCCCGCAGCAGTTGCTCGACCGTTTCCGGATCGCGGGAATTCGGTCCCAGCGTCGCCACAATCTTGGTGAATTTCATGATCTTCGACATACTCGCCGCGCCCCTTGCTGAAAGAGTGGATAAAAACAAAAAACAATCAA
>Ga0209607_1004204_pt1 | contig 10773 bp, 4 predicted proteins | sample AD_UKC117_MetaG_FD_184413 | JGI IMG/M metagenome (GOLD analysis project Ga0209607, IMG submission 184413) | Active sludge microbial communities of municipal wastewater-treating anaerobic digesters from Hong Kong - AD_UKC117_MetaG (SPAdes)... | ecosystem: Engineered > Bioreactor > Anaerobic >... | reverse complement strand
GGTCTACCTGACGCTTGCGGCCGTGGATGAAGGCATCCTGCGCCTCACCAAGTTCAAGAGCCCGGACCCGGTGTCGTACTATTACGGCAAGAAGGCCCTCGGCGTTGAACTCTACGACGATTACGGGCGCCTGCTCGATCCGAACATGGGCCTTCCGGCGGAAGTCCGCACGGGCGGTGACCAACTGGGCGGGGAAGGGCTGACGGTGGTGCCGGTGAAATCGGTGGCGCTGTTCTCCGGCCTCGTCGATGTCGGCCGGTCGGGCAAGGCGAAGATCCGTTTCGACGTGCCGGAGTTCAACGGCGAGCTTCGCCTGATGGCGGTGGCCTGGTCGAAGTCGGGTGTCGGCTCGGCCGAGTCGAAGATGACCGTGCGCGATCAGGCGCCGGCCGATCTCATCATGCCGCGCTTCCTGGCACCGGGCGATGAGGCCGTGCTGACGGCCAGCATCGACAACGTGGAACTGGAGGCGGGCGAGTTCTCGGCCCTGGTCAGCGGCACGAAGGGTGTGACCATTGCCGACGGCAAGCTGGCCCGCAGCCTGAAAAAGGGCCAGCGGACCGACCTGCCGGTGCGCGTGCAGGCCAGCGACGAAGGCATCTCGACCGTCCGCCTCGATGTGTCCGGCCCCGGAAAGTACTCCGTCGACCGGAGCTATGACATCCAGACGCGGTCGCCTTACCTGCCGGTGACGCGCGTGTCGTCGAAGCTGATGCAGCCGGGCGAGTCTTTCGCGGTCGGCAAGGACTTGCTGGCGGACCTCGTGCCCGGTTCCGGCTATGTCACGGTCGGCTTCTCCTCGATCCCGGTCGATCCGGCGACGCTCTATGCCTCGCTCGACCGCTATCCCTATGGCTGTACCGAACAGACGACGAGCCGCGCCCTGCCGCTGCTTTATTCGGAACAGCTGGTCTCCATGGGCGCCAAGGACGCCAATGACGACCCGAAAACCAAGGTTCAGGTGGCCGTGAACACGCTGCTGAACCGTCAGGGTGCAGACGGTGCCTTCGGCCTCTGGCGTGAGGGTGACGGCTATGCCTCGCCCTGGCTTGGTGCCTATGCGACCGACTTCATCTATCGTGCCAAGGAAGCCGGCTATGCCGTGCCCGACGAGGCACTCGACCGGGCCTATGGCGCACTGCGTCAGATCGCTACGGGCGATGCCTGGCGGGTCTATGGCTACGACACCGATGTGTATGAGAGCCGCTACTCGAACGACACGGTCGACCAGATGATGAAACGCTCGTCGGCCTATGCGCTCTATGTTCTGGCGAAGGCCGGCAAGGCGGACATTTCCCGCCTGCGCTACCTGCACGACCGCGAGCTGAACTCGATCGACAGCCCGCTTGCCCGCGCCCATCTCGGGGCGGCGCTTGCCCTGCTCGGCGACAAGTCGCGGGCCACCTCGGCTTTCCGGGCCGCGGAGAGTGCGCTCGGCTACAAGAACACCGGCGACTATTACCAGACGCCGCTGCGTGACGAGGCCGGCGTTCTGGCGCTCGCCGCAGAAGCCGGACAGACGGAAGTGCTTGAACACATGGCCGACCGTCTGAGCAAGGAAACGCCGGACCCGAGCGCGCTGACCACGCAGGAGAAATCCTTCCTCCTGCAGGCGGTCAACGATCTCAACAAAGGTGAGGACGGCTTCCGTCTCAGCGTCGAAGGTCTCGGCCGTGGCAATGACAATGACCGTCAGTATGCCCTGACCGAAGCGCAGGCGACCGAAGGCGTCACCTTCAAGCTGGACGGCAAGGCGCCTATGTTCCGGACCGTGATGGTCAGCGGTGCCCCGACCGGTGCCCCGCCGGCTGCGGCCTCGAAACTGAAGGTCGACAAGTCCTTCTACACGCTCAGCGGCGGCCGGGTGGATCTCGCCCGTGTTGCCCAGGGTGACCAGCTGGTGGTCAAACTGACCGTCTCGCCGGAAGAGCGCCGCCTGAACCCGGTCATCGTGGCGGACCTTCTGCCGGCCGGCTTCGAGATCGAGACCGTGCTGCGTCCGGCCGACGGCCGCCAGGAGTATGGCCCCTCGGGCGCCTTCGCCTTCCTGGGTGATCTCGCCTATACGCAGACCGCGCAGGCACAGGACGACCGGTTCGTCGCGGCCGTCGATGTCTACGCGAACTCGGTGACCATGGCCTATGTCGTGCGCGCCGTGACGCCGGGCGACTTCGCGATCCCGGGCGTCGTTGCCGAAGACATGTACCGTCCGGACGTGTTTGCCCGCTCGCGCGCCGGCCGCGTGACCGTCGCCCCGGCACAGGGCGCGGCGGAGGGAGGCAAATAGGACCATGCTGACGGCGCGCCGGCTATTCGTTGGCTTCTTCGCGCTGTTCTTCGCGGTGGTCCTGGCGGATCGTCTTTTCCCCCCGCCCCTTGAAAGGGCGGGGGGATTGTCCGCCCTCGTCACCGACCGGGAAGGCAAGCCGCTCAGGGCCTTTGCAACACCGGACGGACGCTGGCGGTTCGCCGGCGATCTCGACCGGATCGACCCGGAATTCGTCGATGCGCTGCTGCGCGTGGAAGACAAGCGCTTCTATGATCACCGGGGCACCGACTGGACAGGCCTTGGCCGGGCCCTGATCGACTCGGTTTTTGCCGGGCGTGTCGTCTCCGGCGGCTCGACAATCACGATGCAGACCGCGCGCATGCTGGAGCCGCGCCCGCGGAACATCGGTTCGAAACTGGTTGAGATTGCCCGCGCCTGGCAGCTGGAGCGGCGCCTCTCCAAGGACGAGATCCTCTCCCTTTATCTTTCGCTGACGCCTTATGGCGGCAACCTCGAAGGCGTCCGCGCGGCAAGCTGGAGCTATTTCGGACACGAGGCCGACAAGCTCTCGAAGGACGAGATCGCGCTCCTCATCGCCCTGCCGCAATCGCCCGAGGCCCGCCGGCCGGACCGGCATCCGGTCGCCGCGGAAAAGGCGCGCAACTGGGTTGCCGAGAAGCTCCGCCGCTATGGCGCCTTCACCGATGGTGATGTCGAGGATGTCGCCACCCTGTCCGTACCCGGACGGCGGCGCGATTTCCCGGACCGGGCGTGGCATGCAACCGAGAAGGCGCTGGCGGAAGGCCCGCGCGAGGATGTGCGCTCGACGCTGGATGCGGGGCTGCAGGCGGAGCTTGAACGGATCGCGCTGACCCGCGCCGAAGCCGAGGGCGACGATGTGCAGGTCTCGGTTCTCGTTGTGCATGTGCCGACGCGGGCCGTGCGCGCCGCGGTCGGATCGGCCTCGCGCGACAGGCCGGGCGGCTGGCTGGATCTGACGGCGCAGGCCCGTTCGCCGGGCTCGACACTGAAGCCCTTCATCTATGCCATGGCGTTCGATGACGGCACCGCCGCGCCGGACACGCGCATCGCCGACCTGCCGACGCGCTTTGCCTCCTACCAGCCGGAAAACTTCGACCGCATGTTCCGCGGCGATGTCCGCGTTTCGGATGCGCTCCAGCATTCTCTGAACATTCCCGCGGTCGCGATGCTCGACCGGGTCGGGCCGGAACGGTTTGCCGCGCAGCTCGCGGCGGCGGGCGCGCGCCCGCGCATCTCCGGCGGCGCGGGACATGATGCAGGTCTTGCCATCGCGCTCGGCGGGGCAGGGCTGACGGCGAGGGAACTGGCCGTGCTCTATGCCGCGCTCGGCGACGGCGGTGTCGCCAAGCCGCTCGTCTGGCGCGCGGAGGAAGAACGCGGCAACTATGAATCCGACGGCAAGCGGCTCGTCAGTGCGGAAAGCGCCGGCGAAGTGCTCGACATCCTGCGCAAGGCGCCGACGCCGGAGGGGCGCATGCCCGGATCGCTCACGGCGCATGCGCCACAGATCGCTTTCAAGACAGGCACGTCCTACGGCTTCCGCGATGCCTGGGCAGCGGGGGTCGCCGGCCAGCATGCGATCGTGGTCTGGGTCGGCCGGGCAGACGGTGCACCGCGGGCCGGCAAGACAGGCCATGACACGGCGCTGCCGATCCTGTTCGAAGTCGCCGACCGGGTGTCCCAGCATCTCGAGGACGAGGGCGAGGCGACCATGCGGCTGACCAGCGAGAAACGGCTAAAGTCGCAGGGTGCGATGAAGGCGCTGGAAAAAGCCGGGCCGCCGCAGATCCTGTTCCCGCCTGCGGAAGCCGAGCTCTGGGCTGGGCCGGTCAACGGCCGGGCCCCGCGGGGCTTCGTCCTGGCAGGGCGCGGAGACGGGCAGCTTACCTGGTATATCGACGGGGAGCCTTGCGACACGGACGATGCGGGGGCCCCGGTCTGGGCGCCCGACAAGCCGGGGTTCTACACGGTCACTGCTGTGGATACTGCAGGACGCTCCAGCCGCGTTCGTGTGCGGGTGCTGACCGGGCCTGCCTAATAACACGGCAATGCCACAAATGTGCCGCTGTCGGACAACACGGCAGCAACACATTCCTGTTAGGACTGTGTTTACAGGGTACCGGATCGACGGCGCTTTCCCATATCACGGGGGAACGACGGACAGGCTCCGGCCCCGAATTAAAGAGTAAGTAAGATGCGTACCCGTTCTCCCCAGTCAGTGGCCGTTGTGGCCGGCCTCGCCGCGATGGCGGTTGGCTTCTTCTCCAGCGCCGGCGCGCAGGACCAGGTTTCCAGCCCGGATGCCAAGCGCCTGTCCAGCGCGGTGTTTGCCGGGGGCTGCTTCTGGTGCGTGGAAGCCGATTTCGACAAGCTCGACGGGGTCGTCTCGACGGTGTCCGGTTATACGGGCGGCACGGTCGACAACCCGACCTACCAGCAGGTCTCGCATGAAAAGACGGGTCACTATGAGGCTGTGAAAGTCACCTATGATCCGGACAAGGTCAGCTATGCCGACCTCGTCGACTATTACTTCCATCACGTCGACCCGACCGATGCCGCGGGCCAGTTCTGCGACAAGGGCGAAAGCTATCGCACGGCGGTCTTCGTGGCCAATGCCAACGAGCGAGAGGTCGCCGAAGCCGAGATCGAGGCGATCGACCAGTCGGGCGTCTTGTCCGCTCCAGTCGTGACCAATGTGGTCGATGCAACGACCTTCTGGCCGGCCGAGACCTATCACCAGGACTACTACAAGAAGAACCCGCTGAAATACCGCTACTACCGCACGGCCTGCGGCCGGGATTCACGCGTGAAGCAGGTCTGGGCAAAAGCGGGCGCCGGTCACTGATCCTTTTTCGCCGGGCAGGGTACCGGCGGGAATTCCGTCTGACCCTCGAACTGCGCCTCCCAGGCCGCATCGTGCGCCTGCGGATGATAGCCTGACGCCACATACAGCCGGAACGTTCGGACCAGCGGGCAGCCATTGCTGCGCCGTCCGAGCGGGATCGTGATTTCGCCCGCCGGCTCGAAAGTTTCGAACTCGCTGCGCAACATCGGCCGCATGCCCGGATGGATCGAGGCGACGAGAACGCGCTCGTCATGGGGCGGCTCGAGCGGCACGGCTTCGGAGAAGCTTTTCGGCGCGCCATAGCGGCGCCAGGAGAGCAGGGGCACGGTCCGGTCGCGGCCGTAATAGTCGAGCCCGTGCCAGGCCTCCCGTTCATCCACCAGAACAGATGTCGCGCCGACCGACCGGGCGATGCCGAACACGTCCTTCGCCGCCTGGTCCCAGCCGCGCGTGCGCTTCAGGGCGTTGTCGAGGCCGAGAGAGGTCGAAGACTGGAGCGGGAGCACCGAGACGATGGCAAAGCTGAGCGCCATCAGCGTGTGCAGGCTGAGGCTGAACCAGAGGAGGCCCGATGGGCGGTATTTCACATAGGCTGCCCAGGCGAGCAGGCCGCCGCCGATCGCGACGCCAAGGACCAGCCGGGTCCAGACCGGCACATCCGGCACGAACTGCAGCGCAAGGAAGGTGAAGCCGGCGACGGAATACCAGAGTGCCCGGTTGCGCCGCGCGCGGATGAGCCAAGCTGCGACCAGGACGCTGGCTGCGGGGTAGGCCGTCGCTGCCCAGTTGGCATTGGCGCGCGACAGCACAGCCTGGCCGAGAATGATGACGAGAACCGGCAGGGTGAAGCAGAGCAGCCAGCGGTCGCGTCCCATCAGACCGGCATCCTGCGAGCGGACGACGAAGAGGCCGAATATCAGCGCAAGGAAGCTGACCGGACCGAACACGCCGATCTGGTCGATCAGGAAGGTGAGCGCATTTTCCGGATTCACCAGGTCGCCGCCGAGATTGGCGTTATCGACCGTGTGGCTGACCGTCTCGAAATCGTGAGCGGCGTTCCAGGCCATATGCGGGGCGAAGATCGCGGCGGCCACGCCAAGTACGACGAGCCCGCGCAGCGAGAACAGGGCCCGGCGGCTGAAAGCGTCGATCGCCAGCGTCAGCACGATACCGATCAGGAAATAGATCATCGCATATTTCGACAGGAGACCGGCACCGAGTGCGAGGCCGAGGCCGATGGCGCTGACCCAGCTGCCCGTTCCCGCGCGCAGGCGCCAGAAAGCGTACAGTCCTGCGCACCAGAAGGGCATCAACACGCCATCTGTCGAGATCACTGCAGAGGAGAGGATCACCGCCGGCATCAGCGCATAACCGAGCGCCGCCAGCATGCCGGTGCGCCCGTCATACATGTCCCGTCCAAGCAGGAACAGGAAGACGGCGCCCGCCGTGTGCAGGAAAGGCGCCGGCAGGCGCACGGCCCATTCCGAATCGCCGAGCACGGAGGTGACCGCATGGATCAGCCAGGCGATCATCGGCGGCTTTGAATAATAGCCCCAGTCGAGCGTCTCGCCCCAGCGCCAGTACTGCGCTTCATCGGCATAGAGATTGAGCGGGCTGACGGCCAGCAACAGGACCCTGAGCGTCAGAAGAATCAGGAGGAGCAGGAAGGTGATGCGTTGCCAGTCCGTCGGCGATTCGGCGGGTTTAGCAGTCATGTCCTGTGACCTTTCGGGAGCCGGACGGGTTTATGCGACGCCGGGCGGACAGAATATACCCCGAAATGCACGTTTTCAGATCAAGCCTTTCTTACCACCGTGTCATTTTTGCATCGCAGCACGAGGTTCGACAGGATTCCCGAGTGGATGTGTTTAACCTTCAAGTTCCTGTCTTTAATCTGTCATCTGGAGGCGCTATGCCGCCTCCAAACCGGGCGGCGTGCAAGGGCGGCGGCCGGGGCTCTCTCGGACAGGGGAAAATCATGATCAACTGGAATAAATTTGCTCGCGGAGCCGCCGTATCGGCCATCGCGATTACTGCTGCTGGCGTTGCGTCGGCTCAGGTTACGACCTCGTCGATCCGCGGCACGGTTACTGATGAAACCGGCGCAGCTGTTGCCGGTGCCACCGTCACCATCCTGCACGAACCGACCGGCTCGGTCTCGGTTGCCACTACCAGCGCTTCCGGCCAGTTCGCCGGCCAGAACCTGCGCGTCGGCGGCCCGTACAGCATCACCATCACCGGTGAAGGCTTCATCCCGGCCCGCGCTGAAAACGTCTACGCCAACCTCGGCGAAGCCACGAGCGTCAGCCTGACCGTCACGCGTTCCGACGACACGGCCCGCATGGAAACCGTCGTCATCACCGGCTCTGCGCTGCAGGTCGCCCAGGTCGCCACCGGCCCGTCGGCAACCTACAACCTCGCCACGCTGGAAAATGCTCCGGCGATGAACCGCGACATCAAGGACATCGTCCGTCTCGACCCGCGCGTCTACGTCGACGAAGCCTTCAACGACTCGATCAACTGCGCCGGTGCCAACCCGCGCTACAACTCGCTGACCGTCGACGGCGTCCGCCTGAACGACAACTTCGGCCTGAACTCCAACGGCTACCCGACCGAGCGCATCCCGTTCTCGTACGATGCCATCCAGCAGGTCTCGGTCGAGCTCGCTCCGTTCGATGTGAACTACGGCTCGTTCACCGCCTGTAACATCAACGCTGTGACGAAAACCGGCTCCAACGAATTCCACGGCGGCCTGTTCTTCGACTACACCGACGACTCGCTGACCGGCGATGAAACCGACGGCATCAAGCGCGATCTCGGCTCGTTCGAAGAGAAGCGCTACGGCATCAACGTCGGCGGCCCGATCATCAAGGACAAACTGTTCTTCTTCGGTGCCTACGAGAAATTCGAAGGCGCCAACATCTTCGGCAAGACGCCGGAAGACAACGGCGTCTCCAGCGCCCTTTACCAGCAAGTGCTGGACATCGCGGTCAACCAGTACGGCTACGTGGCCGGCGGCCTGCCGTCGTCGCTCGCCGTCGAAGACGAGAAATTCTTCGGCAAGCTCGACTGGAACATCAACGACAACCACCGCGCTGAATTCACCTACACCTACAACGACGGCTTCAACTATTCCGGTTCGGACTACTCCTCGTCCCAGCTTCCGGATGGCAACCACTACTATGAGCGTGGTGCGAAGCTCGAGAACTACACTGGTGCGGTCTACTCCGACTGGACGCCGAACCTGAACACCGAGTTCCGCGTGTCTTACCTGGACCTCAACAACCGCCAGATCCCGGTTGCCGGCTACGATGGCTGGGGTGAAGTCCAGATCACCGTGCCGAACGACCTGAAGTCGGGCTCCACGACGATCTACCTCGGCGCCGACGACAGCCGCCAGGCCAACAAGCTCACCTATGAGCTGTGGAACTACAAGGCTGCCGCCAACTACACCGCCGGCGATCACCTCTTCACCTTCGGTGCAGAGCGCGAAGAATTCTCCGTGTTCAACCTGTTCATCCAGGAGACCATGGGTGAGTGGCGCTTCAGCGGCGTCGACAACTTCCAGAACGGCATTTTCGATTACTTCGAATATTCGAACGCAGTCGGCTCCAACGACCAGAACGATGGCGCTGCCAATTTCGGCTACGAAATCAACACGTTCTACGTCCAGGACAAGTGGCAGGTCAGCGACAAGCTGGATGTCACCGCCGGTCTTCGCTACGACTACTACACGTCGAGCGACAAGCCTGCGTACAACGCCGCTTTCGAAACGCGATACGGCTTCCGCAACGACGAGAACATGGATGGCCGCGACCTTCTGCAGCCGCGTTTCGGCTTCAACTATGAGCTCGCCGACAACGTCAAACTGCACGGTGGCTTCGGCCTGTTCTCGGGCGGCAACCCGAACGTCTGGATTTCGAACAACTACTCGAACGATGGCGTGACGCTGGCTGACTACATCGTCCGCGGCGGTGATCTGGCAAACTACACCTATCCGGATACCGGCAACCCGTTCTTCGACGTCCCGCAGGAAGGTATCGACTTCATCGCCGGTGCTGCTGGTGTGGGTTCGGTCAACGCACTCGACCCGAACTTCGAACTGCCGTCTGAATGGAAGTTCGCATTCGGCGCCGTTGCCGATGTCGACACCGGCCTGCCGGTTCTCGGCAACGACCTGCGCGTCATGGGTGACATCCTGTACTCCAAGACGAACGAGGCCGCAGTCGTGGTTCCGCTCGGCTACACCCAGACCGGTACGGCTCCGGACGGCCGTCCGATCTACGGTGGCAACACCAACGACTTCCTGCTGACCAATGCAGACGAGAAGGGCAAAGCCCTTGTTCTCTCGGTCGGCATGTCGAAAGCCTATGACAACGGCATCGACTGGGCCCTCGGCTACGCTTACACGGACGCCAAGGACACCAACCCGATGACCTCGTCGGTTGCGTTCTCGAACTTCTCGAACTTCACGACCTATGATCCGCTGAACATCACGACCGCTACGTCGGACTACGAGATTGCTCACCGCTTCACGCTGCAGTTCAACTACGAGAAAGAGTACATCAAGGACCTGTCGACGAAGTTCTCGCTGTTCGGCCAGGCCAGCGAAGGCGCTCCGTACAGCTACGTGATCGGCCAGAACCGCTCGGGCGTCGCGTTCAACTCGACCAGCCTGTTTGAAAGCCCGTTCCGCTCGACGCGTCAGCTGGCCTACATCCCGACCGGTATCGCCGACCCGCTGATCTCGCCGCTCTCCAACCAGCAGGCCGTTGCTGAACTTGTTGAATTCATCAACAAGAACAAGGACCTGCAGGATGCGCGCGGCAGCATCTTCGAGCGTAACGGTGCAGCCGACGACTGGTGGACCAAGTTCGACGTCCGCCTGTCCCAGGAACTGCCGGGCCTCCGCGCCAACGACCGTGCTGAAGCTTTCATCATGATCGAGAACGTCGGCAACCTGCTGAACCCGGAATGGGGCGTCCTGCGTGAGCACGGCTTCCCGGGCAACGCGGTGCTGTACTCGGTCAGCGGCATCAACAACGGCCAGTACGTGATCACCAACTTCAACGGCGATGCCGACGACGACTCCATCGTGGTCAGCCCGTCGCTGTGGCAGGTCCACTTCGGCATCAAGTACAAGTTCTAAGCCTCAGGGCCTGAACAGACATGATCGGGAAGGGCGGCTCCATGCGGGGCCGCCCTTTTCCTTTGGGACCACCTGTGGCATGGCGCGCGCGATGACCGATACAAAGCCTCACCTCCCGCCCGAATGGGCTCCGCAGGCCGCCCTCTGGTGCGGCTGGCCGCATCTTGCCGACGAATGGGGCGGAGATCTTTCCGGTCCACGCGAGCAGGTGGCCGCCTTTATCCGCGCCGCATCGGCCTTTCTGCCGGTCAAAGTGGCGGCCGGCTCGCCGGAAGCGCTGGCCTCGGCCGGCGCGGCCGTCGGTGACGTCGCTCAGGTGGTGGACGTTCCGGCCGGCGATATCTGGCTGCGCGATACCGGCCCGATCGTGACCGGGCAGGGCGCCCGCCGCGTGGCCCAGGCGTTCCGCTTCAACGGCTGGGGCGGCAAATACCTGATGCCGGGCGACACCGAGACGGCGAATGCCAT
>Ga0209607_1004201_pt1 | contig 10778 bp, 9 predicted proteins | sample AD_UKC117_MetaG_FD_184413 | JGI IMG/M metagenome (GOLD analysis project Ga0209607, IMG submission 184413) | Active sludge microbial communities of municipal wastewater-treating anaerobic digesters from Hong Kong - AD_UKC117_MetaG (SPAdes)... | ecosystem: Engineered > Bioreactor > Anaerobic >... | reverse complement strand
CTTAACACCTGTCATCTCGAATAAGCCAACTGAAAGTGGCGCACGGAGAGATCTCTGATTACGTGTTTACGTATTTACGTGTTTACGTTGCCGGTGATCAACGAACAGCGAACAACGAACAGCGAACAGCGAATTTACCACTAAGTCACTTAGGACACATAGGAGCACTAAGTATCGCATGCTTTCTTTGAAGTTAGAAAAACCCACCCCTTTCCTTCCCCTCCCGGGAGGGGAATATCATCGTTCCTGTGGAATGAAGAACTCTTCCTGAATTCCAAAAACTCGTAAAACCGGCGCAATTAGCGAATAGCTTTCTTACCACCTGTCATCTCGACTAAGCCAACTGAAAGTGGCGCACGGAGAGATCTCTGATTACGTGTTTACGTATTTACGTGTTTACGTTGCCGGTGATCAACAAACAAAAAACGACAAACAATGAACAGTAAATTCACCACTAAGGCACTTAGGACACATCGGAGCACTAAGTTTCGCATGCTTACTTTGAAGTTAGAAATACCCACCCCTTTCCTTCCCCTCCCGGGAGTGGAATATCATCGTTCCTTTGGAATGGAGAACTCTTTCCTGAATTCCAAAAACACGAAAAACCGGCGCAATTAGCGAATAGCTTTCTTACCACCTGTCATCTCGACTAAGCCAACTGAAAATGGCGCATGGAGAGATCTCTGATTACGTGTTGACGTGTTGCCGTATTTCCGTGTTTTCGCCGCCAGCAAACAACAAACGACAAACAATGAACAGTAAATTTACCACTAAGGCACTTAGGACACATCGGAGCACTAAGTATCGCATGCTTACTTTGAAGTTCGGAAAACCCACCCCTTTCCTTCCCCTCCGAGGAGGGGAATATCATCCTTCCTTTGGAATGGAGAACTCTTTCCTGAATTCCAAAATTCAAAAAACCGGCGCAATTAGCGAATAGCTTTCATCCCACCTGTCATCTCGACTAAGCCAACTGAAAGTGGCGCACGGAGAGATCTCTGATTACGTGTTTACGTAGTTACGTGTTTACGTTGCCGGTGATCAACGAACAGCGAACAACGAACAGCGAATTTACCACTAAGGCACTTAGGACACATCGGAGCACTAAGTTTCGCATGCTTACTTTGCAGGTTCGAAAAACCCACCCCTTTCCTTCCCCTCCCGGGAAGGGAATATCATCGTTCCTTTGGAATGGAGAACTCTTTCCTGAATTCCAAAATTCAAAAAACCGGTGTAATTAGCGAATAGCTTTCTTACCACCAGTCATCTCGACTAAGCCAACTGAAAGTGGCGCACGGAGAGATCTCTGATTACGTGTATACGTATGTACGTGTTTACGTTGCGGGTGATCAGCAAACAACGAACGACGAACAACGAACAGCGAATTTACCAGTTAGTAAAGACCCGTCCTTCCCCTCCCGGGAAGGTAGTATCATTGTTCCTTTGGGTTACCCCTGATGCTTCTTTACCCCTCAATCTTCTTCTTATACTTCACCACAATGCCCGGATTTAACATATACCTGCCAAATTCATTTCCATAGATGGCCAGACCTGCCTCACCCGGAGCTTCCAGACGCACATTGAGATAGCCGGTCTTCTGAGCACGCCGCAATGCGGACTTCTCGATTGGGATCCGCAGGTAATATCCGTAGGAACCGGCTTCCCGCAACTTGCGGTCGCGCAGCTGATGGTGCCAGGAAAGTACGCCTCGATGGTCAGCAGGGTCATCAGGCAATTTCATACTGCCGGCAGCAACCCCGTTTATTTTTACGCGCACTTCTCCGGGAAAAGTCATCTCATCGGTCATGGGATATGCATTCGAATTTTTGCTGTTTTCCACCCGGGCTCCCAGCATGTAGTCCATATCCTTGACCAAGGCTTCATCACGGTCTTTGGCAAATAATTCTTTAGCACCCACTTCTGCCTGAAAATAGATGTCCGTCGATCCGTTCAAGGAGAGATCCGCAGGGATCGGGATGCGGTATTCGAAGTATCCATGACCGGCTCCATTTTCTTTTTTGCCGTCAAGGACATCCCATTGTTTTACCGACCAATCCGATGCTGAAAAATCTTTTGCCGGGATGTCTATGACCCGGGCAACCTTTTCTTTACCGTATACGATAAAATTTAAAAAATTGCGGTGTAGTGAAGCGTCATCTCCGGCTTTGAGCACCCAGGCCAGCGTATATACACCGGGTTCATCCGGCATGGTCACTTTAAGCGGCCCAACGGATTGCTGCATCCAGGGTTTTGAAGGAATGCGCAACGTGCCAGTGGGTCCGCTGACCGGATCGCCGATCGTATTAGTGCCCGTGACATTCCATTCCAGGATTAAGCCTTCCGGTACATCCCCTGTCATAAAGCTGGCAAATAAAGGGATGTCCTCATTCCCTCCGGCCATGACTTCACGGCATATGTCAATACCTGCACTTAGGTAGTATTTGTCATGCCAATCATTCAGGGTCATCCCCGGTACCATCTCCTCGACCCCAGTAAATTTTTGGGTACGGTCGAATCGCCAGTAACCATTCCATTCGTTGATCACATCATGATGTTCCGTATACAACCATCCGGAGTTCTTAGGAAACATCCGGAATGCATTTATCATTTTATGATAGTCCCAGCTCCAGTCAACATCTCCCGTACTGCCATCGTATCCCCAAACATTGCCACATTCCGAATTGAACAGCGGTTGCGTTCCCTGAGTAAATCCATCTTCAAAGAAGTATCCGCTACCCGAATAAGTGCTATCGGTAATTTCCTTGAGCGTTGATTCCCACTCCCAGCCGGGCAGGTACATATGCCAGGAATTGAGGTCGGTCTCCGTATGTCCGCGGCCGCAACAGATGGAATTGTCTTCCACGAGCCTGGTCTGATCCAGTGATTTAGCCAAATAATACATGGAGGCAACCCAGTCCTGAGTCTCTTTGAGGTAACGGCGGACCTGCTTGCCATTCTCTTCCACCTCGCTAAACAATCCCCATGTTTCATTAAAGACGATCCAGGAGAAAATCGCCGGATGGTTAAAGTCCCGCTTGATCATCTCGTGCAAAGTGTGGGTGGACTCTGCTTTGGCTTCTGCAGTTGGTTCGCCCCAGAAGTTTGGCAAATCGGACATAACCAACAGTCCCAGCTTATCCGCCCAATACAATTTGCGGGGAATATCCACCTTGATATGGGTACGGATGCCATTCAGACCGATGGATTTGGAGCGTTCGATTTCTTCACGCATAAATTGATCGGAAGGGAAAGTATAAAAGCCTTCCGGATGGTAAGACTGGTCCAGCGTAAGCTGCAGATAAATGGGTTGGTTATTTAACGCTACGTACCGGTAATTGGTCCCCGGCATATTCATCACCGAAATCTTGCGCATACCGAAATAACTGGTTACCACATCTTCCCCGAAACTGAGCGATACGTTGTACAAATTCGGGTTTTCCAGGTCCCAGCGTTTAGCCCCGGGCATATCGATGGTAGTGATCAATTTGCCTTTGCCTTCCGGCCAGTCCACTTGCTTACTAAAGTTTTGATCCATCCCGGAAATCTTAATGACCAGCGGCATGGCATGTTGTGGCGGTGTGGTTGTAAATGCTACAATCTGCACCTTCTGGTGATCGATATCAGGATGGAACTGGACCGCATCCAGAAACATTTGTCCCCTTGCTTCGAGATATACCGTCTGCCATAATCCCCGGGCATTTCCATAGCCTTGTTTTCCGTAAAGCGTAAAATCGCGCCGTACATCATCCACCCGGATCACCAGTTTTTGCGGCTCGCCATAATGCACATAGGGCGTCAAATCAAATTCAAACGGGGTATATCCGCCCTGGTGCGTACCCAACAGGTTCCCATCGAGCCACACGGTGGTCTCCCAATCGCTGGCACCTATGATCAGAAATGTTTTTTTATCCTCCCAGCCCGGATCAACCTGGATGGTACGTTGATACCAGGCTATATCGGAAGAGTCCGGCACGCCTGAAAGGGCAGATCCCCAGGGGAAAGGTACATTAATCGACAATCCATGTCCGGGCAATCCTTTATCCCATTGCTGAAATATTCCAGTATTGGCAGGATCAAAAGCAAAATCCCAGGATCCGTTTAAATTAACCCAGGAGGGGCGCTCCCAGTCCGGGCGCGGGTGTTCAGGCAGCGGGATCTGCTGTCCGGAGGACACCGCAACCACTCCCAGGACCAATCCATATTGCAGGGTCAATGTACGCAGCCATTGTCGAAAATTCCGGTCAGAAATCATATGTTTTCTTTGTTTTTTATTTCTCGATTAACGGCATTTCGCCGGTCAAATAGTTCCTCGATAAAATGCATGAGGATGTTGATCAGCACAATGAGCAGGGCGCTGATTAAAGGCGGCCAAATCCAACCAAACCCAACCATGCAGCCAATGGAGGCCGTAACCCACACCGTTGCCGCCGTATTTAGTCCATGGACGGATCCGCCGGCACGCAATATTACCCCGGCGCCAAGAAATCCGACGCCCACCACCACCTGACCCAGGACGCGAGTGACGTCATCATGTCCTTCACGTATCAGCGCCTGACCTAACATAACATAAATGGCTGAACCAACTGCCACCAGCGTATTGGTCTTCAGTCCGGCTGCTTTATTGCGCCACTCCCGCTCCAGGCCGATGACCACTCCGCAAGCGATTGCGAGCAACAAACGATGCAAATATGTTGTTAAATCCATAGCATGAGTTTGCGGGCAGAAGATACTCAAATCAAGCAAATGTCCATCGAATTACGGTGGATAAAGGAGGTGATCGCCGGAGTCGTTTGGATATTCCTGATCGGCTGGCCATATTTCACCCCGGGACACAGTCAATCCAACTGGAGCAAGCTTGACCGGCAAGTAAAAGCCATTCGCTATGCGGGACAGTCCCTGACCGAACTCACCAATCAGATCACCCAGGGGGCCAAATCGGAAAAGGACAAGGCCAGGGCACTTTTCACCTGGACCGCAACCCACCTGTATTACGATCAGTTGAATGACGGACCGGAAGCAAACTGGGAAAACCGGCAGGCCATTGCCATTATCTCCCGTGGAAAAGGAGTCTGCTGGGATTATGCAACCGTCTTTCAGGCATTATGCCAACGAGCTGGTATTCCTTGCTTGCGGATAACCGGCTACGGACCTGTTCGATGGCCTGAGACGCAATTGCCCGAACAACCCAATCATGCATGGAATCTGTTCCGCGTAGATGGATTTTGGTACCTGGCGGATGCAACCTGGCAATCCGGTGCTCCGCAAGGCAACGACGCCTTTCAAATTCAGACTGGCAAGGATTATTTCGGCACGCCACCCGAACTTTTTGTCCGCAATCATTTACCGGAACATCCGATGTTTCAATTGCTGGATTGCCCGGTGTCAACAGATGCTTTTGAGAAGTTCAAGGACACAGGAGTTTTTCACTCACCATGCTCTTCGCCATATGCTTACCAGGACACACTGATCCGGTACGAATCCATGGATGAGAAGCAACGCAGTCTATGGTATCAACAAGAGGTTTACCGGTTCAGACCGACTCCTGCCAACCGGCGTTACGTGGATCAGGTTATTGCCGATGTGGGTATTGCGTTACAAACCGAAGGAGATGCCTTTTTTGCCGATCAACGCTTTGAGCAGGCTTCTGTCAAATACGATGAATCGCTTTCTTTTTTCGCTAAAATTCAGAATCAACCTAGTCTGTTTGACTGGCAGCAAAAAGCCATTGGCATCACCTGGTTCAATCGTGGAATGGCTTGTAAGAAAATGGAACAGACCGAATGCAATGATTTTTTTGAAAATGCCTGGAGCCTGTTGAAGCCTTATGAGTCCGACCCGTTACTCCAACCCGTGATCAACTACTTAAAACAAGTTCTTCGTTAAGCCGAAACAATAGTCCAGCTAATTGGAACAATGCTGCTATTGAAGCGATGCAATCTACACGAACTTTCCTGCATTCAATGCATCATTAAAAAATTGATTTATGCAGTTAAGTAAACTATGTATGCTATGCCTGCTGATGCTAGCCCTGTCATGCAAAAAAGAAGGCATTCCCGGCTGCACCGACCCGGATTCTTCCAGTTACGATCCTACTGCTACCGAAGACGACGGGAGTTGTGCTTATGTGCGGGACAAATTCGTTGGTTTTTGGAAGGGAAGTGCAGACTGCAGTAAGGACATTTTTGATGATTTTAATTTTGAAATTCAAATTGGTTTGGTGGAAAAAACCAAGGATATGATAAATCTTAATTTCATTTGTTGCTCTCAATTGGCGTTTACCGGGGTTGTCATTGATGAAAATACAATTACCATTGATTTCAAGAAGTTCATCAACGTATTCCCTAACCGTTGTAATTCACCAACCGTTACAACTATTTCAAATGGTAATTACCATTTACGGGGCACTCTTCATCTTGTAGACAACCGGTTAATAGGCAATAATATGTTTAATGCTCTACTCGATGAGATGGATAACAACCTTTGTTCGTACACCTGTAATTTCGTACTCACCAAAAGCTGAAATGATCTTGTAGCAACACCGTCTGATCCTGCTCAATCAAGATTACTTCCGCCGATGTTCTACCTCATTGGTCGTCCAGCATGCAAATGCTAGATTCGGGCCAATTCAATTGGCGATTGATAAAACAATTTATATCGCTTTTGCTTTACTATGCAAATGGTTATTCCAATCATCAAAAAGCATTGTTATGAAATTTACAAACTTCCTTTTTAGCGCACTGTTGGCAGGTATTGCCCTGGTATTTTCAACCGCAGCATGTGCTCAAGATTCGCGCCCCAGTCCGGCAGCTACGGCTAATGGCATGATCGGAGATGCAAAAATCAGCATCAACTACAGCAGCCCGGGCGTGAAAGGCCGTACACTCTGGGGAGCACTTGTGCCCTACGACAAAGTATGGCGAGCAGGAGCTAATGAGGCTACGGTATTTGAAACCGATAAAGATGTCATGGTAGAAGGCAAAACTCTGAAAGCCGGACGCTATTCATTCTTTACCATTCCTACTGCCACTACCTGGACCATAATCTTTAATAGCGAGCCGGATCAGTGGGGAGCATTTAAATACGATGAATCAAAAGATGCCCTTCGTGTCGTCGTTACGCCAAAGGCGTCGGCTGAAATGAATGAGCGCCTGAAATATGAAGTTACTCCCACCGGCATCTCTCTTTTCTGGGAAAATCTGGAGATCCCGGTCATGATCAAATAAAAATCAAATCAGAAGTTTAGTAGTTTAGGGGTCGAGGATTACCAACCATCAACATCTTAAACTACTAAACTTTGTTTTCGGTATACATCTCCAAAAACTTCCCGCCCATCGGTTCCCGGTTGCTTCAGGAAGCCGGTATTCAGGTCGAACAATGGCCTCACGACCGGCCTATGACCCAGGATGAGCTCATCCGTGCTGTCCAAAATCACCAGGGACTATTTTGCGCCGGTACCGATCTGATCAACGATTTTTTCCTGAAATCCTGTTCGCACTTAAAAATTATTGCCCAATTCGCCGTAGGTTATGACAACATCGACGTTGCCACCGCTCGTGATTTAGGAATTGTTATCACCAATACACCTGATGCCATGAGCGATGCGACGGCGGATATTGCCTTCGCATTGATGCTGGCCGTTTCCCGTAAACTGTTTTACCTGCATAAATCCATCGGACGCGGTGATTGGACCTATTTCCGGCCTCAAGCGCATCTGGGAATGGAATTAAAGGGCAAAACGCTGGGTATCTTTGGATTGGGCACTATTGGCCTCGAAATGGCCAAACGATGTCATGCCGCCTACCACATGCCGGTCCTCTATACCAACCGGAACCCCAACCCTCTTGCGGAAGCTACAGTTGGAGCGCATCACGTGTCTTTTGATGAATTATTGACAAGGAGCGACGTGCTTTCGGTCCATTGCGCGCTGACGCCGGAAACGGCCGGTCTTTTTAACCATGCTGTTTTCTCCAAAATGAAGTCGACAGCCCTTTTTATCAATACGTCCCGGGGTGGCGTTCACCATGAAGGGGACCTGCTGGATGCCCTGCAGAAAGGTACCATCTGGGGCGCCGGGCTGGACGTGACTAATCCGGAGCCGATGACTGCCGATCATCCATTACTGGAAATGGAAAATGTGGCCGTTCTACCTCATATCGGATCGGCAACCATTGAAGCCAGAAATCGAATGGTCGGGATGGCAGCCAGGAATATCATTGCTTTTGTCCGTGGAGAACCTGTTCCTAATCCGGTCATTGGATAAGCTTCCATTGCACAGAATCGAATAAACTCGTTATTGTACAAGACGCTGTGCAGTAACCTCCTCCGGGGATACCGCTGACTCCTCGTTTCCAAAATGCTGACGGATGTAAGTCAGAATGTGAGCAATGCCTTCATCAGGGATCATATCCAGTTTCGGCATGACATTGTTATACGACTTTCCTTTGACCTGGATTTCACCACGCATGCCGTTCAATATGATTTGGATGAGTGGTGCTTTTTCTCCGTTCACCCATTCCGAACCGTCCAGCGGGGGGAATCGGTCGTTGCCCCGTCCATTTCGCTGGTGACAAACCGAGCAATAAGTATTGAATAATTTACCACCTTCAGACAGATGCGCTTCATCAATTGCCTCCATACCGGGCAACCGGACCCGGTCTTTGGTTTCATCAGGCGTTTTGATATTGGTTGCTGTTAGTTTTCTTTGCTGTATGGGGGCCAGGTCTTTGTCACCAAAGGCAGCTTTATCGCCCTGATATTCAACCTTCCAGATTTTACCTTTCTCGGAATCAGAGATATACAGCGACCCGTCCGGCCCCATTGCTAATCCCATCGGCCGGTAGGCAGCGTCGCTGGTATTTATGATGGTATCTATTCCGGCAAATCCATCGGCAAACACTTCCCAGGGCCCTGCTGGCTGACCATTTTTCATTGGCACAAAGCCTATGAAATAACCGGACTGAGGATAAGGGGAACTGCTGGTGGAGCCGTGAAATGCTATAAAAGCACCGTTGTGGTAATGCGCCGGGAACTGGTCGCCTGTATAAAATAATAGGTCATTGGGTGCAAAGTGCCCGGGGAAGCCAAGGACTGGTGGGGTCAAATGCGTGGTATCGCCTTGTTTATTCCCATCGCCTCCATATTCCGGATTCAGAAAATATTTGTTTTTGATCTGATCGAAGTAATGATAAGGCCACCCCGCATCACTATCCTTATCCAGGCGGATAAATACCTCTGAAGGTAATACCGCACCTTCCCAGACTGTAAATGCATTTGGCCAGGTATTGTGCAGATAATCCCGGCCGTGCGCCACCGCATACAATCCATTTGTTTCATTGTTCCATTCCATCCCTACCACGCTGCGCAAGCCGGTGGCAAACTTTTCACCATCCTCCTGAAACTGATTTGATTTATTCAGATCAAAGCGCCAGATGCCTCCGCGGGATTCCAATAAAGGGCATGGGAACAGGCCCGGTGAAAGGGGTGACCGGTCATTTTCCTGGCAGGCGTCAGAAGGTGCGCCAAACACCGTATAAAAATGTCCTTCCTGGTCAAATGCCAATGGTTTGGTGTCGTGTTGCCGTGGCCGCTGACGGTCGGTAAGTAGTAATTCCATTTCGGAAGTAGGGACCAGATCGCCTGTTAATTTTTGACGGTAGATCCTGGTTACGGAGCTGAAATACAAATAACCGTCATGAATTCGCATCTCCGTTCCATAACTGCTCCGGTCCTGATAATCGTCAAATGTTTTGATAATGTCCGCACGCCCATCGCCGCTGGTATCCCTCAAAGCGGCATTTCCGCCCAGTGAATCCGGAAAACGGAGCTTAACATATAGATCACCGTTATCGTTGACCGTTAAATGCCTTGCCCGACCTTTCAAGCTATCCACAACGACCAGAGCAGAAAATCCTCCAGGCAGGACCAATCCTCCATTTTGTGGCTGATTAGATGCTGGTGCCTTATTAGAATCACAGCCACTTGCTACCAGGTGAATTACGATTATAAGAACCCCCAAAAAGCCAATGGAGTTACCTCCGGGATGCCTTGCCATGTTCAGAAATTAATCTTACCAATAATTCAAAATAGGTTATCTCTTACAGCCATAAGGCACGCCTCCCTGGGCAAAGCTTGGAAGTGAGCCCTAAGAACGATCGTATTAATACTTGGTAAAGAAGGTCTATGATTCTGCTTTTACCAGAATGGACTTAATCCGTTTGGCTACATAATCCACTTGTTCCGGCCGCAATAATACTACGCCCACACTTAATTGAGACTGCCCCCCCTCCATTCGCCGAACATTGGTGACGATGCTGGGGTTTTCTGCCTTTAATGCATCATAGACTTCTCGCGGGGTGATTTTGACCTTTTCCTGATCCCAGGAAACCAGCAAACTTGGAAATGCATTCGCCGGGCCGGGGCTAATATGAGTTTCACCCTGGACGCCGGCTATGGTTTCGAGCTGTGTCCTGATCCGGTCAGCCCGGTCCAGCCATTCTTGCCATTCCGCATCATGATCCAGTTCCAGATAAGCCTTCAAGGCCGCGTACATACCAAAAAGTTCTTCCTTATTTACTTTCATCGGCCGGCCGATAGGCGCTTCATAGGGGCTGTGGTTGAGCTTTGCCGCCTCAATGAGATCTTTGCGACCATACAATAAGCCGGCACTCTGAGGCCCGCGGATCATTTTTCCACCCGAAAAGGTGATCAGGTCGAAACCTATCTTTTGATATTTAAACAAATTCTCCACGGGAGGCACATCCGCGGCGGCATCAATGAAG
>Ga0209607_1004199_pt1 | contig 10780 bp, 5 predicted proteins | sample AD_UKC117_MetaG_FD_184413 | JGI IMG/M metagenome (GOLD analysis project Ga0209607, IMG submission 184413) | Active sludge microbial communities of municipal wastewater-treating anaerobic digesters from Hong Kong - AD_UKC117_MetaG (SPAdes)... | ecosystem: Engineered > Bioreactor > Anaerobic >... | reverse complement strand
TCCTGATCCTGACCCGCTCGCATTTGTACAGTTTACCTGACCGTGGAAGCCAATCCGAAGTTGCAACGGAAATACCTGTTCCGCGCGCCGGCGATGACGACGGGAAAGCCGGGCTTTTCCGCACCCTCTGGATTATCCACAGCGGAGAGCTGATGGGATTGCCGGGAAAAATTCTGGTTGATCTCGTGGGGCTTTCGCTGATATTTATCGTACTCAGCGGGTATTACTATACTTTTCTGCCATCCCTGGCACGCCGCTCCGGAGAAAGACTCAGGAAAAAGCTCAGAAAAATCAACCGTTTTTCCATCAACTGGCACAACAACCTTGGGATTTATGGTATCCTGTTTCTGACGATTACCTCCATTACCGGTATGTTTCTGCGCCCTCCCCTGCTGATCCCGGTTGCATATGCCAGGGTAAACCCCATCCCGGGATCTGTGCTTGACCACTCCAACCGCTGGCATGATAAGTTCAGGGATATGGTTTCAGAACCGGCTTCAGGAGAATTGATCCTGTCAACCAGCGAAGGATTTTACCGCTTTGTGCCGGGCAAAGATACGATTGCCCATCCTTACGGCGTTCAGCCTGAAGTCAGCGTGATGGGTATCACGGCATTTCAGGCCCTGAATGACAGCAGCTTTATCGTGGGTTCCTTCAGCGGGATTTATCAGTGGTTTCCGCACCGTGACCTTGTATTGAATTATATTACAGGATTGCCTGCCGTATCTTCAGGAAGGGGAAATCCCTTTGGCTCGGTAGCCGTGGCCGGAGTAATCAATCAGGCAGGCAGACCGGTTGCCATGCTTGATTACAATGCAGGATGGATCCCGCTGGTAAAAGACATCAAAAAACCTGAAATGCCGGGGTTCATCGCAAAATTGCCTGTTTCATTGTGGAATCTGGCCCTGGAAGTACATACGGGAAGAATTTTCTCCGTAATTTTAGGTGATTTTTATATCCTGTACGTCCCGCTGATGGGTCTTACCACACTGCTGATCCTGATCACAGGCGTATGGATCTGGCTGAAAATCAAAAGGAAAAAATCAAATAAGAAAATTCCGGAAGGACAAAACCATGAAAATCACAAAGCTGCACCAGGCCCCCAAAGTCCCTTATAATCTGGACGGTCATATCATAGCCCGCGCGTCATGCGTCGAAATTGTCCACCTTACCCTGAAACCCGGCCAGCAGATCGCGAAACACATCAATCCCAACGATGTTTTCTTTTTTGTTCTGGAAGGGAAATCCATGATTGAAACCGATGATGAAAGGGCACTCGTTCAGAAGGACCAGTGCATCTTCGTTGAAGGAGGTACCAACAGGGGGTTTGACAATATCTCGGTATCCGATTTCAAGGTCATGGTGATCAAGCTGCAGCAATAACATTTGACTGCAATTAGCTGAAATTTGCCGGTTAATTAACACAGTGGCACCGAAATTACATCCTGTACCAAAAGCATATTCCGTTTTTATCTAACTTTGGGATATTAATCTTCCCGGGCGAGGCTGGTTTTACTATGCAGTGATATGACTTTCAGGCATAAGGCGAATGTCTGGTGAATTTCTGCGTAAGTGCCCTGCCCTTAAGGAATCCCAAACTCCACCGGCTATGCTTTTTTCTGAAAAGACGCTATACAGACTCATCACCATATTATTTTTTGCCCCGCTGACACTTTCAGCCCAGACGCCCTATCCTCAGGGGCCATGGCATCCGGCATATACGGGCAAGGAATTTATCCGTTCGGAATGGTTTGCTTCGGCCCGTGCCGATCAAAACGGCAGTCTGAAAGCCTACACCAGGGCCATGCAGCAGCATCTGCTCAAACCGTCTGAACGTGAAAATCCCGGCAACCAGAGTTATGCACAATGGGTTCCGCTCGGCCCGTCAAAGACCACGCATCCGGTATCGGCCTACCTGGGTCTGGTCAGTTCTATATGGATCGATACCGCCGACTTTAAAACGATTTATGCCGGCAGCAATACCGGCGGCATTTTCAGGACCTGCGACGGAGGCGAAAACTGGCAGCCCCTTTCGCACAATACATTCACCACCGGCGTTTTATCCATACATGTGGATCCCCGCAATAAAGACAGGATCATTATCGGTACCGGCCATTACGGTTTCAACCGCTCCTATGGCATGGGCGTAATGATCAGCAACGACGGGGGAGAAAGCTGGGAGCAGACTTCACTGGACAACGATATAATATCCGCTTCATTTGTCGTTCAGAAAACAGGCATGCACCCCACGTCACCAGACACCATGCTGGCCCTGCTCAATACGGAATTCTCAGGCCGGGGTTATATCTACCGCACTACCGACGGCACTGCAAGCTGGGAAGAGGTGTTCAGCAAGCCGAAAGCCGAGTTGTTTTCATTGAATTACAAACCCGGCGAGCCCAATACAGTGTTTGCCTGCGGCAATCACCTGCTGAAAAGCACCGATGCAGGCGCCACCTGGAACGATATCACCCGTATTCTCCCGCTGGACACCAATTTTGTACTCAGCAGGGTCGCCATTTCGCTCTCTGCGCAAACGCCGGGGCTGATGCTCGCTTTCTGCGAAGCTTATGACAGTACCGGAACTATCGGTGGCACCAGGAAATACCTTTTCCGTTCCTTTGACGAAGGCACCACATTTGAAACCCTGAAGATGAAAGTGGAGCCTTTTGCCGGCTACTGGAAAATGCAACTTGCGCTTTCCCCCGCCGACAATGAGGAGTTTTATCTGGGCGGCATATGGCTTTTCAAATACCGGATCACAGGAGATTCGGCCTTGTATATCGAATGCAGCGACCACAAATATCACATCGACGTGCGCGACCTGCATGTTTATGCAACCGGGGATAAAGACCTGCTGTATATGGCCAATGACGGAGGAGTCAGTTTATCCAACACCGGAGCGGAGTCATGGCAGGACATCACCCGGAACGGGATGCAGATCCTTCAGCTGCATAACATCACCATCGGTGAAAACAGCGACATGATGTTCGGGGGCCCCCAGGATGCCAATCTCTCATTTTACAATTTCAAGACCGGAGAATGGTCCAGAAATGCAAGAATAAGCGATGCCTACGACGGCGCCATTAATTACAATGATCCGGGTATTGTTTACCTTGTAGGAGTGCCTCCGAAATACACCCAACCCCATATATTCCTGAAAAAGTCAACAGACGGAGGTCTTAATTTTACTACCCTGGGCATCCCTGACAGCACAGAAGTGGGCCGTTGGGATAAACCGCTCGAAATGGACCCTCAGAATCCGGATATCCTCTACGTTGGTGTGCGGAATGTCTGGAAGTCCGAAGACGGCGCCGGCAGTTTCACACGCATCAGCGATTTTCCCGCCCAGGGAGAACCCAAACTGATTACCATCAGGGTAGCCCCGTCAAACAGTTCGGTGATTTATGCCGCTTTTCAGAATCCCGACTGGGGCGATCCTTCGCAACCCAAATTGTTCGTTACCCCGGATGGAGGTAACCGGTGGTTCGATATTACCCCCCGCGGGCAGCTTAACCTCAATTACACAGGAATCAGCGATGTAGCCATACACCCGGGAAATCCCCAGAAAATCTGGCTTTCGCTTGACAGAATGTGGGAAAACAGGCATGTCTATATGTCGGAAGATGCAGGAACAACCTGGACAAACTATTCCGAAGGGTTGCCCGATCTGCCGGTAAATACGATCAGGTATGTGAAGGGCGCTGGATATGATGTCCTCCTTGCCGCCACGGATGCGGGCGTTTATTACCGCGATGCAAACCTTACGCAATGGGTTCCTTTTGGGGAAGGGCTTCCGCTCACCATTGTGGCGGACCTTGCCATTAGCTATTCACGAAAAAAAATCATCGCGGGCACCTTCGGAAGGGGCCTTTGGGAAACCGACCTTTGCCTGCCGGTAACCGAAAACGCCCTGAATATTTCTGACACCATCCAATGGGACAGCGACCGGAAAATGTTGCAGGATATTATTATAAATCCCGGGGCAAAACTTACCATCAGCAAACGCGTGGAAATGGGCCGGGGAAGAACCATTAAGGTCTTACCCGGGGGGACCCTCAATATCGACGGGGGCATCCTGACAAACGACTGCGCCGACCGCTGGGAAGGCATCAGATTGTATGGCAGCCCTGACTATTCTTCCCCTTCCGGACAACAGGCAACCCTTAACATCCGTTACGGCGGAAGCATCAGAAACGCCATTACCGGTGTGGAAACCTTCGGAATGGATGAACAGGGAAATACGGTCGCCGGTGCGGGCGGCGGAAGGATATTTGCCACCAACGCCCTTTTTGTCAACAACCTCAAAGCCGTTGTATTCAATCCTGCATCCGGAAACAATCCGTCATTTTTCAAACTGTCGAAGTTTATTACCGATGAGATGCCACCTGAAGGTACATCTCCCGGTGACATGGTAACTTTACGGGGAAACGAAGGCATCACCTTCAGCAGTTGTCAGTTCGAAAATAACATTCCGGTCTCTGTTTTACCATATTGGAAGAGGGGTGCAGGTATCCGCAGCATCAATGCTTCACTGCTGGTTAACCGATTCAATACGGATTCAATTCCTTTCGGGCAGAATGCCGAACCTGTTTTTAAACAACTGTCGGCCGGCATCAGCAGCATCCACACACTTCCCGGATATTTCATCAATATCAGCAAAACCAGGTTCGACAGAAACCTGACAGGCATTTACACTGCCGGGGCAGGATCATTCAGCGTAACCGGGTCGTTCTTTATCATGGGCTCCGCCAATGTCCCTGAACCGATCAAACCGCTGAGCGCAGGCCTCTACCTTGACCATTGCAATATGTTCAGGATCAGCGATAATACGTTTGCAGGTCCGGTGGGAAGCATTATGCCGCAATCAAAATCGGCCGGAATTGTAGTGCATGAAAGCGGTATTGACAACAATATGATCATATCCAATGCAATAAGAAATCTGAATTACGGCATTCTAGCCCAGAACCGGAACCTGAACGCCAATGGCACCTCCGGTCTTCGTATCCTGAATAACTGGTTTACAGGAAATGAATATGATCTCTGCGTTACCCGCGATTCGCTTTCATCACATAACGGCATCGCCCGCCACCAGGGCGCATCGGGCCGCGAGGGCGCAGAAGTGGCCGGCAACCGCTTCAGCTACAGCAGATTTCACCGCGATGGCGATATACACAATGCCGGTCAGCGCCTTTATTATCACTATCCGCCAGGCCCAGAAGGGCTGAACCGCCAGCCACGCATAACCTCTTACGGCATTTATACAGTCCCTGACCCGATGGCGGCCACCACCGACAGCAGTTACAAGCCGGAATTTCTCAGGGATGCATCAACAGACCCGTCGGATGCCTATGCAAAATGGAGTGAAAGGGCCGTTATTGCCCGGGGACTAAGCGAAAGCCTTACAGATGACGGCGATTCTTTCAGCCTGATCAACGAAATCAAGCATCACACCGGCTTCGATGCCCCGGCTTTGTACTCAAAGCTGAAACGGATATCTCCCTATCTGTCGGATGAAGCCATCATCGCACTGACGGTTAACGGAAACTTCCCGAATAATCTGTTGACGGATATCCTGAAAAGCAATCCTCATTTCTTCAGAATCCCTGGAATACTTCAAAAACTGGAACAACGAAAACCTGAAATTCAACCATATCTTTACGCGCCATTGGCCGATGTATACAATGTATATTCAGCGTATGAGCGGCTTGCATCTTCTGCAGATTACCTCAGGGCCGCGAGGGATGAAATATTCTCCGGAATTACAGCCGGACTATCTGAATCCGCCCATGCATCCGGCAGTCAGGATTCATTAATGCATTTCCTGATAAATGATGACAGGCCGGCTTCCTTGACAATGGCAGCTTCCGTAGCCCAGAAAACGGAAAATCATACGGATGCGCTTGAAATATCGGATCAGCTGACACTCAGATTTCCGGACATAGACCAGCAACAAATTGCAGATTTTAAAACGTTGCTGCAAATGAATCAGCGATATTTTTACCCGGGAGCCTGGACAGAACGGCCAACCTCCGGCGACAGCCTGGCCATTGTTCAGCTTCTTGGCGGCACTGCAGGCATATATTCCCTGAATATCCTCAGGTACTTCGGCATGGTTGTGTACAACGAGCCCTATATACTTCCGGGTGAGCCCGTCGCCGATACCACTCCAGGACTTCCTCCGGTAGTGATCAAAGGCAGCGGATTCAGGATTTTCCCGGTCCCCGCCGGTGATTTTGTGGTACTCGATTATTTTACCGAAAAGAATTTCAGGGAGTGCCGACTACGCGTTTACACCAGCTCCGGGAGTCTTGCGCTGGAAATGAAACTCACGGAACCCTATTCGCAAATGCTGATCAATACCAGCGGACTCAGATCCGGGCTCTATCTTTTTAAACTTGTTGCTGACGATGAAACCATCGCGAGCCGGAAGGTAGTAATCTCAAGATAAAGATTCTTTTAATAATTCTCCCGATCGACATCTTCCTTATTTATAAGGATTCTATTTTACTTTTTTTCTCTTGCCGGGTATTGCGCAATAGCTCCATTAGCTATATATTTGTATAATATTCTTATTTAAGTACCGCATTACTGCATTAACAAAATCAAATAACACCCTATCCGATGATAATGAAAATATTGAAAATGCTGAAACCGCCAGGCCGATGGCAACTGCCCGTGATCATTATTCTCGGGGTGATGACCGGGATTGTACTGCTTCTTTTCAGGGCATCCAATGCACATTCATACCTTTCGGACAAACCGGAAACCTGTATCAACTGCCATGTGATGTATTCGCAGTACGCGTCGTGGAACCACAGCAGCCACAGGGAAGTTGCCACCTGCAACGACTGTCATGTTCCGCAGGACAACTTTTTCAGGAAGTATTATTTCAAAGCCATGGACGGACTCAGGCATGCAACCATCTTTACGGCCAGGGCAGAGCCTCAGGTCATCAGGATCAAGCAGGCAGGGATCAACGTTGTGCAGGAAAACTGCATCCGCTGCCACCAGGAGCTTGTCAGTATGGTAGAGGTCATTCAGGTAACGGGTGAAAACCATAAGACCGGAGCCGGTTTCCGTTGCTGGGACTGTCACCGCGAAACCCCGCACGGAACGGTCCGCAGTCTGGCTTCATTCCCGCATTCGCTGGTTCCCCAGCTGAAATCGGCTACTCCTGAATGGATTAACAAGTATCTTAAAGAAGAAGAAAAATAGCAAAACACACACACATGGAAACAAACACTACACCTAAACGCAAACCCTGGGTAAACTGGTTATTGTTTATCGCAACCGTCATCGTTGTCTTTCTGCTGGGTTTACTGGCCAATTCGGTTATTGAGCGCCGCAGCGAATCAAAACTCTACTTCCAGATGGTCACTGAAATCCCGGAATGGGAACCCCGCAACGAAGTATGGGGAGAGAATTTCCCCAGGGAATTTGAAACCTACAAAAGCACTCTTGACACTTCTTTTCAGAGTCCACACGGCGGATCAACCATGATCGACTACCTTGAAAAATACCCCGAACTGGTCGTGATGTGGGCAGGATATGCATTCTCACGTGATTACAACCAGGGCCGCGGCCATTATTATGCGGTGCAGGATATCCGCCAAACATTGAGGACTGATGTGCCTCAGCCGGGCACCTGCTGGACCTGTAAAAGCACCGATGTACCAAGGGTCATGAACGAGATCGGTGTTGAGAACTTTTATGCAGCCAAATGGTCTGACCTTGGACATGAAATTGTGAACAACATCGGCTGCCAGGATTGCCACGATCCGAAAACCATGAATCTGCGCATTACCCGCCCTGCGCTGGCCGAGGCGTTTCAACGCATGGGCAAAGATGTGAATGAGGCTACCCATCAGGAAATGCGCTCCCTCGTATGCGCCCAGTGCCATGTTGAATATTATTTCAAAGGTGACGGAAAATACCTCACCTTCCCGTGGGACAAGGGATTCAGTGCAGACGAGATGGAAACCTATTACGACGAAGTACAACATGTTGACTGGGTACATAAACTGAGCAGAACTCCCATGCTGAAAGCCCAGCATCCTGATTATGAGCTTTACATGACAGGGATTCATGCCGACCGTGGCGTAGCCTGCGCCGACTGCCATATGCCGTATAAACGCGATGGCGGAATGAAGTTTACCGATCATAAAATTCAAAGCCCGCTGGCCAACATTTCCGGCTCCTGCCAGGTATGTCACCGTGAGAGCGAAGCCAAACTGCTGGCCAACGTGCTTGATCGCCAGCACAAGGTAGAAGAGCTACGCAGAATTACTGAAAAAAACCTGGCCAGGGTGCATATAGAAGCGAAAATAGCCTGGGACAACGGCGCAACGGAAGAAGAGATGAAACCGGTACTGCAGTTTATCCGTCATGCCCAGTGGCGCTGGGATTGGGTGGCTGCTGCCAACGCGGTTGGGTTCCACTCCCCTGCCGAAGCGCTCAGGGTACTGGGGACCTCCATTCAGAAGGTCAACGAAGCACGCATTCTGCTCACCGAAATCTTTGTAAAAAAAGGAATCAAAACCCCTGTGGAAATTCCTGATATTTCAACCAAAGAAAAAGCCCAGGAATATATCGGTCTGAATATTGCCGAAATGCAGCAAACCAAAAGAGAACTGCTTACCAATGTTGTTCCCCAATGGGTAGCCAAGGCAGCTGAAAGGGAAGCAAAATTAAATAAATAGACATACTCAGGGATTAATCTTAAAAGGTCTTCCGGCGGCAATACCGGAAGGCCTTTTGCATATCCGTAAAAATCCACAATCTGAAAGAAATCAGGCCTGCTTGATGGCAGTTTCATAGAATAATATCAGGAATCATTGCTTTTGCTTTTATTTAAAAGACTTGCCTGCTGTAGTTATTGGTGCAGAATCCTCTAATCTTGTATGATATTTATATTTAAATCTTTAGCAATTTTCAACATCAATAAAACATGAAATCATAATTTTCTGCACGTATTTTCATCAAGGAATAAATTTGCGGGGACGTCAATCTGAATATTATGATTGCTTCTGAATTCAAGAAAGATTTGAAAAAAATAATTGACGAATAGCATCTTGCTCATTCACAAATACTTTAAATTAGCTAAATAAAGTCCTAAGAAATATGAAAACATGGTTCATTCTATCAGTGGCATTGTCATGCGCCTTTGGATTCAGCCCTTTTGCAGCGATTGCAGGCATGCCTTATGAAGTAGTTCTGGTAAAAGGCAAGGTGCACTATCAGCATAAGGAATTGAGGCGCGGCGATAAACTTATGCTTGCCGATTTAGACAGCAAGGAAAATATGAGCAAGGAGTATTCAAATTTTACGTTTGACAGTAATTCAGCTGAAGTGCATCTGCTTGACGTCGGTCGCAGAAAGATAATACCCGTCTCCGCGCGCATCAATAAACAAGGCAGAGACCTGATGCTTGCCACCAGGGGTATTAAATACATCAGAAGTGATTTCGAATTCCGGCGCGCTTTTTCTCCTGAAAACGGGGTGCTCACTTTGCTTGCTGAAGACACATTAATCTGCACAGGGCTGAAGGAATACAGATTTTCCCAGGATTCAAGACTCATTGCCGCATATCATTGGAACGGAATAGAAATCAAGCAGGAAATCGGGCACAATGATACTTTATTTCTGACCCGCCGGCAACTTTTCAGCATAAATACACCGGAAGGGCATGTTCAGATCAACTCCTTTGATGTTGATAAAATCAGTTTATTCATTGCCAACGCCCCACCGGCAAATGACATACAAAATCTCCCTGATATTCAACCTTTTTCACTGTATTTCCTGAACGATATTATTCAATATTATGCCCAGGTGCGGCATGAAGGCATCGGAATGGACATCAATACCGTATTGAACCTGATCATGCCCGGGTTGATCGGCAGTCGTCAGATTCAGCGGGAGTTTGGCCTTTTGAATGAAGAAGAGGCAAGACAATGGCTCGAAACAAGGATTAAGAATATTTTCTCCAAATGATATTCATATAATCATGAAAGTTAGATTGCATTTGTTGGGGTTAATTTTACTGGCTTTCGCGGGATTCTTGCCCCGAACAATTCATGCCCAGCCAGCAGGTGATGGAATGCGGGTAGGCAGGGATGAAAACGGTACGATTAACAATGCCATGTATTTTAAGGATGGCGAACCACTTTACCATTGGATTCAAAAAAAGAAATCAACCCGCTTTGATGGTGACTGGCCGGTTGAAAAGACGCTTGGCTATCTGAACAGCGAATTGGGAGTAAGTCTCGACATTTCCATGGAAACCTCTCTGTGCCTCGAACGGATCGGAGACTACTTTCTTGAAACTCATAAGGATTTTAAAACCACCGAAAAATTTTACCTGGCCACCACCCATTTACTTGAGAAACTGGGAAACAGACCAAGGGCCGGGTACATGTATTTCTTCCTCGGTAACCTTTACCAGAACTGGAACAAACCAAAGGATGCTGAAACCTGGTACCGGAAATCAGCAGAAATATATAAAGAGTTGCCGGCCTCCTACTCCGGAAGTTATGCACTGATCCTGAAAGCCATTTTCACCAGTTATCTGCAGGCCGGAAAAAAAACTGAAGCAGTTTACTATATTGAAAAATACCTTGAATTAGGAATACCGGACAGCAATAACCCTGATGAACGCATGGGTTTGCTTGCCTATCTGGGCGACGGTTATTGGGATACAGGCAGAAAGCGGGAGGCCCTGGATGCCTACATGGAAGCCTTACCGCTGATTGAAGCTAAACTGGGGCCTGACGCCAAAGAG
>Ga0209607_1004198_pt1 | contig 10781 bp, 10 predicted proteins | sample AD_UKC117_MetaG_FD_184413 | JGI IMG/M metagenome (GOLD analysis project Ga0209607, IMG submission 184413) | Active sludge microbial communities of municipal wastewater-treating anaerobic digesters from Hong Kong - AD_UKC117_MetaG (SPAdes)... | ecosystem: Engineered > Bioreactor > Anaerobic >... | reverse complement strand
GCTCCTATATATATCTAAACATGAATTAAAAATATACTAAGTACAAAAAGGCAATATTACATAACACTCGTCCTAAATGTCCTTAACCGATGACCAATGAATAGTTATCTGACTTTTATGGATTGTCTCATCTAAATGAGAAGTGGCAAATTCTTCCGCCCTAAACGCGAAGACCACATTTTCTGCGCCTAGCTTCTGAATTATACATTTGGCGATCGCGGATTTTCCTGAACCAGCCGGGCCAGTTACCATAACTACACGACTCAGCTCCAAACTTTCCAGCAAATTCGTGCAAAGGGCATCCCGTGAGATATAAACATCAGGACCAATGATGGAGGAAATCCTATCTAGAACCAATTCTGAGTGTTCTCTCAACGTTTTTATTGCCGAATGCTCCGATTCGCCGATTGGTGAATGATTACGCTGCAAGCCTTCTGGCAGCAAATCATAAGTGAAGCTTCCCGCATTGGGATCATAATTACTGACAAATGATAATAATTCGTTCCAAGTTGCTTTAGCTGCACCAAGCTTATCAGAACCATATGCAGTTTGTGCAAGCAAAGTTTTAATCCACGCTTCTACCTGGCTTGTTGGCGAATTAAGATCGAAACTGATGATGTGCAGCGATTTAAGGAATTCCCAATAATCGTTATCTTCTATGGGTTCCTCATTTTTGGATTCGATGATTTTCCTAATCTCACTATTATAATTTCGTGCAATTTTGCTGATGAACCCTTGCAGTCCAACTCGTCTTAAGAAATCATCGGCATCCAATGAGGCTCTAGCAAAATCGAGCAGAGTTCCGAAATGGGCTAATAGGTTCTCAGATCCTCTTTGCGTAATAATCGCAATTACGTCTTTTGATTTATCAAATCGGGTACTTGATTGAAAATCCTTCCATGCCCCATCGATAGTGCTGCTGCAATCCTCATCGCTGCTACTTATCCTAAACGAGCGCTTAATCTGTGCAGCTAAACGACGAATGCTTCCATCGCCGCATCTGCCGATGATTAGTATATCATCAGTATACCAATATAGATGTCTTGTTTGAAAATGAACTTCTTCTACTTGAGTATCGATGATGCAAGGTGGGATTCCTCTGACTAGAAGTAATGCTAAAAAAGCCGTACCGACGTGTTGCTCGAAAGATGTTCCCGCACCTCCAGTAGATGCAGATGCAGCAGCTACCGGTTGTGTTTGTTCCATTGAATCACCTATTCCGACTCAGCTTCAATAATTCCACTATCCATGCCCTTCTTTTTTTTTGCGGTTGCTGGCTATCATCATACCTCAAGAAATAGTTTTTGAATGGACCAAAAGCTCATGATCCCCTATTCAATCTCACACCCAGATACCTTCTACCACTCTTGCAGACCTCCGGAGCACGCATTTCCCGCAAATTAACCTAACACCCCAAGGGATATTCTCCTGGCCACGTGAGGTTCGAGATTAAGCGTTAGGATCTCGAACTCATTTCGTCCCAAGCTTGAAACCAGGAAACGCGCGCTCGCACCTCAGGCACGACGCGCCCATGCATCGCCTCAGATCCACTTCAAAGCAGCTGTCCCCCAGCAAGAGGGCTCCTTTCGGGCAGGCTTGAATGCATTGCACATTGCCTTCCGTCTTTAATCCCGGAATGCGGTAATTGGGGAGCATGTACTTCATGGGGCTCTTCGGCGCTTTTTCATTCGCCAGGATGATCTTCATCAGCGGTCTTTCTGCATTCTTTCCGGCATCTCTTTCCGAATATCGTGCTCCTTCGCACCAGTAAGCATACTCCGCAAGATAATTTCGCTTGAAGCTCTTGCTCGTCGAGAAGGAGATATGCTCCGCCCTATCCGCAATCTTATGCATCTCCTCCAGCGTCTCTTGGCCCGTTACAAGATCTCTGGCCATCTGCAAAGAAGTATTGCCAAGCTGGTGCACCGTCCTCGTCCGGCTGGGAATTAGCCCCAGGTACCTTGCCTTGTTTGGGTCGCTCAGAGTCCCGGCTGCGCCCGCCATATAGCAGGTGCCAATCTCATCCAGGCCCACTTCCGCCGTCTCAGCCAGCGTCCTCTCGCCTGCTCTCAGGGCGGCGAAGGCCTTGCCAGCTTCCAGCAAATCCTGCTCATTAAAATCGATTCCATCCTGAAGCGACAGATTCCCGCTGGCGGTGGCAATTTGCGGCGGGTCGATATACCCAGCCTCAAGGCCTACATATACCAGCGCTATTACTCCCGTGCCTGTGATGCCCGCGGCCCGAGGCTTGCGCCTGGTTAGTATCCTGCCGTCCGCCAGATCTACAGTATCACCATCCCGGGGCCGCATCTCTTCATCGAGGACCCTGCACTTCCAGCCCCAATCGTATTCCAGGTCAGAGATAGCCCCGGGAGCGGCCAGCATGCCATGGCGGATATGCTGCCCCTCGATGGCCGGGCCGGCTGCCGCCGAGCCCATCAATATTCGGCTGCCGATCTTCAGTGCCATCTCAGCATTGGTGCCGAAATCGATGCCGATAGCATGAGGCTCATGAAGCATTCCCGACTTCATGATCATGGCGATTGCGTCCGCCCCCACTTCAGCCTTGATGGCTGGTGGCACCAGAATATCGCAGTCTACGGCAAGGCCGAGCGTTTTTGCATCAATCACCCCGCCTTCCCGAGAAGGCATGGCAATGCCCTTTCTCATCATGGCATCGGGGCTATAGGCCAGGTCCCTGATCTCTCCATTCGTCAAGAGGCCGAGCTGTATGGGATTCCCGCATACGGCCAAGAGTTCAATCTCTTTTGCATCCGCCACCAGCTCAATGAGCCGGTTAGCTGCCTTTACGACTATGCGATGAGCGAGATCCTGGCCGTAGGTCAAAGAGAACAGGATATGGTCGATCACATTTCCGCCGGGCAGCGGATGGCACAAGGTAGAGGCTCCCCCCAATATGCCTCCTTCTGAGAGATCGATGGACTGCGCTCGAAAGCCGCTGCTGCCCAGATCCAATGCAACGCCAATTCCCATCCGCTAGCCGTAATGCGATAGCTGATTTATAATTTGCCAAACAGGCAAACCTTTGAGGCAATATTTGCCCATTTGGCAGGGCTTTTGATGGATGCCGGAAGCGATGAGCCGCAGAGGATGAATATGTTCAATACTGTACTTTCCAAGTTTCTCCTAATTTTTTATTATTCATAACATATTCAACATTAAATTTTTAATCCTAGACCCTTAAGCACATGAAGTAGTCCGCCTTTCGGCACAGGCAAATTAAAATATATCATAATGTATTCAAATGTTTCTCCGAGTGCCTGCATTTTTACTTGATCGATCATCTCGCCCATTGTTCTTGGATTTGAGCCGTCTTTTGCTGGTGGATTGTCCATTTCCCAGAAGAGAATTGCAGCCCATACTGAAAAGACAAGTTGGATAAATCTCTCAATAGTGTTTTTATCCCGTAATTGATAATCTTTGAATCCCAATTTTTGATTTATTTCTCGGTGGGCTGTTTCGATATCCCACCTATCCTCATAGATAGATATGACTTCTTTCGGAGAAAGGGATTTATCGGTGCTTATGATATACTTTGTTACTCCGTCTCTTTTTCTTTTGGAGATAACAAGTTTGACCTCTCCGATGCGATCAATTATGACATTCTTTTCAAATGTGTAATAGGTCTTTTTCTTTCCTCGGACATTGATAATTGTCTTGGTAAAATGCTTTTCATCAATTTGGTTTGCCATTTCCCTAACTTGGAAATTCATGATGTTATTTATCCCAACTTTTCTATCGGATTTGATTTGGCAAACTACGCTGTGCCCTAAATTTATGCATTTATTAATTAATTCTTCGGATGACCACCAGCTATCGAAAACTATACAGAGGTTCATTCCTTTTGGGACCTTCAATGGTTCAATTATCTCATCAAAGGCAATTTCCAGCTTTGTCTTGAAATTCACACATTCGTCGCTATTCTTGAAGTACATCTTAGCTTTATGGGGGATGAATAATCCCTTTGACTGGATAACAGATGTAACAAAATTGTTACCCCAAATGTAGGATTCTTTACTATGATCGTAAAATCTACCTACACCATCCGTTTGGATTCCATTCTTTTCTTTATATGTGTCATCAATTATTAATAGTATTTTATCATTACTTTTTAAACATAATTTATCGATGAAAAGATCTACTTTGCGCTGCGCAACCTCATTCTCATCCCAATTAGCATCGCTTAAAAACCAATTATACGAAGAACGTGATTTTTTACCTTTACTGCAATCCGCCATAGTATCACATAGGTTGGCAACGGTCTTGGATTTATCACATACGCTCAGCGCCCCGCATAGGTCGCGAAATGAGCAATAGCTCGGTTTGGTAAAGAGGTCCTCAAAATTATTCAAGAACGGCTCTAATTGTAATGGTGCCTTTACTATTTTGATCATTCTACTCCCATGCGAGTAAAATCAATCCAAGTATAAAAACTTTAAATTTTAAGATCACGTTTAAGATTTAAAATAATCAGTGTATATTATAAATAAAGCGAAAAGTTGGAAAGTACAGTAGGTGAGCGCAATAAAATAAAAGTTTCCGGATAGGAGCGTTACTATATCTTCAGGCACAATAAAATTGCAGAATCCCGGTGCATTCAGAAATATCTGACCATTGTCAACTCCAAGTTCAAATTTTCCCTGCTGTCCATATAGGATTGACCTAGGCTCTTTGCTTTTAAGATAGAAGAATACCTCAACTGAAAAATTATTTTCTCCATTGAAGAACAGGCTCGGAATCGCGTTATGCTGCATATAACTACTGCTCGTGGTCTTTAAAGCATTCATGGAATTACGGTTTACATTATAGTCCGGCATTGTGGTTTCCTCCCTGTTCATTTTATCCTGCTGTATATCGATTTCAGTTTTTCAGCTTCAATCAAGATAGCTGGATCCGTTTCGGCCTCATTCGCCGGAATCTGACATGAATTCTGGATCGTGTTGTCGCCTACAACAAAGCCATTACAGATGAATGGACCGCCGCCTTCAACATCCAGATTGTAGACAGTGCGCCCGTATGGCTCCGGATAACATTGATCTATGGCGGAGTAATTGCCATCTTCCATAAGCAGCTCATCGCCGATACTCAGGCTAATAATAGGTTTCATTCCCTCCCTTGTCATAAAGGGATGCTTTTCGGTAGCACTTATTTCATTCCCTTTTTCCATTATAATTCGCAGGATCTCTTTTTCCATACCGGTCCAGACATTTGTCACGCTCAGTGACTTGCCCCCCAAACCCATAACCCTGTCTCCAATGGCAATAGCTCGAATTGTTTTCGTGCTGCCATCAACCATCCTAACAAGGCTGTCTTCAGCCAAACATCCCCACTGAAGTTTTATGCATGATATATGCTTGTAATGGGGATTCGGGGGCTTCTCAAGGCTGGATACAAGAATCTGAAACAGTTTTGGGATATCATCGCCCGGTCCTAGCGCGTAAAAAAATAAATGTAATCCATATTTGTAACTCCTGGTGCCAGCAATGACGCTTTCTGGAATTTGATTATCCCAGTCTTCATCGATATTCCATTCGAAATGTGTATCGTCTATCCTGCTTATTGCATTCTCCGGGATAGGCGGCGAATACAAGATAGAGCCTTTATCAGTATGATTCAGCACAACAAGCGTCTTCTTCATTTCGCCTCCCATGAATTTAACGCCATCATTTAGTGTCACTTTTCCGCGATTCTCAAGATAGACACTCTGATTTTGCTCTATACGGTGCTCGGGATAGCTATAATCAAGATTTGGTGCACTCCGGCCATAGGCCACTAGAATGTCTTCATCTGGAATTGATGCCTTATGTCTCGGGTCTACGACCTCAATATCCTTGACTACCTCGTCCAGCGTTGATTTGAGTGAATCTCTGGTATCATAGCTGATGGCTGAAAAGAGAACATCTTTTCTTTCTGGTATCCATGTAGTATTGATTATAATCGTTAGCTCATCCTTCTGGCCGCCTAGAGGGTCGATGTCAATTGTAGTCTTATCTATGAAGTTATAATTGCTTTCAAAGCTGAAAGACTCATTATTGTCAATGAGCTCATCATTTCTAAAGACATAAAGGATTTGATATATCTTATCTGCCTTTCCAACCAGGTTCGCGTAGCCACAGGAATAAAGCTGCCTATCGGTTTTTTTGTAAGAAACATCAAGCACTTCTGTATAGTCTCTAAATCCCTGCTGGTCGGATTCGGCTGTTACCGCCTTGTTTGCTGCATGATCCTGCCTGGTCTTCTGCGCAAGCAAATAATGACGGGGAAATTCCTTCTTAAAGTAGTCTTCGCCACCGAACATCTCGCTAATGCAACGGTAGTGATCTTCGTTTGCGAAATTCAGGAAAACTGTTCCTCGTCGTTCTGAACGGTCGGAGACTATTCTGTTAATAGCTCTTGAATGACTTTTAATATCATATGCCATATAATATCTCTCTCATCTGATATCCTCTAATCCATTTTTGCTGTTGTCACTGATTCTTTGGATCCCTCATGCCCAGAGACAAGAGCCACTCACTGATAACCTCGATCTGCTCGATGTGACGAAGAGCGATGAGATCACTATGCTTCGATGAAACCGACTTCAGCAATGCATTGTGTGTCTATCTCGTGTCAATGACTTAGATCAAATTTAAACTTAGAGATCTTCTGACATCTAGCCTTATCCTCTGGGCAGGGAGTGTTTGACTCACTGCAGCGATACAAAAATAAAGGCCTAGATAGGGCCTATGCAAGCGTTTTCATTTGCAGGGCTACTCAATCCCTCCATCCAGCATCAAAGATTTTTTACAACCGTCATTGTTTATCACTTCATAATATATAAAACTTTTTGCAAGTGTTTAACTTCTGTAGAGTCCCGAAATTATTTTGCTTGCCATTCAAGCCTGGACGGCTGGTTCAGGATATAAGGCAGTGTACCGAATCTTCTGCAAATTGGCTGGCTCTGATATACCTCAAGTCAATTCGCATCCATGGTCCTCGGCTGCTTTGGCTACTTCCTGCTTAAGCCACTCTCCGAACTCTCCTCGCGCTTTGCGATAATGCCTTGGAGGCAGGAAAGGAGTTGCACTCTCCTCACGAGTACGCCTCCAGCGTTCTCTGCTCTCCGGCCATCCTCGCCTCTGCCTTCCCCCGGCCCTTTGCCCCAGCTGGCCTTGAGCGGGAAGAGTATTTAAGCCGGCAAGCTAAATAGATCCATGGGCAAATTATGAGCACATCCAAGACCATCGAATGCATCTATGAACGTGGCGTCCTAAAGCCGCTCCACGAGGTAGATTTTAAGGAGGGAGAGAGGCTGAAGCTCACGATAAAGAGATTCAATATCTCCGATTTTCTCGGGGCATTTGGCGAAGGCTCTGTAGAAGAGTTTGAAGAGTTTGAAGAAGAGGCCCAGATGTGATCTTTCTAGATACAAATGTGCTATACAGCGTTTTAGGACGAAATCAGGGCTAATCCCCGCCTTTTCAAAGGCGGGATACAGCCCGTACTTATAGACCAAAAGACTCATTAGCCGGCACAGCATATTAATATCATAATGGCTAAAGTGTTTCGGTATAGACTCAGACCGACAAAAGCTCAAGTTACAAAACTTAATGAGCAGCTAGAGCTTTGCCGATGGGTCTACAACGAAACGCTGGCTATGCGAAAGAATGCATTCGAGCAAGAAGGCAGATCAGTAAGCTACTTTGAATCCAAGAGAATGCTTCCAATTTGGAAAGAGTCTAAGCCGGAACTGAGATCTGTTTATTCTCAGGTTCTGCAAGACGTTGTTCTCAGAGTTAATCTGGCTTTCAAGGCATTCTTTCGCAGAGTTCAATCAGGCGAAAAGCCTGGCTATCCTCGTTTTAAGGGAAAGAACAGATACGATAGCATCAGTTATCCTCAAAGTGGTTTTTCCATAGACGGTGATAAACTCTGGTTATCCAAGATAGGAGATATCAAATTCAAGTTGCATAGGCCTATCGAAGGATTTGTTAAAAGGTTAACCATTCATCGATCTGCTACCAATAAATGGTATGTCTCTTTCCTGGTCGAAGAGTCGATTGATCATGTTATTGAACCTTCTGATAAGGTAGTTGGGATTGACGTGGGGATTACAAACTTCGCTGTATTGTCTAATGGCGAGTTCATAGAAAATCCTCGGTTCCTCTTAGCAGATGAAGGAATGCTCAAGAAAGCCCAAAGCAAACGCGATAAGCTGCCCAAAGGTTCTCAAGAGAGAAATAAAGCAAATAAATCAGTCAACCATCTCTATGAACGGATTGCTAACAGGCGAGAGGATTTTGCTCAGCAACTCAGTCACATGCTTGTAACCTCTTATGGCATAATATGTTTTGAAGACTTGAATATAAAAAACATGACTCAAAATCACAACCTGGCAAAAAGCATTCTGGATGCATCATGGAACAAGCTTGTACAATACACTTCATACAAAGCGGTAGAGGCTGGTAGGAAGGTTGTACTTGTCAATCCATTGAATACATCTCAGATGTGCTCTTGCTGTGGTCAAACAGTCAAAAAGGATCTATCCGTCAGAGTCCATAGTTGTCCCTATTGTGGATTGTCGATGGACAGAGATCTTAATGCAGCTAAGAACATTCTCAGACTGGGGCTACAGTCTGTGGCGAAAGCCTAGATGCCCGCCAATTCATTGGCGGGAGTGGTCACTGCAAACGAAATTCAGCAAATCCGCTCAAGAGATAATTTTGATGCCATCCGATCTGGCGACATCATCAACGGTTTTGAGCGAACTAGTCTTCGTATCCCTTCGCAAGCTCAGCAAAGAACGATATGGGACCAAGAACTACTCCGAATTTCGCAAGGCCATTGTTCAAAGAGGTTATGGTCCCTTTAAGGAGGATTTGGATCTATTGTTCAGGCTTATTGAAGAGCGGGAGGTCTCAATTCTTCCTATTAATGATGACCTGAATGAGTGGAAGGGTATCATGATCAGATACAATTTATTGCCCAATGATGCATTGATCGCTTCCACCTGTCTTAAGCATGAGATCTCCAAGATTGCCACATTTGATAGTGACTTCTCAAGAGTTGATTGGCTGAAGATAATCGGTAAGAAGCAATGACATCTGTATTCTTCCTGATCGAAAGATGACTGTAGCCAAAAGCTCTGCTCGAACTCCAGGACCCAGTTCTAGAGCTTGAAAGCAGAGGTCATTCAAAAACTGCTAATACTCTTGAGAGTTTCCTGTTCTGCCTATGGAAATGCAGGTCATTTCACAATTCTCACGGCCTGGAGGAAAGGAGTTACACTCTCCTCACGAGTACGCCTCCAGCGTTCTCTGCTCTCCGGCCATCCTCGCCTTTGCCTTCCCCTGGCCCTTTGCCTCAGCCGGCTCATTGTAGATGCAGAACACACGGTCGGCCAATTCGGTCATCTTCTCTAGATGGGGATCCAGCGCAGGCGCATAGAGAAGAATGGTTGCCTCTCTGGAGGTCTGCTTGAGGGCCTGGGCCAGGTAGCCCACCATCCCCTGAGAGTCCTCGTAGAGTAAGGGGTCGTGCTCCACGATCAGAAAGCTGTGGTGGTTCTCCTCCAGTATGGTCATGAGCTGGAAGGAGGTGAAGGCTCGGCGCACGTCCAGCTCGGAGATATCCCGGTTCAGCCGGCTGAGGATGCGGGAGTAGTTGCCGCTGATGAAGAGGATCTTATAGCGCTGCAATTCAGGGTGGCTGTTGATGGCTCCGGCCATCAGCTCCACCGGGGCGACCAGGACGTTGAAGGCCTCGGGGAGGAGGGAGACGGGCGGGCAGAGTTCGATCTCCATGATGGAGAACAGGGTGCTTTGGGGATATCAGGGCGAGGCAAGGGGGCGGGGCGAAAGTGTCAATTGATAAGATCAACTTGGCAAATGGGAAAAATACATTAAGATTGAAAACTAACCTAGATACAGTAAATAATTATAATTGGTGGTGGATAAATAAAAGCTAAGACAGTGGCAGCCCTCATGATTGTGCCAGTAGCAGTGCTTATGCTGGTAACATCAGTTGAAGCAAAGACTTATGATAATTTTGCCGGTCACTCTGCGGTTCAATATTACCAAAGCGATATGGATTATCCACTTAGCGAATACATCGAACGAGTTGAATATGACACTGATTATGGCGCTAATGGACCTGGCGTTCGCTTGTATCTCACTGAAAATGGCAAAGATATGATAAATTCGGAAAGTGGGAGCGAATATCTTAGCATTATCACAGATTATGTCACAGGCCGCCAAGAATGGCGATCAGATAGATCGTACGTCTCGATAGCTACAGAAATTGCAGAACACTGTTTATTCAATAGAGTCAGTCCAACGCATATCGAGTACTTCTATAGTGATTTGAAGTCATGGGAAAAACCAGTGTATGGTAGATAGACAAGCAGTAGGAAATAGCAGCTCTAGTCGATAAGATCAGAAAAGACCAGTATGGTCGTTGGGCGATCGTAGCTTATATTAGCGATGATGGCATGCAGGCAGAAACTCAACAAGATACTTATGGATGTCGGCCATGCCGAGATACAGGACTTCAAAATGATCTTCTTTGATCTTCATGAGGCATAGTCCGGCAGTATGCCCTGCTTTGGCAGCGGGTCGCCGATGGAGACAACCTTTTTAATATTGGCCCTTCCCATTTCCCTCGTGATGGACCACTTTGACTAGAACGAAAGCCGATTCGAAGCTAAAGTGCTTTTATTTCAGAATTAAGGGCAGGCATGGAGGCAAAGTTGCCATCGTTGCTCTGGCCAGAAAGGTCATTAG
>Ga0209607_1004194_pt1 | contig 10787 bp, 10 predicted proteins | sample AD_UKC117_MetaG_FD_184413 | JGI IMG/M metagenome (GOLD analysis project Ga0209607, IMG submission 184413) | Active sludge microbial communities of municipal wastewater-treating anaerobic digesters from Hong Kong - AD_UKC117_MetaG (SPAdes)... | ecosystem: Engineered > Bioreactor > Anaerobic >... | reverse complement strand
CGACCGCCGAGACGTCATGCGCACCCGAGAGGTTCTTGGCGAGTTGAACCTGCTGTTGGACGTAGAACTGGATGTCATCGTCGAGCGTCAGCTGGACCGTCGAACCATTGACCGCGCGGTGGCGGTTGCGGTAGCTGCCGGGAATGACCACGCCGTCGGAGCCGCGGTCATAGGTGATCGAACCGTCCACGCCGGCCAGCACGGCGTCCATCGAGTCCTCCAGGCCCAACAGCCCGTGTCCGTCCCAGTCGATCCCGCCGACGATATTGGCGGCCAGCGAGCCGCCGGGATACTGCCGCAGATCCTGACGCTCGGCACCCACCTCGGGGAATTTCTTGGTGATCGCTTCGGCGATACCGGGGTCGACCGCGCGCGCCAGGTAGACGAACGTCTCGTTGCTTTTGAGTTTCTTCAGCACTGTCGCGTAGTCCGGCTTGTTGTTCAGCTTGCCGGCCACATCCTTGGCGATGTCGGCCAGGCGTTGGTCCGGATCAGGGGCGCTCGGCGACTTCTGTCGTGCCTCGGCGAGTTGCTTGCGAATCTTGGCGGGCTGGAAGGTCAAGGCCCGGGCCTCAGTGGTGAAGGCGAGCTTGTCGAAGTTGCGGTCGACAATGGCGCCGCGGACCGCCTGATCGACGTCGGTCACCTTCAACTGACCGGCTGCCTCGGCGCGCAGTCCGGCGGCACGGGGCACTTGGAGGTTGAACAGCTGCGCCGCGGCGACGAGGAGCGCGAGCAGGATCACGACATTGCCCACCCGGTAGCGATAGGCGAACGACGAGCTGGCAGAACCCGTCTCGGTGGCTGTCCTGGTGCGGCGGGCAGTGGCCACTCTGCCCTGGCCCGGGTTCACGGGCGCGGGGGCGACCGCCCGAACCCGCCGCTGCCGAGCGGCGGCGGGGCGGGTGCCCGGTTTGTTGCGACTCAATGGGCTACTCCCACAGGAGCGACCCCAGCAGCAACATCAGTCACAGGAGGCACATAAGCCACTGTAGGGACCGGAACCGCCGGTACCACGGCAGGCGGGACCGCCAGCGTGTCGCCCTGGGCCGTGGCAGCCGGGCCGGGCAGGGGCGCCGGCCCGGGCAGTGCTGAGCCAGTGGCCGCGTGCGGGTTTGCTTCGGTGGGCGACAGCGGGAGGCTGGGGGCGGCTCCGGCGACAACCCCCGGGGTTCCCGGCATCACGGCGGGAGCGCCGGGCACAGCGGCCACCGGCGCGCCGGGCGCAGCGGCCACCGGCGCGCCGGGCGCAGCGGCGCCAGGCAACGCGGCACCGGGAGCGGTGGGTACTGGGGCGCCAGGCAACACGGCGCCAGGCAACACGGCGCCAGGCACAGCGGCCCCAGACACAGCGGGGGGCAGCCGGACCGGCACCTCGACGGCGGCGCCGGGCTTGGGCGCCGGCCCCGCGGGCTTGGCGGTAACTGGCAGCTCATCGGGCAGTTTGGTGTTCAGCGGCGGAGGCGGGGCGCCCTCGGCCGGCTTGGGCTGGCCGACGACGACCCAGTTGCCGGCCGGATCCTGCACCAGATGTGCGGTGTCCTTCGACGGGATCATGCCCAGATCGCGGGCCGCGTCGGCGAGCGCCGGGGCGGACTGGGCCTCGAGCACGTCCCGTTCCAGTGCCTCTTTCTGCTGATTCAGCGCCTCGTTGAGCTCACGTGCGTTGCCCAGTTGATAGGAGCGTTGCGCCGCGTCGGTGGACAGCCATAACGTGATCGCCAGGCCGACGGCAAGTGCTCCGATGACCAGCACCACGAACGGAATCCTGGCCAGCAAGACCTGGGGACGCAGATCCAGCTTCTCCAGCCGGGCCGCCAGCCGCTCACGAAGCGGCGGCCGGATTACTTTGGGCGCCTTGGCCTTACGGGCCTTGGCTCGCGCCTTGGCCTGACTGGTGGTCTTGGGCCTTGCCGGGCGGTCGACGGGTCTCGGGGCCGGCACGGTCTGCGGGCGCTGCCGCGGCGCGCGCGGTTCCTGCGGGGGGCGGGTCCGGGCGCCGGCGCGCGCTCGGGCCTCCCGCGGCGGAGCGTCCGCGGTGCGCCGGTTGCGTGCGCCGCCCTCACTGCCGCGACGCCGCGGGGGCGACGGTTTACCCTTCACCGCACCCGCGTTGGTACCGCCCGAGTCCCTGCGACCGGCTGGCTTGCGCCCGACCTTCATCCGATGTCCTCTCCGTGCAGACGTTCGACGGCACGCAGGCGCACCGGGGCGCTGCGCGGATTGCGCTCGATCTCCTCGGGGTCGGCACGCTCGGCTCCGCGGGTCAGCGCGACGAACTCCGGACCGTGGCCGGGCAGTTCCATCGGCAGACCCTCCGGGGTGCGCGACACCGTCGCCGCGGCGAAGGCCGTCTTGACGATCCGGTCCTCCAGCGACTGGTAGGCCATCACGGCAATCCGCCCACCGCGGTGCACGGCGGCCAACGCCGCGGGCAGGGCCGCGGTCAGGGACTCGAGTTCAGCGTTGACCGCTATCCGCAGGGCCTGGAATGTCCGCTTGGCCGGGTGCCCGCCGGTGCGGCGGGCCGGCGCGGGGATCGCGGCGTAGAGCGTCTCGACGAGTTCTCCAGTGCGGCTGTAGGGCTTGGTGGAGCGCCGCTCGACGATGAAGCCCGCGATCCGGGAGGCGAATTTCTCCTCACCGAAGCGGCGCAGCACGTCGGTGAGCCGGCCGCGGTCATAGGTATTGAGGATCTCGGCGGCGGTCAACTCGGCCTGCGGGTCCATCCGCATGTCCAGCGGGGCGTCGTGGGCGTAGGAGAAACCCCGCTCCCGGCGATCCAGTTGCATCGAGGAGACACCGAGGTCGAACAAGACTCCATCCACCGAGCCCGTCGCGGGCAGTCCGCACTCGCACAGCGCGTCGGCGATCCCGTCATAGCGGGTGCGGACGAGATCGACCCGGTCACCGAAGCGGGCCAGCCGACTCCCCGCGATCGAGAGTGCGTCGGGGTCGCGGTCCAGGCCGATCAACCGCAGCCCGGAGAACCTCTCGAGGAACCGCTCGGCATGTCCACCCGCCCCCAGGGTGGCGTCGACGAGGACCGCCCCGGACCCGTCCGGGGCGGTGCGGGTTAGAGCGGGGGCGAGAAGTTCCACACAGCGATCAAGCAGGACCGGTACGTGGCCGTGGTTCGCAGAACCTCCGGCGGACTCGGTTCCGGAGTCGGCCACCAGACAACCTCCGGTTCGGTGGGGGCCGACCCCTGCATCGAGGTCCCTGTCCGTCGCGAACCTGGCGTCGGGGAAGTACGTCAGGGTCGGTTCGGGCAGAGGCCACGATGCACGGGCCCGCCGCCGCGGTCTCGCCGCGAGCTCAGATGATGGCGCTGAGGGCGTCATCGCTGGCCGCGGAGAAGTTCTCTTCGTGGGTCTGCTGATAGTCCTGCCATGCGGTCGCGTCCCAGATCTCCAGGAAGTCGACCGCACCGATCACCACGCACTCCTTACTGAGATTGGCGTAGCGGCGGTGGTCGGCCGACAACGTGATGCGGCCCTGGGAATCGGGATGCTGTTCGTCGGTGCCCGCGGCCAGATTGCGCAGGAAAGCCCGAGCATCCGGATTGCTGCGCGAGGTCGCCGCGGCGCGACGCGCCAACTGCTCGAACTGCGCTCGCGGATACACCGCCAAGCTGTGGTCCTGGCTCTTGGTGACCATCAGCCCTCCCGCCAGCGCATCACGGAACTTCGCGGGCAGCGTCAGCCTGCCCTTGTCGTCCAGCTTGGGCGTGTAGGTGCCGAGGAACATCCCGGGCACCTCCCTGTCGAAACCGCCCCGGAGTGCCTACCACTCCGCTGCCGCCACGATACCCCACATTCCCCCACTTTGCTCCACTCTGCTACCGAAATGTAGCCCATGTCCCCCACCTGGTTCCACCAGCGATCCCACAAAGCCATCGTGGCGCTGGCCGAACACCGCAAAACAGCAGTTGGAGAGGCGGTGGGGCAAAGTGGGGGGCGTGGGGGCGGCGCCACCCGAACCACCCAAAAACGACCCGAAACAACGGCGCGCTGACTTGAGTACGCGGAGGTCTGTGGACGCGCTGGATCAGAACGCGCTGGATCAAAAAAGGGGCAGCCGATCGGCTGCCCCTGTTGCTAGAACGGTTTCACTCGTCGAAGCGACGCCGGAAACGGTCCTCCATGCGACTGGTGAACGAACCGGCCCCGCGGGCCTTGCGCTGCCGGACGGGCCCGGCCGGGGAGCCGCCCCGGTCCTTGCCGCCCGCGACCGGGGGCCCGGTCACGGCGAACACCACGCCGGCGAACATCACGACAAACCCGAGGACCGACAGGACGGGGAAACCCCCGATCATCGTCGCCTTGAAGGCCACACCCGCCACTAGCAGGGCCAGCCCCAGCACGAACAGCCCAACACCCTGAAGTCGGCGACGGGTGGACGGTGCGCGCAGGGTTCCGCCGCGCACACTGGATGCGAATTTGGGATCCTCGGCGTAGAGAGCGCTCTCGATCTGATCGAGCATCCGCTGCTCATGATCGGAGAGTGGCATTCGTCCCTCCTTGCCGACGTGGCCGAAATAGTGCTGCCGAACAGTGCTGCGCCGCCGCGGCGAGGGCCGAGCGGTTACCCACATGATACGAGGTCGAGATGCCGCGTACCACCCGGTTTGACCACCTGTTTGTGCATCTGGCGATCACCGCGAGTGTAGCGCCGCCGCTCGCGGCGCCGGTACCGGACGCACTGATGTCAGATCAGCGTCACGACTGAACGGGATCAGGGAGGAGCGGCTTCATAATGACGGTGCAGCCGAGGACAATCCAGACCGAAGCGCTACGCGGACGCGGGGAGACAGCGAGAGGGGGCGATCGTGGCGGCGTTCCTGATCGACTTGTCGCCCAGCGACATGCAGGTACGCCTTGGCGACGCTTTAACCGTCTACGTCGATGCGATGCGCTACCCCCGGGGCACGGAGAACCAGCGGGCTCCGATGTGGCTCGAGCACACCCACCGCCCGGGGTGGCGCGCGGTGGCCGTCGTCGACACGGCCCCACCGGGCAGCGGCCCCTCAAACGGCGGCGTCCCAATATCGGGCCCCGCGGAACCCGCTACCGCGCCGCTGAGCCGGGACGCGCTGGTCACCGCCCCGATCCTGGGTGTGGCCTACGGCTACCGGGGCGCACCGGACCAGTGGTGGCAACAGCAGGTGATGCGCGGCCTGCGGCACTGCGGGCTCCCTCGCGATGAGATCACCCGCCTGATGGGCGACTATTTCGAGCTCACCGAACTGCACATTCACCCCGGCGCGCAGGGCCGAGGCCTCGGCGAGGCACTGGTCCGTCGACTGCTGAACGGCCGCGATGAAAGAAATGTGCTGCTATCGACGCCCGAGACGAAATCCGGGGAAAACCGCGCCTGGCGGCTCTACCGCCGGTTGGGCTTCACCGACATCATCCGCGGCTACCGCTTCGCCGGCGATCCGCGGGAGTTCGCCATCCTGGGTCGAGCGCTGCCTCTTTGAGCGGGGATCGGGTGTTGGGGCCCGTCTGGTGCGGTCCGCCCGGGGCCGATCTGGCACCATACCCTCGTGACCCTCGCGCCGTCACCGAACCTTTCCCGCCGCACTCCCCTGCCGGTGCTGGCGTTGCTGCTGCTCTTCGCAGCGCCCCTGCTGACCGGTTGTCTGCGCGTGAATGCCTCGATCACCGTCTCCCCCGACGATCTGGTCTCCGGCTCGATCGTCGCGGCGGTGAAGCCACGCAACGACACCGACAAGGGCCCACAATTCGACGAAAACCTGGCCTTCAGCCAGAAGGTCTCGGTGTCGCCGTATGAGACCGACGGCTACGTCGGTTCCCAGGCAAGGTTCTCCGATCTGACTTTCGCCGAGCTTCCCCAACTGGCCAACCTGAGCCGCGATGCCACCGGTGTCGACATCTCGCTGCGCCGAGCGGGCAACCTGGTGATCCTGGAGGGTCGGGTCGACCTGACCAACGTCACCGACCCGGAGGCCGAGGTGACGTTCAGCGCCTCCTTCCCGGGCGAGGTGATCTCGACCAACGGCGAGCGCATCAACACCGACTACGTGGTGTGGCAACTCAAGCCCGGCACCGTCACGACGATGAGCGCCCAGTCACGCTTCACCGACCCGAGCACTCGATCCTTCACCGCGGCGGCGCTGTGGCTGGGTCTGGCCGCCTGCCTGGTCGCCGGAATCGTCGCCGCCCTGGCCTACCGTGACCGCGACCGAACCTCGCCGCGGTTCACTGGAGTCGAATCCGATGCGAGCTCGCGGGACGTTGACCCGCAGATTCAACGGGAGAAGGGGGTTCCGCACTGAGCGTGCGAGCAGTAGCGCCGTCGGTCGCCGAACTGGCTGGCGCCGTGACGGACCAACTCCGGGGATATCTGGCCCACCGGCGCTCCGAGGCCGCCTACATCGGCACCGACTACGACGGCCTGATCGCCGCCCTGGAGGACTTCGTGTTGCGCGGTGGCAAGCGCCTGCGGCCGGCATTCGCCTACTGGGGCTACCGGGCGGTGACCCCCGAACCCGAGGACGGCGTCAGCGACGAGGTTCTGCGGCTGTTCTCCGCACTGGAACTGCTGCACGCGTGTGCTCTGGTGCATGACGACGTCATCGACGGCTCCGCCACCCGCCGCGGCATGCCGACTGCCCACGTGTTCTTCGCCGATCTGCATCGAGACCGCGGCTGGCGCGGGTCGGCCGACCAGTTCGGCCGCTCGGCGGCGATCCTGCTGGGCGATCTGTCGCTGGTGTGGGCCGACGACATCGTCGCGGGCGCGGCCCTGCCGGCCGACGGTCAGCGGCGGGTCCGCCGGGTGTGGTCGGATATCCGCACCGAGGTGCTCGGCGGTCAGTACCTCGACATCGTCGCCGAGTCCAGCGGTGCGCATTCGATCGAATCGGCGATGAACGTCAACACCTACAAGACGGCGTCCTACACCGTGTCGCGGCCGCTGCAGTTGGGGGCCGCCGCGGCAGCCGACCGCCCGGACGTCCAGCGCCTCTTCCATGATCTGGGCACCGATCTCGGGGTGGCGTTCCAGTTGCGTGACGATGTGCTCGGCGTGTTCGGCGATCCCGCCGTCACCGGAAAGCCCTCCGGGGACGACCTGCGCTCCGGTAAGCGCACGGTCCTGCTCGCGGAGGCCGTCGAGCGCGCCGAGCGCTCCGACCCCGCCGCCGCGCAGTTGCTGCGATCCTCGGTCGGCACCGACCTGACCGACATTCAGGTGCGCGAACTGTGTTTGGTCATCGAATCGGTGGGAGCCCTAGCCGCGGTCGAGCAGCACATCGGCCTGTTGACCCGGCGGGCTCTGGAGGCCCTCGAACACGCGCCGATCAACGCCCCGGCCAGGGTCGGGTTGACCGAACTCGCCGGATTGGCCGCCAACCGGTCGGCCTGACCACAGATGACCGCACCGAACGCCGCGGCGCCCGCGCAGACCGCCCTGACTCGCCTGACCGTATTCGCCCGGGGCGAGGAGGGCCGGCCCGCCCTGCTGGGTTTCGTCGGCGCGGCCTTGATCACCCTCGGCGGACTCGGCGCAGGCAGCACCCGCCAGCACGACCCGGTGCTGGAGTCGCTGCACCTGTCCTGGCTACGGTTCGGTCACGGCGTGGTGGTCTCCACCCTCGTGCTCTGGAGCGGTGTGGCGATCATGCTCGCGGCATGGCTCTGGCTGGGCCGCCGAGTGGTCGACGGCAGGACGATCAGCGAATACGTCATGATCGCTACCACCGGCTTCTGGCTCCTGCCGTTGCTGTTGAGCGTTCCGCTGTTCAGCCGCGACACCTATTCGTATCTGGCTCAGGGCGCCCTGCTGCGTGACGGCTTCGACCCGTACGCGGTGGGCCCGATCGAGAACCCGAACATCATCCTCGACGACGTCAGTCCGATCTGGACGACGACGACCGCCCCCTACGGCCCGGCCTTCATCTTGGTCGCGAAATTCGTCACCGCGGTCGTCGGCGACCACATCGTCGCGGGAACCATGTTGTTGCGGCTGTGCATGCTGCCCGGCTTGGCACTGTTGATCTGGGCGGCGCCGAGGGTGGCCCGCCATGTCGGTGCCGACGGTGCGGTGGCCCTGTGGATCTGCGTGCTCAACCCGTTGGTGATCATCCACCTGATGGGCGGGGTCCACAACGAGATGCTGATGGTCGGGATGATGATGACCGGCATCGCGCTGACCTTCGCCCGCCAGCACGTCGCAGGGGCCGCGCTGATCGCGGTGGCGGTAGCCGTGAAGGCCACCGCGGTGCTCGCGCTGCCGTTCATGGTTTGGGTCTGGATGCGGCATCTGGCAGGAAACCGCCTGCGGGCGTTCGCCATCGCATCCGCAGGCTCGCTGGCAACGCTCATCGCTGTCTTCGCGGTGCTGTCCGCCCTGGCCGGGGTCGGTCTGGGCTGGCTGACCGCGCTGGCCGGCTCGGTGAAGATCATCAACTGGCTGACCGTCCCGACCGCGGTGGCGAACCTCACCAACGCCGTGGCCGGCCTGTTCATGCCGGTGAACTTCTATGCCATTCTCGAGGTGACCCGCCTAGCGGGCATCACCATCATCCTGGTTTCACTTCCGTTGCTGTGGTGGCGATTCCGCCACGACGACCGGGAGGCCCTACAGGGCATAGCGTGGGCGATGCTGGTGGTGGTGCTTTTCGTACCGGCGGCGTTGCCCTGGTACTACACCTGGCCGTTGGCCGTGGTGTCGGCGCTGGCCCAGTCGCAGCGGGCGATCGCCCTGATCGCCGGTTTCTCGACCTGGATCATGGTGATCTTCAAGCCGGACGGCTCGCACGGCATGTACTCGTGGGTGCACGTGCTGCTGGCCACGGCGTGCGGGCTTGCCGCCTGGTATTCGCTGCAGCGTGCGGACTCGTGGCGGAACCCGACCGCCGGGCCCCCGCTGACGGGGCGCGGTGGCGGTTAGCGCTCAGTAGGCCATCGCCTGGGCCCGCCGGAGCACCTCGCGGGCCTGGTGGGTCTGGAGTGCGTCGACGGGACGTGCGTTGGGAATCGGTTCGCGCACCCCGTCCCGAACCACGGTGAGCGACGGGTCTGCGGTGAACAGCCAGCGCAGGATCTCGCTGTCGCGGTAACCGCCGTCCCGCAGCACCGCCAGCAGACCGGGCAGCGCCTTGACCATCCGGCCCGACTCGGTGAAAAAGGCCCGCGGTATCACCGGAACGCCCTTGCGCCGCACCGCCAGCAGATGGCCCTCCCGCAGATGCTGGTGCACCCGGGTCACCGGAATGTCCAGCAACTCCGCGACGGCAGGTAGGTCATAGACCGGTTCCTGCGCATCGAGGACGTCTTCACCGGTCGGGATGGTGCTCACGACCCCCAGTCTAAGGACTGCGCGGGACACACAGCGTAGGGACTGAGGGCGGGACACGCCGCCACCGCCGACGAACCGGCCCTCCGGGTGGGCACCGCGACCGCCCTAAGATGGAGCGGTGACGTCGGACCCCCTCGTCGGCGTGTTGCTCGACGGCCGGTACCGCGTCGAGGCCCCGATTGCCACCGGCGGCATGTCCACGGTGTACCGCGGCCTCGATGCTCGGCTCGACCGCCCAGTCGCGCTGAAAGTGATGGATGCGCGCTACGCCCGCGATCAGCAGTTCCTCACCCGATTCCAGCGCGAGGCTCAATCCATCGCCCGGCTGAGGCACCCCGGACTGGTCGCCATCCACGACCAGGGGAACGATGCCACCCGCCCATTCCTGGTGATGGAACTCATCGAGGGCGGAACCCTGCGGGAACTGCTTCGGGAACGCGGCCCGATGCCACCGCACGCGGTGGCGGCGGTGCTGCGCCCGGTGCTCGGCGGACTGGGGGTGGCCCATCGGGCCGGACTGGTACACCGCGACATCAAGCCGGAGAACGTGCTGATCTCCGATGACGGAGAGGTCAAACTGGCAGACTTCGGCTTGGTCCGGGCCATCGCCGACGCCGGGATCACCTCCACCAGCGTCATCCTCGGTACAGCCGCCTACCTGTCCCCCGAGCAGGTGCTGGGCAGGTCCACCGGACCCCGCAGCGATGTCTACTCCGCCGGTGTCATGACATTCGAACTCCTCACCGGCCGAACACCGTTCACCGGGGACAACCCTCTGGCGATAGCCAATCAGCGCCTGGACCTCGACGTTCCGCCACCCGGTTCGCTGATCGACGGGGTGCCGCCGCAGTTCGACGCCTTCGTCGCGCGCGCGACGGCCCGCGACCCGGAGAACCGATTCCCGGATGCCTCGGCCATGGCGGCCGAACTGGATGAGATCGCCTCGGAACTCGGCTTGCCGCAGTTCCGGGTCCCGGCACCGCACAACTCGGCCCAGCACGCTGCCGCCACCGCCTACCATCCCCGTGACAAGGACGGCGGAGCCGCGCTGCCCATGGCGGGCGCACCGGCGAAAACCCGTCGGTTCACGCCCGGGATGCAAGCGGTCCAACCGGCTCCGACCGCCGACCCCTCGCCGCACGGTCCGGAAGCACCCGCGAAGGATCCCCCGGTTCCGGCACGGCAATTCGCCGGTATCGACATCGACGAGTTCGGCTGGGCGAGGCAGCGCGGACGGCGAGCGGTGGTGTTGTGGACACTGGCGGTGCTGGTTCTCACCGCGGCGGTCGCCGGCGCGGCGTGGAACCTCGGACTCAACCTGCCCGGCTTGATAGGGCGGTAAGCCCCGACCGGCGGTAACCCCCACCGGCGAGCAGACGTGAACGACCCCGACACACCGGTGAAGTGGGGAACTTTGCGTCTGCTCGGCGGAAGGGCGGTCAGTCGCGCAGCATCTCGGC
>Ga0209607_1004189_pt1 | contig 10794 bp, 11 predicted proteins | sample AD_UKC117_MetaG_FD_184413 | JGI IMG/M metagenome (GOLD analysis project Ga0209607, IMG submission 184413) | Active sludge microbial communities of municipal wastewater-treating anaerobic digesters from Hong Kong - AD_UKC117_MetaG (SPAdes)... | ecosystem: Engineered > Bioreactor > Anaerobic >... | reverse complement strand
ACACCACAGTTCAGCTTCACGTCGGGCGTGATCTTGTATGCGAACCCGGTGGAGAGGTTCACGTTGGTGGAGTAGAGGACCTCGACGGCCCCCAAGTTGTTGTTGTAGTAGGCGTCAAGGTCTGCCCAGTCATGCTTGGTGTACAGGAACCCTGCGCTGACCTCCAGTTCGGGTGTCGCCTGGTATGCAGCGGCGGCCCCGATGCTCCAGACGTCCCCCGCATCGTTCGAATTGTCGCTGCCGTCGTCGTTCTCGCCCCAGTCCGCGCTCTTCTGGAAGAACCAGTTGAAGTCGACCTCGCATCTGAGCTTGGGGTCGAGCTGGTAGGAGGCACCCAGGCCTATCATGGCCGGGAAGTCCCTCCGGTTCTTCTCGCCGTCCAGGTATAGCCCGATGTCATCGGTATTCACGTCATCCTCGAAGTCGAGCTTCACCGTCGTTTCATAGCGCATGGTCAGGTTCAGCTTGTCCGTCGGAGCCACCTGAACTCCGAGGATCCCACCCCAGCCGTTGGCATCCTGGTCCACATCGACCCTGAGGGGGACATCGGGTGTTGCCTCCCCGGCCACGCCTCCCGACATGGTGAGCTTGCCGTCGATCGTGTTGCGTGCGTCGATGTAGCGGATTCCCACTGCAACGGAGACCTTGTCGGTCACCTTGTATGCGCCGCCGAGCGTGGCGGCCAGGTAGAGAGACTCGGCCTCGAGGCTTTCATTGGTGATGGCCGTGTACACACCTTCGTACGGTCCACCTGGACCGATGAGGCCCGCCCCGATGAGGCGGGTGGTGTACGAGCCGTCAGGATAGTCGAGGGTCGCCCCGCCCCCCGGTATATGGACTCCTGCGAAAAGGGACCACTTGTCTGAAGTATATGCTGTGCATACATTGGGTACGAACAGATCGGGGCTGTCCTGCTCATAGCTCACGGGACCGGTTCCCAACGGGTCGGTGAAGGAGTGCTCGGGCATGCGGAACAGAAACTGGTTGCCGATCCCGATGTGGAAGCCCTCGGACAGGCTCGTCGTGCCTGCCGGGTTGAAGATGACGATGTCGGTGGCGTCGGTGGCGGCGTTTCGGTTGGACAGGCGTATCCACTCGGCGCTCATGTTGGTCAGGTTGTCTATCTGTGCGAAGGCGGCAGATACGAACACCGTACTGAACAGCCATACAGAGAGTACGATCCGTCTGAAGTTCATAGAATCCCCCTTTTCATGAAAATAACGAGTCTAACATTGCATTTCCTGCCTACAAATAATGCCTTTTCCCATGTCTCCGTCAAGGGGGAAAAGATCCATCCCGGACGAGATGGCAGAGGAAGCCGGCTGTTCCGGGCAGGCCGGTTTGAAGGTCACTGTACCTATCCGTCCCTCACCCATGAAAAATTCTTTGACTTTCGGCCTTCCCTATCCTAGAAGCTATCGCTACGCTATGGAAAAGCTGCTGTCCCTTACCAAGAGGTACCGCATCCTGCTCACGCGGGTCCTGCTGGGGATCATCGTCCTGACCATCGTGATCTCGGCACCTGTATGGAGACCGGGTCCCGCCGTCTCCGCGGCCATCGACATCCTGGCCTTCTTCCTCGTCCTGACTGCAACCTTCGGCAGGCTCTGGGCCCTGACCTTCATCAGCGGCCACAAGACGAAAGATCTCATCACCGAGGGCCCCTATTCGGCCATGCGAAACCCCCTGTATTTCTTCAGCCTTCTTGGGGCCCTCGGCATCGGCATCCTCACGAAGAGCATCCTCGTGGTGGCGGCCATGGTCCTGGCCTTTGCCGTCTACTACCCCATGGTCATCCACGCTGAAGAGGATCGCCTTGAGCGGTTCCACGGAGAACGCTTCAGGAGTTACAAGGCCCGGGTTCCCTCTTTCATTCCAAGGTTCTCCGCCTACGTGGAGCCGATCGAATACCCGGTCAATGCACGATGCTTCAGACGCGCCCTCTTCAGCGTCATGTGGTTTCCGCTCATCTACCTCTTCTTCCTCGAGCTCAGGTGGCTGCACGCGGCCGGCATCGTGCCGGTGCTCGTGAACATTCCTTAGCTTGCACGCGCCAGGGGAAGGATATATAACATCCCCAGCCACTGACCAGATCGGAGGAAACCATGTTCCCGGAGCACAGACCCCGCAGGCTGAGACGCAATGAGACGATCAGGAGGATGGTCAGGGAGACGCACCTCCGCGTGGATGACCTGGTCTACCCCATCTTCGTCAAGGAAAGCTCGTCCCTCAAGGAGCCCATAGAGGCCATGCCCGGTCAGTTCCGGCACTCCCCCGACCAGCTGCCCGCGCTTGCCAGGAAGATCTCCTCGCAAAGGATACCGGCTGTCCTCCTGTTCGGCATCCCCCGTATGAAGGATCCCACCGGCACCTCGGCCCACCACAAGGACGGCGTGGTGCAGCAGGCCGTGCGCCGCATCAAGGATGCCGCCCCGGAGCTCCTGGTCATGACCGACGTGTGCCTCTGCGAGTACACGGACCACGGCCACTGCGGCATCCTCGACGACAAGGGAGAGGTCAGCAACGACGATACCCTGGAGGTGCTCGCGACCGTGGCACTCTCCCATGCCAGGGCCGGCGCAGACATCATCGCCCCCTCGGACATGATGGACGGACGTGTCGGTGTCATCCGGGAGGAGCTCGACGAGAACGGGTTCGAGCACGTGCCGATCCTGAGCTATGCGGTGAAATACTGCTCCTCCTTCTACGGGCCGTTCCGGGAGGCCGCGGGGTCTGCCCCCTCCTTCGGGGACAGGAAGGGCTACCAGATGGACCCGGCCAACGTCCGCGAGGCGCTCCGTGAGGCCGCCTACGACATCGAGGAGGGCGCGGACATGATCATGGTGAAGCCCGCCCTGCCCTACCTGGATGTCATCCGTGTCTGCGCCGACGAGTTCGACGTACCGCTGGCAGCCTACCAGGTCTCCGGCGAATACGCCATGATCAAGGCCGCTGCCGAGCGTGGTTGGATGAACGAGGACGCCTGCGTCCTGGAATCGGTCACTGCCATCAGGCGCGCCGGGGCTGACATGATCATCACCTACTTCGCCCCGAGGCTGGCCGAGATCCTCGCATGAGACTGCCGCACATCCTCGCCTGGGAGCTCACCAGGGCGTGCAACCTCAACTGCGTGCACTGCAGGGCATCGGCCACCCGTGACCCGGGTCCGGGGGAACTCACCACCGAAGAAGGCTTGTCCCTGCTCGAGGACCTGGCGGCCGGTGGCACCCGCCTCGTCATCCTTTCGGGGGGCGAGGCGCTGGTCAGGCCGGACGTGTTCGCTCTCGCGTCCCACGGCACGGAACTGGGCCTGCGCATAACCCTGGCCACCAACGGTTCGCTCGTCACCCCCGACGTCTCCGCGAAACTCAAGGAAGCCGGTATCGCCAGGGTGTCCGTGAGCCTCGACGGCGTGAACGCGGACATTCACGATACCTTCCGCGGCATGCCCGGGGCCTTTGCCATGGCGGTCCGCGGCATCGGGACGCTGCTTGCCGCCGGCGTCCCGGTCCAGGTGAATACCACGGTGGCTGCCGTGAACATCGCCCAGATGAGGCTCTTTCCCGATTTCCTCAAGGAACTCGGGGTCGCGGCCTGGCACGTGTTCTTTCTCGTACCCACGGGAAGGGGTGAGAACGTCCAGCCCGCAAGGGTTGCCCAGTACCGCGGGATGCTCGAGGACTTCCATGCCGTGTCCTGCTCGGCCGCCATCGAATGCAAGGCAACCTGTGCGCCTCAATATTACCGCATGCTCATGGAAACCGAGGGGTCAAGCCCGACCCGAGGCTGCCTCGCAGGGACCGGGTTCGGCTTTGTCTCCTCCACTGGGACGGTCCAGCCATGCGGGTTCCTCCAGATCGACTGCGGGAATATCAGGACCACACCGCTCGAGGAGATCTGGAAAGGATCACCGGTCCTGCAGGAGCTCCGCGACGTGGAAAGGCTCAAGGGAAAGTGCGGCACGTGCAGGTACACCGATGTCTGCGGCGGGTGCCGGGCGCGGGCTTACGAGGTCCTGGGCGATGCGCTTGAGGTGGACCCCATCTGCTGGTATCCCCCGGAATGACCTATGGACCGCGTCGACCGTGCCATCCTGAACCGTATCAACAAGTCCATCCCCTTGTGCGCCGAACCTTTCCGCGATGTAGCCGAAGACCTTCACCTGCCGGAAGATGAACTGATCGCACGGATCCGCAGCTTGAAGGGAAACGGATTCATCAGGCGCATCGGTGCGATCATCGACCCGAGGAGGCTCGGGTGGACCTCCACCCTCTGCGCTGCGGACATACCGGAAGAACGTCTCGAGGAATTCTCGGCCTTGGCCATGAGGCATGGCGAGATCACCCACAACTACGTCCGGGAAGGTCACCCCAACTGCTGGTTCACCATCATCGCCCCTGACAGGGACCGCATCGAGGAGATCATGCATGACATCGGGCAGGCCATGGACATCGACATCATGGACCTGCCCGCCCGTAAGGTCTTCAAGATCAGGGTCGCCTTCGATCTCGAATAGCGCCTGCTCCTACTTGAACACCCTCGACATGAAGCCTTCCTTCTGTTTGCCGAGGCACTTCAGTTCCTCCTCCTGGTAGCCCAGGCAGGTGAAGTAGATGGCCCGGTCGAAGAAGAGCACGACCCGGTTGTTGAACTCGAGGGCCTGCATGAGCTGGAACGACGAGTCAAAGAAGTGCGTCTCCTGAACATAGAGCCACAGGTGCCTCTTGATGAGCATGAGGGCCATGACGACATCGCTCAGGGGAATGCCCTCATGGTAACGGGTCACGCCGAGCTGTCGGTAGTGTTTTTTGAGCTCCCCCTTCTTCTTGTCCCCGGTCAGCCATTTGTCGAGTCGGCTGTACACGTCATAGACTCGTTCGTAGACGATATCCTTGTCGAGCTTGCGGTAGCCCTTGGTCTCTTCTCTGTTCAAGAGATCCTTGCAGAGTCTGTTCGTCAGGGTGTCGGCATTTTCCTTGATCATCTCGACGATCTTTTCCGATATCATACGGCCTCCCTCATGGATGGGATCGTACTTCCCTTCCCGGTCTATAATAATGCCTCTGCCCGGCAAAGGAAGATAATCCTTTTCTTATTTCGTGTCTGAGAGATCCTGACCTGCCCCCGTACAAGGCACGCAACGGGGACCCGGGTTCATCCCGGCTGGAAGGATCTTCTACTTTTTTCCGAAAAACTTGCTGATGAGACTCTGTTCCTTGCTGGACTTCACGTACTTCATCAGCTCTTCCTCGTATCCCATGCTCGCCGCCAGTATGGCCCGGTCGAAGAAGAGCACGACCCGGTTGTTGACCTCGAGGCTCTGGAGGAGCTCGTAGGATGACTCGAAAAAGTGCTTCTCCAGGAGATAGAGCCAGAGGTGCCGCTTGATGAGCATGAGGAACATGATGACCTCGTGGAGCGGGATACCGTCATCGAAACGCTTCTTGCCCAGATCACTGAAGTGCTTGTAGATCTCCTCCTTGGGGCGGGCCCGGTCCAGCCAGTAGCCCAGCGTGCTGTACACGTCATAGACCCGTTCATAGATGAGATCCTCCGAATACTTCCTGTGGTATTCCGTCTCTCCCCTGTTCAGCAGGTCATTGACAACCCTTCTGGACAGCAGTTCGGCATCGCCCTTCAGGACTTCCATGATCTTCAAATAAATCATTGTTCCTCCCTATATGCATGTGCGGGACGCAAGCCGGATGAGGGCGGACCCCGTCTTTTCCCCATATAATACATCGATTCCCGGCACAAGCGCAATGACCAAAACTGCGAAAGATGAACAAGTCCATGTGGTTGGAGAAAGGGGTGATGTAACAGAACTTGTGTCAGGGAAGAAGAAGGGGGTACCACCGTGGTTGAGCAGACCATAAAGAAGGAGGTACCCCGTGGAACAGCGATTGGTAATACGGAGTTTGCCACAGGCATATGAGGTAATCAAGGGGATGGATCTAAGTATTGGATGGGAGAGTGATTATAGGGATTCAGCTAGGGAGGCATTGAAGAAGATTTTGGAAGGGAGGATGGAGGACCGCATCACGGGTCACCTGGAGGAGATGGGTTGGGGTGAGGAGTCAGACCGGCGGAACGGGGGGTACATACGTCATCTGCTGACGGAGTTGGGGGATATTGAGTTGGAGGTGCCCAGGACCCGGAAGACGAGCGGGGTGGGAGTGATCCGTGCATACACGAGACGTGTGCATCAGGTGGACCGGATGATTCTGTCATGTTTTGTGCTGGGGCTGTCCACGCGTAAGGTGGCCCAGGCGCTCCTGCCGGTGTTGGGAGAGCCTGTGAGTGCGGGGACGGTAAGCAGGATAGCGGAGAGTCTTGATGCGTCGGTACAGGCATTCCATCGCCGAGCGATCAGGAGGCACTATCGTTTTCTGGTCCTTGATGGGGTGGTTCTGAAGCGCAAGACGGGCGGGGGTTCGGCGAAGAGGGTCGTGCTGGTGGCGCTGGGAATAACCCCTGAAGGGAAGAAGGAGGTCATCGATTATGCCATAGCCCGGGGAGAGTCACGGGAGGCCTGGGAGTTGTTTCTTACGGACCTGTATCGAAGGGGCCTCAACGGGAAGGATCTGGAGATGATCGTTGTTGATGGAGGCACGGGACTGCTTGCTGCGCTTCCGGTGGTGTACCCGTCGATACCGGTCCAGCGGTGCTGGGCTCACAAGGCGAGGAACGTGACCGACAAGGTCCGCAAGGCCGACAGAGAAGCAGTCAAACAAGATCTGAGGAGGATCAGTCATGCCTCTGGCATCCGTGAAGCCCGGTCGGCGATCGGGGCGTTCTGCCGCACCTGGAACGACATCTGCCCCAAGGCAGTGCAGTGCCTCTTGGCCGATGAAGAAGAGCTGCTCTCTTTCTTCAGGGTGAAAGACCCCAGCCTCTGGACGCATGTCAGGACCACCAACGCCATAGAACGCAAATTCGTGGAGGTGAGAAGACGCACCAGACCCATGGGCGTCTTCTCAGACCGGACAAGCATGGACAGAATCCTGTTCGCTGTCTTCACCCACGAAAACTACAAACAGGGCATCAATACCCCCTTCATGCTTACTGACACAAATATCTAGACATGACCATGGAGGGGTCCTACTTCACCCTCCTGATGAGCCCCTGGAGCTCGCCGCGTCGCTGGCGGCAGGCGCTTGTCCGGTCGGGGTTGCAGAAGGGCTTGACGAAGAGCATGCCGGCCACGAACCCCCCCACGTGGGCCCAGAAGGCGACCCCCCCGCCCGTTCCGCCCATGCTGAAGAAACCTCCCAGGAGCTGCAGCAGGAACCAGTAGCCCAGCATGAAGAAGGCGGGCACCACGATACGGGTGAAGAAGAACCCGAAGAAAACGAGCATGTGCACCGGGGCCCTGGGAAACAGGATGACGTACGCCCCCATGACCCCGCTGATGGCACCGGAGGCGCCTACCATGGGTACCGGGCTGGATGGATGGGTGATCATCTGGAGGGCCAGGGCCGCGAGACCGCAGAGCAGATAGAACACGGCGAACCTGACCGACCCCATGGAGTCTTCCACGTTGTCGCCGAAGACATAGAGGAACCACATGTTGCCGATGATGTGCAGCCACCCGCCGTGCATGAACATGTGGGTGACGACGGACAGGAAATTGGGGGTGGCCTCCACGACGTACTGCATGCCCTGGCCCACCGGTATGGATGTGCCCGGAGGCACCAGCCCGAGGAGTTCGCCCGGTATCACGCCGAACTTGAAGACCGAGACCATCAGCTGCGGGTACATGCCGAAACCCTGCAGCAGTATCCACGACGCCACGTTCAAACCTATGATGGCATAGGCAACGATGGAGGGGTGAAAGGTCGGGTTGTCGTCACGTATGGGGATCATCGGTCCTCACCTTGTCGGAATGTTCCTTTGCGGTCACGGCATACCTTCTCCTTCATAACGCAGTCCTCGTGCTTACACCACCAGAAAATGATCGTGACAGGTTCCCGTACCGATCGTGTCCGGCACCGGGCCTTCCCCTTCGATTCACCCCTTGACTTGCCGTTTTCCTGCAGGTAATGCCCATCAGGAGTTTGCCTGTGAAACGGGAAGGCCGACGTTTCAGGCAGGAATTTTTGCGACATGAGCGATCACCACACAAGACATGCGGACAAAGGCGCCCAGACACTGAAATCAGATGCGCTCCTCCTGATCACCGCCGGCATCTGGGGGTTCGCCTTCGTCGCCCAGCGCGTGGGCATGGACTACGTGGGGCCGTTCGGCTTCAACGGTGTCCGCTTCGCCCTGGGCTGCCTGGTGCTCCTTCCCTTCCTCGCGAGAAACGGGCTGAACGACGGCGGGTCCCTGCCCGCGGCCCCGGGCGTCTTCACCCTGCGCGGCCTGGGCGGCGGACTCGTCGCCGGCCTGGTCCTCTTCACCGGCGCATCGTTCCAGCAGGTCGCCATGATATACACCACGGCGGGCAATGCGGGGTTCATCACCGGGCTCTACGTGATCCTCGTGCCCATCATCGGCATCTTCCTGGGTCACGGCACCCATGCGGGAACCTGGATCGGGGCCGTTCTGGCCACTGCCGGCCTCTTCCTCCTGAGCGTGACCTCGTCTTTCACCATCGCCTGGGGAGACCTGCTGGTGCTCATCGGCGCCTTCTTCTGGGCCTGCCACGTGCATATCATCGGCTGGCTCTCGCCCAGGGGGGACGCCCTGAAGATCTCCTTCCTCCAGTACGCGGCATGCTCCGTGCTCAGCATGGCGGTCTCACTCTTCATGGAGGTGAACACCCTGCAGGCTTACCTCGCGGCGACCGTACCGATTCTCTTCGGAGGGATCATGTCCGTGGGCGTGGCCTATACGCTCCAGGTGATTGCCCAGAAAAAGGCCAAGCCCTCCCACGCGGCCGTCATCATGAGCCTGGAGGCCGTGTTCGCGGCCCTGGGGGGATGGATCATGCTGGGCGAGTTCCTGACCGACCGCGGCATGGCGGGGTGCGCCCTGATGTTTTCCGGCATGCTCGTGTCCCAGCTCTGGAGGCTGCCCCGCAGGGCCTGATTCAGCGAAAGGATCCGTTCACCGGATCCCTGCCCGGCCCCGTATCATCCATGAAGTTTTCCAGATAGTCCTTCCTCACGGTCAGTGTCTGACCCTCCCAGGCTATCACGCCCAGCCCCCTGAGGCGGTTGATGAGGCGGGAAAAGGTCTCGGGTATGGTGCCGATGGCCGAGGCCATGTCCTTCTTGGCCATGTCGACGCTGTAGGTGCCCCCGGTGCCGTAATGCTCGATGAGGAACCGGAAGAACCGCTCCTCCACGTCGAAGCTCGTGAGATAGAGGATACGCCCGGCCAGGTACCGCTGCTTCTTCATGAGCATGGCGATAAACTCGTTGCGGAAGTCCTTTTCGTCGAGCAGGTCAGCAAAGGAATGCCGGTCCATGGCGAAGACCCTGACCCGGCTGAGCGCCGATGCACTCACCGGGTACACGTGGTTCTCAAAAAGTACCACCTCGGCAAACACCTCGCCGGGACGGACGATGCGCAGCGCCACCTCCTGCCCCTCGGGAGAGGTCTTGTAGAGGCGCACCTCCCCTTCCAGGAGCAGGAAGAACTCCGATCCTTTGGCTCCCTCCACGAACAGGGTGCCGCCCTGCCCGAAGCCTTTCTGCCTGCCCCTGGCCTCGAGCCTGGCGAGGCTGTCGTCGCTCATGCCCCTGAAGAGCCCGGCCTGCTTCAAGAGATCCCGCAACTCCATGACGTGATTGTACGTTCTTCGATTCACCAAGGCAAGGGCATTGGCTTGACCCAGGTCAAGGACAATGCCGTGCCCGTGCCGTATAGGGGAGCCATCACGAACGCAAAGGAGCACGCCATGACGCGGACGAGGAAGATCGTCGAGATCGACGAGGAGCTGTGCAACGGGTGCGGACAGTGCATCCTGGCCTGTGCGGAGGGGGCACTGAAACTGGTGGACGGCAAGGCCAGGCTCGTGGGGGACATCCTGTGCGACGGCCTCGGGGCGTGCATCGGCGACTGTCCCACCGGTGCCCTGAAGATCGTCGAGCGAGAGGCCGACGAGTTCGACGAAGAGGCGGTCAAGCGGCACCGATCCGTATCGGGGCATGCCGTGAACCCCGGCCTCACCACCCTGCCCTGCGGGTGCCCGTCAACCATGTCCATGACGCTGAACCCAGCCCCCGGAAAACCGGGATGCGGGACGTGCGCCGACAAGAGTCCGTCCCTGCTCGGCCACTGGCCGGTCAAGCTCCAGCTCCTGAGCCCCCATGCACCGTACCTCAAGGGCTCGGACATGCTCCTCCTGGCAGACTGCTGCGCGGTGGCAAGCCCCGATCTCCACGAGAGGCTCCTCAGCGGCAGGACCGTGGCCATCGCCTGCCCGAAGCTCGACGATGTGGGCAGGCATGTATCCAGGCTCAGCGAGATCCTCTCCGAGGCGACGCCTCGCGCCCTGACCGTGGTGCACATGGAGGTGCCCTGCTGCACAGGCCTCGTGCACGCCGCGATCGAGGCCATGGAGCTCGCCCATGTCGATATACCGCTCAGGCACATCGTCATCGACCGCGGGGGAGAGGTCATTGCACAGGAGCAAATACCTCTTGCCAAACCTGCCCGGGTCCATGTATAGGATTCGCGCCCTTGTATCTGGCCGGGAAGGTATTATAATCTTCAGGTGACAGTGAACCTTTCCTGACACGGGCACCGTCAAAAGGGTAAGGATCCACCCGGGCGGGGGCGTAGTTAAGACGGTTATAACGCCGGCCTGTCACGCCGGAGGTCGCGAGTTCGAGTCTCGTCGCT
>Ga0209607_1004186_pt1 | contig 10796 bp, 7 predicted proteins | sample AD_UKC117_MetaG_FD_184413 | JGI IMG/M metagenome (GOLD analysis project Ga0209607, IMG submission 184413) | Active sludge microbial communities of municipal wastewater-treating anaerobic digesters from Hong Kong - AD_UKC117_MetaG (SPAdes)... | ecosystem: Engineered > Bioreactor > Anaerobic >... | reverse complement strand
CCGAACTCCCGGCAGTTGCGCTCCAGCATGTCGATCTGGGCCTTGGCAATCCGGTCCAGGATGTTCTTCGGATCCACCGTCGGCACGTTGTGGTCGATCGTCGCCACGTTCAGCTTCGGCCGCCGGACCTGGCGCCCCGCCAGCCGCAGCCCTTCAAACGCCTGCGGGCTGGTCACCTCGTGCACCAGCTGCCGGTCGATGTACAGCAGGGCCGATCCGTTCGCCTCCTCGCGGATCACGTGCCGCGACCAAACCTTGTCGTATAGTGTCGTGCTCATATGGACTCCGGACTATACGGACCGCCCCCGCCCCGCGCAAGCCCCGCCCTCGTTTTTCCGCTTGCATCCGCCCCCCCGCTCCCGTAGATTCCCCCGCGAGTTTTGCGTGTGCAGAACCGGAAGCGAAGATCCCCGGCGGCCCTCCGCCCGGGACCAAAGCGGATTGACCGGCCCGACGCCGGTCCATGCCATAAAGAGAGGAACACATCATGGTCACCATGACGACCGCCAACGTCCGCCAGGACGTCAGTATCCAGGACCTGCTTGAAGCCGGCCTGCACTTCGGACACCGCACCAAGCGCTGGAACCCCAAGATGCGCAAGTATCTGTTCGGTCAGCGCAACGGCATCTACATCATTGACCTCGAGCAGACCCTCGACGGCCTGCAGAAGGCCCGCCAGTTCATCTACGACACCGTGTCGCGCGGCCGCCAGGTCCTGTTTGTCGGCACCAAAAAGCAGGCGCAGGAGGCCCTCAAGGCCGTCGCCGCCGAACATCAGCAGCCCTACGTCGTCAACCGCTGGCTCGGCGGCACCCTCACCAACCACGAAACCATCCGCAAATCCATCGCCCGCATGCGCGAAATCCAGCAGATGGAAAAGGACGGCTCCATCAACAGCCTGCCCAAGAAGGAAGTCTCCAAGCTTCGCCACGAGCTCTCGAAACTGGAGTACAACCTCAGCGGCATCGCCGACATGCCCGGCAACCCCGGCGCGCTGTTTGTCGTGGACATCAACTGCGAGGCCATCGCCGTGGCCGAGGCCAACCGCCTCAACATCCCCGTCATCGCCCTCGTGGATGCCAACGTCAATCCCGACCCCGTGGATTACCCCATTCCGGCCAATGACGACGCCATCCGCGGCATCAAGCTGATCGCCGAACTGATCGGCATCACCGTCAAGCAGGCCCAGGCCGAATACTCCAAGATCGCGGCCGAAGAAGCCCGCCGCCGCGCCGCCGAGGAAGCCGAAGCCGCTGCGCGCGCCAAGGCCGAACGCGAAGCCCGCGAAAAGGAAAAAGCCGAACGCGCCGCCGAAGCCGCCCGCCTGAAGGCCGAAAAGGCCGCCAAGGCCAAGGCTGACAAGGAAGCCGCCGAGGCCGAAGCCAAGGCCGCCCCGGAAGCGGACGCGCCCGCCGCCGGGGAATCCTCCGACGCCGCACCGGAGGCGCCGGCCAAAAAGCCCGCGCGCAAGGCCAAGGAAAAAGCCGAGGACGCCCCGGCAGCCGAAGAAGCCCCGGCCGCGCCGGAAGCTCCCGCGGCCGACGAGGCTCCCGCCGAGGAACCCAAGGCCGAGTAATCCCGCCGGGCGGGCCGGCGCCCCGCGCCCCCGCCCCCCCCCCACCCGATAACAGAAAAGGAACCCCCCATGGCAGATATTTCCGCCTCATTGGTCAAAGAACTCCGCGACGAAACCGGCGTAGGCATGATGGAGTGCAAGAAAGCGCTCGTCGAAACCGGCGGCGACAAGGAAGCCGCCATCAAGAAACTGCGCGAAGCCGGCATGCAGATGGCCGCCAAGAAAGCCTCCCGCACCGCCAAGCAGGGCATCATCGCCGCCAGCGTCGCCCCCGACGCCCGGTCCGGCCGCATGATCGAAGTCAACTGCGAGACCGACTTCGTCACCAAGAACGAAGTCTTCCAGGCATTCGTGTCCGAGCTGCTCCGGGAGGCCGAAGGCCTGGCCGACGACACCATCGGCGACGCCTGCAAGAGCAAGGTGGAAGCCAAGATCGCCGAGATCGGCGAAAACCTCGTCGCCCGCCGCAACCTGACCTATACGGTGCAGGGCACCGGCGCCGTCGCCGCCTACGTGCATCTCGGCGGCAAGCTCGGCGTCCTCGTCGAAGTCGGCTGCACCAAGCCCGAATCCGTGCAGCAGGACGCCGTCAAGGCCATGCTGGCGGATCTGACCCTGCACATCACCGCCGTCAATCCCGCCTGCATCACCCGCGACCAGGTCCCCGCCGAAACCGTCGCCGCCGAAAAGGACATCTACGCCAAACAGGTCGAAGGCAAGCCCGCCAACATCATTGACAAGATCGTGGCCGGCAAGCTGGAGAAGTTCTACGGCCAGATCTGCCTCGTGGAGCAGCCGTTCGTGAAGGACCAGGACAAGACCGTCGGCGCCGTCCTGGCCGATGCCGGCAAGGCCGTGGGCGACGAATTCACCATTCGCCGCTTCGTCCGCTGGCAGCTCGGCGCCTGATCCGCGCCATGCGTCCCCCGCGGCGGGCCCCGGCCCGCCGCGTTTTTTTCAGCCTTTCATGCCGGCTTGCCATGCCTGCTTGCATGCGGTATTGTGCAGGCATGAAGAAACCCTCCCCTGCCACGCAATATACCCTGCGAAATGTGCCCGAACCGGTGGATCGCCGGCTCCGCGAAACCGCCGTGCAATACGGACACAGCCTCAATCAGGCGGCAATCGAGGCCATCGCCCGCGGACTGGGCATGGAGCAGGATCTCCGGCTGGCTCATGACCTGGACGACTTGGCCGGCACCTGGGTCGCGGACCCGGAATTCGACCGGGCCATGGAATCCATGAACCGCGTGGACCCGGAGCTGTGGCAGTGAATCTGGCCATCGACACCAACCGCTACCGCGATTTCTGCGAAGGCCGGGAACCGGCCGTCCGGATTTTCCAAACCGCCGCCCGGATTTTCATGCCATTCCCCGTGCTGGCTGAATTGAGAGCGGGATTTGCCTGCGGACGCCTCGCCATGCGGAATGAACGAACCTTGAATCTGTTCCTGGGGCGCCCCCGGGTGACCACGCTGTTTGCCGACGAACAAACCCTCTTCCATTATGCGCGTCTCTTTGCCCAGCTTCGCCGGCAGGGCACCCCCATTCCAACGAATGATCTCTGGATCGCCGCCCTGGTCCAGCAGCACAACCTGGTGCTGTACACCCGCGACCGGCATTTTGACCGGCTCCCCCAGCTGCCGCAGATCGAATAGCCTCCCCCCGCCCGCCCGCCCGCGCGCCGGACAATTCAGAACGCGAGCCTGATCCCGCTCATGAAGATCACCAGGCCGTCATACTCTTCGCCGGGACGCTCCAGGTCGTACCGGCGCACCGTGGCGTACAGTTCCGAGGAAACGGCCTCGACCCGCTGATTCAGCATGAAGCCGTGCGACTCCGCCAGGTCGCCCGGCCGGCCGATTTCCTCGTTGCGCGAATAATCCGCCGCCACCATGGTCTCCCCGCACGGAAACCATTCCATCCGCCAGCCCGCCTTGACGTAGAACGACAGCGGCGACGCATCCCCAGCCGTATCCTGGCCGCCGGCCGCCGCCGTCAGGTTCAGGCCGCATCCGAGCCGCACGGAACAGGAACCGCTGACCTGATCCACGCCGGGGCCTTTGCGCGCATACGCGACCGCCGACGCGACCTGATGCGCCCCCAGGGCGGCCTGATGCCGCAGGGCCGCATCCCAGGCGTCGCCGCCGGCGAAGGAAATCGCCGCGGACAGCCCCCGCCAGCCGGGAGAATCGTAGCGGATCCGGTCATCCCGGTGCAGGCCATCGAAGTTGTTGAACACCTGCCTGACGGCCGGCCCGTTGGTCCCCGGACCGAACACCAGGCTGCCCGCGGCAAACCGGACCTGGCTGTAGCCGGTCACGTAGGTGCCGCTCAGATCCTCCTCGGCCGTCCCGTTCGACGCCATGTCGCCCTGCCCCGCGGACAGCGATCCGAAGCGCGGGCTCTTCACATAGGCCTCGATCTTCCGGCCGTCCACCTTGAATTCCGGATCCGGCCCGCCAAACACGACCTCGGCCGAATTGTCGGACTTGAACCCCAGTTCGATCTGGCCGCCCACGGTCATCTCCCCCCAGCCCTCCGGGCGGTAGTCGCCGGCCAGCCCCAGGCGGGACGGCGAACTGTCGTTGTCCACATGGAACCATTCCGAGTCCGTGCCGTTGTCGGCAAACAGCGCCGCCCGGTTGATCTGCCCCCAGAGCCGCACGTCCGCCCCGCGCAGCGTCCTGACCAGCCCCCCGGCCCCGTTCGTTCCGGCGGCCCGGGCCAGTCCCGTTGTCCCGAAGGCCATGCCAACCGCCAACACCCATCTCCAGACACGTGGACTCATCTCCGCTCCTCCGCACTCCGCCGGTTCTTCCGCGCCCATCCTGACCGCCCGGACCCGCCCCGTCAAGCGGCTGCCTCGCCGGCCCTCCAAAACAAAAAAAGAAGCCGGTTTGCAGATGCAAACCGGCTTTAAAAAAAATCCTGGCAGCGCGCTACTCTCCCGCCTCCAAGTGAGGCAGTACCATCGCCGCAGCGAGTCTTGACTTCTGTGTTCGGAAAGGGAACAGGTATGACCCTCGCGCCATGGCCACCAGGAAAAAAAGGGGCATAGGATACATGGAATCGAAAACCATTCATGAAAGAGTTCACCGGCTCCGCCCCGCCGAAACGGGGCGGAGCCGGGAACAAATAAATGGTCAAGCCTCACGGCTGATTAGTAGCGGTTAGCTGAACGCATCGCTGCGCGTACACACCCGCCCTATCAAGGTCGTCGTCTTCAACCTGCCTTCAGTGCTGGCGAACCAGCAAGGGAGATCCAATCTTGGAGTCGGCTTGGCTCTTAGATGCATTCAGAGCTTATCCATTCCGCACATAGCTACTCGGCCATGCCGCTGGCGCGACAACCGAAACACCAGAGGTGCGTCATTCCCGGTCCTCTCGTACTAAGGAATGTTCTCCTCAAATCTCCAACGCCCACAGTGGATAAGGACCAAACTGTCTCACGACGTTTTGAACCCAGCTCGCGTACCACTTTAATTGGCGAACAGCCAAACCCTTGGGACCTTCTCCAGCCCCAGGATGTGATGAGCCGACATCGAGGTGCCAAACCGCCGCGTCGATATGGACTCTTGGCGGCGATCAGCCTGTTATCCCCGGAGTACCTTTTGTCCGTTGAGCGACGGCGCTACCACTAGCAACCGCCGGATCACTTAGTCCTGCTTTCGCACCTGCTCGACTTGTGGGTCTCGCAGTCAAGCCACCTTCTACCTATATGCTCTACGCATGATTGCCGACCATGCTGAGGTGACCTTAGAACTCCTCCGTTATCTTTTTGGAGGAAACCGCCCCAGTCAAACTGACCCTCTGACACGGTCCCGGAACCGGATTCACGGTCCGCGGTTAGAATTCCGGTTAATTAAAACTGGTATTTCACTGACGGCTCCACGGTCCCTGACGAGATCGCTTCAAAGCCTCCCAGCTATGCTACATATAACCAACCAAAACACAATGTCAGATTACAGTAAAGGTTCACAGGGTCTCTCCGTCCTACTGCGGGTATCCGGCATTTTCACCGGAATTACAACTTCACCGAGATTCTCCTTGAGACAGCGCCCAGATCGTTACACGATTCGTGCAGGTCGGAACTTACCCGACAAGGAATTTCGCTACCTTAGGACCGTTATAGTTACGGCCGACATTCACTGGGGCTTCGGTTCAGAGCTTCGCCTTGCGGCTGACCCCTTGCCTTAACCTTACAGCATTGGTCACGTGTCACACCATATACATCCTCTTGCGAGTTGGCATAGTGCTGTGTTTTTGATAAACAGTCGCCTGGGCCCATTCACTGCGCCTCCGGTCCGCTTTGTTGTTACACGAACGGTCCGGAGGACCCCTTCTTCCGAAGTTACGGGGCTAGATTGCCGAGTTCCTTAAGGAGGTTTCTCTCGCGCGCCTGGGTATATTCTACCTTCCCACCTGTGTCGGTTTCCGATACGGTCGCCTGCTGGCTCGCTAGAAGCTTTTCTTGTCGGCAGAGTATCAACCAATCCGCTTCGGCCGAAGCCTCCACGTCTCATCACCTTTCAGGTTGCGCGGCCGGATTTGCCTGGCCACACCCCTACGGGCTTGAACCGTCACTTCCAATCGACGGCTGATCTAACTTTCCGAGTACTCCATCGCGTCTTAATCGCCAACCGGCGGTGCAGGAATATTCAACCTGCTTCCCATCGCCTACGCCTGAATGGCCTGGACTTAGGGGCCGACTAACCCTGGGCGGACGAACCTTCCCCAGGAAATCTTGGGATTTCGGCGGCCGGGATTCTCGCCCGGCTATTCGTTACTCATGTCCGCATAATCACTTGTATAAGCTCCACGCTCGGTCACCCTTGCGCTTCAATGCCGATACAACGCTCCTCTACCACTCCGCAGCGCCCGCAGGCGTCGCGAAATCCGCAGCTTCGGCATCCGGTTTAGTCCCGATCATTTTCGGCGCAAGATCGCTCGACTAGTCAGCTGTTACGCACTGTTTAAATGATGGCTGCCTCTAAGCCAACATCCTAGCTGTTTTAGCAATCTCACATCCTTAGTCACTGAACCGGATTTAGGGGCCTTAACTGGCGGTCTAGGCTGTTTCCATTTTGACTATGAAGCTTATCCCCCACAGTCTATCTCCACACGTGACTGCCGCGGTATTCGGAGTTTGATTGGCGTTGGAAACCCGGTAAGGCCCCTAGTCCATTCAGTGCTCTACCTCCGCGGCGAGCATTCGTGCAGGCTAACCCTAAAGTTATTTCGAGGAGAACCAGCTATCACCGAGTTTGATAAGTCTTTCGCTCCAATCCACAGGTCATCCGAGAGGTTTTCAGCCCTCACCAGTTCGGTCCTCCATCTCCTGTTACAGAGACTTCAACCTGCCCATGGATAGCTCACACGGCTTCGGGTCTATGGCCGGCAACTGAACGCACATTTCGCACTCGCTTTCGCTTCGGCTCCTCCGCAGATGCGGATTAACCTTGCTGCCAACCATAACTCGCGGACTCATTATGCAAAAGGCAAACGGCCATCCCGTCGAAACGGGACTACCATAGCATGTAAGCACATGATTTCAGGTACTGTTTCACTCCCCTAGCAGGGGTTCTTTTCACCTTTCCCTCGCGGTACTAGTTCACTATCGGTCATCAGCAGTATTTAGCCTTGGTGCGTGGACGCACCGGATTCACACGGGGTTTCACGTGTCCCGTGCTACTTGGGATGTCCCTAGGGCTTCTTCGGATTTCGAATACGGGCCTGTCACCCTCTATGGAGCTTTTTTCCACAAGCTTCTTCTATCCGTCGAAGATCCCACGTCGGGATCCCGCAACCCCATCCGGCAAGCCGGATGGTTTGGGCTGTTCCCCTTTCGCTCGCCACTACTGAGGGAATCACTGTTGTTTTCTTTTCCTCCAGGTACTGAGATGTTTCACTTCCCTGGGTTGGCGACGAAGCCCTATTTTATTCGGACTCCGTCAACGGGGCATTACCCCCGCTGGGTTTTCCCATTCGGAGATCTCCGGATCAAAGCGTATTTGCCGCTCCCCGAAGCTTTTCGCAGCTTATCACGTCCTTCGTCGCCTGCTGATGCCAAGGCATCCATCATGCGCCCTTTTGAGCTTGACCAACATTTTTTCAAATGGGTCGTTTCATGAGTTATGTTTTCTGATTCTTTATTTGTTTATCACGGTGAAGAGTATCTCTACCCTTCTGTTTGTAATAATCATCAATGTATCCTATGCAAATATCAAAGATCGAACCCGCCGGAACGGCGGAAATCGGTGGAACTGTCGAGAGGTTGGTGGGCGTGACTGGAGTCGAACCAGTGACCTCGTCCTTATCAGGGACGCGCTCTAACCAACTGAGCTACACGCCCGGTTGCGTTGGTGGAGGCAACGGGATTCGAACCCGTGACTTCCAGCTTGCAAAGCTGGCGCTCTACCAACTGAGCTATGCCCCCGTGGGTTGTGGACCCGGGCCGGACACCGCCCAATTCGCGAGTGACGCCTACGACTCTCGACCATTCATGTCCCTGCTTTCGAAGCAGAAGCGGTGCGGCAAGCACTCAACCTGTGTCGGTCGTTATTGGCCCCGGTCAAGCCGGGGCTCATCCGTCCCGAAGGACGAATGATTGTCCGTATCCACCGGAGGGGCGAGGCAAGCCTCGTCTCCGGGGATTCTCCTTAGAAAGGAGGTGATCCAGCCGCTGGTTCCCCAACGGCTACCTTGTTACGACTTCATCCCAGTCACCAATCGTACCTTGGGCGTCCGTAAAGAACGACTTCGGGTACCATCGGCTCCCATGATGTGACGGGCGGTGTGTACAAGACCCGGGAACGTATTCACGGCGCCGTAGCTGATGCGCCGTTACTAGCGATTCCAGCTTCATGGAGTCGGGTTGCAGACTCCAATCCGAACTGAGACCGGTTTTGGGGATTAGCTCCGCCTCGCGGCCTTGCTTCCTTCTGTACCGGTCATTGTAGCACGTGTGCAGCCCTGGACATAAGGACCATACTGACTTGACGTCATCCCCACCTTCCTCCTGCTTATCACAGGCAGTCTGGCTAGAGTGCCTAACTGAATAAGGGCAACTAGCCACAGGGGTTGCGCTCGTTGCGGGACTTAACCCAACACCTCACGGCACGAGCTGACGACAGCCATGCAGCACCTGTGCAAGCTCCGTATTGCTACGGTCGTCTCCCTTTCAGGATTCTACCACTTGCATGTCAAGTCCAGGTAAGGTTCTTCGCGTTGCATCGAATTAAGCCACATGCTCCACCGCTTGTGCGGGTCCCCGTCAATTCCTTTGAGTTTTAATCTTGCGACCGTACTCCCCAGGCGGTACACTTAACGCGTTAGCTGCGGCGCGCAAAGGGACAATTCCTCGCACACCAAGTGTACACCGTTTACAGTTAGGACTACCAGGGTATCTAATCCTGTTTGCTCCCCTAACTTTAGAGCCTCAGCGTCAGTATCTGTCCAGAGAGCCGCCTTCGCCACCGGTGTTCCTCTTGATATCTACGCATTTCACCGCTACACCAAGAATTCCGCTCTCCTCTCCAGTACTCTAGCCCAGCAGTTTCGAATGCCATTCCACGGTTGAGTCGTGGGATTTCACATTCGACATACTGAACCGCCTACGCTCCCTTTACGCCCAGTAAATCCGAACAACGCTCGAGACCTCTGTATTACCGCGGCTGCTGGCACAGAGTTAGCCGTCTCTTCCTCCTGTGGTACGATCATTCCCAGGCATTATTCGTGCCCGGGCCATTTATCCCACATGACAGGAGTTTACAATCCGAAGACCTTCATCCTCCACGCGACGTCGCACCGTCAGGCTTTCGCCCATTGCGAATGATTCTCGACTGCAGCCTCCCGTAGGAGTCTGGGCAGTATCTCAGTCCCAGTGTGGCTGACCATCCTCTCAGACCAGCTAACCGTCAACGCCTTGGTGGGCCATTACCCCGCCAACAAGCTGATAGTGCACGGGCTCGGCTTCAAGCGGCAGGCCTTGCGGTCCCCGCCTTTAGATTCTCCGACATGCGCCGGATCGCCACATTCGGGATTATCTCCCCTTTCGGGAAGCTATACCCAACTTGAAGATAGATTACCCATGTTGTACTCACCCTTCCGCCACTGTCCTCCGATGGTTCTTGTCCGAAAACTTGAACCATCAGATTCTCGTTCGACTTGCATGCCTAATCCACGCCGCCAGCGTTCGTTCTGAGCCAGGATCAAACTCTCCATATGATATGGGTTCAAACCCGCGGTTGCCCGCGAGTCCGATATTCGATCCTTGTCGGCCGGCCCGATTAGGTTCAGGCCGGCTTCAAGAATTAACTAGACTCAACACAAGCTGTTTGTACTTACCACACCGCTTCTGGTTCGAAGCGGTGTTACATGAATGTTTATTCCATTTTCCAAAGAACACAAGCGCGCACCGTCCCTTCATCCCTCTCCCTGTTGTTCAAGGGACTTCCGGAACTGCGCAGCGGCAGGCAACCTGCTCGCTTAATTGATCCTGTCGTGAATCTACCTGTGACTGGCTTAGTTGTCAACCGGTCCATTCACCATGTTTTAAACAGAACCAAACCCGCTCTTCATCCGCCGCTTTCGCGACGCAATCCGATTGAGTGTTGCGAACCATACGCGCCTCCCTTTTCGCCGTCAACCCCTTTTTTTGAACTTTTTTTTCTTTTTCCCAAACCCCTTGATTTCATTGGTCCAAACGCGGATTTTTTCTTTTCGTTTTTTCGCCCGCCGCCTCTGTTCGCCCCTCTGAAGTCATGTCGCGCGTCGTCGAGACGCGGGTTCCGCCACCGCGGAATCCCGGCCCCGTCCCTTCTGATGCGTGCGGGCGCATCAGCGTTTATTGAGTCTTGCCAACGTGGGGTACCGGTTGATCCCAACCCATTTCCCATGGCTGTCATCCCGAGCTTGTCGAGGGATGACAGTCACACCGCCTGATTTCCAAGTTGGATGAACCGAATCGCAGATGCGCCCCTTGTGTGCTCCCCGCCCCTTCTCCGCTTGCGTTTTCCGCGGCGTCCGCTATGCTTCACCACTGTAGCGCGGGCGCGTCCCCGCCATCAACGAAAGGAAACCGGTCATGGCACCTGTATTCATTCTGCTGGGCATCGTCGCCCTTCTCGTCCTCTGGTTCGTGGCGATCTACAACAGCCTCGTCCACCTGCGCAATTACGTGGACAACGCCTGGGCGCAGATCGACGTGCAGCTCAAGC